>Ga0136634_10000097_pt1 | contig 42550 bp, 48 predicted proteins | sample AntDrymUQ8332106_2_FD_104654 | JGI IMG/M metagenome (GOLD analysis project Ga0136634, IMG submission 104654) | Polar desert sand microbial communities from Dry Valleys, Antarctica - metaG UQ833 (21.06) | ecosystem: Environmental > Terrestrial > Soil > Desert | place: Antarctica: Dry Valley... | reverse complement strand
CGTCTCCACTCGGGACTCGACTACAAGACCCCCAATGAGGTCTACAGCGAGTACCGGAACCGGCAGCGCACAGCGTAGATCAACCCACTAACCTGCTGTCCGGGAAGATCGGGGCCGCTCATCCAGCCGCCGTGCCCCGACCGCCTCGGCGCGATGAACCGGAGAAGCAAAATGCCCCGCATCGACGGTCCCCGCAGCTCCCCGCTGACCGGGCTCTGGCATCGCCTGTGGACCAACCCCCACGAAGGGCTCGTCACCACCGGCCGAGTACGGATGCGACGGCTCATCTGCGTCGGATGCCGGCGCCGGATCTGGGTCATCGTCGGCCCACCCCGCTGCAACGACTGCGCCCGACGCCCCCAACCACTCCGAACCAGATCAACTGAGCGGATCCACGGCGGGTCAACCAGAGAGAGCTGACGTCACCGTCGATCCAAGGTCAGCAGGGCCGCAATGTAAGCGGGTGCGAGTGCGCGGATCTGTGTGTCGTCGATTTCAGGTGCCAGGGCGGCGACGGCCATGTCGACGCCCGGACGCCGTTGACCGCCAAAGAGCTGGTCGAGGTACGTGAGTCCTTGGCGGGTGGTGGCCTCGGTCCGCGGATCACCGAGCAGTACGACGAGGCGTTCGAGGACCGGGCTGGTATCGGTGGCGAGCATCAGACGTAGCACGTCACCAGCATCCTTGTTGACCAAGCGACGCTGGTCGGCCTCCCGGAACCGCTCCCCCAGCTTGTATGCCTTCGCGATCAGCAGAGCGGCGACGCCGGCGACCCGCACCTCGAGGATGCGGGTGTCGCGGTCGGGCTCGAGGCTCGGGACAGGCAAGACGTCGAAGTCGACCGCCGAGGGCTCGAGCCCGGGCGTCCGCCGGGTGGCGTTGCGTGCGTGCGGCGGGATGACCCCGGATCGTCGGCTGCCCGGCGCCGAGAAGGTGTCGGCTCGCTGCCGGCAGTGCGGAGGTGCACGGCCTGGGCGCCGACCAGGGTGATGGCATCACCATGGGCCCGGAGCGCCGTGAGCGCGTCAAGAAGGACACGGCGGGCGACGACGGTGAGGACCTCGGCCGGAACGCCGTCAGGAACGCGTGACATAGGCCGTCCAGTAAGGGGTGTTCATGGGTCGATCAAGATAGCTGGGATACCTCATGAGAGAGCTCGCCGGGGCCGCGACGCCACTCGTCCTCAATCTTGATCATATGAGCAATCACCGCCTCACCCTCGGCCGGCATCCGATCGGGCCCGCTCAGACAGTCGAGTGCGAGCTGGCTGAACCCCACGTGTTCGGCCACGCCGAACGGCCGGCGACGCTCCAGCGGCCCCTCGTCAGTTGGCTGCAGGATGATGACGTTGCCGCCTCCACCCGTTGCCGACAGCAGCGACAGCTCGCCGGCCGCAGACTCGACCATGTGCGGCCCCGGTAGCACGTAAAACATCAAGTTCCCACCGACGGCGGTCGGAGCGACCTCGCGAGCTGCATACGAGCCGGTCACGACAGTGACGGTGGACGTGCCTTGGCTGATCAGGGCTCGATAAGCGGCCTCTGGGCCTTGGCGCGCCACCATCGATATCGCACGGTTGACACGAAGGACGTCGTAGTTCTCGGCACGAGCCCGGAGCAGCTCCATCCAGTCGGCCTCGACGATCTCGGTGCCGTCGCGTGTGATCAGCGCTTCGTCGTCGAGCGTCTGCAGGACCCGGGAGGCATAGCCAGCACTGATGCCCGCCACAGTCGCGAGATCCTTCTGGCGATAGGGCGGGGCGAAGTCGACCAGCAGGCGCACGAGCTTGCCGGCAGCCGCGCCGGAAAGGCCCCGGCGACGGCGACGCGGCGTTGGGTTCGGGCTGTGCTGGGCCCCCTCAGTCTTGATCAAGACGCCGGTCGGCAGCCGAAGATCGACGTTTCCCGTGAGGTCGAGGTAGCTCACCCCGCGCTCGGTCAGCACGTCTCGCGCGCGTGGGCTGAGCCAGGGAGTGATGACGAGGACCGTCGCCTGGCCGTACAGGCGACGGAGGAGCCTGATCTGTGGCAGCAGGACGTCCTTGGCTGCTGCTGGTGTGAGGGATGTTCTGGCTTCGACGACGACCTGGGCATACGGCGCCGAACCACCGAGCGCTCGCACCGAGTAGACCGCGTCTGCGCCAGAGTCTTCGACCAGCGGCTCGGATGAGGCAACGGTATACGGCGTGATCTCCCAGCCAGACCCGAGGAGCTCTCGCAGGCGCGCGATGCCGTCCTCCAGGACGGCACGCTCGTCAAGAGTCTGGGTGACCACGACCTCAGTGTTACCCAAGTTGCCCATAAAACCAAGTTGCCCGCTGTGGGCAACTTGGTTCATCTGGCACAGTTGCCTCGGACGAGCAGGTGCCCGATGCGGGCACTCGCTGAGTGGATCTGGGACCATCGCAGCGCTCGATGGCGTCTCATCTGGGCAGCGGTTCATGGGAGAGCAGCCTGTCGAGGCCTGGCACGGAGAGCCGTTCCATCTCCTTGGGTTCGAACTTCGTCAGCCCCCCTGCGTAGGTCCGCCCCTGTGCGACGGAGATCGACTGCCGGAGGCACCGGGCAAGGCGCCGCAGCGCGTGGGCGGGAAGCTCCTGACGTGGGTACAGCCCGTGCGCGATGTTGATGTGGCGTGCTTCGGCGGCGTTCATGACGAAGGTCGGGGGGCGACGAGCCATGTAGGTCGCGAGGATCGGGGCAGGGTCACGGAGCCCTACCGACCACCAGGCCCGCCGGTGGGACGCGATGTAGCCCGTGTGCACCGACGCCGTCCGCGCCTGCCGGATGAACCGATCGACCAGCCTGCGCTCGTCGGGCTCCAGCTCGTCGAGCTCCGCCGGAATGCTGATCACCCGGCGCAGCCCCGCCGCGTCGGTCAGGGTCTCTCCTGCGGCAAAGAGTTCGCGTGCCCTCGTGACAGCCGGGATGAGGACGGACTCCGGCAGATCGGCATCGGCACCTGCGATCCACGTTGCGTTCGATCCCGTCACGGCGCCCCGGTGTACCCGGCAGATCTCCCCCAGCTCGATGTAGCCCGCTGGCACCTGGTGAGGGGTGCGTACGAAAGGAGACCAGCGAGGGGCCTCCAGCAGGCGCTCACGAGCGACGGGCGCACCAACCGTCCCGAGATCGCCCACGTCGCCGAGCCTCGCCACAGGGCGGACGCGGATGGACCCTGGCCGTTCGCCGATGCGGAAGGTGGTGATGACGGCTGTCGTCGCCGTCCCCTCGAACGGCATCGCCTGCGGCTCCACGACGTGCAAGGCCTCGCCTCCCAGGTCGCCGAGGAGAAGCTGCCGGATTATCGCGCCGTAGTTGACGTCCAACCACTCGGCAGAGGTGACGTAGCAGCCGACGTCTCCGTGGCGGCCCAAGGTCGCCGTGGCGAGGAAGAAGTACGCATGCAGCCCAGCCAGACCGCTCACCACGTGGCCGAGCTGCGCCGCAGCACGCTGCGCCCATGCCTTCACCGCCGCAGTGAGCTGGTGGTGCCGAACATACGGCGGGTTCCCGACGAACGCCGTCCGTCCCGCGCACGTCGGGAGGAGCAGGCGGGTGAAGTCGGTCTGCAGCACCGAGGCGCTGGTGGCACCGACGGCCGCCAGGGAGCCTCGCGTCATGAGCGTCGCCACCGGGTCCAGATCGACGGCTACCAGCGGCACGTCGGGGCATTGTCGAGCGATAGCCACCGCGAACCGCCCGCTGCCCGCCCCGGCGTCCACCACGCGGTGGGGATCCTGTTCCAGCGTCCACTGAACCATCGGATCGACGAGAGCTCCCGGCGTGTACACCGCACCGGCACTGCGGCGGACCTCGGCCGATCGCAGGGCACAGAACCGGTCCCCGAGTGGATCGGCACCGGCCAGGATCTGCCGTGCGGTCTCCGCGACGAGACCCGCGCTGGACTGCTCGCCGAGCATCTCAGCGGCCTGGATCAGTTCGACCTCGGCAGGCGAGAGCGGGCCGCCGACGCCAGCGGCGCCCAGACCAACCACCAGGCGCACCAGGGCATGTTCTCCCGCCACTCGCTCGGCGAGCGAGATGTTAGTCCTGGTCACGGAGCCGGAACACGCCACGCGAGACCCGCTCGAAGTACCGCTCGTCCTGAAGGCTGCTGCGGTACGAGGAGTCAGCCCTCTTCCCGAGCGTGGGCTCCAGCGCCGCCTTGATCTCACTGATGGACGCCGGCCCGCCGCCCCTGCTCGCCAGGTACTCCCGCATCGCCGTCTTGAGCTCGCCGTGAGGACGGCGCTTGCGTCGCTCGTCAGCAGTCATGATCGCTCCAGCATGTCGACCGTATTGCGTCGACTATAGCAAGCTCCACGGGAGCTCCTCGAGATCGTCGCCACCCTCGGGGCGAGCAGATCACGATCGGCCGACCTGCTGGTGGGCCAGGCGGTCGGCTCGGCAGGAGAGGATCGACGGCTCGGCTTGCCGACCCGATCACATGATGCGAGCATCTGGCCGGGGCAGGCGTCCACCACCGCCAACCGAAGGCATGGCCTGATGGCAGAACTCGAGCCACGCAACTTCCTACAGCCTTGTCTTCTGCTGCTCCTGCGGGAGCAGCCGGACCACGGCTACGACCTCGCGGCGCGACTGCGTCCGATGCACGACGGAGACGGTGACGCCGGCGGCGTCTACCGCTCACTGCGCGGGCTCGAGAAACAGGGGCTGGTGCGCTCGGAGTGGCAGACCTCCGAGATGGGCCCGGCGCGCCGTACCTACTACATCACCCGGGACGGGATCGCCTACCTGGACGCGCAGGCCATCGGCCTGCTTGCCATCCACGAGGCCCTGCACGTCTTCCTCGAGCGGTACAATCGGCTGGTTGCGGCCGACCGCCAGGCGGTGCACTCATCCCTGCATCCAGCACTTCATGAGAGGAACGGCGATGATCGCCGAGTTAACGGCCGAGCACGCGGTAACGGCCTTCACGCGCCGCGTACGGCCGATCGCAGCGCTCGCCGCTGACGCTCCCGCGCTCGCCAGGGCGTGTCACGCGATGGCCGAGCGGTTCCACCGTGGAGGCAGGCTGGTCGCGTTCGGCGTCGGTACGGCTGCCGCGGACGCCGCGCACGTCGTTGTGGAGTTCGTGCACCCGGTGATCGTCGGCAAGCGCGCGTTGCCGGCGGCCGCCCTGCCCGGCGGGCAGCATCCGGAGGACCTCGCGATCCAGCTCGGGTTGCTCGCCGACCCGGGCGACATCGCGCTGGCCGTCTCCCCGGACGGGAACTGTCCCGGTGTGGCCGCCGCGCTGGCCGCCGGCCGCGATGCCGGCCTGCTCACCGTCGCGCTGCTGGGTGGGGACGGCGGTGCCGCGGCCCGGGTCCCGGGGCTCGATCACGTTCTCATCGTCGACAGTGACGATCTACGGGTGGTCCGAGAGGGGCACGTCACCGCCTACCACGTACTGTGGGAGCTGGTCCACGTCTTCCTCGACCACCCAGGGGCCCTGGCATGAGCAGCGAGTTGGCACACGACCCGAACCCGGGCGAAGTGTGCATCACCTGCTCGGACATGGCCGTCCCGGTCACGATCCTCGAGGTACTGCCCGACGGCCTCGCGATGGTGGACACCGGCGCCGGCCCCGGAACCGAGGAGGAGATCAGCATCGCGCTGGTCGACGCCTCGGTCGGCGACGTGGTGCTGGTGCACGCCGGCGAGGCGATCGCACGAACGGATCCCGACAGTGAGTGAAGCGCTCTATCCCTTCCTGCACGAGACACACAAGGACGCCGACGCCCTGCTCGCCGACGTCGCCCGTTCCACAGTGGACAAGCTGCGGGAGGTCGAGCAACTCCGGATCACCGTGGGACACACGGAGGGAGCGCGGCTCGCCAGCTGCGCCCAGGCGATGGCGGAGCGGTTCGCGCGCGGCGGCAGGCTCTACACCTTCGGCAACGGGGGCTCCAGCACCGACGCCGGTGCGATGGCGGCACAGTTCCTGGCCCCCGGCCCGGGGTGGCGGCCGCTGCCGGCGATGGCGCTGGCCGCCGACATCGCGACGCTGACGGCGCTGGCCAACGACGTCGGCTTCGAGGTGGTGTTCGCGCGCCCGCTGGCCGCGGCCGGCCGGGCTCAGGACATCGCCTTCGGGCTGTCCACCAGCGGCGGGTCGGCGAACGTCCTGCGCGGGCTGACCACCGCCCGCCAGCGCGGGCTGCTCACCGTCGGGCTGGCCGGCTACTCCGGTGGAGCGATGGCCGAGGCCGCCGAGCGCGGCGAGATCGACCATCTCTTCGTCATGCCCTCGCCCTCGGTGCACCGCATCCAGGAGGTGCAGACCACCACCTACCACGTGCTGTGGGAGCTGGTGCAGCTGGCGCTGGACGGATGACAGCACGCCTGCGGGTCCGGGTGTCCGGGATCGTGCAGGGCGTCGGGTTTCGCCCGTTCGTGCACGCGCTGGCCGGCGAGTTGGGCCTGGGCGGGTTCGTCGGCAACGACGAGTCCGGGGTCGTCATCGAGGCGGAGGGGGCCCCTGCGGCACTGGACGCCCTGCTGGTGGCGCTGCGGGAGCGTCCGCCCGCGCTCGCGGTAGTCACCTCGGTGAGCGCCGAGGACCTCCCCGCCGCCGGGGACACCGCGTTCGCCATCGCCGCCAGCGAGTCCCACGGCCGCGCGGCCACCCTGATCTCGCCCGACACCGCGACCTGCGCGGACTGCCTGCACGAGCTACGCGACCCCGCCGACCGGCGCTATCGGCACCCGTTCGTCAACTGCACCAACTGCGGCCCGCGGTTCACGATCGTCACCGGCGTGCCCTACGACCGGGCTGCGACGACGATGGCCGGCTTCCCGATGTGCGCGGACTGCGCGCGGGAGTACCACGACCCCGCGGACCGGCGATTCCACGCGCAGCCGGTGTGCTGCCCGGCGTGCGGTCCGACGCTGCGCCTGCTGGCGCGCGACGGGTCCACCGTGCCCGGCGACCCGATCACCGCCGCCGCCGCGATGCTGCGCGACGGCGCCGTGCTCGCGATCAAGAGCCTGGGCGGCTACCACCTCGCGGTGCTCGCGGGGGACGACGACGCGGTGGCGACGTTGCGGGCCCGCAAGCACCGCGAGGACAAGCCGTTCGCGCTGCTCGTGCCGGACCTGGACACGGCACGGTCGCTGTGCGAGTGCTCCGCCGCCGAGGCCGCCGAGCTGACGTCGCGGCGGGCACCGATCGTGCTGCTGCGCCGCCGCCCCGACGCCCGGGTGGCCCCTGCCGTCGCTCCCGGGAACCGGCACCTCGGCGTGCTGATGCCCTACACCCCGGTGCACCACCTGCTGATCGACGCCCTCGCCGCACCGATCGTGCTGACCAGCGGAAACGTCTCCGACGAGCCGATCGCCTTCGTCGATGACGACGCCCGGGACCGGCTGGGCACCATCGCGGACGCGTTCCTCACCCACGACCGGGCGATCCGCACCCGGGCCGACGACTCGGTGCTGCGGGTGGTGGACAGACGGGTGCTGCCGGTGCGGCGCTCCCGCGGCTACGCCCCGGAGCCGATGGGCTTACAGCTCGCCGCGTCCGCACCGGTGCTGGGGTGCGGCGCGGAGCTGAAGAACACCTTCTGCGTGCTGCGGGGCGCCGAGGCGTTCGTCTCCCACCACATCGGCGATCTGGAGAACTACGAGACGCTGCGCGCCTACACCGACGGGATCGCGCACCTGCGGGGACTGCTCGACGTCGAGCCCACCGTGGTCGCCCACGACCTGCACCCGGAGTACCTGTCCACGAAGTACGCCCAGGAGCTGGCCGGGGTGGCACTGGTGGGGGTGCAGCACCACCACGCGCACCTGGTCTCCTGCCTGGTCGACGCCGGTGAGCCCGGCCCGGCGGTCGGCATCGCCTGCGACGGCCTCGGCTACGGCACCGACGGCGTGCTGTGGGGCTGCGAGGTGATGGCGTTCTCGCTCACCGGGTTCGAGCGCCTGTTCCACCTGGAGCCGGTCGGGTTGCCCGGGGGCGAGACCGCGATCCGCCAGCCGTGGCGCATGGCGGCGTCCTGGCTGCACTCCGGTGGCATCGACGCGTCCGGGCTGGACGTCGCGCGCCGGGCCGGGCCGCGGTGGAGCCAGCTGCAGCGGATGCTGGACTCCCAGGTGAACGTCCCGGTGACGACGAGCGCCGGGCGGCTCTTCGACGCCGTCGCCGCGTTGGCCGGGGTGCGGGACACGGTGAACTACGAGGGGCAGGCGGCGATCGAGCTCGAGCAGGCCGTCGACCTGTCCGTCCCGGACGGGTACCCGGTCACGCTGGACGGTGAGCTGATCTGCGGTGGCGAGCTCATAGCGGCGGTCGTGGCCGATCTGAGCGCCGACGTGGACGTCGCCGTGATCGCGGCCCGGTTCCACAACGGGCTGGCCACGGTGCTGGCGCAGACCGCCCGGCAGGCATGCGAGCAGACCGGGCGTGACGTCGTCGCCCTCTCCGGCGGGGTGTTCCAGAACCTCGTGCTGCTCCAGCGGCTCGCCGCGCTGCTGCGGGCCGAGGGGCTGCGGGTCCTCACGCACTCCCGGGTACCGACGAACGACGGCGGGATCAGCCTCGGCCAGGTCGCGGTGGCAGCCGCCCGCACCCTGGGGTGATCCGAGCACTGCACCGCGCACAACCGCGTTACTGATCCGAGGCTGCGTCGCGGCGTGGGGACGACGGTGGTGCGGCGGCGCCCCGGCCCAGCGACCACGTAGTGGCCCCCAGCGTGCCCGGCTTCGGCTCGTGCTCGCGATCGCGGTAGGACGTGGCCAGCAGCGCCTCTGCGTCGTTACCCAGCTCCGTGGCCAGGCAGGGCGCCCGAAAGATGCATTGCCCACACCGGTGGGGCGCCGGGTTGGGATAAATTCGGGTTGCTGAGTCGATCATGTCCGTGAGCTGGTCGGCGAGGCGATCACCGAACGCGGCGAGCTCGGTGCGGGTTCGCGGCACCTGCACCCGCCGGAAGAACTGCTCGGCCGGACGGATCCTCAGGTCGAACTCCGGGTCCGGCGGTCCACCCTGGACCAGGAACCACGGCCGGATCTCGGCGCTCCGGTGCTGCCTGACCATGCCCCGCGGGCCCGGAGGCGGCGGGCTCGCCTCGGGACGCCCGACGCTCAGCTCGTTATAGATCGTGCCGTGGACCCGCAGGCCGGGATTGGCCTGCTCCCATGCCCAGCACCAGGACAGGCCGCGCTCCGCCAACCGCAGCGCGTCCAGATCGGGCCACGGCCCATGCACCAGCCGATGTTGGAGCACCCAGTAACGGCTCTCCTCGTCGGTGACCAGCACGTCGATGCGGTCGCGGTAATGTACAGGCCGCCCACCCGGTGCGACGAGATCGCGGCCCGGCCTGCGATGGTCGGGCACCTGAACGTCGACCTCCGCGACGACCTGAACCGGTGTGAAGTCGTCGACGGTCGGGGCCCACGCGATGAAGGCCTCCAGCATCGCCGCAGCGGTCTCGAGACACTCGGCGACCACCTGCTCCTGCTCCGCGGGCAGCGTCGAGCGACCGTGGCCGTCGAGGTACTCCGCGCGCTGCTCGGCAACCGAGTCGGTGAGCGCCTTGCGCACCAGGGGAAGCACGATCGAGGTCTGCCAGTCCCACATGCCGGGGAAGTAGTAGACCGCCAGTGTGTCGCGTAGCGTCCGCTCCAGCTCGGCGGCGTGCTCCGGACGCACGAGCTCGCGGTTGCGGCGCTCCCTGGCCCCGAAGTCCCAGGCTCGCCGACAACCCATGAACGCCACGCGGTCCTGTGCCGGGATCACGTACGGCAGCGCCACGACCTGGTCCCTCAGTGTCCGTGCGGCCACGGGTCGTCGAGCGACCAGCGGCACCGGTCAGCACCCTCGCCGGTCATCGACTCCAGCTCGGCGCGCAGGTCGTCGAAGAAGGAGGCAGCATCCGCCGACGCGGGCCACACACCGGAGTAGTAGATCCAGGCGTCCGGCGGGGTGGCGCCGGGTGTGGTGTGCGGTGGTTGTGACGGATCGAGCACCACGCACCACGTGTACTCGGTTCCGACCCGGGCCAGGTAGACCAGCTCACCGGGTTCGGGCCGGGTGGCGACGATCTGTGCCTGTACCTGCAGCCAGTCCATGACGTCCCCCACCGTGCGGCTCAACCGAGGTGCTCGCGCAGCCAGGTGTACCAGTCCGCGAGGCCGTCGCCCCTGGTCGCGGACACGGAGATCACCTCGACGTCCGGGCTGGCCCGGCGGGCGGCGGCGACGCAGGCGTCCACGTCGAAGTCGACATAGGGCAGCAGGTCGACCTTGTTGACGAGCATCAGGTCGGCGGTCCGGAACATGTGCGGGTACTTCAGCGGCTTGTCCGCGCCCTCGGTCACCGACATGATCACGACCCGGCCGGCCTCACCGAGGTCGAACAGCGCTGGACACACCAGGTTGCCGACGTTCTCGATGAACACCACCGAACCCTGCGGCGGGTCCAGGGTGGTCAGCGCCCGTCCGACCATCGGCGCGTCGAGATGGCACCCGGACCCGGTGTTGATCTGGATCACCGGCGCCCCGGTGGACTTGATCCGATCGGCGTCCAGTGGGGTCTCCTGGTCGCCCTCGATCACCGACACCGGCACGTCCAGCCCGAGATCGCGGATAGTGCGTTCGAGCAGTGTCGTCTTACCCGAACCGGGCGAGCTCATCACGTTCAGCGCCAGGATCCCGCGCTCGGCGAGCCACACGCGGTTGTCCACGGCGAGCTCGTCGTTCTTGGCCAGCACGGCCTCTTCCAGCGTGACGGTTCGCGGCACGGGCACCCCGTGATCGTGCTCATGCCCGTGGTCATGACCATCGGCGCCGTGGCCATGCCCGTGCCCGTGGCCGCCGTACTGCTCGGGGTCGACAAGCTCGGTCAGGGGTGAGCATCCGCAGGTCGCGCACATTCGACCACCTCCACCTCTCGTATCCGCAGCTCCCGGCCACCGAGGACCTGGATGTCAGCGCTGCCGCACCGGCACAGCGGGAGCACCTCGTCGGTCGGGAAGTCCGCTCCGCAGTCGTGACAGTGCGCCGCCCCGAACGGCTCGACGACCTCCAGCACAGCCCCTTCAAGCGTGGTACCGACGACCACCATCTCGAAGCAGAACTGCACCGAGTCCGGCACGATGCCGGAGAGCTTGCCGATCTCCACCTGCATCCGCCGGATCTGGGCGTCACCCATCCGCGCCTGTACCTGGTCCACGATGCTCTTAGTGATCGACAGCTCGTGCATCAGCAGATCCGGGGCAGGGGATCCCCGACCAGAAGATCCACGATCCGGGTGCCGCCGAACCCGGTGCGCAGCAGCACCAACCCCGGCGGGTCGTCCTTCACCGTCCCGATCACGGCCGCCTCCGCACCCAGCGGGTGCGCCCGTAGCGCGGCGAGTGCCTCGTCGGCCTTCTCCGGCGCCACAACGGCGACCAGCCGACCCTCGCAGGCCACGTAGAGCGGGTCGATGCCGAGCAGCTCGGACGCGCCGTTGACGACCGGGCGGATGGGCAAGGAGGCCTCGTCGAGCACCACCGCGACCTGGGAGGCCGCCGCCACCTCATTGCAGATCGTGGCCACACCCCCCCGCGTCGCGTCCCGCAGCAGTCGCACACCATCGCCAGCCGCGTCGAGCAGCCCCGCGGTGAGCTCGTGCATCGGCGCGGTGTCCGAGACGATGTCCGCGGAGATGTCCAGCTCACCGCGGGCCAGCATCACGGTGATGCCGTGGTCACCGATCGGCCCGGAGACGATGACCGCGTCCCCAGGTTTCGCCGCCGAGGCGGAGAGCACCGTCGGCCGCTCCAGCAACCCGACACCGGCCGTGTTGATGTAGACGCCGTCGGCCTTGCCCCGCTCCACGACCTTCGTGTCGCCCGTGACGATCTGCACGCCGGCCGCCTTCGCGGCCGCCGCCATCGAGGCCACGATCCGTTGCAGGTCCTCGACCGGGAAACCCTCCTCGAGGATGAACCCGCAGGACAGGTACAGCGGCCGCGCCCCACACATCGCCAGGTCGTTGACCGTGCCGTTGACGGCGAGATCACCGATGTCACCACCGGGGAAGAACAGCGGTGAGACCACGAACGAGTCGGTCGTGAACGCCAGCCTGCCCGCGTCAGTGGTCAGCGACGCGCCGTCCTCGAGCTGTTCGAGCAACGGGTTGCGGAAGGCGTCCAGGAACACGGCCTCGATCAGGGTGTGGGTGGCCTTGCCGCCCGCCCCGTGCGAGAGCGTGATCCGCTTCTCCTTGATCCGCGGCTTGCGGGCACGGGCCCGCGCGATACGTTCGAGAACCTGCTCCTCGCGAGTCAGGTGCTCCGCGCCGGCATGCGCGGCGACCGCGTCCTCCGCCCAGCCGGCCCGGCTCGGGATCGTCGCGTCTTGGGTCAGATCCTGCTGCGTCACAGGCGGGTCGCCTCCTTGACCCGTTCACGGGTGAACCGGCCGAAGTTGTAGTACGCCGCGCACGCGCCCTCGCTCGACACCATGCAGGTGCCGATCGGGGTCTCCGGCGTGCACGCGGTGCCGAACACCTTGCACTCCCACGGCTTGAGCACGCCCTTGAGCACCTCACCACACTGGCAGGCCTTCGGGTCGGCCACCCGCACCCCGGGCACCGAGAAGATCCGCTCGGCGTCGAACTGCGCGTACTTCTCCTTGACCTGCAGTGCCGAGTGCGAGATGAACCCCAGTCCGCGCCATTCGAAGTGCGGCCGCAGCTCCATCACCTCGGTGATCACCTCGAGCGCCTTCGGGTTGCCCTCCCACGGCACGACTCGCGCGTACTGGTTCTCCACCTCGCAGCGGCCCTCGGAGAGCTGCTTGAGCAGCTGGTAGACCGACTGCAGGATGTCCAGCGGCTCGAAGCCGGCGCAGACCAGCGGCTTGCCCTCCGTCGCCGAGATGAAGTCGTAGGGCTTGCAGCCGATCACCGTGGAGACGTGGCCGGGCCCGATGAACCCGTCCAGGCGCAGGTCGGGCGAGTCGAGGATGGCCTTGATCGCCGGGATGATCGTCACGTGGTTGCAGAAGATCGAGAAGTTGTCGAGCTTCTCCTGCGCCGCGCGCAACACGGTCATCGCGGTGGACGGGGCGGTGGTCTCGAACCCGATCGCCATGAAGACCACGCGCTTGTCGGGGTTCTTGCGGGCGATCTTCAGTGCGTCCAGCGGGGAGTAGACCATCCGGATGTCCGCGCCGGCGGCCTTCGAGTCGAAGAACGACCCCTGCCCGCCCGGTACGCGCATCATGTCCCCGAACGACGTCATGATCACGTCGTCCTGCTCGGCGATCGCGATCGCGTCGTCGAGGCGACCCATCGGGATCACGCAGACCGGGCAGCCGGGGCCGTGGACCAGGCTGACGGTCTCGGGGAGGTAGTCCTCGAGACCGTGTTTGTAGATGGTGTGGGTGTGCCCGCCGCACACCTCCATGAACTTGTAGTGCCGGCCGGGCTCGCACAGCGCGGCGATCTCGGTGGCCAGCACCCGCGCCGTACCGGCGTCGCGGAACTCGTCGACGAACCTCATGAGGCCCCTTCCTAAGTGATGTCGCTGGCGGCCAGGGCCTCCAGCTCGTCGGTATAGGCATCACCGAGCCCGGTGAGGAACTCGAGTGATGCCTTGGCCTCCGCTTCGTCGATCTTGGAAAGGGCGAACCCGACGTGGATCAGGATCCAGTCGCCCGGTCGCAGGTCCACCGGCCCGTCGTCGGATTCACGCAACAGCCCGATGTTCACCGCCCGCTGCACTCCCTCGACGCTGACCATGGCCAGGTCTTCTTTGTCGGACATCAGCGTGACGATCTCGCCCGGGATTCCGAGGCACATGTCGGCCCCTCCGCATTCTGACGTGGGTTGTCTGGCCAGTCGATCACCGTTACATGTCTGAGATCTCCTTGTAGCGCTTCGCGTCCGGTATCGACACGATCACCACGGCCACCACTCCGATCAAGACTACCGCCAGCAAGAGCTTCATTACGATTTCCTCCCCTCCGGGGATCGGCGCGCGTGCCTCGCTACGCGACGCGCAGCTTGGATCCGGACTCGCGGCTCGCGTCCAGTGCGTTCACGAGCGCACCACGGGCCATCGTCGTCACAGTGGCGACCGTACTCTTGAACTCGTCGGACTGCACGACCTTCGTGCCGGCGTCGAGCAGCGACTTCATGCCCTCTTCGCCAGCCCGGGTGCCCATGAAATAACCGATCAGGAAAGCGCCGAGCAACGTCATCGTTGGTTCCTCTCCTTAGTTATGGTCAGTCCACTCGGGAGGCGTGTACCCGCAACCGCACGGCCACATCCGGATACACGCGCAACCCGAACAGCTTGGGGGGGTCGAGACGGAACGCCCGTATGTCGAGCGTGAGCTCACCGTCCACCGTCATCGTGTCCCCGTCGACACGCACCTTCGCCTGGCCGGCGACGGCTTCGGTGACCCCGTGCAGGGACAGCATGCCCTTCACCTGGTACCGGTCTGGACCGCCGGTGGCCTGCTGGACGTCGGCCCGAATCGTGGGGAACCGTTGGGCGTCGAGCCGGCGCTGGATCTCCCGCTGGATCAGCGGGTTGTCGGCCTTCAGCTGCCCGGTCTCGAGCTCGAGGTGGGCGTTGACCGGTTCGAGAGCGTCCACGACTCCGTCGGTGACCACGGCGTCGATCCAGCCACTCACACCACGACACTCGCCGTGGATCGGGTGCAGACTCGACCGTGCCTCGGCAGTCAGCTCCGAGCGCTCCGGCACGATCTCGAACCGAGTCATCGGCCAGCTCCCTGCGCCGCGCCCCGCTCGGTCACATCTCCCGGATCTCCAGGTACTTCGCCATGTCCGGCAGCGATGACAGTGCCACCGCTGCTGCGGCCACCAGGAGCGCGCCGAAGAGCATCCGTACCATGATGATCATCTCCATCCTCGGTCAGCAGATTGCCGACGATCTCGACGACCGCGGTGACCGCTCGGTCAACCGCAGCCGCGACGGGTGGGCTCAGCCCCATCCCCTCGTCCAATGTTGCGGGCTCACAGCCCACCACCAACACCCGACCCACCGATCGCGGTGAACCCACCGCGGCGGACAGCTCGTGCAGCAGCGCGAGCACCGACGCCGGATCCATCCCGTGCGAGTTGAGGCCCTCGGCCGCCTCGTCGGCGGTCGCCACCTCGGTGAGGTCGTGTTCAAGCAGGTAGAGCGTGCCGGGCTCACCGCCACGCTGGGCGGTGTCGACCAGCAACAAGGCACGATAGCCGTCGAGCAGCTGGTAGGCCAGGTGCATGCCACGGATGCCGATGTCGGCGACCTCGACGTTGTCCGGGAGCCCACCGCGCGCGGCGAGCCGGTTGGCCACCTCGACACCGAACCCGTCGTCGGACAGGAAGAGGTTGCCGATACCGGCGACGAGCACCCGGTCCTTCGTCGCAGCGGTGTCGTCCGTCGAGACGGTGCCGTTCAGAGCATGCTCTGTCATGGCGCCACCACCTCGACCTCGTCGGGGTGGAAGTAGCGGAACCGTCCGTGCGCGAGCTGCATCTCCGCAGCCGGGTCGTCGTCCAACGACACGGCGATGTGCACCTGGCCGTCCAGGTCGTGCACCACCGCCTGCACGGTGGCCCGCATGCCGACCAGGAACTGGTCCTGCACGTCGCCGCGGCTACCCGGGCGCAGCACTACGGCGCTGCCCTTGGCCACCGGGGTACCCCCGATGAGAACCGAGTCGGTCTCGGGGTTGAACTTGGCGTCGGTGGCGGCGTCGAACCACGGCAGCCGGTCTGGCGGCACCTCCGAGGGGCTGTCGCCGCCGACTGGACGCAGGCCGGGCGGACCGGCGTCGGTAGGGGTGTGCAGGATCGGTACGCCGCTCACCTCGCCCTCCGGAGTGGTGTAGATCGGCACTCCGAAACTGTCGTCGAACCGGTCCGAATGCTGCGGGCTACCAGCCGGTGCGGCGGGCTGTTCGGCGGGCTGTTCGGCGGGTTCGCTATCCATTGAACGCATCGACCGGATCACCCCGTGCAGCCGCTCGAAGATCTCCGGCGGCATCGCGTCCACGGCGTCGATGATCCCGGCGGCCCGCGGGTCGGTCGCCCTCGCCTCGCGCTTTTCCTCGTCGGTCAGCACCAGCGTGCGCAACGTCAGAATCTCGTCGTTCTCGGTGCCGTCGAACAGGTCCAGCGTGCTCTCCGGAGCGAGCTGCGGGTGGTCGTCGAGGATGATCGGAGAGGAGAGCATCAGGTCGGAACGCTCCGGCGGACCGGCGAGGACCGGCCAGGTGTGGGTGTTGACACAGTCGGCCACGAAGGACTTGGCCCACTGCGGCGGATCGGTCATCGACAGGAACCCACCGGGCGAGACCGCCAGCACCGAGTGCGTCCCGATCAGCGACGAGCGCAGGGCGTCCTCGCGCGCGGTCTCAGCGGAGCATTCCGCGTCGTTGTGCACATCCAGCCGCAGCCGCACGACGTCGTAGGGGCCGGGCAGCGGACTCGCCTGCGCCACGAGCCGTCCGGTCAGCGGCCAGCACGTGCGCACCAGCTGCCCCACGACTGCACCGCTCGCATCGGTGATCGGCTCGGAGCTCTCCGACGCCGGCACCGTGAGGGGCACGGTTTTCTCCTGCGCGAGCTCGTCGATCCGCAGCTCGATGTCGATGTGCCGTGGGAGGCCCTCGTCCCAGGCGAAGTGCCGGATGCCGTCCACGACCAGCTCCTCGACCGGCGTCCCGTCGGGCCCGATCAGGGAACGGGCCTGCACCTGCAGGAACCGCAGCCTGACGTGCACTATCGCGCTCGCGCTGTCGGGTTCGACCATGCACTCGGTGCGGTTGCAGGACGGCTCGTTGCTGCCGGCACCGTAGCCAGCCGGTGTGAGCACCCCCCACTGCCAGCGGATCTGGTTCTTCTGCGCCGACGCACGGTAGGGGTAAAGCAGGTAACCCTCGAAGAGCACCGCGTCGGCAACCTTGCCGACCTCGTCCAGAGCAGCTGCGGTGTCAGTCATCTGTCGCCCCACCCTCGAAGCCGGCTTCTTTCAGAAGTTGCTCGAACGTCTGCTCCCAACTCGGGATGCCGTGCACGGACCGATAGGAGAGCAACGTGTCCAGGCTCTCGCAGCGCAGCCGGATCCAGCCGGTATTGCCGAAGTGACTTTCCATCGCCGCGCGCCACACCGATACCGGCAGCCGGAACATCGCCTCCTCGTGCCAGGGCACCTGTGCGATCTGTACACCGACTCCCGGTTCCACCGGCGTGTAGAACGCGCTGCCGGAAAAAAGGATGAGTAGCGGCACCGTGCTGTCCGGGCCGTCGCCCAGCGCATTGAGGTACTTCGAGGCGGCGATGTCGACGTCGTAGGTCAACGGGACCGGAACGGGCACGGTGACCTCGTACCGGAACGTCGGCACCATCACCGCGACCTCGCCGAGCTGCATCGGGTTCATCGTCTCGGCCCAGCGGGAGCGCCCACCGAACAGGTCGACGGCCTTGGCCGCCTCGGTGTCGGTGTACCCACGCTTACGTGGCTCGATGCGGAGCTGGCAGCGCAACGCCACCGAGTGCATCCGCACCCCGGTGTCCTCGTTGAGTTGCATATGTAGGTTGATCGTCGGGCCGGCAGCGTAGATATCGGCCTCGGCGCCCGTGCAGCTGAACCGGAGCGTAGGCATCAGAGCTCTCGGCTCTGGTTGCGGACGCCATCGAAGAACCCGTCGATCGCGTCCCATGCCTCGGACCCGCCGTCGAATCCCTTCCAGTGCATCCGGACCAACCCGACAAGCTTGTAACAGGCGTCGATCGGAACCAGCAGGCACTCGCCGCTACCGGCCTCCCGTTCGTTGCGGCGCACGAGCAGCGCCTCGACGTCGGGTTCGAGTACCGCCGCGAGCTTGCTGGTGCCGACCCCCTCCTCCCAATGCTCCAGGCTCAGCTCGGACTCGGTGGCGCCTGCCGGGCTGGGATAACAGGCGATCACCTTGTCCTGGGAGGAGTTGCGGAAGAAGAACGCCATCCGCACGGGAATCTGCAAGTCGTCCCACTGGGCCTCGGACAGCTCGAAACCCGGGTCGGCCAGGTACCGACCCGGCACCCGTCGCTGCCCGCCGCCGCCAGCCCCGGGATTGTCGAACAGCAGTGCGCAGGCGGTACACGCGCATTGCAACCGACGTTCCGTGACGTGCACCAGATGCTGGTGCTCGGGGGCCAGCGGGGCGGCACACAGCTCGCACCGCTCCTGTACCGGCGCGCTCGGCGCGTCGTTCAAGAGCCGGCGTAGTCCAGCGATACTCACATTTCTCCGCTCATTGCCGTTCCGCCCGCGACGTCGTCCCGGTCAACCGCTCGCTGTCGCGGGCGGTCTCATTCCGATCTGCAGCAGCGGTGGTCCGGCCGCAGCCTCCTCGAACTCGACGCCCGCCGCCTCGGGTGCCGCGTCCATCAAGGCCTTCTCGACAGTGTCGCGAAGCGTGGCCACCCCGCAACCGCTGCCGCTGATCCGAACCCGGACAGCGCCATCGGTCTGGATACCGAGCAGCTCGATGTCCTCACCGTGACTGCCCAGCCGCCGCTTCGCGGTGTCCATCGCATGCTTGACCCGTGTCGGCATATCCACCGGATGCAGGTCGTGCAGCGCCAGCAGCTGCGAGACCAGCGGGTCCGCCGCCATGCGGTGGACCATGGTATCGCCGGATCCGAGCCGGACGATCGTGACGATCTGCTCGAGTCCACTGCCATAGAGCTGCATCAAGAGCCGGACCAGCGACCCGGCGGCGGCGTGCACCGCCGGGTCACTGTGCTCGCCGATGTCGTTGAGCAGAGCTTCGATCTGCTCGGCGACCTTCGGTGGATCGAGTTCCGGTTCCTGCATGTCAGATGATGTTGAGCATGGACGGCGAGTGCATCTTGTGGAGCGGCTTGCCGTTGCCGGTGTACATGTGCACGCCACAGGGCAGGCACGGGTCGAAGCTGCGCACTGCGCGCATGATGTCGATGCCCTTGAAGTTCCCCTGCGTGTTCTCCTCGAAGATCGGCGTGTTCTGCACCGCGTCCTCGTAGGGGCCAGGCGTGCCGTAGGAGTCGCGCACGCTGCCGTTCCACGGGGTCGGCGGGTACGGGTGGTAGTTCGCGATCTTTCCGTTCCGGATGACCATGTGGTGGGACAGCACGCCACGCACGGCCTCGGTGAAGCCGACACTGATGGCCTCGTCCGGGACCTTGAACTTCTGCCAGGTCTTGGTGTGCCCGGCGCGCAGCTCGGCCATCGCCTTCTCGCTGAAGTGCAGAGCCATGCAGGCGGAGTAGAGCTGGAAGTAGGTGCGGGCCCGGTTGCGCTCGATGGCGTTGGACAGCGGCTGGCCTTGCTTGTCCACCGGCGGGCGCCATTCGTAGTCCGCCGGGGGCCGGGTGGCGGTGGCCGGCAGGTGGAACTGGATGCCCCCACCGGTCGCCTTCAGGTGCGGCGTGTCGACCAGGCCGGCCAGTGCCGTGGCCCACAGGCGAGCCAGGGGACCACCGCCGGTGTCGAGCGCCAGGTGGTCCTTGCCGTCGAACCACCGCGGCGACATCGTCCAGCTGTACTTGTCGTCGAAGTCGCGCTTCTGCGGCGCCGGGATGGTGTGCTGGTTCCACGGGTGACGCCGGTCGACCGGGTTGCCCAGCGGGTCCTGGGTGACGAACATCTCCTGGTCTTCCCAGTCCCGGTAGTACGAGCTGCCGAGCAGGATCCGGATCCCGAGGTTGATCTCCACCAGGTCATTGGTGACGAGCTTGCCGTCCACCACGATACCCGGGGTGACGAACATCTTCCGACCCCAGTCGGTCATCCGCTGGTAGCTGAAGTCGCAGTACTCGGGGTCGTTGAACGCACCCCAGCAGTTCAGCAGCACCCGCCGACGACCGACCTCTTCATAGCCGGGCAGCGCGTCGTACATGAAGTCGAACAGGTCGTCGTGCATCGGGATGACGCGCTTCAGGAACTCGCAGTACCGCATGAGACGAGTCAGGTAGTCGGTGAACAACTGGATTGTCGCCACCGTACCCACGCCGCCCGGGTAGAGCGTGGAGGGGTGGACGTGCCGACCCTCCATCAGGCAGAACATCTCCCGCGTGTAGCGGCTGACCTGCAACGCCTCGCGGTAGAACTCACCGGAGAACGGGTTGAGCGCCCGCATGATGTCGCCGATGTACTTGTAACCGTGCAGGGCTGCGCCGTGGCATTCGGTGCGGTTGGCCAACTCGAGGACCCCGGGGTTGGTCTCCGCGATCATCTTCTCGCAGTAGTCAACGCCGACCAGGTTCTCCTGGAAGATGTTGTGGTCGAACATGAACTCGGCGGCCTCACCGAGGTTGATGATCCACTCAGCCATGTGCGGCGGGGCGACACCGTAGGCCATGTTCTGGTTGTAGACCGAGCACGTCGCGTGGTTGTCACCACAGATGCCGCAGATGCGACTCGTGATGAAGTGCGCGTCGCGCGGGTCCTTGCCCTTCATGAAGATCGAGTAGCCGCGGAAGATCGACGAGGTGCTGTGACACTCGGCGACACGCTTCGCGGCCCAGTCGATCTTGGTGTAGATACCGAGGGAGCCCACGATCCTGGTGATCGGGTCCCACGACATCTCAACGAGATTGGTCTTGTCCTGAACAGCGGTCATTGACGTCAGGTCTCCTTGGTGCGCGGGGTTGTGGAACGAGTCACCGATCGGTTACCAGGGTGACTTGTAACCGGTTTTGAGCGCCCGACCCTTGGTGCGCCACTTCGGTTCCTTGTCCACGCTCTTCATCGTGATGTCTCGCAGCTTGCGGATGACGCCACCGTACGCGCCGCTGGCCGCACCGGAGACCTTGCTGCCGGGAGGAGCGTCCATGAACGGCATGAACTTGTCCGGGAAGCCCGGCATCGTGCAGCCGATGCAGATACCGCCGACGTTCGGGCAGCCGCCCACGCCGTTGGTCCAGCCGCGCTTCGGGACGTTGCACTTGACCACTGGTCCCCAGCAGCCCAGCTTGACCAAGCACTCCGGGGTGCCGTACTCGGAGGCGAACTGGCCCTGCTCGTAGTAGCCGCCGCGGTCACAGCCCTCGTGCACCGTCGCACCGAACAGCCACTGCGGGCGCAGCGCCTCGTCCAGCGGGATCATCGGTGCGGCACCGGTGGCCTGGTAGAGCAGGTAGAGGATCGTCTCGGACAGGTTGTCCGGGTGCACCGGGCAGCCGGGCACGCAGACGATCGGGATACCCGCCGCGGACTTCCAGTCCCAGCCGAGGTAGTCCGGCACACCCATGGCGCCGGTCGGGTTGCCCGCCATCGCGTGGATGCCACCGTAGGTGGCACACGTTCCGACGGCCAGCACGACCAGGGCCTTGGGGGCCAGGCGGTCGAGCCACTCGCTGGTGGTCATCGGCTGCCCGGTCTCGGGGTTGTTGCCGAACCCGCACCAGTAGCCCTCGTCCTTGATGGCCTCGTTCGGGATTGAGCCCTCCACGACCAGGACGAACGCGCCGAGCTCGCCGCGGTCGGCCTTGTGGAACCACTCGATGAAGTTGTCGGCCCCCTGCTCGGGGCCACACTCGAAGTCGATCAACGGCCAGTGCACCGCGATCTTGGGAAGCCCGGGCAGTGCGCCGAGCGCAATCTCCTCGATACTCGGTTGGGTGGCCGAGGTGAGGGCGACTGAGTCGCCATCACAGCTGAGACCCGCATTGATCCACAAGATGTGGACAGGGGGTGCCTCTTGTTCGGTCGTCGTCATCGTCGCCCCTCTCGGCGCTGCACAACTTGTAGACAGCTCCGTACCAGCGTGGTGGGAAGTGACTGTTGTAACGGGCTCCGCTGGCTGGGGTAAGTGACAGCGGCCACTAGAAGGGCGCCCTTACCTGCGTAATCGTGGCCATCGACCCTGTTCGCGGCGGGGGAGGCGGCCCCACCGCGCCGCGTTTCAGGTGCGGTCAGCGCCTGGGGCCACCTGCCCGTAGCTACCGAGCCGCGCCGCGACGCGCTCGATCTCCGCGGGGGACAGGGTGCGGACCGGTAGCCCGGTGCTCAGTGCCCGCAAGTGCAGGTCGCACAGGTACTCCAGGTAGGCCGCGAGGTCCACGGCCTTCGCGAGCGTCGCGGCGACGACGACCGCGCCGTGGTTGCCCATGAGCGCGGCGGCGCGCCCGTCGAGCGCCGCGGTGACGTTGTCGGCCAGCTCGGCGCTGCCGAAGGTGGCGTAGGGCGCCACCCGCACCGGGCCGCCGAACATGGCCGCGTAGTAATGCGACGCCGGTAACTCGTCGAGCACGCACGCCAGCGCCGTCGAGGCCGGCGCGTGCGTGTGCACGATCGCCCTGGCGTCGGTGCGCGCGTAGACGGCAAGGTGTAGCGGTAGCTCGCTGGAGGGTTGTAGCGGCGCCTCGAGCGGTGTCCCGTCCAGCCGGTGGACGCCGACCAGCTCGGCGGTCATCTCGTCGTAGTCCAGCCCGCTCGGAGAGATGGCGACCGCGTCGCCCTCCCGCAGCGACACGTTGCCTGCGGTGCCAACGACCAGGCCGGTGCGCCGCAGCGCGCGGCAACTCTCGCCCACCTGCGCCCTGACCTCCAGCGCGATCACCTGCATCCGCCTCCCCGGACCGGGCTGATCCTCAGAGCCGGCCGGCGCGGAACTCGTCGAGCACGCGGCGCTCGCGCTTGGTCGGCCGCCCGGTGCCACGGTCGCGACGGGCCACCGGGATCGTGGCCCCCACCGGCGGAGCGGGCGTGCGGTCGATGAAGCAGGTAGCGGCTGCGGCGGCGCCGACCCGCTTCTGAATCACGCGCACGACCTCGACGATCCGGGTCGAGTCGTGCACTCGCGCCCGCACCTCGTCACCTGGGTGCACGGGCGTGGCCGGCTTCGCGGGCCGGTCGTTCACCCGCACGTGCCCGCCACGGCAGGCCGCCGCCGCGTCCGGGCGGGTCTTGGTCAGCCGCACCGCCCACAGCCATCGGTCCAGTCGGGTCGACTCCACCGGAGAATGATGACTCGCCAGACGTCCCGGGGCGAGCGGGCCGTGAACACCGGACCGGACAGGCCGCGCACGACGTGGCGACGCAGTACGGTGACGGCCAGGGCAACTGGAGCGGAGAGTGCCGATATGAGCACGCAGGGTCGGATCGGGCTGATCCTCACCGCGCTCATCGCCGCAGTCGCGCTGGTCGCCCGTCGCCACCGACGCCTCGCCGCCGATGCGGATCACCCAACAACCGTCGCCGGGCCCGAGGCACGGGCGACCGGCCACGCTCGCGACGGTACGGAGCCCGAGCCGCCTCCCGGGGCCGATCCCGCATTGCTGCGCTCGTGCGGCGTCACCGACCCGAGCGTGCGGCCGGGCAGCGCACCGGTGGTGTCGTTGGTCACGGTGAGTAGGCCAGCCCCGGAGCCGATCGCGAGCGGAACGGCGCAGACCGTGCGGTTTCGCGCCGTGCGCCGCGACGGCGCCCCCGTCAGTTTGGCTACCGTCACCCTGCTCGACCACCGCGGCCGGGACGTGTCGAACGGCCCTGCCGGCGCGGACGGGCGTGGCGAGGTGCAGACCCCGCGACCCGGCAGCTACGTGCTCGTGTCCACCGCGCCCGGTCATCAGCCCGGGGTCGTCGCGCTCACCGTGGCGGAGACGCCGGCCGCTGCAGAGATCGTGCTGACCCGATCCGCGTCGGTGTCCGGCACGGTCCACGGCGGGGACGGTCCGATTGCCGGCGCACGCGTGACGCTCGGGCAAGACGGCGTGCTCGTCGACGCGGTGCACACCGGTCCGGGCGGCACGTATCGGATCGGGGACCTCGCCGGTGACGAGTACGGACTCTGCCTCACCGCCGCAGGGTACGAGCCGACCACGACCCTGCTACGAGTACCGGACGAGACCGACCTACGCCACGACGTCCACCTCGACCCCGCCAGACTCCCGACCGAGAACGATCGAGCCGAGGACAGGGTGAGCGGACCCCGCTGAACCCGGCCACCACAACCCCGAGACCCGAAGAAGGGCCGCAGTGGCAGAACAACAGGAGCGGGTCGAGGGCTGGTTGGACGGTGTCCACGGCGTCGAGCTGTTCTGGCGGGGCTGGCTCCCGGGCGGCGAGCACCCCGGCGTGGTGCTCGTCTGTCACGGCCTCGGTGAGCATTCGGGCCGCTACGGCACTGTCGTGGACGCGCTGGTCCCCGACGGGTGGGCCGTTTACGGTCTGGACCACCGCGGCCACGGGCGGTCCAGCGGCCGCCGCGTCCACCTCGACCGCTACGCCGACTGGCTCGCCGACCTCGACACGTTCCGACGTCACGTCGTGACCCGCCACGAGGGGCTGCCGGTGTTCCTGCTGGGTCACAGCATGGGCGGCCAGATCGCGCTGGCGTACGCGCTCGACCAGCAGGACGACCTGAGCGGGCTCATCCTCTCCGCCCCCGTACTGGCCAGCAACGCCGTTCCGAAGGCCGCGGTGCCGGTGCTGCGGGGCCTCGCGAAGATCGCGCCCACCCTGCGCCCGGCCGGCATCGACGTCACCAAGGTGAGCAAGGACCCGGCAGTCGTCGCCGCGTATCAGGCCGACCCGCTGGTCTACCACGGCAACCCGACGCTGGGGCTCTTCGCGGAGCTGTTTGCGCAGTTCGGCGTGTTGCCCGGACGCGCTCGCGGGCTGCGGCTGCCGCTGCTGCTCCAGCACGGCATGGCCGACGAGCTAACCGACCCGGCCGGCAGCCGCCTGCTGGCTTCGACCAGCGGCTCCCCGGACCAAACGGTGCACTGGTACGAAGGCCTGTGGCACGAGATCTACCACGAACCGGAGCGCGAGCGCCCGCTGGCCGACCTACGGCAGTGGTTAGCCTCCCACGCGCCCGTGCGCGGATAACGCTGTTCCAGCAGCGATTTCCGCGCACGACCCCCCGTCAGCGCGGCAGCTCGTCGATCGCCCGCTGGATCCGCTTGATCGACACCGGGTAGCGGGTGCGCTGCGGGTGGGCGTAGAGCCCCACCCGCAGCTCCTCGATCATCCAGCGGATCTCCCGCAGCGCGGGCGAGGGCCCCACCCCCGGGGGGAGGACCGCCAGCTCGGCCGCGTACTCCTCGGCCACGACGCGCACCTGCGCGGTCCACCCGCCGTCGCGGGCGGGGTCCACGCGCAGCTTCTCGATACGACGCTCCACGGCCTCCAGGTAGCGCACGATGTCGGGAAGCCGCGCGGCTCCCGCCGCCGTCGCGAACCCCGGCCCGACGAGGGTGTCGATCTGGGCGGTGATGTCGGCGAGCGCGGCGGCGAGCACGGGGGCGCGCAGCTCACCGAGCAGCGCCTGCACCCGATGCCAGCCAACGAGCGCGGCGCGCACGCGGTGCAGCACGTCCAGGGTGGTCGACGCGAGCCGGTCGGCGAACAGCGTGCGCAGCCGGGCGTAGGACCGCTCGTCCCACGCCGGGCCGCCGGCGGCGGCGATCAGGGCGTCGGCCGCGGCCGTGACGCAGTCCTCCAGCAGCGCCGCGACGGAGCCGTGCGGGTTGCGCGACAGCGCGAGCTTCGCCGCGTTGTCCAGACCGCGCTGCACCCTGCTGACCGGCGAGGGTATCTCCAGCAACAACAACCGCCGGGTGCCGCACCACATGGCGGGATCGCGCTCGGCCGCGGTCGGGAACACCCGGATATCCACCGCTGCCCCGCGGTCGACAAGCCCCGGGTAGCCGGTGACGACGTGTCCGCCCCGACGCACCTGATGCTCCCGCGGGAGCGTGCCGATCGACCACGTGGTGAGACCGGTGCGCTCGAGGTCCGCGCCGGCGGCGGCCAGCTCGGCGCGGACCGTCGGCGCGAGCCTGCGCCGCAGCTCCGCCAGATCGACGCCGCTGGCAACCTCGCGGCCGGTCTCGTCAACGACCCGGAACGTCACGGTCAGGTGCTCGGGCAGCCGGTCCAGCTCCCAGGCCTGGCGCGGGATGTCGACGCCGCGCATGTGACCCAGCTCCCGCTCCAGACCGTCGAGCAGCGGTTCGTCACCGGCCCGCAGCCGAGCGAGCACGGCGCGGGCATGGTCGGGTGCGGGGGCGAACAGGCGCCGCAGCTGCTTGGGCAGCGTCTTGATCAACGCCGTGACCAGCTCCTCGCGCAACCCCGGCACCTGCCAGGTAAACGGCGTCGGGTCCACCTGGTGCAGCGCCGCGACGGGCACGTCGACGGTGACGCCGTCGGTGCGCGCGCCCGGCTCGAACGCGTAGGACAGCGGCAATGTCAGCCCGCCCGCCTCGACGTGGTCGGGGTAGGCGCCGCGGTCGACCTCCTCGGCCAGCACGGTGCGCACCATGTCCTCGGTGAAATCGAGCAGCGCAGGCTCGCGCCGCTGCGTGCGTTTCCACCAGCTGTCGAAGTGCCGTCCCGACACCACGTCGGCCGGGATCCGCTGCTCGTAGAAGGCGACGAGGGTCTCCTCGTCGACCAGCAGGTCACGCCGACGGGCCCGGTGCTCCAGCTCCTCGACGCCCGCGAGCAGCTCGCGGTTGGCGTGGAAGAACCGATGTCGGGTGTCCCAGTCGCCCTCGACGAGCGCGTGCCGGATGAACAGCTCGCGCGAGATCTCCGGGTCGATCCTGCCGTAGTCGACGGTGCGCCCGACGACGACCGGGATGCCGTGCAGCGTGACGCGCTCGGTCGCGACCGCCGCAGCCCGCTTGCGCGACCAGTGCGGCTCGGAGTACGTGCGCTTGACCAGGTGTCCGGCGAGCAGCTCGATCCACTCCGGCTTGATCCGGGCGACGGTGCGCGCGAAGAGCCGGGAGGTTTCCACCAGCTCTGCGGCCATCACCCACGAGGGCTGCTTCTTCGCCAGCGTTGAACCAGGGAAGATCATGAACTTGGCCCCGCGCGCGCCGAGGTACTCGCGCGTCTGCGCCTCGCGCAGCCCTATCTGGCTCAGCAGCCCGGAGAGCACCGCGGTGTGGACGGCGTCGGCGTCGGCGTCGGCGTCATTGAGCGTCATCCCGGCGTTGCGCGCGGCGGAACGCAGCTGGGAGTGCAGGTCCTGCCATTCCCGAATGCGCAGGTAATGCAGGAACTCCGCACGCAGCAGCCGACGAAACCGGTTGCCAGACAGGGCCTCGCGCTGCTCACCGATATAGCACCACAGGTTGCGGAACGCCAGGAAGTCTGACCCGTCCTCGGTGAACCGCGCGTGCTTCTCGTCGGCGGCCTGGCGCTGCTCGGCGGGGCGTTCACGGGGGTCGGGCACCGACAGCGCAGCGGTGATCACGAGTACCTCGCGCAGGCAGCCGACGCGGTCGGCCGCCACGAGCATGCGACCCAGCCGCGGGTCGACGGGCAGCGCGGCGAGGGCACGTCCGACGTCGGTGAGCTTGCGGCCCTCGGCGAGCGCGCCCAGCTCCTGCAGCAATGCGAGGCCGTCGCCGACGGCGCGCACGTCCGGCGGTTCCACGAACGGGAACTCGGTCAGCTCGCCGAGGTCGAGAGAGATCATCTGCAGGATCACCGACGCGAGGTTGGTGCGCAGGATCTCCGGCTCGGTGAACTCCGGGCGCGCATCGAAGTCCTCGGCGCTGTAGAGGCGGATGCAGATGCCGTCGGCGACGCGCCCGCAGCGACCGGCCCGCTGGTTCGCGCTGGCCTGCGAGACCTTCTCGATCGGCAGCCGCTGCACCTTGAGCCGCCGGGAGTACCGGGAGATGCGCGCGGTTCCGGGGTCGATGACGTAGCGAATGCCCGGAACGGTGAGCGAGGTCTCGGCGACGTTGGTGGCGAGCACGACCCGGCGGCCCGGGTGCGGCGCGAAGACGCGCTGCTGCTCGGCGATGGAGAGCCGGGAGTAGAGCGGCAGGATCTCGGTACCCGAGCGGTCCCGCCTGGCCAGCGCGTCGGCAGTGTCGCGGATCTCACGCTCGCCGGGCAGGAACACCAGGATGTCGCCGTCGCCCTCGCGCTGCAGTTCGGCCACGGCGTCGCCGATGGCCTCGAGCTGATCACGGTCCGGGTCAGCGTCAGCATCCCCGTCAGGATCAACGACGGGGCGATAGCGGACCTCAACGGGATAGCTACGCCCGGAGACCTCGACGATGGGGACCGGCGCCCCGATGGCCTGCGCGAAGTGCTCAGCGAACCGCTCCGGGTCGATCGTCGCCGAGGTGATGACCACCTTGAGATCGGGACGACGGGGCAGCAGCTGGGTGAGGTAGCCGAGGATGAAGTCGATGTTGAGGCTGCGCTCGTGCGCCTCGTCGATGATCAGCGTGTCGTACTGGCGCAGCATCCGGTCGCCGGTGAGTTCGGCCAGCAGGATGCCGTCGGTCATCAGCTTGACCAGCGTGTTCTCGCCTACATGATCGGTGAAGCGGACCTTCCAGCCCACCGCCGCACCCAGCTCGGTGCCGAGCTCTTCGGCGATGCGGGCCGCCACAGTGCGGGCGGCGAGCCGACGGGGCTGAGTGTGCCCGATCATGGCACCGACGCCGCGGCCGAGCTCCAGGCAGATCTTGGGGATCTGGGTGGTCTTCCCGGAGCCGGTCTCGCCGGCGACGATCACGACCTGGTGATCGCGGATCGCGGCCGCGATGTCGTCGCGACGGGCGCTGATGGGCAACGCGGGCGGGTAGGTGATCGGCGGCACGGCGGCGGCGCGAGCGGCGAGGCGCTGCTCGGCGGCGTCGAGCGCTGCGGTGAGCGTGCACAGCGCCGCGTGCCGGTCGGCGCCGTCGCGGGTTCGGCGCGCGGTGTGCAGGCGGCCACGGAGCCGGTGGGCGTCGCGCGGGCCCAGCACGTCGATGCGCCGGGCCAGCGCGGCGAGGTCGGCGGGTACCGCGCCGTCGGGCGGGGTGGCTTGGCGGGCGGAACGGTGCGGGGCGGCGCCGTGGGGGACGGCGCCGCCCGGGGATGCCACGCCGTCAGGGGCGGGATCGTTCGACGCGGCAGAGTCCGGGGAGTGGTTCGTACGGGGGGTGACGTCCGGTTCGCGACGGCGGGCACGCGGTCGCCTGCGGCGGGGGCGACCGGAGGGGGCACCGTGACCCCCCGGGGGTGCAGCATCGCCCCCCTTTCCAGGCGGTGGCCCCTCGACATCGGGTGCGGGGCGGGCGCTGGCTCGAGCCTCGGAGGAGGACGAAGAAGGCATCGTGGGAAGAGTCTGCCCGGGTGTTCAGGCCGGACGCAGCGTGGGGGTGATCTCGGCGCCGGCGGGCACGTCGGTGGCGGGGTGCTCGACGAGCGCGAGCACGCGGTTGGCCAGGAAGCGCGCGGTACGCACGGTGCTCCCGCCGCGGGTGATCTCGCTGACCTCGACGACGCCGCGCCCGTGCGTCACGTTGACCTTTCGCCCCGCGCGGGTCGCGACGACCTCGTAGATACGCGTCGTACCGCTACCGGCGTCGATGACGATCTCGACCCGATCGCCCTTCATGACCCGTCCTCGGAGGTGCTGGCAGTGGATGGGCGCCGGGGACGCAGGCCTCCCGACGCGGACAGCTCGTACAACTGTTCACCGCGATGCGACATTCCCGCCACGCCTACCGGCCCGATGAAGCCGGGTCACAACGCCGCCAGGATCGCGTCCGTGAACGGCGGCCACGCCTCGATCGCCCACGACCCGAAGTCGCGGTCGGTGAGCACCACGCACGCCGCGCCGGCCAGCGGGTCGACCCAGACAAACGTGCCGGACCGGCCGAAGTGCCCGAACGTGCGCGGAGAGCTGCCAGCACCGGTCCAGTGCGGCGACTTCCCGTCGCGGACCTCGAAACCCAGTCCCCAGTCGTTGGGCCGGTGCCGGCCGTAGCCGGGCAGGATCCCGTCGAGCCCGGGGAACGCCACCTGCACGGCGCCGCGCAGCGTCTCGGGGTGCACCAGCGTGGGCGCCTGTAGCTGGGCGGCGAACCTGACGAGGTCGGCAGCCGTCGCGACGGCCCCGGCGGCGGGCGATCCCTCCAGCCGGGTCGCGGTGAGCCCGAGAGGCTCGCACACGGCCTGGTGCAGGTAGTCCGCGAACGGCATGCCGGTGGCCGCGGAGATCGTGTCGGCGAGGATCTCGAATCCGACGTTGGAGTAGATCCGGCTCGTCCCGGGCCGGGCCTGCACGGCCCGGTCAGCGAAGGCGAGGCCGGAGGCGTGCGCGGCGAGGTGGCGCACCGTCGAGCCCTCGGGCCCGGCCGGGGTGTCCCACTCGAGGGCCCCCTCCTCGACGGCGACCAACGTCGCGAAGGCCGTCAACGGCTTGGTGACCGACGCCAGCGGGAACGGACGGTCCTGCGCACCGGCGGTGGCGAGCACCGTGCCGTCGCCGCCGACGACGGCGGCCGCGACGTGATCCACCGGCCAGCCCAGCACGGCGTCGACGGCCGTGGACAGGTCAGGCATCGCCGTACACCGGGATCGCGGCGCCGCTGATCGGGACGGCGTCCGGGCCGCAGAGAAACGCGATGACCCGCGCGATCGCCGCCGGGGCGACGGCGCGCGCCGCGAGGTCGTCGGACATCCAGCTCCGGTTGGCCGGAGTGTCGATCACCGAGGGGAGCACGGCGTTGACGCGAACCTGCTGCCCGCGCAGCTCCTCGGCGAGCAGCTGGGTGAGCCGGACGACCGCGGCCTTGCTCGTGGCGTGCGCGACCGGCGCGGGCCCACCGACCGCCGTCTTCGACCCGACGGTGACGATGGCGCCGCCCCCACGTGCGGCGAACCGGGGCGCCACGGCCTGCGCCGCCCACAGGACGGAGGCGACGTTGGAACGCCAGAGCCCGTCGAAGGTCTCCTCGTCGAGGTCGGCCAGCTTCCCGGGCGTGAACCCGCCCGCGAGCCCGACCAGCGCGTCCGGCCGCACCGGTAGTGCGTCGACGGCCGCGAAGGCCGCCTGCACGGCCGCCCGGCTCGCCAGGTCGACGGGCACGGCGTGCACGCCCTCCTGCATGCCGAGCGCGTCGAGCGGGTTCCCGGGCCGAGCCAGCGCGACCACCGGCCGGCCCGCCGACAGGAACTCGGCGACCACGGCCTGCCCGAGCGACCCGGCCGCGCCCGTGACGATCACTGCTGAGTCGGCGTCCACCCGGCCATCCTGCCGAACGGGTGGGATGCTCGCGCAGGTGGCACGGGCGTGGGTCGGGACGTCGGGATGGCGCTACCTACCGTGGCGCCGCACGTTCTACCCGGCAGGCCTCGCGCAGCGCCGCGAACTGGAATACCTGGCGCGACGCGTGGACAGCATCGAGATCAACGGCTCCTTCTACGCCCGGACGCACTCGACACGTGGGCGGCGAAGGTACGGAACTGGCGCGCGGGTGGCCGTGACGTGTTCGTCTACTTCGACCACGACGCCAAGGTGCACGCGCCCTACAACGCGATCGCGCTTGCGGAGCGGCTCGCGCGCGGCGGACAGTCGTCCCGGGCCGGGCCAAGACACCCAGGAAGCGAGCTCAGTCCTCGACGAGCCTGATCGCCGCGCGCGGGCAGGACAAGACGGCCTCCTCCAGCTGCGGGCGCATCGACTCCGGTGGGTTCTCGTCAAGGACGTAGAGGAAGTCGTCCTCCCGCACCTCGAACACCTCCGGCGCGATACCCATGCAGACGGCGTTGGACTCACATAGATCGAAGTCGACCACGACCTTCATGCCGACATCGTGCACCTCTCCCGGGCGGTGGTGCACTCAGGTCACCCTCACCGGAGGCCACGAGTCCTGTTCAGGGACACGCCGCCGTGGCTGCAGTACCCTCAGACGCTTCATACCACCTGGCTACAACCCCCGGTCCGCACCCAGTTGTCCCGCTCAGGAGGCGATCAGCAGAGAGGCGCACTCGAATGGACAGTTCAGACACTCCCGATCACGAGCCCTCTACGGCAATGATCGACACCAGCGTGGCGCACTCGGCTCGGGTCTGGAACTACTGGCTGGGCGGCAAGGACAACTATCTGGTCGACCGCGAGGTCGCTGAGCAGTTCCGCGCTGTCCAGCCGGGTGTCGTCGACACCGCCCGCGCCTCTCGGGCGTTCCTGGTCCGCGCCGTGCACTACCTGGCCGGAGAGGTTGGAATCCTCAGTTCCTCGACATCGGCACTGGGCTGCCCACCGCCAACAACACCCACGAGGTCGCCCAGGCGACCGCACCGGAGTGCCGCATCGTCTACGTCGACAACGACCCGCTCGTCTTGGCGCATGCCCGTGCCTTGCTGACCAGCAGCCCACACGGCGTGACCGCCTACATCGACGGCGATCTGCACGATCCGGACCCGATCCTTCGGCAGGCGGCCCAGACCCTGGATCTCACCCAACCGGTCGCGCTGATGTTGCTGGGAATCATGGAACACATCCTGGACCTCGACGAGGCGTACGCGATCGTGAACCGATTGCGCGAAACCCTGCCGCCCGGCAGCTACCTGGTGTTGTGCGACCCCACCACAGAAGTGGGTGGCGAAGCGGCGCGCGAGGCCTGCCGGCTCTGGAACGAGAGCGGCGGAACCCCTCCGATAACGGTCCGCAGCCGCCAGGAGCTCATCGGTTTCTTCGACGGACTGGAGTTGCTGGAGCCCGGGGTGGTCTCGTGTTCGCTGTGGCGACCCGACCACATCGATGTCGGTGGCCCCATCGAGGTGTCCGTGTTCGGTGGCGTCGGGCGAAAGCCCTGAGGTGGTCAGGACGGCAGCGACTCGCTCGCGTCGCCGCCGGGCGGGCCACCGCCGACGCCGCGCAGTATCGGGCGCAGCGCGTCGAGCACGGCGACGTCGTCGATCGTGGACGGCACCGGCTCCTCGATGCCGTCGGCGATGCCGCGCATCGTCTTGCGCAGGATCTTCCCCGACCGGGTCTTGGGCAGGGCCGCGACCACCGCGACGTCGCGCAACGACGCGACGGCGCCGATCTGGTCGCGCACCAGCTGGACAAGCTCCCCGCGGAGCTGCGCCACGCCGGTCGTGACACCCGCCTTGAGCACCACGAAACCATGCGGGATCTGCCCCTTCAGCGGATCGGCCACGCCGATCACCGCACACTCAGCGACGTCGGGGTGCGCGGCGAGCACCTCCTCCATCCCGCCGGTGGAGAGCCGGTGCCCAGCCACGTTGATCACATCGTCGGTGCGGCCCATGACGTACACATAGCCGTCGGCGTCGACGTGGCCACCGTCGCCGGTGAGGTAGTAGCCGTCGAAGGCCGACAGGTAGGACGCCACGAACCGCTCGTCGTCGTTCCACAACGTCGGCAACGACCCCGGTGGCATCGGCAGCTTGACCACAATCGCGCCGTCGGTACCGGGCTCGACCGGGGTCCCCGTGGCGTCGAGCACCTGCACGTCCCAGCCGGGCAGCGGTCTGGTCGGGGAGCCGGGCTTGATCTCCAGCAGCTCGATGCCGACCGGGTTGGCCACGATCGGCCACCCGGTCTCGGTCTGCCACCAGTTGTCGATCACCGGAATGCCGAGGAGGTCAGAAGCCCAGCGGTAGGTCTCGGGGTCGAGTCGCTCCCCGGCGAGGAAGAGGTATCGCAACCCCGAGAGGTCGTAGCGCGCCGCGAGCTCGCCGTTCGGGTCCTCCTTCTTGATCGCTCGGAATGCCGTCGGCGCGGTGAACATGCTCTTCGCCCCGTGCTCAGCGACCACCCGCCAGAACTGCCCGGCATCCGGCGTGCCAACCGGTTTGCCCTCGTACAGCACGGTCGTCGCCCCGCGAGCAGCGGCGCGTACACGATGTAGGAGTGCCCGACGACCCAGCCGACGTCGGATGCGGTGAAGATCGTCTCCCCGGCGCCGACGTCGTAGACGCCTCGCATCGACCAGCGCAGCGCCACCGCGTAGCCACCGCCGTCGCGCACCACGCCCTTGGGCTTCCCGGTCGTACCGGACGTGTAGAGGATGTAGAGCGGGTCGGTAGCCGCTACGGGTACGCAGTCCGCCGGTGTCGCCGAGGCCACGGCCTGCGCCCAGTCCACGTCGTCAGTACCCAGGACCGCCTCGGCCTGCGGTCGTTGCAGGATGACCTGCTTCGCGGACGTGTGCGCCGCGAGCTCGACAGCCTGGTCCAGCAGCGGCTTGTACTCGATCACCCGGCTGCCCTCGATGCCGCACGACGCCGACACGATTACCGACGGGGCCGCGTCGTCGATGCGCACGGCGAGCTCCCTGGATGCGAATCCGCCGAACACCACCGAGTGCACCGCACCGATCCGGGCGCACGCCAGCATGGCGACCGCGGCCTCGGGCACCATCGGCATGTAGATCACCACGCGGTCGCCGCGACCGACACCGAGACCGGCGAGGACGCCCGCGAAACGCGCCACCTCGTCGCGCAGCCCGGCGTAGGTGTAGATGCGCTTCGTGCCGGTGACGGGCGAGTCGTAGATCAGCGCGGACTGTTCACCGCGACCGGCGTCGACGTGGCGGTCGAGCGCGTTGTGGCAGACGTTCAGCTCCCCGTCGGGAAACAGCGATAGAACGGCCGCCGGGACGCGTCGAGTGCCCGCGTCGGCGCGACGTGCCAGTCGATCGCCTGCGCCGCGCCGAGCCAGAACGCCTCCGGATCGTCCGTGCTGGCGCGGAAGGCGTCCTCGTACTCGCCCACCCGCTGGCCTCCTCACCGTGACGCCGGTGCCCGACGTGAGTCGGATGCTCGGAGGTGACAGTAAGCGGTGACCGGAGCGCGGTGCAGCCGACGAAGCGGCCGAACTCACCGGTATCGCGGTCAACCCGCCAGCTCGAAGCCGGCTTCGGTGACGGCGGCCGCGATCTCGTGACGGTCGATCTCGCGGTCACCCAGCACCGTGACGACGCCGGCGTCAAGTCGGACGTCGACGGCACTGACGCCGACGATCTCGCCGATCTCCTCAGTCACGGACATCACACAGTGCTGGCAGGTCATCCCGACGACGGTGACTTGGGTGCGGAACGGTGCCTCGACGGACATGGGAAGCCTCCTGTTCAGGTGTGCCGAATGGTGGCAGAGCGGCGATCGCGCACCGCCGCCGGACCGGGCCGTGGACGGTAGTGTTCGCTGGATGCTCGCCGTGCGTCACCAGAACGGGCCCAGCTCACCCCGGAAGAGGGGTGCGCTGGGCGGAGTCGCTGGGTAGCGTGCGGTCACGGCCACGGGGGTGTGGCTGCGGGCCATTCCGGTTCGGGTGGGGTTCCCTGAACGGGGTACGAGGCGGTCGGTATCTCGCGGACAGCGCGGTCCGCACGATCGGCCCCTGGTGGACCGAGGCCTGGTGACGACCGGACGGGGAGGCGGCGATGAGTGGCATCGGTAGCGCGCGGCAGGAGATCGGTGCGGATCGGACGGCGCCGACCGGCGCGGTCCCCCAGCAGCGCACGGCGGCGGACGCGTACCGCGTCTCCGACGACCAGCTGCAGCGGGCCCGCATGGTGGTGGCCCGCAACTCCGCTGACCCCGACGACCTCCGTCAACTGCTTGACATGCTCGGGCTCATCTCGGCAGCCCCGGACCAGCCTCCACCGGTCAGTCGCTGACCCGCTACCCCCCGGATGTGGGGTGCGGGCCGCTCCTGCCCTATGCTGGGCTGGCTCCCAACGGACAGCCGTTGCGGGCGGGGGTCGCTCCGGTGGCCCAAGCCCCCATCGTCTAGCGGCCTAGGACTCCGCCCTTTCAAGGCGGCAGCGCGGGTTCGAATCCCGTTGGGGGTACGGCACTACGCATGAGGTTCCACGCAAGGCCCAGTGGCGCAGTTGGTTAGCGCGTCGCCCTGTCACGGCGAAGGTCGCGGGTTCGAGTCCCGTCTGGGTCGCTCCACCAGGTGTCCGGTTGCGTGCCGGCCCGGCCAGGTAGCTCAGTTGGTACGAGCGACCGCCTGAAAAGCGGTAGGTCGGCGGTTCGATCCCGCCCCTGGCCACCGGTTCTGAACTGCGGAAACGCTGGGATCTTCTTATCTTGGTCAGGCGCCCGTCTCAGTCTTCGTCTCAGTTGGCCCCCAGAGGAACCCGTCCAGCCTGGTGGCGATGTCCTGCCGGAGGACCGCCGTGACGTGTTGGTACCGCTTCGCCATCGAGCTGTGCGACCAGCCCATGACGTCCATGGCGGCCCGCTCGGGCACGCCGAGCAGCAGGAGCACCGTGGCGGCCGTGTGACGAGCGTCATGCAGCCGGGCGGGTCGCACACCCGCGTCGCGGAGAAGCCGCTTCCACTCGTTGCGGTCCATCGTCTGGTCGACCGGCCGGCCGTTCGGTTGGGCGAACATCCACCCGCCCTCCTCCCAGACCGTGCCCGCGTGCTCGCGCTCGCGCGCCTGATCGGCGCGGTGCTGTTCCAGCAACACGGCGAGCTGCGCGGGAAGGACGATGCCGCGACGGCCGGCCCTCGACTTGAGGTCCACCTCCACGAGGCCGCCGCCGCGCCGCTGCGGGCACCATCGGGCATGGCTCGTGCAGTCATCAGGGCACAGCGGCGGACAGGCCCGCGTGTGGCGCTTGCAGCCGTCCGGGCAGGGCCGGACCTTGTGGTACCGCGACCCGCACGCGTGCGGGTCGCCGCAACCGTGCTCCCACGTCTGGCGCTGAAGCTGACGCGCGATCCGCAGCGTCCGCGTCGCCGCGTTGTAACGGCTCCACTTGAGGCCGATCGTCTCGCCCTGACGAGTGCCGACCGCGAGGGCGAGGACGAACCGGACGCCGTTGCGGCGGGCCAACGCGGTCTTGATGAGCTGCTGGATCTCCTGTACCTCGAACGGGTCCACCTCGTCCTCCTCGACGCGCGGCGCTTTCGCGAGGGTGGCCGGATTGCGGACGAGATGCCCGCGCCGCAGCGCCTCGCCGAACGCGGTGCGTGCCGTGCGGTGGACCTGGTGCGCGGTTCCTGGTCGGGCACCCGCCGCGACCATCCGGGCGTAGAGCGTCTCGAAGTGCTCCGGCCCCACCTTGTCGAGCCGATGCCTGCCCAGGGCCGGAACGAGGTGGTGTTCCACGGCCGTCCGATAGGCGCGATACGACTTGTACTTGACCGACGGTCGCGCGATGTTCTCCAGCCAGTGCAGCAGCCACGCTTCAACCGGCATCGCCCGGCCGGCCTTCCGGACCTTGCCGTTCTCGCGGTCACGCTCCAGGGCGCGGACGGCGACGATGACCTCCGCTTCGGTCTTGCGTTCGACGTGCCGCCGGTCGGGCGAGCCGTCGTCCTTGAGGCCGACGGTCACCCGCCCGTGCCACTTGCCGTCGGCGCCGGGATAGATGCTCGACGCACCGTTCGGTGCCCGCGTGCCGGCGGGCCGCTTGCGGGCCATCGCTCCTCCTGTCATCAGGCCGCGTGACCGCGGCCGGTGTGCTCGGCGACCAGCCGAGCGGTGACGTCGGTGATCCGACGTCAGGTTGCGGCGCGCTGCTCGGTGGTGAGGTGGTGGACGTAGGTGGTGAGGGCGTCGGCTGGGACGCGTCGGAGACGCCCGAGCTTGACGGTCTCGATCGCGCCGGCCTTGATGAGTCCGTACATGCGGGTCCGACTAATGCTGAGCTGCTCGGCCGCCGCTTCGACGCTGAGCATCACGCGCGGGCCGGTCGTCGTCCTGGACATCGCTGGTGTTCTCCTCTGGTGTGGTGTCGGGATGAGCGCCCCGATGACGGGTGTGCTCCGGCTCGGGGTAGAGGCCGAGGTCGAGCGCGTTCTGATAGAGGGTCTCCTCGATCCACCGATCCGCGGTGCGTCGTCGAGCGGGCACCCGCCGACCCGGCTCCGCCGGCACCACCGGCCCGGCCGAATCGGCCGGCTGCCCCGCGTCCGTGTCGGCCGGGCCCGTTGCGGGAACCGCGCCGACGCCGTGCAGCGCGAACTCCCACCGGCACACCTCGTCGGCCAACGCCGCGGCCGGGACGAGGACCGCGGCCGGTCCGAACCCGCGCCATCGCGTCGCGTCACCCAGGGCACGCCGCCACCCGCGACGAGCCAGGAACAACGCCCCGGACAGGCGCAGCGCGGGCCGCGGGACGTGCCCGGCGGACTCAGGCCACTCCCACACCGCGAGCGTGTCCGCGTCGCGCTGCGGGCCGTCCCCGCTCGCCTGCCTGGCGCGGTACGCGTCGAGGTCGAGGGCGACCACCGCCACCAGACGGCACCCGAACAGCGTCGTCTCCGGCAGCGCCACCCCCGGCCACCCCAGCAGCCGCACCGCCTCGGCGACCGCGGCACGATCCAGCGCGCACGCCCCGGCCCGCACCGCTGAACCAGGCAGCTCGGTGGCGGAGCCAGCGGCAGGCCCTGGCTCGGAGCGCGTCATGACGCACCTGGGCCTGCGGAGCGGCGGGACGCTCGGCGCGTCGCGCGGCGGTCGGTCAGCGACACGGTCTCGGCGAGACCGGCGACGTAGTCGTCGAACTCGGCGCGATGGGCGGTGACCAGCGCGCCGAGCGCTTCGAGCTCGCCGGCGACGAGTCTGCGTCGGGCGTGGTCGCGGGTCACCTGCTCACGACGTGCGGCCGTGAGGTGGTCGAGGTCGCCGAGCGGGACGTCCTCGCTCCATCGCAGCGCTTCGAGCTCACGCATGATGACCCGGAGCGGGTCGGGTCGATCCGAGCGGTGCCTGCGTGCGGTCTCCCAGCAGGTCATGCAGGTGGTGTAGGCGGCGCGCTGCCGGCCGAGGTCGCGGATCCGGGCGATCAGAGCATCGGTGGTGATGATCCGGTCGAGGTCGAAGCGGGCGAGGTCCTTGCCGCATTCGGTGAGGTGTGGGGAGATCCGCCAGGGCAGCCGCGGGCGGGCCACGTGATCGACGGGGCTGAGCGTGCTCATCGGATTTTCCTCTCAGTCTCGGTCACCACTGGACCTCCGCATCGGCCGGGAGCCGGTGCCGCCAGTCCGGGTGCTCGCCGAGCCACGCCCGTGTCGCCGCGGCGCGACAGGTCTCGTAGACGCTGCGATCGCTCTCGCCGCCGGCGTCCAGCCACTCCGGGAAGCTCCGCACCTCAGCCGGGAATCCCGGTTGACGCGCGGCCCAGCGTGTCGGCAGCCGGTCGTCGGGGAGGTACTGCACCGGGACCGGTGGCGCCACCCGCGTCAGCCCGTCACGGCCGATCCGCTCGAGCCGCCAGTCGATCCGGGCGGAGAACTCCCGCGCCGCGAGGACCGCGGCGTGCAGCACCTCCACCGCTGACGGTGCCTCGCACAGCAGCTCCCCCAGCAGGGTCGCGGCACGGTCAGTGTTCTGACTCGACGGGTTCGCACCGGCCCGACGGTGGTCACCGACCCAGAGCTCCAGCGCCTCGGCGTGGCTGGGTAGCCGCACCCCCGTCGTCGGGCAGACCCCGCCGATGACGGCGGCGCGCTGCCGATGATCACGTATGTACGCGGTGATGTGCGCGGCCCGGAGGTAGTCGGTGCTCGTGGCCTGATGGTGGCGGATCGCGTCGGCCGCTTCGGGGAACGTCCAGCCCGCGATCTCCGCCGCTGACGCCCAGGCGGCCTTCTCGGCGTAGCCGATGGTGCGCTTGTCGTCGGCCGCCGCCATCTGCAGCAGGCTCGTCACGTCATCGACGCCGAGCGCCCTGGCCGGTGCCGGCGCGCCTCGGGTCGTGGCGAGATCGGTCATGCGGGGCTCCTCACTCGAGCTGAGACGGGAACCTCGACACCGAACGTCTCGGCGAGAAGCCGGTAGTCGGGGTGGAGTTTCGTCAGTTCGGCCTCGGCGAACCTCCGGTCCCCGGTGGACAGGTGCGACAGGTCGAGACCGTTGCCCGACGGAGACCTGCCGGGACGGCGGGCGAGGATGATCCCGAGCTCGGTGACGATCGTGGCTCGGCACTTCGCTCCGGCTGCCCGCGCTGCGGCGAGGACGAGGTCGGGTGGGTTGCCGGCGGCCAGGAGCTCCTTGGCCTCGCGGCCGGCCTGCTTGGTCTGACGGGCCACGGGTCGCCCGCCGGTGGCGCGGTAGGCCTGTACCCAGGCCGCGACGGCGTCGCGGGCGGTCGTCGAGGCGGGTGGCGACGGGGAGGGGAACAGCGCCACGGGGTCGGGGGGCGCCGAGGCGGCGCGCGGAGCGCGCGGCCCCGAGCCGTCAGGCTCGGAGCGTCTTGGTGAGACAAGGGGGTTGGTAAGACAAGAGAGGGTGCCGTTTTCGACACCACTACGGCTCGTAGTGGTGTCGTTTCCGACACCACAGGGCTCCGTAGCAGTGTCGTTTCCGGCACCACTAGCGGCCGGATCAGCACCCGTAGTAGCCCCGTAAACGACACCACTACGGTCCTCGCCAAGATCCTCATCTACCTCCGTAGTGGTGTCGTTTACGGCACCACTACAGTCCTGGCCCAGCTCCGTAGTGGTGTCGGTTTCGACACCACTACGGAGGGGTGTCGGGTGCAGCCGGTACTTGCTGGCCACCCGCCCGCGTCCCTGCCGGGCCTGCGTCACCCACCCCTGCTCGATCAACACCGCCACTCCCTCGGCCACCCGCCGGCGGCTGAGGCCGGCGTCCGCGGCGATCTGCTCGAAGGTCGAGTCGACCAGTCCGCTGCCGTTGTCGGCGCGGACCGCCAGCGCCCCGTACACCCGCGACGCGGTCACTCCCGGCCGCATCTCGGGGAAGATCGCACGCGGCACCATCACCCGGGGGTGGTCTCCGTCGCGGACCCAGCCGGTCACGAGCCGACCTCGGTATGCGCTTGGATCGCGCGTCCCGCCGGCTCTGGATCACCCTGGGGTCCTGCCAGGGGCTCCGGCGGATGGGCATGCCCGGGTGGGCCGGCGAGGTCGGCGAGGGTGTCGGCGTGGCAGGGCTCGTCGAGGGGGCACCAGCACGCCAACACCCGCCCGGCCAGCTCCGCCCGTGCCTGCGCGAGCAGGTCGGGGTGGGCGAGCAGCCACAGCCGGTGGCGGTGGACGGCCTCGGCTCGCCCAAGTCGGCGCCAGTCGAACGGGTTGCCCCAGCGGGTCGGGCGGGCCACCACCACGGCGCCCGGGGGCTTGCGCCACCCGGCGCGGCGTGACAACCGCACCCGCCCACCCGTCGGCCCAGCCGGGGGCGCCTGAGGACCTCCTGCGTGGTCCGGCCGGACCACGCGCCACCTTCGGGGCGGGTCGGGGTTGTGGTCTGTCATCGAGCTCCCTGGACGGTCGGGCGGGGGGCGTGTCTCGAGGGCGGGGGTTAGCCGGTTTGTGCGGGGTCGGGGCCGGGTGCCCAGTCGCCGTGGGTGAGCTTGTGGGCCAGCTGCAGCTCGGCCAGGGCGGCGAGGGTCTTGGACACCGTGGGGGTGCGGAGTCCGGCGGTGTCGGCGATCTGTCCGGTGCGGCCGACGCCGGTGGCGAGGACGTCATAGACAGCGCGTTGGGTGCCGGTGAGCACGTCGAGGTCTGGCGTCCCGGTGTCCGCGGGCCGCTGCGGGGTGGGCTCGGCGGCCTCGGTGCGCGGCCGGAACGGGTAGACGTTGCCGCGGAGCGGCGCCGTCGGGATCGGCACCCCGCCCACCGACGTGGGACGCGCCGGGGCCGCGTCCGGTGCCCGGGTCGACCCACGCAGCGGCGTACCCGAGGCCAGGGCGGCGTCGAGCTCGGCCAACCGCTGTTGCGTCTGCTGGAAGTCGACGACCGGGTCGAGCCTGCGCGGACACCGGTGCTGGGCGTAGGCCAGCGCGGAGCGCCGGTCGGGCTGGGTGTCGGGCAGCCCGGCCGTCCACCGGTCCATGTCGTTGGACCACGCGACCCGCAGCATGGCGCGCCGGACGCCGTCGTCGGAGAACCCGTACCCGCCGCCCTTGGGCAGGGTCGAGGGGGCGAACCCGAAGTCGGAGACCACGTAGCGCTCGGACTTGTTCTTGGAGCGCAAAGCGATGAGGTTGCCTTGGGCGAGCATCCCGCGGAACGCGGTGTCGCCGGCGAAGTCCTCGCCGAGCAGGGACTGGGTGCCCACGATGATGGTGCCGCCGTACTTGCGCATGATGCGCAGCAGCTGCGCGACCCGGCCGACGAAGCCGGCCGCCTTCAGCGTGGGATTCCTCGCCAGGCGGTGGAACTCGTCGAGGATCCACACGTGCCCGGGATAGGTCGGGCACGGCAGGATCTTGTCGACCGGCTGCTGAGAGGCCGGGTCGGTCATCGGGGTGGGCGTGCCGTCCGACCCCCAGGTGAGCGACGGCATGAACGCGCCCCGGACCCGGTACCACGATTCGAGCGCCTCGAGCTGCTGCCCGACCTCGTCGGGACCCTTCGCGAAGTCGTAGGCGACCTGCTTGAGCAGGGGGGAGCTGTTGCCCTGGTCGTCGCCGTCACCGAACAGGACGATCCACTCACCGGAGGCCCTGTAGGCCATGGCCAGCGCGGACATGAGCGCGGACTTGCCCGAGCCCTGACCGCCGGCGACCAGGCCGGGCAGGACGCCGGTGTCGTCGTAAGCGACCCAGCCGGCTTCGCCGGACCCGTCGGCGTAGCGGCCGATCGGGATGCGGCCCCGGTCGTAGCGGGGACCCTCGTAGGCGACGCCGCCGGCGAGGACGTCGCGGGTGACCACGGTGAGCAGGGCGCGGTCCTCGCGGTCCTCGCCGCCCTCGAGGCGGTCGAGGATGACGTGGGAGGGCTTGACGCCCAGCTTGAGGGCCACGTCGTCGGTGCGGTCGATGAACCGGGTGCAGCCGATAGGGCCGTCGGGGTCGAGCTCGATGACCCACTGGGTGCCGTTGGGCAGCTCGGTGCGGTCGGTGG
>Ga0136634_10000095_pt1 | contig 43040 bp, 28 predicted proteins | sample AntDrymUQ8332106_2_FD_104654 | JGI IMG/M metagenome (GOLD analysis project Ga0136634, IMG submission 104654) | Polar desert sand microbial communities from Dry Valleys, Antarctica - metaG UQ833 (21.06) | ecosystem: Environmental > Terrestrial > Soil > Desert | place: Antarctica: Dry Valley... | reverse complement strand
CGAGTAATAGCAACAGACAATGTTGTGATTTGCTTTCAATTATTGATGTACATTAGTTCTTATACAACTTAAGAGCGTTGTAGAAAACTGCATTCTGCGTTGTGATTTGCTTTCAATTATTGATGTACATTAGTTCTTATACAACCGATTTCGCTACAAGCCTTACCTGGCTTGGATTTGAGTTGTATTTTAGGATGAAAAAATGGGTTCTGAAACCCATTTTTTCGATTCTATAGTTAGCTAAAATAATTCTAGTTGCTGGGCAGTTTCGGGAGCATCCACCGCTTCCCTTCCGCGGAATATTTCCATCATACCGAACTGTTTATCAGTGATACACATAATTCCAACATGTCCTTTTGGAGGCAATATCTTTTTCACCCTTTTGATATGAACATCTGCGTTTTCTTTACTGCTGCTATGTCTTAAATAAATACTGAACTGAAACATTTGAAAGCCATCAGCCAGAATATCCTTACGGAATTTTGCATACACTTTCCGGTCCTTTTTAGTTTCTGTAGGCAGGTCAAAAAATACTAATACCCACATAATTCGATATGCATTGAGGCGATGAAACATGCTTTATGTTATATCTTCCTGGCGAAACTCATGATGCCGTAAGCCTGCAAGAACGAAATTCAAACGTTATCATTCAAACAAAGGATACAATAATTTCCTCGATGTGCCTTCAAAGCATTTAGCCAGGGAAGCGGTAGTTTGCTGAACAGCATTCATAAGGGGTCTTTTCTTATCCTCTATCAAAACATCCATGACTGGAACGGACAATAATTCTTTTTTCATATTGGGCGTCATTTCCAGAAAATTTCCATTGCTGCGTACGATCTGGTAAACGATTTTATCAACATACGGCCGGTATGGTTCCATGATATCGTCGGCCAAACAATAGGCATTGTATTGATTGTGATGATGAATTCCCAGCGTAGGCAACATGCCGGATGCCACCAGGCTGCGGGCTACAAGGGCCCGGAGAATAGCATAACCATAATTGAGAAGGTTATTTGGTGGAGGTCCATAGCGTTCACGCCTGAACTCTAGGAATTCAGGAAATACCCGTTTCCAGTAAAAGCTGGCGGCCTTGGCCTCATGATTACCACTATCACCGCTCTTAACGGTTTCAAAGAGGGTGCTTAAATAATTACAGTCAATCTGCATGCAAAGCAAATGGCGGTATTGATTTTCAATTTTTGCAGCTATGGTTTGTTGCCAGAGTTGTTTTTTTAATGGGGCAGAAGCCTCTACCTGTGCCTGAAACTTCTGGCTTTGCAAGGCATTCCCCTCCAGGTTAAATAATAAACCCACCGGGTGGTGGGTAACGTCACAGGTAATCAATGCCACATTATTTTCCAACAGTTTTGCCATTAATGCCTGGGTAATAGTAATCTGCTGGTGATCGAGAATCAAAAGTCCAATATCTTCAATAGGCACCTGTTTGGCTTCGCCGGTGTCGTGCATTTCTATAACCAGTTGTTCATTGGAGGTTTTGAGATAGGCGGGATTGCCAAAATATAGAGTGCGCTTGATCATGGCCTTTTCTTTTTCAGATCGATAATCTTCTCTAAATATTCTGCATCAGCGAGATCTTTAGTACGGCCAGTTGCTCTTTTATTTATTATTAGTGTGTTCAAGTGTATAATGCTTAAAGCAAGACCATCCACAATTGCACTTACTGCAACCGTTTTGGCATCTTTATACTGTACCCCCGAAATATGAGTCATAAACTCAGTTTGAAACGGCTTTTTAAATACATGGAATTTTTGGGGTTCTTCAAAATTCCATTTTTCAATTATTGCAATTCCTTCGGAATCAAAATCAAGCGCTGATAAAGTTTTCAGAAGTGCTTGCTTATTTTCATTATTAGGATTTAACCATACATCCATATCCGCTGTTGTACGGTTATAACCGTAGTAATTTACAGCGTACCCGCCTATTAGCATAAAGTCCACCCCCTTTTTAATTAACATTTGCAATACGGTCCGGTGAGCATCAAGAAAAATATTCATACTTCAGTAAAATTAATGATGCGCGGCATGGTGTTTATTGATGGCTCAGTTTTATAACCAAAAACAGCAAGCACCATTTGTTTCAGATTTTGCAAAAGAGCAATAGGCTCTAAGGAAGCAAAGTATTTTAGTTGGTCATTTTCCATTTCATCAAATGAAAAAAATTTTTTTAAGCCTGCTGTTTCATAAACTGTGTCTGGTTCTTTTACAATGTCGTTTTTTTCACTTGTATATTTTGAATTTTGCGGAGCTCGCGATAAATTACCAAGGCGGTCAACCTTAAGTTTGACGCAAACATTTTTAATCATTACGTCATCAAAAGACTTTTGATTTTTTGACTGAGGGCTACCAAGACCTAACTCATTTTGAATTGGGAAACTTAATCTTGATTTTTCCTCTCCTTTTTTAGGATTGAAAATAAGGTCTGCTATTGTTGAAGGAATAAAATTAGCAGTAGTACCACTACCATCAATAAATTTATATATCCGTTCTTTTTGCTTTTGATTTAGATTAGTACAGTCTATAGAGTCAGGGTTAGCCCTTTCTTCTTCAGTTGGAACATAAACTAGTTCATTTGGCGAAAGATGAAATAAGAGTTTATGTCCAGATTCATTATTTTCAGGTATTACCGATAGTCCTTGTTTTTTACGCTCTATTACAATATTTAGAGGAACAGTAGCGTAGCTGCGTTTTCCATTTTCATCCAGATAAATGCCAAAGAAAAGATTAGTGCCTTTCGCCGCTTCCGTATATTTGTACGCTTTATTGCCATTTTGACCAATATTAAATTTATTTCCTTTTAATTCAAAAGTTCTCACTTTATTAATAGGTTTATGGGATTTGCCATCATTCAGTTCCTGGATGGTTTTATTCATCTTATCCACGCCATCTGGCGAAAAGGCTAATTCAGGATGTTCAGAGATTTTTCCATTTTTATCTTCATCATATTTTTTCAAATGGTTAAGCATAATTTTTTGAATGCCTGTATCAGTAATGCTTTTGATGTTATTAGAGCTAAAACTATCGTCAATTTTAACTCTTGAGGCCACATTGTTGGGCTCCCCTTTTTCATTAACATCCCAGTAATGAATTTCTACTCTTGATACATCTGTGTATCCCCATTTATTATCTTTTTCTTTAAAATATTTGACTAATTTTTCCTTATCATATTTTAATGCAACCAATCGTTTAATCTCAGCTTTAAAATCTTTGGCCACAATCATTTCCCAATTATCAAGTGCTGCTGAAAGTGATATTGTTTTCTGGAACTTTAACTGTACTAAGCCGGAAACGGTATCCTTGTGCATCGACTTTCTTATCGCCCAATTATCACCCTTCGTTTGTGTAAGCAATACCTTTACCGATTTACCTTGGCCATCTTTCTTCAGAACCTGATAGTGATTCACAGTTTTATTAATTACCCTCAGGTTTTGTTTAAAGCTTACGACAATGTTACTAAGGATTTCTTTGACATTTTGCGTAAAGCTGCTCCAGGGTTTGTAAAATTCCTTAGCTACTTTAATTATCTTTTTTACCTTCTGTCCGTTTTCAGTTCTTTCAATCTGAACATCTTCAAGCCTGCGCAATTTATTCCTTAAATCAAAACGTGTTGGTTTTGTTTTATCTTTTCCATTAGCATTATCGTTGTTTAAATAGTTAATATGATTTCTTGTTGCACAAGCAATGACAATAGCATCTAAAGCGTGATGGCGATGGTCAATTCTTTTTTTGCTAAAACCCTTTTGTAACTCAAGAGGCACTTGAGTTTGGAAAATCCTTTTGCCGTCTTTGTTGGTCCAATCCCCAAAGCTTTTGCTCTTGGTTATTTCATTCAACCGCTCAAAACGTGGAGTAATAATTTCATTCCAAATATCATTCAATCCCCAATCTTGTCTTAGAGCAGAAGTGATTAAGCCATTACTTGCAATTACATTTTTGGAAATAGCTTCTTGTTCGCCAATTTCTCTTACAATATTTGACATCAGATTTTTAACTATTTTGCTAATATAACGGCTGTCGTTCATCTGCCTTTGAATAAAAGCTTCGGGAATCTCTTCCATCAACAGCTTTTTCATTTTGTTTCTGCTTTTTTCGTAATTGCCTTTTACGAAATCTTCATAGGCTTCGATGGTGAAAAGCGTCACTGTTTTTCCATGGCTTAAATCGATTTTTTTGCCTCTGTTATTTTTGATGTATTCGTAAGCGGTACTATTGTCTTTATCGGTATTCACTTCTACCTCGCAAATTATTTTGTTGCTGAATGAGTCATCAAAAAAGCGAGACTGAGGAATAATGTGTTCAATGTCATAAGCCCTTGTAAATAATTTATTGAGTGGAATAACTTCTCCCGTGTACGGCGATCGGTATTTTTGTTGCAGCCAAAGTTTGTAACGTAATAGTTCAGATTGCGTTGGCTGTGCTTGCTTTGATATTTTTATAATTTCTTCTGGTATTTCATTGGCAATATTCAACGCGCCTTCCTCATAAATCTTCAAAATTTCTTGCTGCATTGGTGAATAAGGTCGAACGTTTTCACAATCACTATCATTCAGTAATTCAGCAAGCAATGCTTTAATTCTGAGATTAGTATTTTCGTTCTCGGTTATCTGGTTGGTCATTTGCTTGCGTCTATCTGCAGGATTTTTCATTTCCCTTCCCAATTCAATATGTATTTCATCAAAGAAATTTGTTTCTCCTTTTCCATAGTATTGCCATATGTCTTTTACTACACGTAGCGTTTCAGTAATTACCTGTTCTACAATTGGATTGCGAAGTGAATGCTGCTTAAATACATCTTTTAAATAATGTTCTATGTCAGCGGGCGTTTCCCAGTTTAATACCTCTCCATCTTCTGAATGCCTATCATAAACAATGTATGATACAAGCCATACAGGCAAGCCCTGAAACTGATTGATCTCCGTAAGATTTATTGACTTGTCGCGAACTCTATCTCTTATTGTTTCGTCATATTCTCCATTTAATATTTTTTCAATTCTGTTTTTGGTTTGTGAGTGAATACTTTCTTCCGACCAATATATCTCAAAACGCATCAATGGTAAAAACTTCTTGATGGCTTTTGCAGAGTAAGAGCCATATTCTTTTTTAAAAGGAGGGAACTTCTTAAACTGTTCTACAAAATCTTCCTGTAAGTCATGTTTATCTGCAAAAGTTTTTAATGCTTTCACAATGTCGTTCTTATCCTCTACTGAATATAAAATATGCCATAAGGCTTCTTCTATTTCTTTGGTTAAGAAATTTTCTGGTATTTTCTTTAATTTATTTAGGCGTGAAATAATCAATGCCCTGGTTTCATTGCATGGATAAGATTTATCTTCGACATAATTCCACCTGTATTTTTCTGCATTTCTTTTTAAACTAAATCGTGGATATTTTAAAAAAGCTTTTTGGTCAATTTCTTTTCTCTCATTCATCCATTCTAATAAATTGATCCAGTCTTTCGCTGACTTCAAAAATTCTCCTGTAACATTCACATCAGTTTCCAATTTACCATCAATCTTTTTTTCTTTTTGATAAAGTTTAATATTTTGAATAAATTGTAATAGTCTGAATTCCTGAAATAGGGGATGCGATTTCGAAATACACCTAAGAGGTTTTAAAACTTGCTTGCCATTTTCATCTTTGATTAATTTACCATCTTTATCTTTCATTGGCCTGCTTTCAAATTTACAATCACTAATTAGTGATTTTTTAGTTTTTAATGGACGCTGAAAAAAAATGATGTCGTTTAAAAACAGGTGTGTAAAATCTTTTTGACAGATTGAATTTCTATGTGCATCGTTATTTTCATACAATTCTTCAAGGCAAGCCCGATAAAGGGTTTCGTCTATTAATTCATTATGAAAATCCTTCTGTTTTTTAAGAATAGCTTCTAATTCGGACTTATAAAATTTACGTTCAATTACACGAACCAATTTTCCTTTTATTTTTTGCGCAGGATTTTGAAGAAGGGTATCGTAAATAAAAGTTCCGACGGTTTTATAGCTTTTCTCAACATCAGCCTCAGTTTTCTTTTTTAACAATGTCCAATCATCTTCGGCAGGTGCGCGGAAAGAACGCTTTTCCTTGCCTTCTTTGTCTTTTTTTACTGTTCCATCGTCATTCAGGTCTGTTGTAACTATAAAGTCTTTTATTTTTCCAACCCAATCCAAAAAAATTCTACTTGTTCTTCTATATATCCAACCATTTTCTAAATGCACATTATACCAGATTTCATCTCTACCTTTTCTATCACCACTGTCAACAACATCGATAACCTTTAGCGAATAGAATTCCACTACTTGGTTTGGGGTTTCGTCATCCTCTTCTCCGCGCAACTGATAATAGCCTCTTTTCTGATTGAAATTCAAAAGCAACCATGCCAGTTCCTCTTTTTCTATTTTATTAGTTAATGCTTTTTTCCGTAAAAAATAAATAGTCCAGTCATAAGGTATTTTCTTTTTGTTTTCCGTTAATTGAGGCTGATGTTTGGCAAAATCCTCTACCATCTCTTGAAAAGATCTTTTAAAGAGAAAATCTGCTTTAGTTGTTTCATCGTTTAAAATCCACGCAAGTTTAGGTTCAGCCTCTGGAATAAATTTTCCAAAATGGTTTTTAAAATCTATCTGATCAGCGTAGTGTTTTGGCAAAAAGCCAAGGATATTTAACACGCGATGTAAGCGCTCCCTTCTCAATAATTGTCTTTCTCTTAGTCTTCTTATACCCCGAAGACGAGTTCTTTCCGCTGTTTGAGAAATGGATTGACCGCTGTCAAATTTTCCAAGAATGTCTTGACTCATGGGAAGTATTCGACTCCCTGCGGCTATGATGTTTCCTTGTTTTTCTTCAGAATTTTGTTGTACCAATGCCCAGCCAATAGAATTAGTTCCCAGATCAAGGCCCAGAACTCTCTTAAGCATAATTTGTTTTTTAGTTTTTATGACTACCTTCATGTAATTGAAAGCAAATCACAATAAGGATTATTCCGTTGTGAAAACATTTAAAGCGGCGCAAGTCGCTTTTTTTCATAATGTAGGTAACTCGGACGACCTTGGTATTTATTTAATATAAATAAGTTTATTTATTTTTCGCTAAGCAAGGAAGTATGTCGTTAGCGTTTAATGATCACTGAATTTACTGAAATCAAGCAATCTATCAAATTTCATTTTTAGGCTCGCCCTCACATTCAAGCGTTTTGAAGCCAAAAAAAAACCCCGGGTACTCCGGGGTTCTATAAAACTATCTTGGTTTCTCTTTATCTTAAAAACAACATTTCCCGGTACTTTGGCAATAACCAATATTGGTCGCCTACCAAAAGTTCCAATTTGTCTACATGGTACCTGATTTGATCGAAATAGGATTCTTTTACATCGTTACAATAGGCGATAGCCTTTTCACGGGTATCACTAATAGCATTGCATTTCTTTCTTGATTCAATCATTTTTTCTACCAGGCCACTTGCTTTCCCTATATGCTCAGAAATTTTTTCGAGTATTTGTTTCTGGTTAGCATACGATGATTCTGCCAATCCTAATTCCTTCAAGCCTCTTATGTTTGTTATCAAAAGATTTTGGTAATCGATGGCCGCAGGCAGAATGTGACTGGTCGCCAGTTCTCCCATTATGCGTGCTTCGATCTGCACTTTTTTGATATACTTTTCCAGTTCAATTTCATGACGTGCTTCCAATTCCACGTGGCTATATACATGGTTACTTTCAAATAAATGTTTGGCTTTTTTGGTAACCATAGCATCCAACGCTAAGGGTGTAGTGGGAATATTCGGCAAACCACGTTTAGCAGCCTCTTTATGCCATTCTTCGCTGTACCCATCTCCTTCAAACAAAACTTTTTCGCTGGCAACAATATATTCGCGAATCACATGCATGATGGCAATTTCTTTCTTTTCACCTTTATCTATTAAAGTATCTACGTCCTTTTTAAACTTACGTAAAGTATCTGCGAGGATCGTGTTGAGAATGGTCATCGGATTTGCACAATTGGCTGTAGATCCAACCGCACGGAATTCAAATTTATTTCCGGTAAAGGCAAATGGTGAAGTTCTGTTCCTATCGGTATTGTCTAATAGTAATTCAGGTATACTTCTGTGGAGATCCAATTTTAAAATGGCTTCATCCTGCTCATCAAATTTATCACCCACCCTCTGTTTCACATCTGCTAATACTTTTGTAAGATATTGGCCAATGAAGACAGAAATAATTGCCGGAGGTGCTTCGTTGGCACCAAGGCGATGATCGTTTCCTGCCGAAGCAATAGATGCCCGAAGAATGTCTGCATGATCGTGTACCGCTTTAATGGTATTTACAAAGAAAGTGAGGAACATCAGGTTGGTCTTAGGAGTTTTACCCGGAGCCAACAAGTTCACTCCCGTATCCGTAGCCATGCTCCAGTTATTGTGCTTTCCGCTTCCGTTTATGCCGGCAAACGGTTTTTCGTGCAACAATACCTTCAAACGATGCCGACGAGCCACACGTTCCATAACATCCATCAGCAAAGTATTGTGATCAACCGCTACACTAACTTCTTCAAAAATAGGAGCACACTCGAACTGCGCAGGAGCCACTTCATTGTGACGGGTTCTCAATGGAATTCCCAACTTATAAGATTCCTGTTCGAAATCCCTCATGAAAGAATAAACTCTTTCAGGAATCGATCCGAAGTAATGATCTTCCAATTGCTGACCTTTTGCAGGTGGGTGGCCGAAAACTGTTCTTCCGCTCATTACAAGGTCTGGTCTACCATTAAACATGGCTTCATCCATCACAAAATATTCCTGTTCCCATCCTAAAGTAGCGGCAACCTTGGTAACATTTTTATCGAAATAATTGCACACTTCAACAGCTGATTTGTTTAATGCCTCGAGAGCTTTTAGCAATGGGGCTTTATAATCAAGTAATTCACCAGTATAAGAAACAAAAATCGTAGGAATACACAATGTCTTACCATAACCGATATCCATGATGAAAGCAGGAGAAGAGGGATCCCATGCAGTGTAGCCGCGGGCCTCAAAAGTAGCTCTCAATCCACCACTCGGAAAAGAAGAGGCATCAGGTTCCTGTTGAATAAGAGTATCGCCATCGAATTGCTCAATAGGAGTGCCATCACTTTTTATCGTGAAGAAGGAATCGTGTTTCTCAGCAGACGCACCGGTTAAAGGCTGAAACCAGTGAGTAAAATGAGTTACTCCTTTTGCTTCGGCCCATTGTCTTAAACCTGCAGAAATCTGGTTTGCAACGGCACGGTCAATTTTCTTACCACCGCGAATGGAGGTTTGAAGGCTTTTATAAGCTTCGTCGCTTAAAAACTCTCGCGCAGTTTTAAGTGTAAAAACATTTTCTCCGAAAATACCGGTAATCTTTGCAGCTCCTTCAAAAGCGTGGCCGTTTGAATGAACAGTAAGATCATTAATAGCTTTAAAACGTAATGATTCCATTTATTTATAATTTTTATGCAATTGCAAATAAACAACAAACAGGGCCGGATAAAAAACTTTTTTCGGGATTTTTTATATTCTAAGTACTTATCCTCAATCTAAGTCCTCCATTTCCCAGATTTGATCTTAAATTATAGCTTCATTTTGAAATCAAAGTAACATTAAAAATTATTTTAATCTAAGCCGGTGGGGTGTTTTAATACAAGTACAAATGAGTACCAAAAGAAAGATTTCAGGAATGATTTTATACCTCACGATCGCTCCTGGGAAAGGAACAGTATAGCCAATAAATATGTATAATGAAACTCCAAAAAACAACAAAAGAAGCATCATAGGATTTTGAATGTTTTCTTTCCATTGGGGAGTGGGTTTAAGAATCAGAAATAGAAACAATGCCAGGAAGATAAGTATCTCCAATGCGGCCATCCCTTGTAAAATTCCTTTTGCTTCCCAAAGCATAGGGCGCAAAAAAGTATTTACAGCGGCTTGAGGAAAAATGCTTGCAAAGCTTTTTAAATTTGGTTGTAATGTATCCAGATGAAAGGAGCTGCCTTTTAATTTCAGAAAGTTCTTCTGTGTGTCTACCACATACCTGGTCAAATTTGGAGTGGTCAACAGGGTGCTTCCAAAAAAGATAATTCCTGCCAAACCATATATCACCAGGTACGATAGGAGTGGCCTTTTAGAAATACGCACAGAAAACCACCAACTCAATAATGCAGGAACCAACACCACTGCAACTCCGGCTCTCATTATTAGGACTCCAATAAAGCCGGTAACCCATAAGAATAGGGAACTGACTGAAGGTTTGCCTAACCATTGGTGAAAATGAAGCAGTAAAAGTGAAAGCCAAAAGAATAACAGGCCATCGGAGCGTATCCCACTCAACCAAAATACAGCTGGGGGAAATAAAAAAACCAGGATGAAATACAGCTTTCTTTTTAAAGGAAATTCTTTCATAAAAAGACTAAGTAGCCAATAATGTCCCCAGAAAATAATAAAATTCCAGAGTACCACATTTACATAATAATTGTCCTGGCTGATAAGATTAAAAATTCCCAAAGTTTTGGCCTGAAAACAGTATTCGAGATCGGCTAAATAAAATCCAAGGATACTGAAAAAACCAGTTCCATTCTTTATTGCTGTCGCAGGAGTGAATTCCCAAAAGAACTGGAGGGGATCAGTCAGCAATAGTTGTTTTTCTTGTATCGAGTGGGCATGTAGGGCCCATGGATCATTGCCTTGATAATAATGCAGAAAAATATAACCATACATGCAGCCCAATAAAATTTTAATACCGTATACTAACATCACTTCAGCGAATGTCATGGATACTGTTTGTTTACGGATTATCTTATATATAACATAGGAAAAAACAAGGTACCAGAATACAACTGCAAGGAATGCTAGCATAACTATTTAAAAATTGAAAAAAGAATAAAGGTTCTTTTACTATTCAAATCTATAAATTTGAAGTTAATAATCTTGGATGGCAGTAGCTCCGGCAAAAAATAAGTTAATTGCTTTTGTTTCAAACAGCGCCTGGTCTGTATATAATTTCAGGTTCGATGTTATCAGGCATCTGATCCAAAGAGGGTACGACATTCTTGTATTGGCTCCTGCCGATGAATACTCTTCCTATCTTACCCAGGTAGGATGCAGATTTATTCCGATCAATTTTAATAACAAGAAAGAAAATCCTTTCCTGGATTATTTTTTGTTTCAGAAGTTGAAAATACTCTACAAACGCTATCGCCCTGATTTCATTTTTCATTATGTGGCTAAACCCAATATATATGGATCACTCGCAGCAGCATCATTAGAAATTCCCTCTGTAGCTGTAATTACAGGCCTGGGATACCCTTTTGCAAAAAGAAACTGGCTGTATTGGGTGGTGAAACAACTTTATAGAAATGCATTAAAAAAAACAACGCAGGTATGGTTTCTTAATAATGAAGATGCTAAAGTGTTCGTTAATGAAAGGATCGTGAATATTGAAAAAATAAAAGTTTTACCGGGAGAAGGAATTAATACGGATTTTTTTTCGCCGGGTTACCCTAAAACGAAAAAATCCAATGGCAGTTTTAATTTCCTGATGAGTACACGGCTTTTGAAAAGCAAAGGGGTTAGCTTGTATGCCGATGCTGCCCGCATATTGAAAAAGAAAAATTACGATACTCATTTTAACCTGATTGGTTTTTTTGAAAAAAATCATCCTGATTCAATTTCGCAGGAAGAATTAAACCGGTGGGAGAAAGAAGGCCTCATTTATTATAAAGGCTTTGCCAAAGATGTTCGCCCCTTTCTTGATCAGGCGGATTGCCTGGTATTTCCTTCTTTTTATAATGAAGGAGTACCTCGTTGCCTTATGGAAGCATCCAGTATGGAATTGCCTATCATTACGTCGGCAAACAGGGGATGTAAGGAAGTGGTCTTAAATAACACTACAGGTTATTTGTGTAACAACAACGATCCGTTCGATCTGGCCGATAAAATGGAGAAGATGATCAATCTTACAGAAGAAGAAAGAAATAGAATGGGAAAGAACGGAAGACTTTTGGTTTCAAAGAAATTCAATGTGGCCAAAATAATTGAAGAATATGAAGATACTTTAAATCATGATCTGCCGGATTGAGGTCGGAAGTTCTCACTTCCTAAACCTTCCACCTTAAGCCTCAAACCTCCTTCTAGTATCCCGCTGCATGATCATCCCCGCGTTTATCGCCAATGGCTACTATTTTTCCATCTGGCGAAATCACTATGAGTTCTACCCGGCCGATCTTATTTGTCTGGTTAATTTTATAACCCATTTGCTGTAATTTATCACGAACGTTTTTCGGAAAGTCCGGCTCAACTAAAATTTCATCCGGGTACCATTGGTGATGAAATTTAGGTTTGTTCACGGCATCTTCGGGCGTCATCTCAAACTCCAGGATATTAATCAAAGTTTGAAATACTGAAGTAGGAATGGTTGTTCCACCGGGGGTACCCACTACGAGGTAGGGCTTGTTATTTTTTAATACAATAGTTGGAGTCATTGAACTAAGCATTCGTTTACCTGGTGCAATGGCATTGGCATCAGCCCCTAAAGCTCCATACATATTAGGTACACCTGGCTTCAAACTGAAATCATCCATTTCATTATTCAATAAAAATCCGGCGCCTCCAACTACTGTATAACTTCCATATCCTCCGTTCAAAGTCGTTGTAACTGCTACCGCATTGCCATTTTTGTCATACACACTTAAATGGGTTGTTTCCATACTTTCAGCAATCATGCCTGCTTGTATATCTTTACTACTACCTGCTTTATTTTCATCATAATCTTTCATCCTTTCTTTTGCATACTCCTTACTGGTCAATCTTTTTACAGGGACTTTATAAAAATCAACATCCCCTAAATATTTTGCTCTATCAGCAAATGCCCTTCGTTCTATCTCTGTCATTATTTGTACCGTTTGCCAATGTTGAAAGCCATACTTTTTTACGGGCATATCTTCAATCATATGCATCATTTGAGGTAATATAATCCCACTACTGGCTGGCAGTGGCATTGTAATTATCTTGTACCCTTTGTAGTCGAATGTTACAGGGTTGCGTTTTTTTGCGGAATAAGTTTTCAGATCGGTATCATCAATAATTCCTTTCCCTCTTTTCATTTCCTCAACAATCAACCTGGCTGTTTCTCCTTCATAGAATCCTTTCATCCCCTGATCCCTGATACGTTTAAGCGTATTGGCAAGATCCCGTTGAAACAAAGTATCACCTGCCTTCCATCTTTGCGAATTAACGAATACAGGTATCACGGTGTTATGTGTCAAAAACTTCTGCTGAACAGCGTTCAGGTTAGTTGCTTCTGCCGAGGTAATTACGAAACCTTTTTCTGCCAGATCTATGGCTGGTTGAATAAGAGAAACAAAAGAAAGCATTGCATACTTATGCGATTCGAATAATCCGGCAATAGTTCCGGGTACCCCTGCTGATAAATGGCCATTTTGACTCCATTCAGTTTGAGCATTGCCATTTGAATCAATGTACATATTGCGGGTTGCGTTTCTGGAAGCCTTTTCCCTGTAATCAATGGTTACTGTTTTTCCATTTGATAATCTTGCAACCATAAACCCTCCCCCTCCAATATTTCCAGCCCCCGGATATATAACTGCAAGTGCAAGTTGGGTAGCAATGGCAGCATCAAAAGCATTACCGCCTTGTTTTAAAATAGCTAGTCCAATTTCACTGGCTATTGGATGAGCGGATACAACGGCTCCGTTCCTGCATTCAATCCTTTTATTAATTGAATACTGATAGGCATTAACCTGAATGGGAGTTATAACCTTCTTTCCACCTGAGCATCCGTTTAATAAAAAAAAGGCTACAATTAAATAAGAGATCAATCGTGTCATTACAATTTTTTAAAATAAAAGTATTAGAAAGCAAAATCAGAGCCAGCGTTTTGTTTCAACAAATTGTCCTTCTAATTGTAAGATAGACTTGCACCGCTTGACATTCAAACTGAAAAAACCAAAGAAAGATGATACATTTTAAAATGACGCCAGGGGGCATTGTGATTTTTGCATTTCTCCTATTATCAAACCTGTGCTTATTTGCTCAATCAACCGGTACTATTAAAGGAATGGTGAAAGATGCGAATGGTCAGGCACTTCAGGGAGCCTCGGTTCAGGTACAAGGTTCCAGGGGTGGTACTACTACGGACAACAGTGGAAATTATACATTAACGTCACCAGCAGGGAGACAGGTTCTGATTATTTCTTTTGTAGGATTTGCAACGCAACGAATCCCGGTTGTTGTTACAGAAGGTACTTTAATACAACAGGAAGTAGCCCTGGCGGATGTTGGTGATCTTACGAATGTAACTGTAATTGGTTCAAGAAATGCGTCACGTACCAGGGTAGAAACTCCAGTTCCAGTTGATGTGATACCAATTGCACAAATCATTAACGAAATCGGGCAGGTAGACCTAAACCAGATCATGAATTTTATTGCTCCATCGTTTCAATCTGCCCGCCAAACAATATCTGATGGCACCGACCATGTAGATCCTGCGCAATTACGCGGACTGGGTACAGACCAGGTTTTGGTTCTGATTAATGGCAAACGACGTCACCAGTCAGCATTGGTAAATGTAAATGGAACGGTAAACCGTGGCCAGGTGGGAACCGATATGAGTGCTATTCCTGCTACTTCAATCGAAAGAATAGAAATATTACGTGATGGAGCCGCTGCCCAGTATGGGTCTGATGCCATTGCAGGAGTGATCAATATCGTGTTGAAGAAAAAAACAGGCTTATTGGAAGCAGGTATTAGCTATGGCGGTTATGTTACCAATTACGACAAAAATTATGCATTGTATAAGATAACAAATAAAGCAGACGATCCATCTGTAAAAGTTACCGATGGAAATACACTGCAGGGTTCGATCGGTTATGGCTTTGATATTGGAAAAGGTTACCTCAGTGTCACCGGTGAGTTTATCAACAGGCTCGGAACAAACAGAACAGGTACCTACACAGGTGCGGTATATCCAAATGTGGGAGGGGCTAACCGGGATGATTCCATCATGGCCGCAAGAGGATTAACGCGCAATACATTTGATATGCGTGTGGGCAATTCTGCAATGAAGGGTGGTGTGGGATTTTATAATTTTGGGTATCCGATTGGACAGAATGGCGAATTGTATTTGTTTGGAGGTTATAGTAAGAAAAGAGGAGAAGCTACCGGCGTCTATCGTTACCCAAGTGGCATCCCTGGAAATGCCACTACTTACCAGTCAAATGTTTTTGCCCTTTATCCCAATGGGTTTTTGCCGGAAATACATTCTGACATCATAGATTTCTCCTCCGCTGTAGGATTTCGCACAAAATTCAATGATTGGAATTTTGATATCAGCAATACTTTTGGAATGAACAAGTTTGAATTTGGCGTAGAAAATTCACTTAACTATTCTCAGTTTGCGGTCGCCGGAAACAACCAGACAAAATTCGACGCCGGAGGTTTGAAATTCTGGCAAAATACCGTTAATGCGGATATTTCTAAAAAATATGCTGTATTGCAAGGTTTGAATGTGGCCGGGGGTTTAGAATATCGAGTTGAATCCTTCGCATTGATAAGCGGTGAAGAGGCATCGTATAAAAATTACGATGTTAACTCAAAAGCTTCGGCAGGCGCCCAGGTATTTCCTGGATTTCTTAACACCATTGGCGATGATAAAACAAGAAATGCAAAAGCTATCTATCTGGACCTGGAACAGGATTTTACAAATAAATTTTTATTAACAGGTGCATTACGATTTGAAAATTACAGTGACTTCGGATCTACTCTTAATTATAAATTGTCGTCCCGTTATAAATTCAGCGATCGCTTTAATGTTAGAGCTTCTCTAAGTTCCGGTTTCCGGGCACCTTCAATGCAACAACGTTTTTTTGCAAAGACGAATACCCTTTTTGTATCTCAGGGTGGCAACCTTGTTCCCGTACAAGCGGGTACGTTTACTAATGACAGTGATCCTGCAAGGATTTTGGGAATACCAAAATTGAAAGAAGAAACCAGCCATAGTTATTCTGTTGGATTTACTACCCGGCCTTTCACTGGTTTTGAGTTAACGGTTGATGCTTACCAGATTGATATCGATAACAGGATTATCCTGACTAATAATTTCACTGGTGGAAATGATCCTCAATTAAAAGCTCAACTCGATGCTGCGGGTGCAAGCACCGCAAACTTTTTCACCAACGCTATTGACACACGTGCAAAAGGATTGGAAGCAGTAGCTTCTTATAACATGAGGTTTTTTAGAAAACATTCTTTGCGCACAACTTTAGCTATGACATTTATTGATAATGAAGTAAAAAAAGGATCTGATGGGAAAGCGATTATCAATTCTTCTGATATTCTTCGAAATAGTGGTCAATTGGGAAATTATTTTAACCGCGAAGATCAAAGTAGGGTAGAAGTAGCCAATCCGAAAAATAAAATCAGTTTGGCTTTCAATTATAAGTACAGTAAATTTTCTGTGATGCTGAGGTTTGTGAATTTTGGAAAAGTGGAATATCTTGATCCATCCATAGATCCAGCAAATCCAGGTGCATTTCCGATGAATGCGTTCAATGGCAATCAGAGGGAAACACTCGACCAGGAGTTTTCAGGAAAAACAGTAACAGATCTTTCCCTTTCTTACCAGATTATAAATCCTCTTTCAATTACTATTGGTGCTAACAATCTTTTTGACGTATACCAGGATAAACATACTCATAGCGGAAATATGAGTACTGGCAGATTTGTATTCAGCAGGCGTGTTCAACAAATGGGTTTTAATGGAGCCTATTATTTCGCACGATTGAAACTTTCCATTGATACAAAAAAATAATTCCGTTCCTTATCAATTACACCTGCTATAAGAAAAGAGTAGCTCTAACCATGAGCTACTTTTTTTGTTTACTTCCTTTTGTTACATTCACCATTCATATTGGTTTATGACAAAAAACTTGCTGCTTATATTTTTTCTATGTGTATCATCCATAGGTTTTACACAGGTCCAATCTCCTGACCAATTTCTTGGTTACAAATTGGGAAGCCGGTATACACCACATTATAAAGTGGTAAATTATTTCAAACATATTGCTGCATCTGCATCAATTAATGTGAAGCTGGAACAATATGGCGAAACCAATGAAGGGAGGCCTTTATTGCTGGCCATTATATCCTCCCCGGAAAATGCGCAGCAGTTTGAATCCATCAGGATGAACAATCTTCGGCTTGCTGGTGTTGCTTTGGATAAAGGGGCAATAAAAGATTTCTCACCTGCTATAGTGTGGCTAAGCTATAACGTCCATGGTAATGAAACATCCAGTTCCGAAGCATCAATGCTTACTATTTACGAATTGGTAAATCCAATGAATGCCCGCACGAAAGAGTGGCTGAAAAACACTGTGGTCATCATCGATCCATGTATCAATCCCGATGGGCGAGACCGGTATGTGAACTGGTTCAATGGCATCGTTGGTAATGAAGCAAATCCACAATCGTTTGTTCGGGAACACAATGAACCCTGGCCGGGTGGCCGTACCAATCATTATTATTTTGATCTCAATCGGGATTGGGCCTGGCAGACCCAGGTGGAAACTCAACACCGGTTAATAAAATACAATCAATGGTTACCACATGTTCATGTTGATTTTCACGAACAGGGGTTTAATGAACCATACTACTTCGCTCCCGCAGCGGAGCCTTTTCATGAAGTAATAACTTCTTGGCAACGTGAATTTCAAACCATGATCGGCAGGAACAATGCAAAATATTTTGATGAGAAGGGATGGTTGTATTTTACCAAAGAACGATTTGATCTATTTTATCCAAGTTATGGAGATACGTATCCAACTTTTAAAGGGGCGATTGGCATGACTTATGAACAGGGTGGGGGTAGCGCCTCAGGAAGCGCAGTGATCAATGAGGATGGTGACACTCTTACATTATGGGATCGCCTGTATCATCATCATACAACAGGAATTGCAACTGTTGAGATTACTTCATTGAATGCAAACAAAGTTGTATTGGAATTTAAAAAATATTATGACAAAGCCCGGTTAGCGCCGGCAGGAGAATTTAAGGCTTTTGCTATCAAGTCTGATGAGGGCGACAAATTGGATCGATTGAAAAAATTATTGGATCGCAATGCAATTGATTGGACTTATTCAAACTCAGGCTCACTTTCCGGGTTCAGTTATTTCTCATCAAAAAATGAGAACTTTAAAACAGGTACAGGGGATATTATTATTAATACCAACCAGGCTAATTCTAATTTAATTAATGTATTATTTGAAAGAAATTCCAGGCTGAGCGATTCAGCAACTTACGATATTACTGCGTGGTCCATCCCTTTCGTATATGGATTGCAGGCATATGGATTAAAAGAGTATATAGCAGGTACCACCAAATCCGCCATCTCTACAGTAGCTCCGGTGGTAACCTCACCCATGGCATATGCCTACGCCGTTAAGTGGAACGGAATGCACAGTGCCCGGTTTTTGACCCAGCTTTTAAAGAAGGGGGTTAAAGTACGCTATGCCGAACAGCCATTTTATGTAAAAGGGAAAGCATTTGAGAAAGGGACGCTACTGGTAACGCGGACCAGTAATGCTACCTATAATAATATCCTTGAGAACTTGGTTAGGGATGCAGCGCAAATCGCAGGGATAACGTATACTCCGATAGAATCCGGTTTTGTAGATAAGGGTTTTGATATTGGTTCAGATAAGGTCCGTATTATAAAAACTCCTAAAATTGGTTTACTGGCGGGCGACAATATTTCATCCTTAGGTATGGGTGAAATTTGGCATTTTTTTGATGCGCAACTTGAATTTCCGGTAAATATTATTTGGGCGAATTACATTAACCGGAATGTATTAAAACAAATTGATGTGCTGATTTTGCCTGATGGAGATTATCGTTTTTTTTCGGAAAAGCCAATGAATGATGCTCTAAAGGAATGGGTAAATAATGGTGGAAAAATAATTGCCATAGGAAGTACTGTCTCTCAAATGTCGAGAAGTGAATGGGGCATTAAATTGAAAGATATCGATGAAAAAAAAGATGAAAAAAAAGACGATAAGAAGGAAGACTATACTTCCTTAAAGCGATATGAAAACCGGGAAAGAGATTATATTCCAAATTATAATCCTGGGTCCATATTCAAAGTGGAGCTTGATAATTCTCACCCCCTTGCTTTCGGATACCCCGAATTCTATTATACATTAAAGCAGGATGACCACATTTACGATTTTTTTAAGGAAGGTGGTTGGAATGTAGGCGTTATTAAAAAAGACAACTTCATTACAGGATTTACCGGAAGCAAGACTAAGCAGAGGCTAAAAGATGGTTTATTATTCGGAGTTCAGGATATGGGTCGTGGTTCAATCATTTATTTGACCGATAATCCGATATTCCGGAGCTTTTGGGAAAATGGAAAGTTGATGTTTGCCAATGCAGTATTTTTAGTTGGTCAATAGTTCGGATTTACTTTTAACTGATTTGTTTATAATTCCCCAAATTTTTATAAATGGCGCGAATGATAGCTATGCATTTGTTTACTTTGCTCTCCGGCAAATAGAGATATGAAAATATTTATTACTCGTCTATTTATACTATTTATCATTTTTCCAGCTGCCTTACATAGCCAGGTGGAGGATCGGCATATCACGGATTCAGTAACCAGGCTCATTCAAAAGCATTATAATTCCAAAGATATTCCAGCACTTTATTCACTCTGCGGAGAAAACTTCCTTAGTTCAGTTTCTGAAAAAAAATTGGAAGAAGTGGTGTTTTCACTTCATTCCCAAATGGGCCCTCTCGTTTCGTGGGCTCTTGTTTCATGGGATGGAAATCTGGCAAAATACAAATTAAGCTTCAATGTGCTTATGGCCATGCAGGTTAGTTTGGATAAGACTAGAAAGCTGGAAATATTTTCAATTCAAAGCTGGGAGAAAGACACAGCCAGGAAGTTGGGGCCGGTGCTTACTGACAATCCTCGCAAGAGCTTGCTGGATAAGAAAGTTGATTCCTTTCTTTTTCCATATATGAGTAAACCTGGTACGGTAGGATTGGTGCTAGGCGTATTAAAAAAGAATGTAACTCATGTTTATGGTTATGGGGAGACAAGGAAGGGAAGCAAAATAATACCCAATGGAAATACCTTGTTCGAAATCGGATCTATCTCCAAAACATTTACAGCAACATTACTATCAGATTTAGTTCTGAAAAGGAAAATCGGGTTAGATGATCCTATCAATAAATATTTGCCAGATTCCATTCCTGCTCTGCAGTTTAATGGTGTTCCTATCAATATAAAAAACTTATCAAATCATTCTTCGGGCTTACCAAGAATGCCAATGAATTTGTTCCTGACCTCCGATCCTGCAAATCCTTACAAACATTACAACGAAGCAATGCTTTTTTATTTTCTAAAAAGATTTAAGCCTATCAGGGAACCAGGCAAAGAATATGAATATTCAAACCTTGCTGTTGGGTTGTTAGGGGTAATCTTGGAAAGAGTTTCCGGGATGCCCTATGAATCACTTCTTCAACAAACAATTTGTAAACCACTTGCTCTGAAAAATACACGCGTTTCATTTTCCAAAACGGATTCTGCAAATGCCGCAAGCGGCCACAATGAAAATGGGCAATTGGTATCCTCATGGGAATTTATGTCATTGGTGGCTGCCGGTGGAATGCGTTCCAGTGTAGACGATCTTTTATTGTATGCAAAAGAACAGGGTACCGAAGGACATTCAACAATACAAAAAGCAATTAATGTAACCCACCAGCAAACCTTTCAGCATGGTGAAAATCGTGTAGGCCTGGGTTGGCATATTGTTGCCGATAATGGAAATAAGTATTTAGCTCATACCGGACAGACCGGTGGATACTGGTGTATGATGTTAATAAATCAGAGTACTGGTAATTCTATTGTGGTTCTGACCAACAGTACTCTTGAAATTGCACAGATACCGTTTTTATTGATTCGTTGGCTTGATCAAAATTGATACAGTATGAAAATGATTTACACAAAGCATCTTATTACCTTCTTTTTGGCATTCAGCACTTGCTTTGAAATGTTTTCACAAACACCTACATCTTATACTTCAGCAGAAATTTTATTACAATTAAAAAAACTGAATACGCTGGGATCCGTTTTGTATGTTGCAGCCCATCCTGATGATGAGAATAGCCGATTATTGGTCTATCTCGCTAAAGAGAAACTGTATCGTGCCGGGTATTTATCCATTACAAGAGGGGATGGAGGTCAAAATCTCATAGGAGATGAGCAGGGTATTGAACTGGGATTATTACGAACCCAGGAATTGCTTGCTGCCCGAAAAATTGATGGAGCGGAACAATTTTTTACAAGAGCCTACGATTTCGGGTTTTCTAAAACCACCGAAGAATCGTTGCGTATATGGGAAAAGGAAAAAACTTTGTATGATATTGTTTGGGTGATTCGAAAATTTCAGCCTGATGTCATTATAACCCGGTTTCCGGAAGATAGTCGAGCCGGTCATGGTCAGCATTCCGGGTCAGCAGTATTGGCTCATGATGCTTTTAAGGCAGCTGCGGATCCCAACCGTTTTGCGGAACAGTTTAAGTACGGTGTAGCACCCTGGCAGGTTAAACGAATTGTTTGGAATACATTCAATTTCGGAAATACGAACGCAACTTCCGAGGATCAATTTAAAATTGATGTAGGAGTTTACAATGCGATCCTCGGAAAAAGTTATGGCGAAATTGCTGCTGAAAGCCGAAGTCAGCATAAGAGCCAGGGATTCGGTGTACCGCGTAGTCGCGGGCAGGCCTTTGAGTACTTTACTCCTGTTGAAGGGTCGCGCATCAGGAATGATCTGATGGATGATGTCAATACCAGCTGGCAACGGGTAGAAGGCTCGGGAAAAATTCAAGTGATGGTGGATCAGTTGATAGAGTCCTATTCCATTACTCATCCTGAAAAATCAATTCCTTCCCTGGTGAATCTGTATAAAGAAATATCAGCATTAAAAAAGGGATATTGGAAAGATCAAAAATTAAAGGAGGTACAGCGCCTCATTGAAATATGCAGTGGGTTGTGGATGGAAGCAACTACAACTACCGCTTATGCAGTACAGAATGATTCACTCAGATTTAATTTTGCTGTGAATAATCGGCTTGCCTCCAATATTATTTTACAGAATATCTCCATTGACATTTTTGATACCGCCTATGTACAGCCACTTGCAGCGAACCGGAATTTTATTTTTAGTAAAACGCTGCTGGTTCCAGATACAATTCCAGTCACACAGCCATACTGGTTAGAATCGGAAATGAATGAAGGCAGTTTCAATGTTAACGATTTTTCTCAAATAGGTAATCCCGAAAGTAAGTCATCGTTTGAAGTGCATTACGTTGTAAATATTGAAGGTCACGATTTTAATTTTGCCCGACCAGTTCTTTATAAATTCACAGATCCGGTGAAAGGAGAATTGTACCATCCTGTTACTGTTTTGCCAGCGATCACTGGTCGATTCGAACCTTCGGTAGTTCTGTTGAATACACCCGGGGAAAAGATATTTGATGTTACCACGAAAGTACAAAGCCGTAATAATTTCGCGGGTAAACCACTTGTTGAGAGCCCGGCAAACATTTCTATTAATCTTCGGAGTACTTTGGGTTCCTCAAGATATTCGTATGGAGTTAAAAGATCAAATGGTGGATCCCAGGTTCAAGGCTTAAAGCTATCATTTGACCAGGGTGGAAAACCACAGAAGGCATATGAACTTCGCACGATATCTTATGATCATATTCCCAGACTTGATTATTTTCATACACCTACACTCAAACTAATAACAGCTGATATTAAAATTGTTGGCAAGCGAATAGGTTATATAGAAGGCGCAGGGGATAAAGTTCCTGAGGCGTTGCAGCAAATGGGTTATGAGGTAGTTATCTTAAAAGAAAAAGATATTGTACTACCGATTCTCAAGAATCTGGATGCTGTGATGACAGGGGTAAGGGCTTATAATGTTCATCCGTTTATGAATGATAAATATGAAGTATTGATGGAGTATGTAAAAGAAGGAGGAAATCTGATTGTTCAATACAACACCAATAATTTGATCAGTTCGGTGCGATCCAGGATAGGTCCGTATCCTTTTGCCATAACAAGAAATCGTGTTGCTGAAGAAAAAGCGAAGATAAATTTCTTAAATCCTTCACATACCGTGCTTAACTATCCTAATAAAATAACAGAGTCCGATTTTGAGAATTGGATTCAGGAACGGGGCAATTATTTTGCCAGTGAACTTGATCCAAAATATGAAACGGTATTCTCCATGAATGATACTGGAGAGCCGGAACAAAAAGGAAGTCTTATTATTGCTGAATATGGCAGAGGAAAGTTTGTTTATACGGGGCTTGTTTTTTTCAGGGAATTACCTGCAGGGGTCCCGGGGGCATACCGACTCCTTGCCAACCTCATTGCATTGAATAAAAAGAAGGGTTTTTAATATGAGTATACGACCGGGTAGAAGAAATGTGGCTTTGGCTGTAGCAATTATCGCAGGATTAATCATTGGCATTGTAATCAAGCGCATGGCGTTTGGAATGGTGATAGGAATTATGCTTGGAATTTTGGTTGGTGGTTTATGGATCGGGAAAAAGTAGTCAGGGGTAGAGAGTCAGAACAAAACTAAGTTGTGAGGATAACAGATCCAATCTCCTTCCTTACAATCAAATTGGAAGGATATTCCATTCGATAGGGTATCTAATTAATGTCCCTAAGATCCTAAACCTAAAACACTAACCTCCAAATCTTACATCTCAATATCATGGAATCTAACGAACGCGAAAAAATTCCGCTTTTTAAAAAATGGATTCACTGGTACGTACTGGTGATTGTGTTCCTGCTGGGATGGATTATTTTCTTTTACTTTTTTACCAAATACTTTTCATGACCTTACCAGACTGGATCGTACTGGCACTTACGCTGGTATGTATCATTGCCTACGGGTTGTATAAAAGCAGGACTACAAAAAACCTGGAAGGTTATTTTCTTAGTAACAGGGAACTACCCTGGTATATGGTACTGTTAAGTATCATGGGTACCCAGGCGAGCGCCGTGACCTATCTTTCAGGGCCGGGACAGGCATATACAGACGGCATGCGTTTTATCCAGTATTATTTTGGTTTGCCCCTGGCCATGGTTGTTATATGCATCACATTTGTTCCTATTTTTCAAAAATTAAAGGTTTACACTGCCTATGAATTTTTAGATCAGAGATTTGGTAAAGCAACCAGTTTATTTACTTCTTCCCTGTTTTTGTTATCACGTGGTTTGTCTACAGGTATCAGCGTCGCTGCTCCTTCTATCATACTTTCCTCATTATTAGGATGGGACTTGTGGTGGACAAATATCTTTATGGGCGGGTTACTTATTATTTACACCGTTGCAGGAGGGGCTAAGGCGGTAGCCTATACGCAGACACTTCAATTCATAATTATTTTCGTAGGCATGTTTGTAGCAGGTTATATGGTGGTTCATCTGTTGCCTGAAGGAATTGGATTTTTTGATGCATTGAAAGTAAGTGGCCATTCGGGAAAATTAAATGTTATTACTTCAGGAGTAACTGAAAAAGGATTTAACTGGACTGATAAGTATAATATATGGAGCGGTGTAATAGGCGGTTTTTTTCTGGCTCTTTCTTATTTCGGAACCGACCAGGTACAGGTAGGTCGTTACCTTGCTGCTAAATCAACTACAGAAAGCCGGTTGGGATTACTAATGAATGGTTTGATAAAAGTACCCATGCAATTTTTAATTTTATTAGTAGGCGCGATGGTATTTACTTTCTATCAATACAATCAGGTGCCGTTATTTTTTAATAAATCGCAGGTAGATAAGATTAAAAAAACGGAATATGCTGCGCAAGTTAATCTGATACAAAAAGAGTACGATTCTGTCAACGCCTTAAAAAAAACGTATCTTATTGCTTCCAAAAACTCTTTAAAAAATACTCCTGAATTAGACTTCTTACAAAAACGTTCCGACAGTCTTCGTGCATCTTTTAAATCAATACTTGACAAACCTGGCGTAAGAGGCCAGTCAAAGGATACGGATTATATCTTTCTGCGGTTCGTTGTAGATTATCTGCCCAAAGGATTGGTTGGGCTATTGATTGCCGTAATTTTTCTGGCCGCATGGGGATCCATAGCAGCTGCCTTAAATTCTCTGGCATCCAGTACTATGATTGATTTTCATAAAAGGTTTTCCAAAAAGGAGGTGGTACATAAACGCGAATACAATTATTCCAGGTTTTATACTTTTCTCTGGGGTGTTTTTTGCGTGATTGTGGCCCAATTCGCTACTTCCATCGGCAATAGCCTTATTGAAGCAGTTAATGTATTAGGTTCTTTATTCTATGGAGTAATATTGGGAATTTTCCTTGTGGCTTTTTATCTTAAATCGATCACCGGGAAAGCTGTTTTTATCAGCGCACTCATTGTACAGGTGTATATTATTATTTCTTTTTTATGGACATGGATCACTTTGCAATTACCTGTCTTATCAAAATTGCCGGAATTTGTAACATCCATTATGAGTAGTGCGTCCACCATTGGATTTTTATGGCTGAATGGGATTGGAGCCATTGGAGTGGTTTTATTAAGTCTCCTGCTTCATCCATTTCTTAAGCAGAAAGCTACTATGGTTTAGTATGAATACGAATGAAGTAATCCATTACAACCAGACCGGGAGATCACTCTTTTTAAAAAACTAAAGATGACTCAATACATTTCAATATTCAAGAAAAAAAGGTTGTCTGAAATGACAACCTTTTTTATTAATCTTATGCATCTAATATATTACTTGAGTGTTCCTAATAGCTTTTCATTCAATGCAACATAATCATCGTTCTTCGCTTCCTTTGCCAATTCTATAGATTTATTAGCTGAAGTGATAGCCTCTTGTTTTTTGCCAAGTTTAGCTAAAGCGTTTGCTTTTTGGTGATATACCCAAAATGCCTTGGGATTTTGTTCTATCGCCTTATCAAACCAGGTTATTGCTTTGTTAAGGTCTTTGCCATTATTCACATAATATAGCGCAGCATTAAAATATGGGCGGTTATCTTTATTCATCATGTTATCAATATCAGCCATAACTTTTGTTTCAACATCCGATTTGATCGGAAGGCTTACCATTGTTTTCTCCCAAATAATATTCAGGTCCATAGAGGCAGGCTTGATATTATCAAATCCCATGGTGAATGTTTCCATTTGAAATGGTAAAGCGACTGGCTTTGCTTTAACCCGAAGAACGTCCTGGCCTTCTTTGTACGCGGCAGGACTCGTTACATCCAACTGCTTTGTTAATATAAATGTCCATTCATTTTGATCCGGAATAGTCAGTAGTCCATATTTACCGGCAGGTACTTTTTTATCGCCGATCATAACCTCTTCTCCAAATGTAATTGTAGTGGCCGAGTTAGCTCCCGTACGCCATACTTTTCCATTAGGAACCAGATCACCAAAAACTTTACGACCTTTCATCCCTGGCCTGGAATACGCTAATTCCACAGAGGATAAGGCAAAATCCTGCTTAATAGTTTGAGTAGGAGAAGGGGCGGGAGTTCTTAATTGTTGCGCATCTGCAGAAAACAAAATAATACTAATGGCTAATACTGATAACAGCTTTTTCATTTGTAAAGTTTTTTTATTGTTGGAATAGTTATATAATTCGAATAGCAATCCTTAAAAGTTACTATTGCCAAAGTTAGGGGATAAAAAACGATAGCAAATTTTAGTTGATTAGAATTTAACGATGACTGTAACGCGGGTTTTCCAACCGTGTACTAATTTCCAGGCCGGGCCTTCTTTAATAAGGCGGATGGCCTCCGCATCATATTCTTTGGACAAACTATTCTCTACTTTAAAATCGGATAATTCTGAAGGACGTTTTACCTGAAAAGAAACCACCGTTTCACCCGTCATTAAAGGATTATTGGGAGGAGGCCTTTTATTTTTCGCCAGGTATTTTTCATATTCAATCCATCCAATTTGAGGAACTGCATCCTGGATTTTTACTGTTTTTCTTGTCGCCACTTGTTTTTTTGCCCCATAAGGTTTTCGTTGAGAGCCATAGCCAACCACAACTTCCTCAAGATTTTCTTCAACCGGCTCAAGAACAAGTTTATTGGAAGCCATGTTATTTTGTAACCGGAAGGTCCTTGATTCAAATCCTACCTGGCCCACCTTTACTTCAACTATAGAATCATTGTTGGTAAACTTAAAATTGCCGTCCTGGTCTGTTATCGAAAAGGTTTTGTTTTGTAATATTTCAAGGCTTGCACTGGGCAAAGGTTTGTTATTGGGATCCACCACACGACCCGAAAAATTATTTAGTGTCCTTAATGATTGATTATTTCTTTGGGCAGGTATTTCAACACTGCTGGGGGAAGCTGCATCCTTTTGCTCATTCCTGGAATCGGGGTTTGAAGTTGAGGGATTAATTCTTTCTTTCTCTTTTGCAGATTCTAATTTATCGGCTTTTTGCATAACCAAATCCTCACTAATACCAATATCCCTTTCAGCAGTAACTGATTCTTTTTGTCTTGAAATTATTTTGTCTGGTGCATTTTTGCTTGTGCCCGCAAGAGGAGGTGAAATGGACTCAGTAGAAGGAGTTGTCGGGGCAAGAATTTTTTTACCGTCACTTTGTTGTATATCTCCAATCGCAGTCAATGATGATGATCTTTGTTCACCAGGTTTTTGAGTTTGGCCAGAATCGGTCTTTTGTTTTTCGTTTACTGCTAACGCATCCGTTTTCTGATCAGTCTTCAACCAGTTATTATAAAACGCAACTCCCGCAATCACTAAGATAAGTGCGGCGGCTGAAATCTGCCACCATTTGCTATGGGAAAATAACACCATTCTTGGTGGCGGGTTTAATCTTTCACGGAATTGTTTATTTAATTTGAACAATCCTTCATTAATAGATTCTCCTTTTCCTTCAACCAGTGCAGTTTGAAAACCTTCAATCGCATCTGCCAGAAATGGATCATCAAGCGCCGCAGTCTCTATTCCATGCATCTCCTGGGCAGACATTTGTCCATTCAAATACCGCTGGATATCTGTCGCCGAGTAGGTTATATTTTTTTTATTATCGTTCATTGGTGTTTAAATACCAGGTGCTGCCAGTTCTCTGTGAGCTATGAACCATGAACCTTCAATTATGATCCACTCCTCTCCATACAAATTTTCAAATTTCTTCTTCCATTCTGTATATAGCTCCTTACTTTATTCCATTCAATCCCTGTTTCATCTTCAATTTCTTTATAGCATTTATTTTGAATATAAAATAATTCGACCGTCATTTTCTGCTCGCCGGATAAGCTTTGCATACATCTTTCTAACTTTTGAAAATTTTCCTCCTTTTGCATGATGCCATTCAGATGCACATCTTCTTCTGATTGCATAAAATCACCTTTAAACTCTACCGTTTTTAAGTTCTTAGGAGTACGAAGTTGCATCAGGCAATAATTTTTAGCAAGTGTGTAAAGCCAGCTCTTGAAATTATCTACTTCATGTTTATTCAATTTTTGCACCAATTCCTCAAATAGCTGCATTACCGCATCCCTGGCAGTCTCTGAATCTTTCAGGTATTTAAAGCATACTCCATACAGGAGCTCCATATATCGTTGAAACAAAACGGCTAGTACATCCAGGCTTTGTGACTGCTTATATAAAGCAACAAGTTCTTTATCGGGCAGATCGGTGTTCGATATGTTTTTAATAAAAGCCAGGGGATGAATAGTTGTTTCAAAAACAAGATACTTTAAAAATGACAGTTGGTTGCTTATGTAAAAATAAAACTAACGGCATCAATATAAAAATTGATACTATGCGCTATATACTATTAACAAGCTTCGCCCTGATTATTGCTATTTTCTCATTCCGCTCTCCCCAGGAGTTTATTGTAATAGGAAAAGTAACAGATGCAACAGGAGTTTCGCCAATTGCCGGTGTTACTGTTTCTCTTAAGGGAACCCGTGTTGCTACCATAACCGGGAATGACGGAAAATTTTCTCTCAGAGTAACTAAGGAAAAGGCCATACTTATCTTTTCAATGGTAGGATATGATTCTGCAGAAGAAAAGATATCCAATGACGGAAAAGAACTAGCTGTCAGATTAAAGCCAATATCCCCCCAGTTACAGGAAGTTGTGGTAATAGGGTATGGAACCCGGAAGAAAATGCAGGTGGCCGGCTCCGTATCAGAAATTAAAAGTGCTCCGCTACATAGTACTTATGATTTGAGATACAATCAAAAAAGCGGTGCTAGAACTCCCAATGGTCATGAGGGGGAGCGAAGGAAAGATAAATTGGATTCTGAATCATGGCGCTACAATAATAATTTCGATCGGGAAGGTTATGATGCCATTATTGAAAACCGTTTCCTGAAAGCAACCGATAATCCTCTCTCCACTTTCTCCATTGATGTGGATGCAGCTTCTTACAGTAATGTCAGACGCATGTTGAATTCGGGGAACCTTCCACCGGCAGGAGCCGTACGCATTGAGGAATTGATCAATTATTTTCAATACGAATATCCTCAGCCAGCGGGTAACGATCCTTTTTCTATTAATACAGAAATTTCAGATTGTCCCTGGAACTACAAGCACAAACTGGTGATGATAGGACTTCAGGGCAAGAAAATCTCTACGGAAAATTTGCCCGCGGCTAATATCGTTTTCCTGGTAGATGTTTCAGGATCCATGATGGATGAAAATAAACTACCCTTGGTAAAACGATCTTTGAAACTTCTCGCTGATCAGCTGAGAAAGGAAGATAAAGTAGCCATAGTGGTGTATGCAGGAAATGCCGGATTGGTGTTGCCTTCTATCAGCGGCGAAGAAAAGATAAAGATCAATGATGCTATTGACCAACTTGAAGCAGGTGGGTCCACCGCAGGAGGAGCAGGGATACAATTGGCTTATAAAGTTGCAAAAGAAAATTTTATTAAAAATGGAAATAATAGGGTAGTGCTTTGTACTGATGGTGATTTCAATGTTGGTACAAGTAGTGATGCAGCGTTAGAAGAAATGATTGAAGAAGAAAGAAAAAGTGGTGTATTCCTTACTGTATTAGGTTATGGCACCGGCAATTACCAGGATGCAAAAATGCAAAAGCTATCCAATAAAGGAAATGGCAACCATGCTTATATAGATAATTACATGGAGGCCCGTAAAGTATTGGTAAATGAATTTGGAGGAACCATGTTTACAATAGCAAAAGATGTAAAACTGCAAATCGAATTCAATCCCCTGAAAGTTCAGGCATACAGGCTTGTTGGTTATGAAAACAGGTTGTTGAATAAAGAAGATTTTAATAATGATCTGAAAGATGCCGGTGAACTCGGTAGCGGCCATACAGTAACTGCTTTGTATGAAATCATTCCTCTTGGGGTAGAAAGTAATTTTATAGAATCTGTTGACAAACTCAAATACCAGAAACCAACACAAACGGAACATCCATCAGCGACTGATGAAATCATGACGATAAAATTTCGGTATAAAAAGCCAGATGAGAATAGTAGCAAGCTCATATCGCATGCAGTAATAGATTCTAAAATTCCAGTCGCAAACACTTCTGAGAACTTTCGTTTCGTTTCAGCTGTAGCTCAGTTTGGGATGTTGTTGCGAAATTCGGAATTTAAACAAGCTTCTTCTTACGATAATGCCTGGAAGCTTGCAAAAAATTCATTGGGAAATGATAGTGAAGGTTATAGAAGTGAATTTTTAAAAATGGTTAAAAATGCTGAGTCGCTTGTAAACAAAAACGCCTCACCGAAAGAAGAGGTAAATACAAGAAAATAAATTCATCATAGCCATTCAGTTAACCCATTCACAATGATTATTTGGAATAATATCTCGTGATATTCAGTTCAATTCGTGACTAACTATAATTCAATTAATAACACTCAACAAAAAGTATGTCCAAAGAAATAGGATTCCGGGTTCCAAATCCTTGTCATGAAAACTGGAATAAAATGAGCCCTATAGATCAAGGTAAGTTCTGTAGAGCCTGTGATAAAACAGTTATTGATTTTAGCCTGATGACCAATCCGGAGATTCTGCAACATATTTCTGTAATTAATGGAAATGTATGTGGGCGATTTAATAAGGATCAATTGAACAGGCCAGTCATTATTTCAAATACCAGGAAGTTTTCATTTACATATGGGTGGAGCATCCTTTTAGCAACCACTTTGTTAGGCATGAAATCAAATGCGCAGGGCCCTTTTGTTAAGGGTAAAGTGAAATTGGAGCAAAGGCCTCAACCCAAGGCACAGCTGATGGGAGTGGTAGCTTATATTGAATCTCCCCAATACCTGGAAGGTAGTATTGTTGATAGTTCCGACAATTCTGAAGTTGGCAATGCTACTATAACGGTCCTGCCGGATCAATTCGTGATTTCAGCTGATTCAAACGGGAACTTTAAAATTTCAATGCATACCATCAAATCCAATTCAACAATTACAATATCTGCCATTGGATTTAAAACTAAAATAATTTCGCTAAACACTGAAAAATATCCAATTGGCCATACTAAACGTATCGGGTTGGAAAAAGAGCCAGTCGAATTACCGATGATTACCGTTCTAGCTAATCCTGAGATGATAACGGGTATTTTAGGGGAAATGGTTTCAGTACAGCGCGTAACCGTCTTTGAGAAATTAAAAGACAGCATATCAACAGTTTTTACCAATACTAAACTTCGTGTTTTCCCAAATCCTGTTTATCCTGGCGGAATGATTCATGTCAAATTTGATTTGGAGATCATGGATCAATATGAGCTTCAAATCAGTAACAGTGCAGGACAGATCATAAAGTCAGAATTACTAAAAGTTCAAATGAAGAACCAGGTTAAACAAATAATGATTCCAACGGGTGCTTCAAAAGGTATTTACTTTGTCAGGGTTCAGCACCAGGGATTAAAGAAAGTTTACCACACAAAGTTTATTGTAAAATAATCTCTTTTTCATTTATAATTCTTCTCATTGCAGATAGTGATTTAGTAATAATTATAGTTATTGTAACACGCTGATAAAAAAAATATTTGTTGGTAATTAAAAAACATCCATATATTTGCTAACGGTGTTAGGAAAAAATGAAATATGGGAATTGCAGAGAGAAAGATAAGGCAGAAGGAAGAAGTTCGGTCAGCTATTCTCGATACAGCCTGGCAGCTTGTAAAGAAAGAAGGCTGGCAGCAGCTCTCCATTAGAAAGATTGCTGATGCCATTGAATATAGTGTTCCCGTGATCTATGATCATTTTGCTAATAAAGAAGCCATTTTATTTGAAATTGGAAAGTTGGGTTTTCAATTATTATCAAAGAAAACGCTGCAGGCTAAAGAAAAATATACCGACCCTGCTGAACAGTTAAGAGCGATGGCTGATGCATACTGGAATTTTGCTTTTAAAAATAAAGAATATTATCAATTGATGTTTGGTTTGGGGATGCCCTGTTGTGAAGTGGAAAAGAACATGCCTGAAAAAGCTGATTTCAGAAACCTGATTTTAGGTCCTATTGATGAAATCATTAAAAAAAATAAACTATCTGTGGCAAACTCTTGTTTAAAATACCATACATTTTGGTCAGTAATCCACGGCTTGATCTCCATTAAAATGATGGGTAGTTCCGATGTATCTGATGAATTGAACAAGATGGTAATGGACGATGCTGTATCGGGGTTTATTAAAAATTTGGAGCGATAATTTTTTTCTCTAAAATCTAACGTTGTTAGGAAAGATAACATTCAAATAATACTACGATTCCTGTCATTGATACCTGTACGCATATCTTGAATATCGCGTACCGATAAAGTTTTAGTTATTGCATCTATTTATAATCGGGAAGCATTTGTTTCTCCCAATACCACTATCATGTATAAAGGATATCACATCGACCACCAATTTCCCAGGCTAGTTGCTTTTATTTACAAGTATATCATTTTAATTATAGGTTTTGCGACAATCGCAGTTTTAGCAGCCTGCAATTCAACTTCCGGAAATGAAAACATGTCGTTTCCTACTCAGGCTTTACCGGTAATCACAGTGGTAAGCCTGCCTGCTACCACTTACCAGGAATATTCTGCTTCACTGGAAGGAAGTAAGGATATTGAAATTCGTCCGCAGGTAGACGGTATACTTGAAAAAATATATATCGATGAGGGGGCGTATGTTAAAAAAGGCCAACCATTATTCTATATCAACAGCAGAACATACCAGGAACAGGTAAACAATGCGAGAGCGAATCTTTCCGCAGCCAGGGCAAACATGGCTCAGGCAGCCATCAATGTTTCCAAACTAAAACCCCTCGTGCAAAACAATGTAATTTCAGATGTTCAGTTAAAAACTGCCCAGGCTGCCCATGATGTTGCAGCTGCCACTGTTACACAGGCACAATCTATTCTACATCAGGCGGAAATAAGCAGGGGATATACACTCCTAAGGGCTCCGGTTGAAGGATATATTGGAAGAATCCCTTTTAAAACGGGAAGCCTCGTCGGAACTACCACTACCGAACCTTTAACCGTGCTTTCAGAAACCAAAAATGTATATGCCTATTTTTCATTGAGTGAGAAAGATTTTCTTCTTTTTAAAAATCAATTTGCCGGCAACAGCATCCAGGAGAAAATCAAAACCATGCCCCCTGTTGAATTATTGCTTGCTGATAATACAGTATATGCACAAAAAGGACAGGTACAATTGGTTTCAGGGCAGTTCAACAGTAGTATGGGTGCCATCAGTTTCAGAGCAACCTTTAAAAATAATGACGGCATGCTGCGATCAGGCATTACCGGTAAAATCAGGATACCTCATTCTATTACTTCAGCTATTGTTATTCCCCAGGAGTCTACTTTCGAACTACAGGATAAAGTATTTGTGTTTGCATTAAGCGATAGTAACAAAGTAACGAGTACTCCCATTTCCATTGCCGGGAAAAGCGGCAACTATTACCTTATAGATAATGGAATTAAAAAAGGTGACCAAATTGTATTCACCGGGCTAGACCGGTTACGGGACGGGATGGTGATCCAGCCACAACCTATTTCTATGGACAGTCTAATTATTGCCAGGCCATTATAAAATTTAATTACAAGCAGACTCCATTTCAATTACATACCGATGTTCAAAAAATTTATCGAGAGACCCGTATTGTCTACGGTCATCTCCATCATATTGACTTTACTGGGAATTTTATCACTGATATCATTACCTGTTACGCAGTTTCCCGATATCGCACCGCCTACTGTACAGGTGACAGCAGTTTACCCCGGCGCCAATGCCGAGGTGGTGGCACGCGCCGTTGCCACACCTTTGGAAGAAGCTATTAATGGCGTAGAGAATATGACCTATATGACCTCTACTTCAAGTAATGATGGTTCCATGACGCTGAATGTATTTTTTAAATTAGGAACCAATCCCGATCTGGCTGCAGTAAACGTTCAAAACAGAGTATCGAAAGCAACCAGCCTGATACCCCAGGAAGTAATACAGGCTGGTATCTCTACCCAGAAGCAACAGAATAGTATGATCATGGTACCGCTGTTGTACAGCACCGATACCACCTATAACGAAACTTTTTTACAGAACTATGCTAAGATCAATATCATCCCCGAAATTCAACGTGTACCTGGGGTAGGACAGTCGCTTGTATTTGGTGCAAAAGATTATTCCATGAGGATATGGTTAAAACCAGATCGGTTAACTGCAAATAATTTGTCTGTACAAGAGGTATTGAATGCGATTCAACAGCAAAATCTCGAAGCTGCACCGGGAAGATTTGGCGAAGGGAGTACAGAATCGTTTGAATATATTCTTAAGTATAAAGGCAAACTTTCAAAAAACCAGGATTATGAAAATATTATTTTAAAAGCTTCGGCAGATGGTTCAGTGATACGATTGAAAGATGTTGCGCGTGTAGAATTTGGAGCCTTTGCTTACAGTGCCAATACCAAAATTGAAGGAAAAGAAGGAGCCGGAATTGCGATCTTTCAAACAGCTGGTTCTAATGCAAACGATATTCTTACTGCGGTCAATAAGGTATTGGAAAAAGCATCGCTTTCATTTCCCAAAGGAGTTCATTATTTCAATATGTACAGTGTAAAAGAATTCCTGGATGCATCCATTTCGCAGGTTGTTGAAACCCTTGTAATCGCTTTTATACTTGTATTTATAGTAGTATTTATATTCTTACAGGATTTTCGATCAACCCTGATTCCTGCAATTGCTGTGCCTGTTGCCATCCTTGGAACATTCTTTTTCATGCAGTTATTTGGATTTACAATTAATCTTCTTACACTGTTTGCAATGGTTCTTGCCATAGGTATTGTGGTGGATGATGCAATAGTAGTTGTTGAAGCGGTGCATTCAAAAATGGAAAGAACCAATATGCCTCCCCGTCAGGCTACCATTGAGTCAATGAGTGAAATATCAGGTGCCATTATTTCCATCACTTTAGTAATGGCCGCAGTGTTTGTACCGGTAGGATTTATGCAAGGTCCGGCAGGCGTTTTCTATAAGCAGTTTGCTTTTACCCTTGCCATTGCCATTTTAATTTCCGCATTAAACGCTTTGACATTAAGTCCTGCCCTGTGCGCATTGTTTTTAAAAAATGTACATAATAGAAAAGAAGGTGAATCCAGGAAAGGCTTTGGGCGGCGATTCTTCGATGGGTTTAATGCAGGATTTACTGCAACCAGCAGGAAATATCAAAAAAGCTTACAATTCCTGATACGTAATAAATGGGTGGGTATAACCGGATTGATTCTTGTTTCGCTTGCAACTATCTGGATGGTAAAGAAAACACCTTCCGGATTTATCCCAACTGAAGACCAGGGCTTCATTGTTTACTCTGTCAACCTCCCACCCGGTGCTTCGCTGAACAGAACACAGAAAGTAATGGATAAAATTGATGTGTTGTTGAATGAGGTGGAAGCCGTGGAAAGACGTGCAGCAGTAACAGGGTTGAATATTGTGGCAAACGCCAATAGCTCTGCGTATGCTGTAGGATTTATCCGTATGAAACCACCTGGTAAAAGAGGAGCGGTAAATAATATAAATGAAGTGATGGGAGTGGTGAATCAAAAACTTAGTGCCATCAAGGAAGCCAGTATTTTTCTTTTTGTTTTTCCAACGGTGCAGGGTTTTGGAAATACTAGTGGGTTTGAATTTATATTGCAGGATCGGACTGGAGGACCACTTGATAAGTTAGGCAATACAGCATATGGTTTCATTGGCGAGTTGATGAAAAGAAAAGAAATCGCTTATGCCTTTACTACATTCAACACTGGCAATCCCCAATATATGCTTCAGGTAAATGAAGCAAAAGCAAATCAACTTGGCGTAACCGTGAGTGATCTGCTTCAGACATTACAGGTTTATTATGGCAGCAGTCTTGCCTCGGACTTTAACAGGTTTGGAAAATTCTATCGTGTAATCGTGCAGGCTGATATTTCATACCGGGCAGAACCTTCCTCTTTGGATGGGGTTTATGTAAAAAATGTGCGTGGTGAAATGGTTCCTGCAAATGCTTTGGTTTCGCTTCAAAGAGTATATGGCCCGGAAACCGTTACAAGAAACAATCTATTCAATGCAGTTTCCATTAATGGCCAGGCAAAACCGGGATACAGTTCAGGAGACGCCATCAAAGCGATCCAGGAAGTTGCTCAACAGAATTTGCCGCGGGGGTTTGCTTACGAATGGGCTGGTATGACGAGAGAAGAAACCAATGCAGGTACCCAAACAGGCTTGATATTTTTGTTGAGTATCATCTTTGTATATTTTCTGCTCGCAGCACAATATGAAAGTTATATTTTACCCTTTGCGGTTCTTCTTTCTGTGCCTACTGGAATCATGGGAGTATTCCTGTTCATTAATCTTACCGGTATTGATAATAATATTTATGTACAGGTAGGGTTGATCATGCTCTTAGGTTTGCTGGCCAAAAATGCTATCCTGATTGTGGAATACGCCGTTCAACGAAGGCGTGCTGGAATGGACCTCATAGCCGCAGCCATGGAAGCATCTCAATTGCGTTTAAGACCTATCCTGATGACATCCTTTGCATTCATTGTTGGCCTCCTGCCATTAACATGGGCAAGCGGAGCTTCTGCATTGGGCAATCGATCCATCGGTACGGGAGCTTTGGGTGGTATGTTAACAGGAGTATTACTGGGAGTATTTATCATTCCTGTACTTTTTGTCATTTTTCAACATCTCCAGGAAAAAATCAGCGGGAAACCGAATGCGCCCGTTCCTATTATATCTGACGATAAAAAAAATGAAAGTATATAATTAAATAATTGAAGAGTCATGTTACAAAAGATTTTTATACAACCATTGTTCATTTTTATTGTACTCATTATAGTATTGTCTGGTTGCAGGGTCGGTAAGGAATATCAAAGGCCTGAACTGGAAATGCCTCCGCAATTCAATGGGATAAGCTTTGCCGATACAAGCAGTATTGCTGATATAAACTGGAAATCTTTTTTTACGGATGCCAACCTGCAACAGCTGATCGAAAAAGGAATCTCGTATAATCATGATCTTTTGCTGGCCATAAAAAGGATTGATATTTCTCAACAGCAGCTCAAACAATCAAAGATGTTGATGCTTCCTGACTTTGATTTTCAGGTAAGTAGCCAGGTTAATAATCCTTCGAACCATAGCCTGAACGGATTGAGTGTAAATAATTTTTTAGGTAAGAAACATGTTGAAAATTACCTGGCCATCATCAGCCTTTCATGGGAAGTGGATGTGTGGGGTAAAATCCGAAGACAAAAGGAGGCTGCACTGGCGCAATATCTTTCAACCTATGAGGCAGCAAAGGCTGTGCAAACACAACTCATAGCCAATATTGCGCAAGGTTTTTTTAATCTTCTTATGCTCGATCAGCAGTTGGGAATTGCCCGCAGGAACCTTAGCTTAACCGATAGTTTTTCATTAGCTACAAGATTGCTGAAGGATGCCGGCGAAGCAACCGCCCTGGCAGTGCAGCAGGCTGAAGCCCGGAAACTTGCTACGGCATTGTTGGTGCCCCAGCTTGAAGAAAGCATTGCCCTACAGGAAAATGCCCTCCAGGTTCTAACTGGTCAACTGCCCGGCACCATTAAACGAAAAATAACGATATTGGATATTAGCCTGCCCGATGCATTCACAACGGGCTTACCCGCCGCGATGGTAAGTAGAAGGCCGGATGTAAGAGCCAATGAAATGGCTTTACAAATTGCCAATGCACAGGTGGGTATCTCGCAGGCAAATATGTATCCTGCATTGAATATTACCGCTGGTGGTGGGATTGAATCATTCAAGTCGAGCAACTGGTTCAATCTTCCGGGATCCTTATTCGGGTTGGTGGCGGGTTCCATTGCTCAACCCATTTTTAGGAGACGCGAATTAAGAACTCAGTTTGAGGTTGCCAAAATCGAAAGAGATCAATCCGTCATTCAATTCAGGCAATCCGTATTACAGGCAATAGGAGAGGTGTCGGATGCTTTGGTTCAGGTGGATAAATTAAAAGACCAAAAACAAATCGCCGATGCACAGGTAGATACTTTGAGACATGCTGTTTTCAATGCACAACTCTTATTTAAAAGTGATATGGCCAATTATCTTGAAGTAATAACAGCTCAGAGCAATTCACTTGAAGTTGAACTCAATCTTGCAACTATCCGCCGCCGGCAGTTAACTGCCATGGTAGAATTATACCGTTCCTTAGGTGGAGGTTGGAAATAATAACCCTGAATGAAAACTCCCTCTTATTGAACCTTTGAGGTCTACTTATTTATTTATTAAATAACTATTTTAGAAGACCTCTCCCGTTTTGAAGGGGGTTACGTAAACGCAGGATGAAACCTTTGCAATGTATCTCTTAAATATTCGCGGTCTATGTGCGTGTAGATTTCAGTAGTTGTAATACTTTCATGCCCCAGCATTTCCTGCACTGCGCGGAGGTCCGCTCCGCCTTCTACTAAATGCGTAGCAAAGGAATGCCGGAAGGTATGGGGTGAAATATTTTTACTGATGCCTGCCTTTTTCGCGAGATCTTTCAATATGAGGAAGATCATTACACGGCTTAACTTTGAGCCACGGCGATTTAAAAATAACACATCCTCGTTTCCTTTTTTAACAGGAACAGTCACCCTGATTTCAGTTTTGTAAATAGTTACAAATTTAATGGCTGATTTCCCAATGGGAATTAAGCGCTCTTTATCTCCTTTACCGATCACTCTTACAAATCCTACATCAGGGTAGAGATGTGAAATCTGCAGATTAACCAGTTCGGTTACCCGCAAACCACAACTATACAAAACTTCAAGGATAGCTTTATTACGGCCTCCTTCTGCAGTGCTTAGATCAATGGCATTAATAATGCTTTCAATTTCTTCAAAACTTAAAACATCGGGTAGTGATCTTTTAGTTCGGGGGGCTTCGAGTAAAAGGCTTGGATCTTTTTGAACAATATCTTCTATCAAACAATATTTATAAAATGAACGGATGCCTGAAATGATCCTTGATTGTGATGTTGCGGTCATCGCCAGTTCATTGATATATTTTATAAATAGCTGGAGATCTTTCAATTCAAGGTCAGCAGGTGTTTTAAGATTGTTGGTAAGTTGCAGAAATTGCGTCAGCTTTTCAATGTCACGAAGGTAAGCCAGTACTGAGTTATCAGACAATGATCGCTCTAATTGAAGATAAGCCTTGAATCCTTTTTTATAATTTTCCCACATTGTTCATATCCCCCTGTTGATTGGGTTTTGGAGCATTGTTTTTAATTAGCTTGCAGACACACATATCAATATCTATGGATAAGATCAATTTACGTTTGTTCCGCAAAAATGTGAAGAAAAATAAATCAGTGTTCAGGAAATTTTTATCGAAGATAGAAAAACAACCTCCCCGTGGTCTTGATAAGCTGGCGATTGACATGGATCTCGCCATGTGGAAAGAAACAGATTGCCTGTCCTGCGCCAATTGCTGCAAAACCATGTCACCTACATATACCAAATCCGATCTCCTGAGGATATCGTCACACGTGGGTATGACAACTGATGAGTTCAAGAAAAAATGGTTGTATAAAGACAGCAATGGCGATTGGATTAATAAAAAACAGCCCTGCCAGTTTTTGAACCTGGATGATAATAAATGTTCTATCTACGACATACGTCCAAAGGATTGTGCAGGTTTTCCACATCATACTAAAAAAAGAATGATCGATTACATGCATGTCTTTAAACAAAATATTGATTTCTGCCCCGCAACCTATAAAATGGTTGAAAAAATGAAGGACCGGCTTTCCTTTGTTGTAAAATAATGTACTAACTTTTTACAGTCTTCAAAAAACCACACTGGCATAGAGTAGGCACAGAGAAATGAAACACTGAACTATATATTGCTTAAGTACACATCTTCAATTAAGAAATATTCCAGTGGATGGTCTTCACCCTTTGTGATGGATAAAATATCATACTGCACTCTTTTCCATTGAGGATGTTGAATCAGATATTCTTCGGCAGCATTCATCAGGCTATTAAATTTCTTTTTTGAAACACTTTCTTCAGGATGGCCAAATGCCATACTATTCCTGGTTTTTACTTCAATAAAATGGAGCTTTTCGCGCAGCGTTGCTATGATGTCAATCTCATAATGAGAGTGTCTCCAGTTAAGATGAAGAATTTCATATCCATTTTCCTTCAACCATGTAGAAGCCAGTACTTCGCCTTTTTTGCCAGTCTCATTGTGCCTTGCCATTGCAGGATTTTGTAATATTGCGCTCGTATGCAAAATAATAATAAAATATTCAGGCTTGAAGGTGTAATACACCATTATGCATGGGGAGGAAAGGAATTTATTCCAGCTTTATTACATCAATCCAATGTACCGTTGAAACCTTTTGCGGAATATTGGATGGGTGCTCATGATAATGCACCTTCCCAGATTTTAACAGACAAGGGCAAAAAAGAAAACCTAAACACTGTTATTCAGCGGGAACCAAAACAGGTACTTGGTACTAAAGTGTTCAATGATTTTGGAAGACTGCCATATCTATTAAAAATCCTGGATGTAAAAGATATGTTGTCTATCCAGGTGCATCCTGATAAGGAATCTGCACAATTGGCATTTGAAGAGGAAAATAAGAAAGCCATACCATTGAATGCCTCCAACCGAAATTATAAGGACGCTAATCATAAGCCTGAACTCATGTTGGCCTTAAGTGATTTTTGGTTGTTACATGGATTCAAGGCAAAAGATAAATTAAAGGATACACTTCAACATATACGGGAACTGCATTTTCTAATAAGTTTATTTGATGAGAAAGGGTACAAAGCATTATATAAAGAGGTGATGGAGATGCCACAGGCTGATGTAAATAATTTACTGCAGCCATTAATGGATCGAATCCTTCCTTTGTATAACCAAAATGTTTTGAATCGGACTCAGGAAGATTTCTGGGCGGCGCGAGCGGCACTTACATATAATAATTCTGGAAATATTGACAGGGGTATTTTTTCAATATACTTTTTCAATCTTGTTCTGTGTAAAGCGGGCGAAGCTGTATTCCAGGATGCAGGAGTTCCGCATGCATACCTTGAAGGGCAGAATGTAGAGATCATGGCCAATTCCGATAATGTTTTACGTGGCGGATTAACACCTAAGCATATTGATGTGCAGGAATTGATGAAGCATATAAAGTTTGAGGGCATCATTCCTACAATCCTTACCGGGAAAAAGCGAAATGGGGCCGAAATTGTTTATGAAACGCCGGCACCTGATTTTGAGTTAAGCCGATTTCAGTTGGAGACCGGGCAGCGTGCTAGCTTCACTGCATCCACTGCAGATATTGTTTTTGTTGAGAAAGGTGCAGTAAAAATGATTAATGAAGAAAATGAAATTCACCTCGCATCAGGGGAAGCAGCAGTTGCTTTGTTTGGAGCAGAAGTGCAATTATCTGGTGAGGAAGATTCATCCGTATACAGGGCTACTGTTCCTATTCATCAGGATTAAAAAAGGGGTTGAAAAAATAAGAGGATCGATCCATTTGTAATGACAAAAAATCAAACCTAAATCAAATACAATAATTACACTCATTTCTTTTATTTTTGCCCATATTTACAGATATGAAATCGAATAAGAATTTAATCATCACTTTTATATTATTGGTTGTAGTAGCTTCTTTGTATCGTGTGATTCCCAGACCGGTAAACTTTGCGCCCCATATTGCGATGGCTTTGTTTGGAGGAGCCGTGATCAGTGATAAAAAATGGGCCTTTGCTTTGCCAATTTTTTCTATGTTCTTTTCAGATCTATTATATCAGATTCTTTTTAATTATGGTATTTCTGATCGACCTGGTTTTTATGAAGGGCAATGGCAGAATTATTTACTGTTTGCCGCGCTTACGGTGATTGGATTCCTTATTAAAAAGATCACCGTTCTGAATGTGCTTGTGGCTTCCATTGCTGCTCCAACCGTGTTTTTTATATTTTCCAATTTTGTTGTATGGGCGGGATGGCAAGGTACACGGGGATTGAACCGGCCAAAAACTTTCAATGGTCTGCTCATGTGTTACAATGATGCACTTCCTTTTTATGGAAATAGTGTTATGTCCTGTATCTTGTTTAGTGCTATCTTCTTTGGAGGATATGTTTTATTGAAAAGAAAACAGGCTTCCGAAGTTGTAGGTATGCCATACCTGTAAAAGTACCTACCGCAAATTATCATTCACGTAACCGGTATCTTCCAATAAATTTCCCCCATCAGCAGCAGCAGTTGCCAGCTCATCACACCTGTTATTAAAAGCATTGTCTGCGTGCCCTCTCACCCATACAAAACGAATATTGTGATTTTCTGCCACCTCAGCGTAACGAAGCCATAGGTCTTTGTTTTTTTTTCCTCCTTTAAAATTGGTTTTAATCCAATTCTTTAACCAACCCTCCTGTACAGCCTTAACCACATATTGACTATCAGAATAAAT
>Ga0136634_10000094_pt1 | contig 43232 bp, 44 predicted proteins | sample AntDrymUQ8332106_2_FD_104654 | JGI IMG/M metagenome (GOLD analysis project Ga0136634, IMG submission 104654) | Polar desert sand microbial communities from Dry Valleys, Antarctica - metaG UQ833 (21.06) | ecosystem: Environmental > Terrestrial > Soil > Desert | place: Antarctica: Dry Valley... | reverse complement strand
TGAAATTAAGTATGACAGAAAATGGAGACCCTTATGAAAATGCTTTGGCTGAAAGAATGAATCGTACAATAAAAGAAGAATTTGGAATGGATAGAAATATGAAAGATAAAAACCAGGTAAAAAAATTAGTAGAGGAAAGCATATTTTTATACAACAGTAAAAGACCCCATCTGGCATTAAAAATGAAAACCCCGGAAGAAGTATATCAAACAAAAATCCCGGCTACTTGAGGCAACCGGGATAATTATTTAAAACTGTCAACCTATTTTAGGACTATTCATCATAATCTTCATTTAATAGCCACTGCCTGGGATTGATTAGTATTTTGCTCTGTTTATTTTTTTTACTGAAATATTCAAGGGTGGCTTTATTATTAGGATATAGATCTAATTTTCTCAAAAGATATTATTGCCTGCAACATTTTACTTAAACAATTTAAAACTCTCCGGCATTTTATACTCTAGCTATTTAACATTAAATTTCGCTTAACTGATTACCTTTTTAATATCCACAATACTATAAAAGTTGTTGGCACTACTATACCATTCATTGCTTTGTAATCAGCTAGTTTAATAAACCATGTTTTCACACCTTAGTTTGTGTCTGACGCACTAAATCCAATCCCAATTCAACTTAAAAAACCACTAGTGAATTTCTTTGATCGCTATTATTTACAACCTTAACTAACTTTCATTAAAATTGCAGGGGGAATTTCTGAGAAGAAAGAATTTCATATTTTTTTTTATTAAATATATTTTATGAATGGTTTGGTGCGTGTACACGCAACAAAGCGAGATATTTGCAACAATTAAACTTAAATATTAAAACGATATACAATGTTTTTTCAACACATTTACGACAAAAGCCTTGCCCAGGGTAGCTATTTCATCGGTTGCCAAAAAACAGGTGTGGCCGCAGTTATAGATGCAAAACGGGATGTGGATACATATCTTGAAATTGCAAAAGCCAATAACATGAAGATCACCCACATTTTAGAAACGCATATTCATGCCGATTTTCTTACAGGTTCCAGGGAGTTGGCTAAACTTACCGGGGCTGAATTATTTCTGAGTGATGAAGGTGGCCCGGATTGGCAATATGAATTTCCCCATAACGGATTAAAGGATGGTGCAAAACTTCAATTAGGCAATCTTACGTTTGATGTATTACATACACCTGGACATACGCCTGAAAGTATCAGCTTTCTTTTAACTGATAACCCCGCTTCTAAAAAGCCTGTGATGTTTTTTACCGGCGACTTTGTTTTTGTTAATGATGTAGGACGACCTGATTTACTTGAGAAAGCAGCAGGGATCCCCGGAACAAAAGAAACCGGAGCCCGTGAAATGTTTGAATCTATTAAAAAATTTGAAGCCCTTGCAGATTACATACAGGTTTGGCCCGGACATGGGGCAGGCAGTGCCTGTGGTAAAGCATTGGGTGCAGTGCCCAGCACAACAGTAGGTTACGAAAAAATAAGTAACTGGGCACTTCAATATGGTGATAATGAAAATGGTTTTATAAAATCTTTACTGGCTGACCAACCTGAACCACCTAAGTATTTCGCAATGATGAAACATCTTAATAAGGTTGACCGTCCGTTATTAACTGAAGTACCAAAGCTGAAACAACTTTCAGGAAAGGAATTAAAAGAGGCTATGGCAAAGGGCATGAAAGTAATTGATGCAAGAATCAAAACAGATTTTGCTGCAGGTTATATTCCTGGCACTATTAATATACAAGGTAATAATGCATTTGGTACCTGGGCTGGTTGGTTATTAAATTATGATGAACAATTTATCCTTTTAGCTGACGAAACCAAATTAGAAGACCTTACCAGAAAACTGATGCGTATTGGCCTTGATAAGATTTACGGTTATGTTGGATCTACAGCTGTATGGACAGAGGCAGGAGGGATTTTAGAAAAAGCAAATGTTATTTCTTTATCCGAAACAAAAGAACTTATTAAAAATAATGCGGTACAGATAATTGATCTGAGGGCTTCCTCAGAATTCAAGTCAGGGCACATACCAAATGCAAAAAATGTATTTATAGGCACACTTGCAGATAATATGGATAAAGTAAGTAAAGAGAAAAATATAATTGTTTATTGTCAAAGCGGCGACAGGGCATCAATTGGATATTCTATTTTAGCAAAAAATGGTTATAAAAATGTATCCAATTTTGGCGGAAGTATGAATGAATGGAAGAATGCCGGTGAACCGGTGGTGTAAAAATTTATTCTTGATTTATAAACAGATGAATCATACTCTATCAAACTCGATTATTCCAAATTTTATCGCATTATTCTGATGTGTCTGAATTGTAAATCGTGTGTTACCTCTGCGGCAATTTAAAACAAATACAAATTATAAATGAGCGAACTTATAACTCAACCCTGGTCATGGTGGTTTTCCGGTACAATGATAGCGGTTATCATGTTTTTTCTTTTATACTTTGGCCAGTCCTTTGGCTTTTCTTCAAACTTTAGAACCATTTGCGCAGCATCAGGATTAGGAAAGAAAACAAAAATTTTCGATATTAACTGGAAAGCCCAAACATGGAATCTGGTTTTTTTAACAGGTGCAATTGCAGGCGGTTTTATTGCAAAGCAATTTCTTTCTACAGGTGCACCAGTAGAAATTTCACAGGCCACGATAAATGATTTAAGTAAACTCGGTTTTGCTGCACCGGTTTCATTACAACCTCCAGAAATTTTTAGTTTACATGCAATCCTTTCTATTAAAGGTTTTCTTGTATTGGCATTCGGTGGCCTTATGGTTGGTTTCGGTTCCCGTTATGCAGGTGGTTGTACCTCCGGCCATGCGATAAGTGGTTTATCTGAATTGCAGCTGCCATCACTTATTGCAGTAATTGGATTTTTCCTTGGCGGTCTTATAATGACATTTTTTATTCTCCCATACATATTTAATTAAATGAAGTTTATAAAATTCTTAGTGCTGGGGATTGTATTCGGTATTGTAATGGCTAAATCAGAAGCAATCTCCTGGTTCAGAATTCAGGAGATGTTCCGGTTCCAGGCATTTCATATGTATGGTATTATTGGAACTGCACTTACATTAGGTGTAATGGGTGTTGCTCTAATAAAGAAATTTAGAATAAAGAACTTTCGTGGCAACCCGATATTATTTTATCCAAAGGATAATTCTGTAATCCGTTATCTCGCGGGGGGAACAATATTTGGATTGGGATGGGCATTAAGCGGGGTTTGCCCCGGTCCTATAGTCGTAAATATAGGTTATGGGTTTTTTACTATGGGTATTGTATTTCTGTTTGCCATTGCAGGTACTTATTTATATAATCTTTTGAAAGAAAAATTACCACATTAATAAATAAAACGATTGGGGTAACAACAACAGGATGAAAAAGACTTCTGATGCCACTACGCAACTCAAATTATTTTCGTTATATAAAACGATACATATACACAGGCTATAAATAGGTAGGATATGTTTTTGATAAGCACTTTAGGAGTTGAAACACAACTTTGCATACTATCATGTGCAGGAATTTAACATGGATAATTTCATCTATGTATGTGCCCTAAGAAAATGAATTACAAATTTGCTTCATTCTGATTTTCAAAAAAATGAGAATATTTAAATCCTAATTTAAATGTATGCAATCCATTCAAAACGACTTTCCTTTTCACGCAACAACAATTGAAGAAGCTTCAGCATTGCTGTCCAGCGATATTGAAACAGGCTTAACAATGGATGAAGCTAAAGAAAGGCTTGCTCATTTCGGATTGAATGCTATAGAAGAAGCTAATACAATCAGTCCATTTAAAATACTGGTTAACCAATTCAAAAGCCCTATTGTTTATCTGTTAATATTTGCTGCAGGCATGTCTTATTGGTTTAAAGAATGGCTTGATGGTACTGCTATTTTGCTTGTTCTTATCATTAATGCAGCAATAGGATTTTATATGGAATTTAAAGCCCATAAATCTGTAAAGGCATTAAAGAAGCTCTCCTCTATACCGGCGAAAGTTTTACGGGATCGTAAGCTGCATGAAATAAATTCTGAAAACTTAGTACCGGGAGACATTGTATTTACAGAGGCCGGTGATATGATTCCGGCGGATGGAATATTATTTCATTCTGCGCAGCTAATGATTGACGAATCAGCACTCACAGGCGAATCCGTTCCGGTAGAGAAAAAATATGCTGTACTTCCTGAAGAAACCATACTCGGAGACCGCACCAATATGGCTTTTAAAGCCACGAACGTTTCCAGGGGCAATTCTTATATATTGGTTTGTGCTACAGGAATGAAAACAGAATTAGGAAAGATAGCCAAGCTTGTTCATTTATCTGAGCAGGAAGACACGCCATTAGAAAAAAAACTTGATGAGTTTAGCAAAAAACTAATAAAAATTACTCTTGGTTTAGTGGTGCTTATTTTTATAATAGGATTAATAAATGGTGAGCCAATTATTGCCATGCTGCAAACTTCCATTGCACTTGCAGTAGCCGCTATTCCTGAGGGTTTGCCTATTGTTGCAACAATGACCTTAGCCCGGGGTATGCTAAAAATGGCAAAATATAATGTTATTGTAAAAAAACTTTCTGCTGTTGAAACATTGGGAGGCACTAACGTGATTTGCACCGACAAAACCGGCACCCTTACTCAAAATAAAATGGAGGTAGTGTTTGTTGAAACAACTTCCGGTACATGGAAAAAAGATGCTGCCTATGCTGGTAAAATAGCTCATCTGGAATTGATCTCCCAATGCGCTGTTTTATGTAATACGGCCAATATCCAAACATCAGGAAGGGAAACAAAAGAAATTGGTGACCCATTGGAAATCGCCTTATTAAAGTTTTCAAAAGATATGGACGACGAAATAGATAAAATACGAAAATCTTATATAAAAAAAGATGAAGTGCCTTTTTCCAGCGAAACAAAGATCATGTCTACTCTTCATGAACACGATGGTAGGTTTTATGTTTTTGCAAAAGGCGCTCCTGAAGAGCTATTGCAAAAGTGCACACATATAGATGAAGATGCGGTTGAGGTTTTGGATAATATTAAAAGAGAACAATGGGAAGCAACAGCCGAAAAATTTTCTGCCACCGGGCATCGCTTGATTGCTATGGCATATCAAATATCTGATCGACTACCTTCTTCACTAATAAATGAACTTGTTTTTCTTGGGTTTGTTGGTATGATCGATCCACCAAGACCTGAAGTAAATGCAGCTATCAATGATTGCAAAACTGCGGGGATAAAAGTGGTGATGATCACTGGTGACCATCCGGCCACTGCAAAGTTCATAGGAACGCAATTGGGTATATCCACAAAAGAAGAGGTGCCGGTGATTGGAAATGAAATGAAAGAATTTGAGGAGCTGAGCGAAAAAGAAAAGCAGCACTGGATAAATACCTCCATTTTTGCCCGTGTAAATCCAAAACACAAGTTTGACCTGGTAAAAGTTTTTCAGGAAAAAGGTTATGTGGTTGGAATGACCGGTGATGGTGTAAATGATGCACCGGCAATTAAGAAATCTGATATCGGTATTTCTATGGGATTGCGGGGAACACAGGTGGCCCAGGAAGTCTCGGATATGATATTAAAAGATGATTCCTTCTCATCCATTGTCATTGCTATCAGGCAGGGGCGTATTATTTTTGACAACATTAAAAAATTTGTAACTTTTCTCCTGTCGTGTAATCTTAGCGAATTGGCAGTGATAGCGGTTGTTGCTATAATAAATCTTCACTTCCAGCTATTGCCATTACAAATACTTTTCATCAATCTTATTACAGATCTGTTCCCAGCGCTGGCATTAGGAGTTATAAAAGGTGGAGCAGATATTATGAAACAGCCTCCCCGTAAATCATCTGAACCTATTGTTGAAAGTAACCGTTGGAAACTTATTTTCTTCTATGCCTTAGTTATTTCAATAACAAGTATAGGTGCCGTGATCTTTAATCATTATGCATTTCATGATGGGGAACATTGGGATGCGGCCACAAGTAATAACATACTGTTTTTTACACTTATATTTTGCCAGCTATTCCATGTATTTAATATGAGTAATGGACCATTTTTCAATAATGAGGTAATTAAGAATAAATATGTATGGTATTCTATAATTGCAAGCGTCCTTATTTTAATAGGTGTGATACAAATTTCCTATGTCCGTGAGGCATTGAATATTGTCTCTATAAATATGCAGGAATGGATTATTATTCTTTCTGCAAGCATTATTTCCGTTATCATAATACAGGCAGCAAGGTCTTTAAACTTTTTTAAACCCAAAAGTTATGAGAGCCCTGAAAAGCAAAATAAGGAAACGTAACATCAAAAGAAACCAACTTTAAATAACCTTCAATGCCGTGGTGTGTGTTATATGCACCAAACCATATTAAATACAATTGCATTGACACAGTTTATACCACACAGAATTTTTTAATCGATAAAGTTGAAAAAAAATTTTACTTATTAAATAACATATTAATAAATACTTGTTTATAAATATGCCAATAGATCTGGTTGCTATTCAAATCATCCATTCATTACTTATCTTTGCAGTCCTAATTTTTTTTCCATTATGAAGTGGATGAACATAATTATCAGGTATCGGATTATACTGGGATTTGTATTACTGGCAATTGCCATTTTTGTGCATTATCAAACCAGCTTCTGGCCTTCATTTATCATATATCTTATAGCGGTTGTTCTGATTGTAGGCCATTTTCTTTTTGGACCTATGCGTCTTATACAAACGGCTATGGAAGAAGGGGATATGGAAGCAGCTAAAAGAATTGTAAATGGAATTAAGTTTCCTGGCTTATTGATAAAACCAGTACGTTCTGTTTATTTCACCATCAAAGGAAACCTGGCAATGGTAGACCAGGATTTTGATAAGGCAGAAAAACATATGAAGCAAAGCCTTGCATTGGGTGGTGGCGCATTAACCAAACAACAGGAGGGTCCGAATAAGCTTCAGCTGGGAATGCTTTCCATGCAAAAAGGAGATATGAAGCAGGCCGAAGCCTATATCAGGCAAGCAATTCGCGCAGGACTTCCTGATAAAGAAAACAATGCAGCCGCTTATTTACAGCTTTGTTCTATTATGATGAATAAAAGAGAATTCAGGGCGGCAAAGGAATATTTCCGTAAGGCAAAAGGGTTTAAAGCTACTACGCCACAGATTGTAGACCAGATAAAGCAGATAGAAAAGTATATTACGAGGATGCCGGGTTAGTGATTGGTGATTAGTGATTGGGAAATATTGTTTTTAAAGCCCCATCTCCTTTGGAGAGGGGGTTGGGGGTGAGGTAACATGAGGGTTTGGAGGTGAGATAAATGGTGGTTGGGTAAAGTAACTTGTCCCACGTCTATAGACGTGGGACATTTTGTGGACCAAACATTGCTTTCACCTTCTCAAAACGGTAATCAAATATCTTATTCAACTGCCTCCTTACAAATAATTCATTTGCTATATCCCCTAATACCCAAAAAGGTAGTTTGTAATGAATAATATCTGTCATTTCCACACCACTCTCCGTTTCCTTGAAATGATGCTGATGATGCCATAGGCTGTATGGCCCAAATCTTTGTTCATCTATAAAATATTTTTCATCGAAAACATGTGTAATCTCTGTCATCCAATATAAAGGAATACCTAAAAATGGCTTTACATTATATTCTATGATCTGCCCGGCATACATCTTATTACCATGATGTACTGATATGATTTTAAATCCAAGTTTATCCGGTGTTATTGCCTGGAGGTTTGCAGTATTACTGAAATATTCCCAGGCTTTTTCAATTGTAAGGGGAAGTAACTGTACAAATTTTAAGCTGTATACCTTGCTCATTGTAATGGTTTGTACATATAACATAGGTAATAGTAATTAGTTTTAACCTTAATAGTAATCTTAGCTGGAAAAAAAAATTTATTAAAATCTTGTTTAGCTGCTACAACTTACTTACTACCCTGCGAACTTTATTAACTTTATCAAACATTACGTTCATTTAAATTTAAGATGGAGTCATACAGGGAAAAATTAGAACAGAAATTTAAGGAAGAATATGAAAGGTTGAATGAAAACCAGCGCAGGGCAGTTGACACTATTGAAGGTCCTGTAATGGTAATTGCCGGGCCGGGTACAGGCAAAACACAAATTCTTGCCGCCCGCATTGGCAAGATCCTCCTTGATACAGATACATTACCCGATAATATTTTATGTCTTACTTATACTGATGCAGGCACTATCGCAATGAGGCGCCGCCTGGTAACTTTTATCGGTGCAGATGCCTACAAAGTAAACATCCATACATTCCATTCTTTTTGCAATGACGTAATTCAGGATAATCTTTACCTGTTCGACAAGCACTCTCTTGATGCCATTTCAGAACTCGAAAACATCCAGCTATTTAAAAAACTTATAGACGATTTCCCAAAAAACCATGCATTAAAAAGATATCGTGGAGATGTTTATTTTGAAATTAATAATCTGCGTAATCTCTTTTCAGCAATGAAGCGGGAAGGCTGGCAACCGGCTTTTATAAATCAGAAAATAGATGAATATCTTTTGGATCTGCCAAACCGCGATAATTCAATTTATAAAACTTCCAGGGCAGGTAAATGGAATAAAGGAGAATTTAAATCGTCCTTTTATGATGAGAAAGAAAGGATTGAAAAATTACGCAGTGCTGCTAACGAATTTGATAATTACCAGGAGCTGATGAGGAAAAAAAACCGCTATGATTTTGATGATATGATAAACTGGGTTATAAAAGTTTTTGAAGAAAATAATAATGTATTGTCAAATTACCAGGAGAAATATCAGTATATACTCGTAGATGAATACCAGGATACAAGCGGCACTCAGAACCGGCTTGTACAATTACTGATTAGTTATTGGGATAAGCCGAATGTCTTTGTAGTTGGCGATGATGACCAGAGTATTTTTCGTTTCCAGGGAGCTAACGTAGAAAATATGCTTGAGTTTGCCAACGTCTATATAAAAGATCTCATGACTGTAGTGCTAACAAATAATTACAGGAGCACCCAACCCATTCTGGATATCTCAAAAACGCTTATAAACAGAAATGAGGAGCGACTTATAAAACAGATGGAAGGATTAAGTAAAGACCTGGTAGCATCGCATGAGGAAATAATGCTGCTTACTCATACTCCCATAATAAATGAATATGTTTCTATAAAAGCCGAGATGGCTGACACTACATATAAGGTTGCTTCCATTTTAGAACAGGATGTTACACCCGGACAGATCGCAGTTATTTACCGGGAAAATAAATATGGAGAAGAGCTTGCAAAATATCTGAGAATAAAAAATATTCCTGTCTACAGCAAGCGTTGCATCAATATCCTGGAAGATCCGTTTGCAAAAAAACTGGTAAAACTTTTACGTTACCTGGTTGCAGAGCATGATGTTCCATATGGTGGTGATGAAATGTTGTTTGAGATTTTACATTTTGATTTTTATAAAATACCACCAATTGAAATAGCAAAGATCACTGTGGAAGTAAACAATAAAAAATACAATAATGAACATACTTCTATCAGGCGGTTATTAAGTGATAAAAGCAATACTCCACCTGCAACGCTTTTTGATAAAGGACTTGATGAAAGATTAAGATCTGTCAGCACTAAACTTGAGAAACTGATAGGAGATGTATCCAATGTAACGCTGCAACAGCTTTTTGAAAACATCATTCAAAAAGCAGGGGTATTGGAATACATTGTTAAAAGCCCGGAGAAAATAGCCTTGATGCAAATCCTTACCGCATTATTTGATTTTATAAAAGAGGAAACCAGCAGGGATCCTTTGCTTGATCTTGAAGGCCTGGTAAATATTATTGACCTGATGGAAAAAGAAGAATTACCCATACGCATGGACCAGGTAGGAGGAACAGATAATGGTGTAAACCTGTTAACTGCTCATGGTAGCAAAGGAATGGAGTTTGAATATGTTTTTTTCGCCGGATTGAATGCATCAGCCTGGGAGAAAAAAAGAAAACCTGGCGGAGGATACAAATTACCAGACACCATGTTTGCTTCACTTCCTAAATCAAAAGATGTAGAAGAACTGAGACGATTATTTTATGTAGGACTTACCCGGGCTAAAAAACATTTATTTCTTTCTTATTCCCGTTTTAAAAATGATGGCAAAGAAACAGAACCTTCTATGTTTATTGCAGAGATATTGCAGGAGCACAATTACCTGGTTGCAAAAAAAACTTTTACTCCTGAGCAATTTACAGAGTTTGAATTACTGCAATTCACTTCCCAATCTCCTGAAATACAAAAAGCAGAAGAAGATTTTATTACCAATCTGCTCGCAAAATTTGAAATGAATGTTACGGCTTTAAATAACTACCTGAATTGCCCGCTTGGCTTTTACTACAAAAATTTAATTCGCATTCCTTCAGGAAAAAATGAAGCAACAGAATTCGGTAGTGCTATTCATTTTGCATTGGATCGTTTATTTAAAAAAATGTCCGGACAACTTGGAAATACAGAAGGGAATGAACTTAATGAAAATAATTTTCCTCCTGCAAAAGATCTGATAACAGACTTTAACTGGTACATGAACCGCCATAGAGAAAATTTTACAAAAGAAGCCTTTGAACGGCGGCTTGAATATGGCGATGAAGTATTGCTGAACTATTACAATAAATATGTAAATAACTGGAATAAAGTAGTTGCAGTTGAACACAACATCCGCGGTGTAATAGTAAATAATGTTCCTCTTAAAGGAAAACTCGATAAACTTGAATTCAATGGAAAAAATGTGAATGTAGTAGATTATAAAACCGGTGATATTGAAAAGGCATTACCAAAAATGTGCCCTCCTGATGATAAGCAGCCCAATGGTGGTGATTATTGGCGTCAGGCTGTTTTTTATAAAATATTAATTGATAATTATGGAATGAAAGACTGGAAGGTAATCAGTACAGAATTTGATTTTATTGAACCGGATAAAAATAAAAATTACCGCAAAGAGAAGATCATTATAAATCCTGCTGATACAGAAACGGTAAAGCAACAGATAACCTTAGTGTGGGAAAAAATCCAGGCACGTGATTTTTATACAGGGTGTGGAAAAGAGAAATGCCATTGGTGCAATTTTGTAAAAGATAATAAAATGGCTGTTGCACTTCATGAGTTGCAGGAAGAAGAAGATAATTGAAACTTGCTGTTAAATGTAGAAATTCCGAAGCCATTGAATTTATATTACATATTAATAACTAAACTTTATACAAATTACTTATAGAATAATTACATTCTTTTATTCCGGTTATTTTTGTACTTATGGTAAAAAAAACGGCTTTATTTATTTGTTTCTTAATTACAGGATATGTAGTCATCATTTTTAATAATGGCTGTGCCCAGATCAGCTCACCTGCAGGTGGTCCACGTGATACAATAGCACCGGTTTTGATAAAAGCGAATCCTTTAAACCTAACCTTAAACTTTACGGGGAATAAGATAGTTTTAACTTTTAATGAATATATAGATGTCCAGGATATACAACAAAATGTACTTGTATCTCCATTACAAAAAAATAATCCTATAATAAATTTTAATTTTAGAACTGTAAATGTAAAACTCAGGGATACGCTGATCCCAAACACAACTTACAGCATAGATTTTGGCAATGCACTCAAGGATCTGAATGAAGGCAATCCTTTTAAAGATTTTGTTTATACATTTTCAACTGGCAATACGATTGACTCATTATCATTTAGCGGAAAAGTTTTACTGGCAGAATCAGGTAAGGCTGATAGTACACTGATTGCAATGCTATACCGGAATGCTGCTGATACTACAGTTTTAAATACAAGGCCAAATTATATAGCCAAAGTAAAGGCAGATGGCAGTTTTATTTTTAATAACCTGCCTCCGGATAATTTCAGCGTCTATGCGTTGAAAGATGGTGACGGTGGCAAAACATATAATTCAAAAACAGAAGCTTTTGCTTTTATTGATTCTTCAATAGTTGTCTCTCAAAATACCAGCCCGGTTACACTTTATGCTTATGAAGAAATTAAAAGCAGTGCAGATAATAATAAACCTGTAGTAAAAACTGCACCGGAAAAACGTTTAAGATATACAGCCAGTCTTGCTGCAGGACAACAGGATCTGTTAATGCCACTGGAAATAAGTTTTAATAACAGCATAAAAACTTTTGATAGCAACAAAATATTACTGGTTGATACGAACTATCAGCCTGTAAAAAATACCGTTTATAATTTTGACAGCACGAGGAAAAACCTGGTGATCAAAGCCACATGGCAGCCTGAATTCAATTATAAATTTATAATCGATAAGGATGCAATTGCCGATTCGGCTGGTAATGTTTTATTGCGATCTGATACCATTAATTTTATAACCAAAAGAATTGAAGACTATGGAACAATATTAATCCGGTTTAAAAATCTTGACCTTAAGCAAAAGCCCGTTATACAATTTATAGAAGGAACAGATGTGAAATATACTTATGCAATAACTGCGGTTGAATGGTCTGATAAGATGTTTGCGCCCGGAGATTATGAAATACGTATTTTATTTGATGAAAATAATAATGGAATATGGGATCCTGGAAATTATTTAAAAAAATTACAACCTGAAAAGGCGATTACCTTGTCTGAGAGGTTAACCATTCGTGCTAACTGGGATAATGAACGTGATATAACTCTTTAAGAAACAAAAATAAGAAACGGTTTAAGTTGAGGAGAATCACTTTCTTATTCCTTATTAATTATTCCTTATTCCTCATTAACTTTCTTATTCCTTATTCCTTATTAATTATTCCTAATTCCTTTCTTCCTTATTAACTTTGTTTATGGTTTTTTCCTCCACCTTATTAGAAAATGCAGTAAATGAATTTGCAAAGCTTCCGGGCATCGGTAAAAAAACAGCATTAAGACTGGTGCTTCATTTGATAAGGCAGGATATAACAGAGGTATCCCGTTTTAGTGATACCATTTCTGCATTACGTAAAGAGATAAAGTTCTGTGCACGTTGCCATAATATTTCAGATAAGGAAATTTGCAATATATGTAGCAACCGCATGCGCAAAAATGAGATGATCTGTGTTGTTGAAAATATAAGGGATGTAATTGCAATTGAAAGTACACAACAATTCAACGGCATTTACCATGTTCTGGGTGGTATCATTTCACCACTTGATGGAATAGGGCCCGATCAGTTGAATATTGATTCACTCATACAAAGAATTCAGCTTGAAAAAACGGAGGAAGTTATTTTTGCATTAAATCCAAACATACAGGGTGATACTACCATCTATTATATCGGCAGGAAACTAAAAGGCACAGCTGTCAAAATAACCACTATTGCCAGGGGGATAGCCTTTGGTGGCGAGCTGGAATTCGCAGATGAACTTACCCTCGCCAAAAGTATCAGCAACCGCATCCCTGTAGAAAATTACATTTCTGCTTCAGGTTAAAAAATCCCGCTTCAATACAGTTTTATTCCCGTTCAGCTAATTATGGTTTTTACCATAGTCACCTGTTACTACATTTAATTTTTATTGAACAAATGACAAAAAACACAAAAAAGGAAATATTACTCAACGTAGCGGTATTAATAGTAGTTGCAATGATTATTGGTTATTATTTTTTTAATAAAGGACCCCTTGATGTAAGGAGCCAGGATGGCATTGTAGCAACCCCTACTGAATTGTATACGTATTATATAACTGATAGCATGAAAGCACACAAAAAATTTGATGATAAAGTGATCCGGATCAAAGGTGAGGTATCAGAAGTGACAGAAAACACACAAAAAAAACAGGTAGTTATTTTTAAAACGGCCAGTTCGGGGGGAAATATTAATTGCACTATGGAAGAAGCTATACCGGGAATTAAAAAAGGGGACGTTGTTGAAATAAAAGGGATATGCAATGGACTAGGTCAGGGAGATCCGGATTTAGGAATTATGGGTGATGTTTATTTAACCCGCTCATTTATTTCTAAATAATATATATGAAAAGGATAGCCTTCATAGTTTGTATTATATTCTGTTTTATCCTGGGTTTCATTGGTTGTAAACATGAATCTATAGTGCCCACGGTAACACCCAATCTACCTGGCGGTGTAAATCCAGGTGGGCCTCCACCAGGTAATGGAGGTGGTGGTACACCAGTTTCAACATTGGTTTGCTTTGAAATTGACATACTGCCTATATTTCAAACCAATTGTGCAAAGTCAGGTTGCCATGATGCAGGTTCACATCAGGAAGATTATGTTCTTGATAATTATAATAATATTGTCAGGCGTGGAATAGAAGCAGGTGATGCTTCAGATAGTGAAATTTATGAAGTATTGTTTGAAAACGGGGAAGATAAAATGCCCCGTCCCCCGAATCCTGATCTTACCCCTGCTCAAAAAGCATTGATAGGTAAGTGGATAAATGAAGGAGCAAAGAATACAGTTAATTGCAATGTTGGAACCTCGGGATGTGATATTACAAAGTTTAATTTCAGTGCAGACATTAAGCCAATTCTTGCTACAAATTGTACCGGTTGTCATGGAGGAACAGCGCCATCGGGGGGAATAAATTTAACCGTTTATGATGTGGTAAAACAAGTTGGATTAAATGGAAGACTCGTTGGAGCGATCACACATGCACCCGGATTTCAGCCAATGCCCCGAAATGCAAATAAACTAAGTGATTGCAAAATTACACAAATACAGAAATGGATTGATGCAGGGGCACAGGATAATTAAACATAAAATGAAAAGATGTCTTATTTACTCAGGCTATTTTTTTCTTGTTTTCACCGCCGTAATTCTAACAGGCATAAGCGGATGTTATTATGATAAGGAAGAACTATTAAATCCGGGTTTTGCCACTTGTGATTCTGCTGCTATTAAATACAGTACAACAGTAGTTTCCATATTAACGGCCTCATGCTATTCATGCCATAGTAATAGCCCGAATGGTGGTGTAAGGCTGGATAATTATAATGATGTAAGAACACATGCATTAAGTGGAAGATTATATGGAGCAATTTCACATAGCCCTGGTTTTGTACCAATGCCCCAGGGTGCATCGAAGCTTAGTGAATGTAAAATTCAATCCATAAAAAAATGGATAGATAATGGGGCTCCTAATAACTAATAATATTACCTAACAATAATTTAAACTTTAAAAAAAATCACATTGAAAACTTTATTATCAATTGCAACTTTACTTTTGTTAACAGGCCCGCTATATGCGCAGAAAGCCTATACAAAAAACGGAAGTATATCTTTTTTTTCAAAATCCCCGGTAGAAAATATTGATGCTAACAATAACCAGGTTATGAGTGTGCTTAATAGCCAGACAGGTGAAATACAATTTTCAGTTATTGTCAAAGCATTTCATTTTGAAAAAGCACTAATGGAAGAACACTTTAATGAAAATTATATGGAAAGTACAAAATTCCCTAAAGCCACGTTTAAGGGAGTAATCACAGACCTGGCAAAAGTTAATTTTACAAAAGACGGCTCTTATCCTGTTATTACTTCCGGCGACTTTACTTTACACGGTGTTACAAAAAAAATTACAACTCCCGGAATAATTACAATAAAAAATGGCATTCCCTCTGCTTCCTCCAAATTTTCAGTGAAACTAAAAGACTATGAAGTTGTGGTACCCAAACTTGTAAAAGATAATATTGCTGAGAACATAGAAATCACGGTAGCTTGTACGTATGATCAGAAATTATAACTGCTTTAAATCACTCTATGTTTAAAATTAAATTTGTTTTGATATTATTTACCGGATTTTTATCCTGTACTGCCCTCGCACAAGACACAACAGATCTGATGAGCCAATTAGAACAAGAGGTATCAAAAGATGATAAAAATAACACCAACATTACCACTGCCACATTTAAAACAACCAGGCTGGTGAATGGGCACACTGTTGAAAATGTTGGAAAGGGAGTATTGGATTTTAAAATCTCTCACCGTTTTGGGAAAGTAAATGGTGGTGGCTACGATCTGTTTGGTCTTGATAATGCGACTATGCGTATGGGTTTCGATTATGGAATAACAAACAGGTTTATGGTTGGTATTGGAAGAAGTACATTTGAAAAAACATATGATGCCTTTTTTAAAATTAAATTATTAAGGCAGTCAACAGGGAATAAAAAAATGCCACTTACTGTAAGTTATGTTCCTACAATAGCTTTAAAAACCCTTAAGTCGCTGGAACCTGATTCAAAAGATTATTTTTCTTCAAGACTTTTTTTTACACACCAGCTTATTATAGGAAGTAAATTATCGGAACAGACTTCTTTTCAATTAATGCCAACGTATTCACACCGGAATCTCGTAACGCTTGTGACTGAACCCAATGACCTGATTGCAATTGGTATTGGTGGCAGGCAAAAACTTAGCAAGCGGGTAAGCTTGAATGCAGAATATTATTATCAGTTACCCGAATATAAACTTGCAAATACAACTAATGCCCTTTCTGTTGGTTTTGATATTGAAACCGGGGGCCACGTCTTCCAGCTGCATCTGACAAATTCACAAGGAATGAGTGAAAGAACATTTATTACTGAAACCACTGGTAAATGGGATAAAGGTGATATATTCTTTGGGTTTAATATTTCCAGGGTATTTACAATTGGTAAAAGAGGATAAGCTGTTAAACTATTACAAATAAATTCAGTAAGGGTTAAAGAAACTTTTTATTGATTTATCTTAATACAAACGTGCTCATGTACAAATCTCTTGTGGTTTTTATTAATTACATATTCTTTTTTGCATCTGTGGCCGGAGCACAGGTTTTAAATACAAGCAATGGCCAAATAAATTTTCGTTCAGATGCCCCGCTTGAATTAATAAAAGCAAATACCAATGAAATGCGTGGCAAGCTGGATGTAGGGAAAAAACTCTTTGCTTTTACCGCTAAAATAAACTCTTTTAAAGGTTTTAACAGCCCTTTACAAAGAGAGCATTTCAATGAGAATTATATGGAAAGCCAATTGTTCCCTGATGCATCTTTTAGTGGAAAAATCATTGAAGACCTGGACCTCACAAAAGATGGAACTTATACTGTAAGGGCTAAAGGAAAATTAATGCTGCATGGTATAGTACAGGAACGAATTATTAAAACTGAATTAAAAGTAAATAAAGGAACGGTAAGCTTTAAAGCGAATTTCACCGTTTTGTTAAGCGAGCACAATATTCCTATCCCAAAAGTAGTACATGAAAAGCTGGCTTCCGAAATTAAAGTAGAAGTAAAAGCAGACCTGGTATCATAATGAGCGTTAAATTACCTGGATTAATCAAAAGTTTAATTTTTTCCTGGGCAGTGTTTTTTACTATAGGGTCTTTTGCACAACCAGGCCTTTCAAGAACATTCAGACTGGAAGAAGAAAATAAGCAGGTACAGGTTAACGTTATATTTAAAAATAATACAGGATATATTTTTGCCGGTACCAATAATGGCCTTTACAAATTTGACGGTGCAAAGTTTTATCCCATAAATTTTAAAAACAAAGCGTATACTGATACTGTAACCGCCATTTTCCAGGATAATGAACAGGTTTACTGGATAGGTTTTAAAAGCGGGAGATTGGCTAATATAATTAATGGAATTCTTACTTATTTGAATTTTGAAGAAGGTAGCCCTCGTGAAAAAATAACTTCCTTTATTCAGGATGATGAGAATAATATTTGGTTTTCTACGAACGGAGAAGGGATATATTATTTAAAAAATAAAAGGCTATTCCTGATCAATAAAGAAAATGGGCTTTCAGATGAAAATGTTTCATCGCTGGCAAAAGCTGGCAACGGTGATATCCTTGCTGCAACTGACCAGGGATTAAATTGCATACAGGTAAATAACAAAAATAATATTTTTGTGGTTGGGCCTGCCCAGGGCTTACCAGATTATATTGTATCATCCATCATCCATGCAGGCGTTAATACATTCTGGATAGGAATGCAGGATAATGGATTTTGCTTTTATGATCATACAATAAAAAAAATTACTGTTCCGAAAATTACGGAATGGAATTATGGCCAGATAAATAATTTACTCCTGGCGCAAAATTATTTATGGATAGCTACACAAAATCATGGCTTATTAAAATATAAAATTAATAATGAAGGGATGGATATTACGGAGGTTATTCCCAAACAATCCATTAATTCATTGCTTGAAGATAACCAGGGAAACATATGGTCTTCAAATTCTGAAACAGGACTTATACGCACTCCGGGAATTGCAATAAAGATCCTTCCCCTTCCGCAGGGTTCAGTTTTTGACCATATTCATACACTCCTTGCGGATAAAAATGGCAATCTCTGGGTGACAAATAATAAAAATGAATTAATAATAAATAGTTTACTAAGAGATAAACACCAATCACAATTAATCCGGTTGAAAGGCATAAATGAAAAAACGGATATTACTTCTCTATACCAGGATTTTTATAACAATATCTGGATTGGTACAGTGGGGAAAGGTATTTATGTAATGGATCCTCAAACTTACAAATACCGGCTTTTCGATGAAAATGCGCTTTTTACAAATGCCACCATCCTTAGTATAACGGGAAAAGGCAAATCCGTATTTGTTAGTACGCTGCAGGGTTCTATGGCAATTGAACTTACAGGTGAAAATAAAAATATTCAAAATCCATACCCATTCGCCAATTTCAATAATTTAAATACATCTTTAAATTACAGCTACTATATATATAAAGACAGCAAAGACCGGGTATGGTTTGCTACAGATGGCAGGGGAATATCAGTAATTGATAACGCACAATTCACAAATTATAATTCAAGAGAACAGATCTTGGACGACCGTGTTTATTCTATTACAGAAGACCACAAGGGAAACATTTGGTTTAGTACAGCAAGTGCCGGTATTTATAAATTTGACGGCACAAGTTTTAAAAATTATTCTGCTCTGCAAGGACTCAGTAACCTGAACATTTCTGCAGTAAAAACGGATAAAAATGGAAACATTATTATAATACATAAAAAAGGGTTTGACATACTGGATCCTCTTTCAAATAAAATTTCTTATATAAATAATAATACAGGAATAAACAGCCTTAACGTAGAAGATCTTGGCGCAGTTGCACAGGATACAGCCGGAAATATTTATGTGAGTTCGCAGGAGGGGATTGTTGTATATTCTCCCAAAACAAATATTATACATCAACCTAAAACAATTATTGAAAGCGTTCAATTATTTCTGAATGTATTAAATGAATCTGCTTCCCGTATATTTTCTCATGAAAATAACAATTTTACATTTAATTATACGGGCTTATATTATACAGACCCGGAACAGGTATATTATCAATATAAACTGGAAGGCTTTGATACAAGCTGGATACTTACAAAAGACCGGAGTAAAACTTTCCCAAAACTAGCCCCCGGGAAATACAATTTCAGGATACAATCATCACTTAATAAAAATTTTACCAATGTTGATGAAGCCAGTTATTCATTTGTAATAAAACAGGCTTTTTATAAAAGATGGTGGTTTATCATACCGACACTTATTCTGTTAAGTATTTTACTGTATTGGTACATTCGCAACCGGGAAGCCGGGCTGAAAAAAATGGAAAGATTGCAGCAGGAGAAGATCCAGTTCCGTTTTGAGGTTTTACGAAACCAGGTGAATCCCCATTTTCTGTTCAATAGTTTTAATACACTGATTTCAACAATAGAGGATGATCCGAAACTTGCAGTGGAATATGTAGAGCAATTATCTGATTTTTTCAGGAACATAGTTAATTACCGTGATAAGGATATTATTAGCCTGAAAGAAGAAATTGAACTTTTATATACATATTATTTCCTGCAGAAAAAACGATATGGTAATAACCTGCAGTTGGTAATCATGATTTCAGATGATGAGAAGATGAAAAATTCAATACCACCACTCTCTCTCCAGTTGTTATTAGAAAATGCGATAAAACATAATGCTATTACAAAAGAAGATCCGTTAATGGTTACTATTGAAATAATAGGTAATGAATATCTTTCAGTAATAAATAATATCAATAAACGCATCTCCAAAGAATCTGGTTCGGGAATGGGATTACAAAATATAATAAACAGGTATCACCTTTTAACCAACAAAAAAGTGACAGTGACTGATACAAAAAACCATTTTACCGTTTCATTGCCTTTAATAAAAATGCACCATGCTTAAAATATTAATTATCGAGGATGAAGAACCTGCTGCAAAACGGCTTTTTAAACTGATTAAAGAAACAGAACCGGATGTGCAGTTATTAGATACTATAGTTAGTGTTTCAGGAGCTATAAATTGGCTTAATACTAATGATTGCCCTGATATTATTTTTTCAGATATCCAGTTATCAGATGGTATCAGCTTTGAGATTTTTAAGAATACGGAAATTAACTGCCCGGTTATTTTTATCACTGCTTATGACCAATATGCAATAGACGCTTTTAAGGTCAATAGCATTGATTACCTGTTAAAGCCTGTAAAAAAAGAAGAATTGGTGTCTGCAATTTTAAAATTTAAAAAGATAAATGCCAAAGCACCTGTTTTAGATATTGATAAATTGCTACAGGCTTACAACAACCCTGCAAATAATTTTAAGCAAAGATTTGTTGTTCGGTATGGAGAACATCTTAAAACTATTTTAACCCAGGATATATCCTACTTCAATACGGAAGACAAGATCAACTTTTTAACTACAAAGGAAGGACGCCGTTATGCTGTGGATTATAATCTTGATACTTTGGAAGCCTTACTCGATACCAAAAGTTTTTTTCGGATAAACAGGCAATTTATTATTTCAATAGCTTCTATTTCTGAAATGTTTTCTTATTCTAAAAGCCGGGTACTTATAAAACTAAACCCACCCTCCAAACATGAAACCATAGTTAGTACAGAACGGTCAGCGCAATTTAAGGCCTGGCTCGATGATAGTAATTAATTTAAACCATGGATTAAAATAAATTATATCATTATTATCTCTTTTTGTGTTACGGCTTACTTGTTATAGCTTTGCACCCTGCATTGGTCGATTTGTTTATTGTTCAGCCATGCAATGTTGAAAATTGAACTAATAAACGACCATTTCCAAATACTCCGGATTGAAGCTCGTTTAATAGTTTAATTAAAATTTATTGTGTGCATTTTATTTACAGTTCACTGTATTATCAATGCATAATTTTTAATTTTTAAAAATTATAAAAATGAAAACGATCAGGGAATGTTTGAAAGACCGTATTCTTATAATTGATGGTGCAATGGGCACTATGATACAACGGTACAATCTGGAAGAAAAAGATTACCGTGGCAACCGTTTTAAAGAATGGCATAAAGATGTAAAGGGAAATAATGATCTCCTTAGCATAACACAACCTCAAATAATTGTAGAGATTCATAAACAGTATTTAGAAGCCGGAGCAGATATTATTGAAACCAATACTTTTTCCAGCACATCTATTGCACAGGCCGATTATGATATGCAATCCCTGGCTTATGAGCTTAATCTTGCTTCTTCAAAATGCGCACGTACTGCTGCAGATGAGTTTACTGCAGGAGATTCCTCAAAGCCAAGGTTTGTTGCCGGTGCTATTGGCCCGTTGAATAAAACTTTATCGTTATCCCCGGATGTTAATAATCCGGGATATCGTGCAGTTACTTTTGATGAAGTTGCTGCAGCATATACGGAGCAGATTAAAGGACTGGTTGATGGCGGAGTTGATATTTTACTTATCGAAACTATTTTCGATACACTAAATGCAAAGGCATGTATATATGCAATTAAGAAATATTTCAGGCAAAGTAAAACAAAAGAATTGCCCATCATGATCTCGGGAACAATCACTGATGCCAGTGGAAGAACTTTAAGTGGACAAACGCTGGAGGCTTTTTATGTTTCCGTTATGCATGCTAACCCGTTAAGTATTGGTTTGAATTGTGCACTTGGTGCTTCAGAAATGAGGCCTCATATCGAGGAGTTAAGCCAGATCGCTGCATGTTATACTTCTGCTTATCCAAATGCAGGATTACCGAATGCGTTTGGAGAATATGATGAACAACCGCACGAAACTGCACATATCATTGAAGAATGGGCAAAGCAAGGTTTTGTAAATATTGTAGGCGGTTGTTGTGGCACCACACCGGATCACATCAGGCATATCGCTGAAGAGGTGTCAAAATATAAACCAAGGTTATTGCCGGTTCTGGAAGATGAACTTGTTTAACCACAGAGTTCACAGAGGCATTCACAGAGTTATGGAAGAGATAAACATAGTAACTGATAATATTTTAAAGTATGCATTTAAAGTTCATACACAGCTTGGACCAGGATTACTTGAATCTTCTTACAAAGAGTGTTTATTTTATATTTTGAATAAAAATGGAATTTATACAGAAAAAGAAAAGCAATGCCCTTAATCTTTGAAGAAATAAAAATGGACATTGGTTACAGAGTTGATTTATTAGTAGAAAACAAGGTTGTTGTAGAAATTAAGACAGTGGATAAATTTACAGATGTCCATATAGCACAGGTTTTAACTTATTTAAAATTATCTGGTTGTAAAATAGGCTTACTTCTCAATTTTCATACTGCTCATTTAAAGAATGGCATTAAAAGATTGGCATTGTAACCTCGTTTACCTCTGTGAACAACTCCGTTTACTCTGTGGTAAATAACGAAAAAATAAACTATGAGTGAGACAGTAAATATTAAACCCTACCTGCGTATAAGCGGTCTTGAGCCATTGGTGGTGCGTCCGGAAATGAATTTTGTAAATGTGGGTGAGCGTACAAACGTAACCGGTAGTAAGATGTTTGCCCGCCTGATAAGGGATAATAAATACGAGGAAGCCCTCGCAGTTGCAAGGCAGCAGGTAGAAAATGGTGCCCAGGTACTTGACGTGAATATGGATGATGCTTTACTGGAAGGTGTTGCAGCAATGACCAATTTTCTCAACCTGTTACAGGCAGAACCAGACATAGCCCGGATACCTATTATGATCGACAGCAGCAAGTTCGAGATAATTGAAGCCGGTTTAAAATGCGTACAGGGAAAATGTATTGTGAATTCTATTTCCATGAAAGAAGGGGAAGAAAAATTCATCGAACAGGCTTTTACCTGTAAAAGTTATGGAGCTTCTGTAATTGTTATGGCTTTTGATGAAACCGGGCAGGCAGATACAAAAGAACGTAAGATAGAGATCTGCAGCCGGGCATATACAATTCTAACAGAACAGGTTGGCTTTCTTCCCCAGGATATCATATTTGATCCGAACATTTTTGCTATTGCTACAGGTATAGAAGAACATAATAATTATGCAGTAGACTTTATTGAGGCTACACGTGAAATCAAAAGACGTATGCCTCTTACAAAAGTGAGTGGCGGTGTAAGTAATGTGTCTTTTTCTTTCCGGGGTAATGATCACGTACGGGAAGCTATTCATAGTGTATTTCTTTTTTATGCAATTAAAGCCGGCATGGACATGGGAATTGTGAATGCAGGCCAGCTTGTTGTGTATGATGAAATTGAGCCAACATTAAAAAAATTATGTGAAGATGTTATACTTAACAGGAACAATGATGATAATAGTGCCACAGAGAATCTAATTGTTTTTGCAGATTCTGTTAAAGCAAAAGGAAAGGAAAATATAAAAGATGAAAAATGGCGGGAAGATGAAGTTGAAAAAAGGCTTTCGCATTCTTTGGTAAATGGCATTACAGATTACATTGATGCAGATACTGAGGAAGCAAGAATAAAATATCCAAAGCCTCTTGATGTTATTGAAGGGCCGCTTATGGATGGAATGAATATAGTAGGCGACCTGTTTGGTGCGGGTAAAATGTTTCTTCCCCAGGTTGTAAAAAGTGCCAGGGTAATGAAAAAAGCAGTGGCAGTTCTAACTCCCTTTATTGAACAGGAAAAAGAAGATAGAAAGAATGCACACCTGGCTGCCGGTACTGTGAATGAAGAGTCTGCCGGTGCGGCCAAAATCCTGCTTGCTACTGTAAAGGGCGATGTACATGATATAGGAAAAAATATTGTTGGTGTTGTCCTGGGCTGTAATGGATATGATATCATAGATCTGGGTGTAATGGTTTCTACTGATAAAATTTTAGATACTGCTATAAAAGAAAAAGTAGACATCATTGGTTTAAGTGGATTAATTACCCCTTCACTTGATGAAATGGTACATATAGCGCATGAAATGAAAAGGCGCGGTATCCGGCTTCCTTTAATGATAGGAGGTGCCACAACATCCCGTATGCATACAGCAGTAAAAATTGCCCCACAGTATGATGATGGAGTAATTCATGTGCTGGATGCAAGTCGTAGTGTAACCGTTGCCGGTAGCTTGCTAAGTGCTGATCAAAAACCAGCTTTTTTAAAAAATATTAAAGAGGAATATGATAAATTAAAAGTTGATTTTGGAAACAAAAGATCAACTAAACAGATGTTGCCATATGCAGAAGCCTGCCAAAATGTAACAGGGATAAACTGGTCAGAATTTCATCCCATTACACCTTCATTCAGTGGTTCAAAGATCTACAGCAATTATTCCCTGGCAGAAATAGCGGAATATATTGACTGGCAGCCATTCTTCATTGCATGGGAAATGCATGGAAAGTTTCCACAGATTTTAAGTGATACAATAATAGGTATTGAAGCTACCCGGCTTTATAATGATGCAAAACAACTTTTAGAAAAGATCATTAATGAAAAATGGCTGACTGCACAAGGTGTAGTTGGGTTTTGGCCAGCTTTTAAAACGGCACCAGATACGGTTACAGTTGTAGATAATGATAAACAGATCAGCCTTGAATTTCTTCGTCAGCAATTGAAAAAAACCGCAGGACAACCTAACTCTTCGCTCGCTGATTATATTAAGCCTGGCAGCCCATCTCCCGGGGTAGAGGTAACAGATTATATCGGCGCATTCTCAGTAACCATACAGGGAATTGAAAAACATATAAAAAAGTTTGAAGCAGCGCTGGATGATTATAATAAGATCATGTTGCAGGCATTGGCAGACAGGTTTGCAGAAGCATTTGCAGAATTATTACATGTAAGAACAAGAAAAGAATTCTGGGGCTATGATAAGAATGAGCAATTAAATACCGAACAGCTTATCCGGGAAGAATATACAGGTATACGCCCGGCTCCGGGTTATCCTGCATGCCCTGATCATACAGAAAAATATAAATTGTTTGAATTGCTTGGGGGAGAAGAAGCAACGGGTATTCATTTAACAGAATCACTGGCTATGTATCCCGCATCATCTGTTTGTGGCTGGTATTTTGCCCACCCGGAAAGTAAATACTTTGGAGTAGGCAAAATTGAAAAAGATCAGCTGGAAGATTATGCACGAAGAAAAGAAATGGATATAAATGATATGACCAGGTGGTTGCGTCCGATCCTGGAATAGGGAGTAGGGAGTAGGTGGTAGTGAGTAGCTAGTGGCTAGTGGGAGATGGCTAGTAGGGAAATGCAGTTTTATTTATCGAGAAATTTTATATGCTTTAATTCCCTAAAAAAAACTCTCTACAATTTATATATTCTACTCCATACTCCCTACTTGCTACTTGCTACTTGCTATTTCCAACTCGGGATTTCTTAATTTTATAACATAGTCCTTATACACACGAAGGCTCCTTTTAATTTAAAATTTATCATTCAAAATTCAAAATAATTAAATGCGTATCATTTCATATAATGTAAACGGTATAAGAGCCGCGATAAAAAAAGGTTTTCTTGATTGGCTCAATACAGATCCCGCTGATGTTATATGCCTGCAGGAAGTTAAGGCACACCTCTCCGATATTGATGTAGCAGCAATTGAAGCAACAGGATACAAAGGCCATTGGTTTTGTGCGCAAAAAAAAGGATACAGTGGTGTTGCCATCCTTTCCAAAATACAACCAACCAAAGTTTTTGAAGGTTGTGAAATGGAACAAAGTGATTTTGAAGGAAGAGTGATCCGGGTAGATTTTGGCGACGTAACAATTATCAGTGCTTATTTTCCATCGGGAACAAGCGGTGATATTCGTCAGTCATATAAATATATATGGCTGAATGAATTCCTTGATTTTTTAAATGATCTGAAGAAAAAAAGAAAGAAATTAATTATTTGTGGCGACTATAATATAGCACATAAAGAAATAGATATTCACAACCCTGTTTCAAATAAAAAAACAACAGGGTTTCTTCCGGAAGAAAGAGCATGGTTTGATAAATTCCTTCTTAATGATTTTGTAGATGGCTTCCGGGAATTAAATAAAGAGCCCCATCAATATACATGGTGGAATGTTTTGCGGCCTACTACAAGATTGGAAAATAAAGGCTGGCGGATCGATTATATCAATGTTACAAAAAACCTGAAAGACAAGATCAAAGCAGTTAAGATCTTTCCTGAAGCTAAGCATAGCGACCATTGCCCAATATATGCGGAGATAGAGGTGTAGGATGGATACTAGATACTGGATACTGGATAGCAGTTCATAGTTTTCAGTTTTCAGTTTGTAGTTTGTAGTTTCAGCAACCGATCTTGTTTCAACTAAACTTAGAACTCTGAATTTTGAACTTTGAACTTTGAACTCTAATCACTAATCACTAATCACTAATCTCTCCTGTTTCCCGTATGATCATATATAATATTACAACTAAAGTAGATGTTTCTATTGCAGGTGAATGGTTAACATGGATCAAAGATGAACATATACCCGATTTAATCAATACAGGATGTTTTACTAAAGCCGCAATTTTAAAACTGCTTGATGTTGATGATTCTGATGGTCCTACTTATGCAATACAATTTTTTACTGAAAAAATATCCATGTACAATTTATATATTTCAAAGTATGCCGGTATCATGCGACAAAGGAGTTTTGAAAAATGGGGTAATAAATTTATCGCAATCCGCTCTCTTATGGAGTTTGTGCACTAATTGTGCAAAACAATTACCGCCTTTTTTTTTATTAAACTTTATGTATTTGCCGCAAAGCCGCATCCCTATTGGATTATACCACCTTGTTACATGAAAGCTAATGCCAGTAAGGCTTTCAACATTTTTATCTTTTATACCTGTGCGCATTTTTCTTCTGTAAGTATTCACAAAATCCTTGTTGATTGCGGACTTCAGCCATTTTTAAATTTAAAATTTATATTACAAAAAGTATTGTTCAATGCTAAAACCTTATATATTTGTTGCAGTTAAAATTTCAAAAACTTAATTATGAACAAAGCTGAATTAATTACAAAAATTGCTGATGATGCCGGCATCACAAAAACCCAGGCAAATGCTACTTTAGACTCCTTCATTGAAGCAGTTACAAAAACTTTAAAAAGTGGAAATAAAGTAACGCTTGTAGGATTTGGTACTTTTTCTGTTTCTAAAAGAGCAGCCCGAAATGGCCGTAATCCACAAACAGGAGCTGTTATAAAAATTAAAGCAAAAAAAGTTGCTAAATTTAAAGCTGGTAAAGAATTATCAGGTAAAATGTAATTTGCTGAAGACACAATAAAAAGCAAGGCGCATTCGTGCCTTGCTTTTTTTATAACAATTAAAAAAAATATTTATTTATGGGACGTGGTGATATAAAGACCAAAAAAGGTAAAACTTTTGCAGGTAGTTTTGGAAAAAGCAGGCCAGCTAAAGTAAAAGCTGCTGCACCAAAAAAAGAAGCTGCAAAGAAAACAAAATAACCAAATAAAATTATTGCAATTATTCAGGGAGCAAGCCGGTTAATTTCCCATTTGTCATCCTTTAATGTATACAATATACGGTCATGAAGCCTGTTGGGTCTGCCCTGCCAGAATTCTATAATTTTCGGTTTTAATAAATATCCTCCCCAGAACGATGGGCAGGTTACAGGTTCGCCAGCAAATTTTTTTACTATAACTTGTACATTTTTTTCCAGTATATCACGGCTCGTGATCACCTGGCTTTGTGGTGATGCCCAGGCTCCAATTTTACTGCCTTCAGGTCGTGACTGAAAATAAGCATCGCTTTCTTCGTAAGAAATTTTTGTTGCAATTCCTTCAACCCTTACTTGTCTTTCCAGTTCTTTCCAGAAAAATACAAGGCCTGCCTGTGGGTTTTTTTCAAGGTCTGCTGCTTTATGGCTTTGATAATTTGTAAAAAATGTAAAGCCTGTTTCAGTAAACCCTTTTAACAATATGATCCTTGCCGAAGGTTTTTTGTCTTCATCTGCTGTTGCCAATGTCATGGCATTTACTTCATCGATCCCGCTTTTAATTGCTTCTGTCCACCATATTCTGAATTGTACAACCGGGTCTTCCTGTACGTCGCTTTCATCCAATGATTTTAATTTATACTCCTTTCTGATTGCTGCTATATCATTCATCGTATTGTAAGATACATAACAAAACTGCTCAGTATTCTAAATTAAAGAAGTGCCTAAAGTGGTACTTAAAAACTATTTAAATTATTATAGATCCCGTGGAGGCGGGGGTGGTGGATTAACAGACCTGGTTTTTTCTGTGATATCCTGTTTGAGATTATTGAAACCATCTTTAATGGTGTATCCTGCTGCCCTAAAAGCAAATGCTGCAAAGGCTATACCCAATATGGCAATAAGAGCCAGGTAAAACCCGAAAGCGAATCCCCCGATAGTGCTCATTCCCCCGAATAAACTTATTATCATTCCGAGAGAAGTAAGACCCGATAGAATTAATGTGATCATCCACTTGGCCCTGTCTAAAGGCTTTGTCTGATCACCTAATATTGCCATAATTCCACAGGCAATAAAACATAAGAAAACCAGAATGCCTTTTCCATGCATACCATTGATGCTTATAAAAAACACATCTATCCAGGGTAAAAACATGGCAATAATTCCTACAACAGCAAAGATCAATATAAATTTACGCTGCTTATTCATTGTTTGAAAATTCATATACTTTAGGTTTAGACAAACAAAGTAAAAAATTGTTATGTTCTTTGCAAGTACTTTCTATGATCCAAAACCCTGTTGCAATGTATCATATCGTTTCTTTAATTTCTCCATCTCATATTTAAGCAAATCCTTTTCTTCTTCTGCAATGGCAAGATTACTCTCCAGTTCCGCAATACTTGCATTGGCTTTTGCAAGCTCTTTGTAAATATGCGCTGATTCTGATAGCTGAGAATTTATATCAAGCAATGCCGCATTGGCACTGGCAAAACTGCTTTTAATATTATAATATTCTTTCTCCATGTTTATTGACTGGATGATCTCCTCTTCCATAGCCGCTTCTCTTCTTGCAGCCCCATCTGCTTCCTGTTGCTTCCTTCCAATAAAATTTTGCATTTGTTCCAGTTCATAGAAGGTGCCTTCCAGCTGACTTTGAAGCCCTACTGCATTTTTTGCTTTGCTTCTTAATATTTCAAGTTCTTCTTCTCTTATTCTTATCATATAGTTTACATCCTGCAATTGCAGTTGTAAAAGGTCATTTTCACTTTTTAATTGCTTTATTTGTTCTTCTGAAAGCATTTAAAAATCTTTTTATAAATGTAATAATTCTAATGAAGGAATGATGATGGCAATACTAAGTTACTACACTAATTACACCAATAAAAAAGCCATCCTTTCAGATGGCATTAATACTAATCTCTTAGACCTATCCCGAATCCCGTATCCCGTATCAGCTCACGAGCGTACCAACCCTATCTCCTGTTACAACATTAAGTAGGTTGCCCGGCTTATTCATATCAAAAACAATTATAGGAAGATTGTTTTCCATGCACAAAGTGAATGCAGTCATATCCATCACCTTCAGATTTTTAGAGATACAATCTGCAAAAGAGATCTTATCAAATTTTGTAGCTGTAGGATCTTTTTCAGGATCTGCAGTATATATTCCATCAACCCTTGTTCCTTTTAAAATAACATCCGCTTTTATTTCAATAGCTCTTAATGAACCTGCCGTATCCGTTGTAAAATATGGATTGCCCGTTCCAGCACCAAAGATCACAACCCGCCCTTTTTCCAGATGCCTCATTGCCCTGCGTCTTATATAAGGTTCTGCAATCTGTTCCATTTTAATGGCACTTTGTAAACGAGTAAAAACGCCTGCTTTTTCAAGGCCGCTTTGCACAGCCATACCATTTATAACAGTGGCAAGCATTCCCATATAATCTCCCTGCGCTCTTTCAATTCCTGTTTCAGCTTCATTCATTCCCCGGTAGATATTTCCTCCACCAATTACCAAAGCTACCTGCACACCCATTTCTGTAAGCTGTTTTATATCCTGTGCGTATTGTGCGATCACAGCTGAATCCAATCCAAAATTTTTATCACCCATCAATGATTCGCCGGAAAGTTTTAACAGAACACGCTTGTATTTAGGTAGCATGAAATTTATAGTTTAATAAATTGCAGCGAAGATATATTTTTTCAAAAGAGTAACATTATTGAAAAGGGTAGATTTTTTTACATAAAAAAACCCGGTAAATAACCGGGTGTAAAAAATTATTATACTTTATCCCAATGCCACTCTTTTAAATTCTATTACTTTAATATCTCCTTCCACACTTTTCAGATAATCTCCAACACTCTTGTTATTATCTTTCACATAAGGCTGTGCCAGTAAAGTATTGTCTTTAAAAAATTTATTTACTTTACCCATGGCTATTTTTTCAGCCATATCTGCGGGCTTTCCTTCTGCTTTAATCTGTTCAATAGCTATCTCTTTCTCACGGGCAATTGTTTCAGCAGGTATGGAAGATTCATCGATAGCCAATGGGTTCATTGCTGCAATTTGCATAGCTACATCCTTACCGGCTTCCGCGCTTTCCTTACTTAAACCAACCAGGACACCCATACGGTTTGCACCATGGATATAGCTTGCCACATATGGAGCTTCTATCCTTTCAAATTTTGATACAGCGATCTTTTCACCAATGGATGCTAATTTATCATTGATCATATCAGAAACCTTTGCACCATTAATCTCGGTATTATTTAATTCCTCTGCAGATCTTACATTATTATCAATGGCTGCATCTGCAATACTTTGAGCAAAAGACACGAAGTCAGCATTCTTACTAACAAAATCAGTTTCACAACTTATACAAATTACAATTCCTGTTTTATGATCCGAAGTTGTCTTTGCTATGATCACTCCTTCTTTTGCTTCGCGATCGCTGCGCTTTGCTGCAACTTTTTGTCCTTGTTTACGTAACCAGTCTATGGCTGTTTCAAAATCACCATTGCTTTCTGTCAATGCTTTACGGCAATCCATCATACCAGCGCCTGTTGCCTGGCGTAAATTATTTATATCTGATGCTGTTATTGTTGCGCTCATAATTAAGGCCCCCTGTCCCCCTGGAGGGGATTAAATTTAAAATTTAAAAATATTTTCTAAGAACTGTTCTATCTGTTTTTTTTTAGATGACAGTTTTGAATTAAATCGATGAATAATGATATGTAGTACAAGTGTGCGACGCCAATGAAGTTGATCAATGTGAAAATTCCTGGTTCAAAATCAAAACATAATCATCGGATCATCTCCTCCATTTTCTCTCCTTCGGTGAGACAGAGGGGATTTACCTTGGTCCGCCACCGCCTGCTGGCCTTCTTCCACCTGCTCCCGGTCCTGCTACACGTCGTTTTGGGGCACCACCCGGACCTCTTCCGCCACCCCTTTTATTCCTGTCATCTGCACCATCCACCTTTTGTTCAAAGCGGGCCGCCTTTGCTTCAGCAGATTCTTCTGAATCAACATGCTCATCATCAGAATCTTTATCAGCCTGGCGCTCCTGCAATCCCTCTGCAATGGCAGCAGTAATATAATTTACAATGATAGCAATTGATTTTGTTGCATCATCATTTGCTGGAATAGGGAAGTCAACTTTATTGGGATCACAGTTTGTATCCACCATTCCGAATGTGTTTATGTTCAACCGGCGGGCTTCTGCAAGAGCAATGTGTTCGTGCCCGATGTCAACCATAAACAATGCAGCAGGTACACGACTGATTTGAGCTATACCGCCTAAAACCTTTTCCATTTTATCTTTATCACGGGTAAGGGTAAGTCTTTCTTTTTTGGTAAGATTCTCAGCACTACCATCCCCAAGCATTTTTTCAATGCTCTGCATTTTTTTCACACTCTTTCTTACTGTATTAAAATTTGTAAGCATGCCACCCAACCAACGCTCTGTTACGAATGGCATATTTACACGTTTTGCACTTTCCTGAACGATTTCTTTGGCCTGTTTTTTCGTAGCCACAAACATGATCTTTTTTCCACTGCGTGCTATAGCTTTCATAGCAGATGCTGCTTCCTGCAATCCTTCCACTGTTTTATTAAGGTCTATTATATGAATACCTTTTTTTTCTGCAAAGATGTAGGGAAGCATTTTGGGATTCCATTTCTTTTTTAAATGGCCAAAATGTACTCCGGCTTCTAAAAGTTGTTGTTGTAAGGAAGTGTTATTTTCCATTGTGTATTTTTAAAGCCTCCCAAACCCTCCAAAGGAGGGCTCTTAGAGTCTATGTTTTTAAAAAATTTTAAATTATCTGAGGCTCCGCTTTTCCCCCATGGGGGATTAAGGGGGCATTATTATCTCTTCGAAAACTGGAAACTCTTCCGTGCTTTTTTGCGGCCTGGTTTCTTACGTTCAACAGCCCTGGGATCTCGCTTTAATAAACCTGCAGCTTTAAGTGCGGGCCTGTAATCTGCACTTACTTCAAGTAAAGCACGTGATATCCCCAATTTTGTTGCTTCTGCCTGGCCTTTCACTCCACCTCCGGTTGCATTTACAACTACATCAAATTTATCAGCTCCTTCAATTGTTTTAAGAGGTGCTTCAACCTGGTTTTGTAAATAAACAAGTGGAAAGTAAACTTTATAGTCTTTTCCATTAATGGTAATATTCCCGCTCCCTTTAGAAAGGAACACACGGGTTACAGCCTCTTTTCGGCGACCAACTGCATTTTTTTGCTTTTCCATTTTTAAAATTTAACCAATAGCTGTACGCTACCAGCTGTTAGTTACTTTATTATATTAAAATTAAGCTGCTCCGCTTTTTGTGCTGTATGTGGATGTTCAGTTCCTTTGTACACAAATAATTTTTTATACATCTGGCGGCCCAGCCTGTTTTTAGGCAACATGCCTTTTACAGCTCTTTCAATAATAACTTCCGGACGGCGCGACAACAGGTTCTTAGCTGTTTCCCCTTTTTGCCCACCCGGATAACCACTAAAGGTTAAATATTGTTTGTCTTCCAGTTTATTACCAGTAAACTTTACTTTCTCCGCATTGATCACAATAATAAAATCGCCACAATCAACGTGTGGGGTATAATAGGCTTTGTTCTTACCACGCAGAACAGAAGCAATTTTTGCACACATACGACCAACGGTTTGATTAGCACCATCAACAACGTACCAGTTACGCTGAACAGTAGCCTCGTTCGCATGTTTTGTTGTAAAATGTAGTTTACTCATTGTTATTTTCTTTTAGCCACTATTTCTTTGGCCTGTTGATGAAATATTGTTTAACGCTATCCCGGTAAACAATTGCTTTTTAAATTTGGAGTGCAAAGGTATGGAGAAGTAAGCCTAAGAAACAACTTTTTAATACCTAATTTATAGGGAGGTCTTATAACGAATTGATATTCAGCGAAATTTTAAGCCAGGATTTTAAATGTATTTGTATACTTAAGATTTTGTTCATCTAAAAACGGGAGTAACAGAGCCGGAATAATTATTTTCCTGATACTTTTTCTCCATTAATAAAAGTCCATACAACTTTAGTTTGCAAAATGGTATTTTCTTCACACTTCATCAGATCATTGTCAAGTATAATAAAATCAGCGGCCTTACCAATTTGTAAGCTGCCCTTTTCCTTATCTTCAAAAGCTGCATAGGCTGCCCAGATTGTCATTCCGCGTATGGCTTCCTTTCTTGTAAGCGCATTTTCCATTTGATATCCATTGGCAGGAAAATCCCTGTTATCTTTCCTTACAACTGCTGCGTAAAAAGTTTTAAAAGGGCTTATATCTTCTACAGGAAAATCAGTTCCCAATGGCATCCAGCCATTTGTTGCCAGTAATCTTTTATATGCATAAGCATTACGGACTCTATTCTCACCAACCCTTGTGCCTGCCCAGTACATATCACTGGTTGCATGTGTAGGTTGCACAGAAGGAATAATATTAAAATCCTTAAAAAGATGAAAGTCATTTTCATTCACTACCTGGGCATGCTCTATTCTCCAACGCCTGTCATTCCTGCCTTTTAAAACAGCGGCATACGTATTTAAGATCTGGCGGTTTCCGCTATCCCCTATTGCATGCGTACACATCTGAAAATTAGAAGCAGCAAGCTTCTCAGCCATTTTTGTAAAATAGGCAGTGTCGCTTAGTAAAAACCCTTTCCATCCGGGTTTATCAGTATAATCTTCCAGCAGTGAAGCACCCCTTGAACCAAGCGCTCCATCAGCATATAATTTAAATCCACCCACATGCAGCCTTGCTGTTTTATATGGGCCTTTTGCAATCCATTTATTGTAATAGTGTGCACTATCCGAAAGCAATGCAAAGATCTTCATCTTTAAATTTCCCTTTTTCTGTTCATCATCAATCAATTGAATTGTACGCTCACCTACGCCGCAATCGTGTACCGTGGTTAGCCCAACTGCAAAGCATAGACGCTGGGCTTCCAGTATAAATCTTCTTGCAAGAGAATCATTCACCAATGGAATTTTATTATCAACAATATCCATTGCATTATCAATCAATATACCGGTCAAAACACCCTCTTTCACTTCCACACTGCCACCATTCATTTTAGTATCCTTTGTTATTCCTGCAATGTCCAGTGCTTTTTGATTTACAAGCGCGGCATGCCCATCTATACGTTTTAAAAATACAGGCCTCCCGGGGAAAAGGCTATCCAGCTTTTTCTTGTCAGGAAATTCTTTTACCTGCCAGTCATTCTGATCCCATCCCCTGCCATAGATCCATTCAGTTGGTGACTGCTTACTATATATATTTAATTTCTCAAGGATCTCTTCAAAAGATAAAGTGCCTGTAAGATCGCTTTTCCACATATCTGTTGCAAAGCCGGTAAAATGACAGTGTGCATCTATAAAACCAGGAAAGACTGCTTTACCATTAGCATCAAGTGATTCTTTTGACTCATAATCTTTCAATATTTTATCATTGGTTCCTATCGCAACAATTTTCCCATCTATAACAGCCATGGCTTCTGCTATGGAAAATTCCGGATCAACTGTATAGATGCGCGCATTGTGGACAATCAGGTCAGCTTTTTTCCTGGAATGAAAGGAAGTAATAAAAATAAAAAACACAAAAGCAATAACTATACGTTGTAATACCATGTCGTAAAAAGTTTTTTCAAATGTAACAAATGATGCTATCAGTATCCCGGTATATTATCAAACTTTACTTTTTTAAGTGCTTAAAATATTTATATACACAATAAATAGTTTAAGCGAAACTTAAATTTCATAAGCTCAATAATTTCATTATAAAATTTTATTTATTCATTTTTGTTAATCAAAGGCCAATGATACGGGAATGCTGAAAACCGGGAAGAGAGTAAGAGCGGAAAACTGACACAGCGCTATTTCTGAAGGTAAGTAATTATAAAAATCTTAAAATGAAAAAATATCACATATTAAGCGTAACTCTATTATTATTTTTAAATTCTAATGCACAAACGGAAAGCCGGAATTATGTATTTTATAAAGTAACATCAATTGTTCAATCTATAGATCCTATTTTGAAGAATAAGATAATATCTACTTACTTCTCTGCTGATAATGTCCTTGATGCAAATGGTAAATATGATTTAAATAGTATGGTAACTGTCTTTTATGATAAAAGTGATGTACAGGCTGTACATGTTAAAGGGTTAAATGCTTATTCAAAAAAGGGAATTGTTATTTATGTTAAAGGGAATTTAGTGTCAGACATGGCAATGAAGTATGATCTTCTTACTGAAACAATTGGTGAAACTATAGGTCAGATAAGAGATGGAAGAGAAGAAATCATAACAAGTATTAAAGTAAATAGAGAAGGAAAAGTATTAGTAAAAAATAATCCTAATTGGGTGGAAGAAAAAAATATTGTTGGGTATTTAAATACTTCAAATTTATCAATACCTAATAAAAGTTCAATCTCTTATCTATATAAAAAATTCTGGGAAAGATGGACTTCATGTGTAAGTACCGGCTTATCCCAAATGACAAATGGGCAAAATGGTGTATATGCACAAATTGCGGGTTTATATTGCATGGGTTTCTCCGGATATTGCATTGGTGGTGCAGCTATTGGTTGTGCAGCTCATGCAGCTATTTTTAAATAATTTCTGCAGGAAAGAATCAATATAGATTCTTTCCTGTTTTACTAACATTTAACATCATGACCAGAAATATTTTTATCCTGTTGATAATTCTTCCTTTTATTGCTGCTTTTTTTATAACACCTGGTATTTATTTTCTTGTGATCGGGGCCGTTTATTTGATGCTGATACAGTTTGTGCGATTGAGTTACTTAAATTTTAACCTGAAAGAAATTTTATTGGCTTACACTCCATTTGGATTAATTACCTGGCTTAAAATGTGGGAAAAAGATAACACTGAATAAGTTGAAGCGTTTCTTATATTCATAGATCATTCTACTTAGAAACTTTTTTAACTTTGATCAGGATAAATTTATGTATATACCCGATCAGATAAAAAAATTACAGCAACAAAGCAAACGATTTTTAAAACTATCTGCAATAGATAGCCCTACAACAGCGGAAGAACTCAGGGAAGTTATAAGATTTCATGAATACAGGTATTACATTCAGAATGATCCGCTCATTAGTGATACAGAATATGATATATTGTATAAGCTTCTTGAGCAATTTGAATCTGCAGACCCAACGGCTGTTACAAAAGATTCTCCTACACAAAGGGTTGCTAAGGGACTGATAAAGGAATTTCCAAAAGTATCACACCTAGTACCCATGCTCTCCTTACAGAATTCTTATAATGCGCCTGACCTGGAAGATTGGGACAGGAAAGCAAGAGAATTATCCGGCCTTGAAGAAATTGAGTATTGTATAGAACCAAAATTTGATGGGGCTAGCATTTCATTGATTTATGAAAATGACCAGCTGGAAAGAGGCGCTACAAGGGGAGATGGAGAAACCGGTGATGATATAACACCAAATATCCGGCAAGTTAAATCTTTGCCGCTTTCAACAGCCTTCAGCAAATATGGAATAGAACAAATTGAGATCCGCGGGGAAATAATGATGAATAAGAATAGTTTTATAAAATATAATTCCAGCCAGGTGGAAGCAGGGTTGCCGCCGCTTGCCAATCCACGAAATGCAGCGGCAGGCACTTTGCGCATAAAAGATCCCACAGAAGTAAGCCGGCGAAAACTTGAAGCTTTTTTATACCATGTAAGTTATATCTCTTATAAAGATAAACATCAGAAAAAGGAATTGAAAAAACACAGCGATACCCTGGAAATGCTGTGGCACCTTGGTTTCAGAAGTCCTAAAAAAGAAATGAGCATAGTGAAAGGAATAAAGAATGTTATCAGTCATATAAATGAATATGAAATTATGCGGGATAATCTTCCTTATGAAATAGACGGAATGGTTATTAAAGTAAATGAACTGGAGCTACAGGAAAAACTAGGAATGACATCTCATCATCCCCGATGGGCTATCGCTTATAAATTTAAAGCCCGGCAGGCAACCAGTAAACTACTGGCTGTTACTTACCAGGTTGGCCGTACTGGCGCAGTAACACCCGTTGCTAAAATAGAGCCCGTACAGGTAAGTGGTGTTACTGTTGGTAGCATCTCTATTCATAACAAAGATTATATAAAAGAAAAAGATCTTAAAATTGGAGATAGCATATTAATTGAGCGGAGTGGTGATGTGATTCCGCAAATTGTAAAATCATTGACAGAATTAAGAAATGGAACAGAAAAAGATATTGTATACCCAACCAAATGTCCGGTTTGTAATGATAAACTTTTTAAAACAGAAGATGAGGCAGTGTGGAGATGTATAAATATAAATTGTAAGGCACAGGTTGTTGAGCGGATCATTCATTTTGTAAGTAAGGATGCAATGGACATCAGGAGCTTTGGTGAAGCCAATGTGAGAAAATTTTATGAACTGGGTCTTTTAAAAGACATCCCCGGTATCTATACCCTGAACTTTGAATCTATCAACCAACTGGAAGGCATGGGGGCTAAATCTGTAACCAATCTTCAACTGGCCATTGAGAATAGTAAAACACAGCCATTACATCGCCTGATCTATGGATTAGGGATACGTTTTGTAGGCGAAACAACTGCTAAAACCCTGGCTCAATCTATATCAAATGTAATGGACCTTGCAACTTTAAAGGAAGAGGACCTGCAACGCTTAAATGATGTTGGAATTAAAGTTGCTAAAAGTATAGTTGGATTTTTTGCCAATAAGGATAATATAAAAATGGTAGAGCAACTTGAATTATTGGGCCTTGAAATGAAAAATATAAAGAAGCAATTACATATAGGTAACCTTAGTGGACAAACGTTTTTATTTACAGGTACCCTTTCCAGTTTGAAACGCAGTGAAGCAGAAGAAAGAGTGGAAAGAAATGGAGGGAAGATTATAAATGGTGTGAGCACCAAACTTCAATACCTTGTTGCCGGGGAAGATGCAGGAACCAAATTAGAAAAAGCAAAGAAGATACAAGGGATCAGGATTATAACAGAGGAAGAATTTTTAAAAATGCTACCTACTTAGTATTTTTATTTTTATATTTAACTGTAGGTAATTTGATCAGTTAGAAATGCTGACTTCACTTTTTAAATCATATTACAATGATTAAAAAAATACCGGGCGAAACCTGGAAGCAAATGCTTTTTACAGGGCATAAGCAATTAAGAAAAAAATATGCTGTTTCTAATACAGGGAGGGCCGCCAGCTATAGTGAAAATATAATTGAAGATGGAAAGTTATTAAACGGTTCTTTAACCTCAGGCTATCGTACGCTGAACCTGCATGTGGAAAATGGCAATGGGACCATTTATATTCATAGGGAAGTAGCAAAGCTTTTTTGTCAGAAGAAATCACCAAAGTCTAAATATGTAGTTCATATTAATCACAGGAAGAAAGATAACAATGCAAAAAATCTTAAATGGGCCAACCAGGAAGAAGTAAGTGATCACCAGCAAAAAAGCCCGGAAAAAATTGCATATAAAAAGCGACAGGCTAACCGCACAACAGGTTTAAAACTTACAGCCGTTCAGGTTAAAGCTATAAAGGATTCCATATCTAATCCAAAAAGGAAACTGACCTATAAACAGATGGCTGCAAAGTATGATGTAAGCGAAATGACCTTGTACCGCATTAAAAGCGGTGAGAACTGGAGCAGGATTAAATAGTTTGAGGACAATTTTTACTATACTTTTTAAACTAAATTTAAAAAGGAACTTAAAACGTTCCTTTTTTTTATATAATTAATTCCGCCTCAATTAATATTATATGTTATCAAACACATTAAAATTCTTAACCGCCCTTGAAAAAAATAATACCAGGCCGTGGTTTGAAGAAAACAGGTCAATGTATGAAAGTACAAAACTTGAATTTGAAAATATTGTGGGAGAACTGATAAAAGGTATCTCGGAATTTGATAAAGACATAGCAGAACTGCAGGTGAAAAATTGTACGTTTCGGCAATACCGTGATGTTCGATTTTCAAAAGACAAACGCCCTTATAAAATCAATATGGGTGCATATTTTAATAAAGGAGGAAAGAAAATTAATACAGCAGGTTATTATTTTCACCTTGAGCCCGGAAAAAGTATTGTGGCAGGGGGTTTATGGATGCCGGAAAGAGATCATCTATCCAGGGTAAGGCAGGAGATCGATTACAATTATCCTGATTGGAAAAAAATTCTTAACAAGGCAGAATTTAAAAAATCGTTTCCTGATGGAGTTAGTATGGATAACGGTTTAATAAGGCCTCCAAAAAAATATGATGGCGAAAATCCTGCAATAAAATATCTCAAATTAAAAAGTTTTATTGCCAGGAAACCTATAAATGATTCAGAATTAAAAAGCGCTACATTGGTAAAATACCTGGTAATGGATTTAAAGACACTGAAACCCTTCGTTGATTTTTTAAATAGGGCTATAGAATAAAAATGGCCAGTGATAAACATCACCGGCCTTGCTTACCTCTGAAACCACAAGAAAAAAAGATTGAGGCTATTATAATTATATATTAATCTAATTAGTAAAACGTAAGTATTTGGATAAAATTTATGTATTTCCTTTAGGGTCTTTTAACAAGATAATATTGGAGAGGTCTTAAACGAGCAGGCCGTAAAATTAATACTTTTATTCAATAATTATAATTTTTTTTTAAAATTTAATTTTTGAAGCACCGATTTCTTTACTGGCATTGTGTAATAATTTTGCTCTTTTTCTTTTATACCACCACATGGGCAAGGTTTTTTTCATCAAGGTATCTATTCCGCGCATTCCAAATAATTTCCAAAGCCCATCCAGTTTGCCTGAAATATCGCTTTGAAGTGCTCTTAAACTCATGGCAAATCCAGCTTCTATATATTCCATATGGTGCCAGTAACCGGCTGGCATAAATAAAGTATCCCCATGTTCCAGTATAACCTCGTATCCTTTGGCCAGTTTTACTGCAGGAAAATTATCATAATCAAAAGTGTCTTTATAATTGGCAAAATTAGCCAAACTCAATACCTCCCACGGTTTCCTGTAAAGTTTGTATTGTTCCTGGTGAGGAAAAAGTAAAACCCGTTTCTTTCCCGCAAACTGTGTATGAAAAATATGACTCATATCGATATCAAAATGAATATGCGTGATTGACCCCTGCCCTCCTACAAAAAGCATGGGGTATTTTTTTATAAATCCCTTCATTAAATAATCAGGCCAGGTAAAATCTGCTGTAATCTGGGGAGCATGCTGAAATATATTGAAGAGGAAAATCCGTAAGTTAAGCGGACCGGCTTTGGCTTTCCGCAGGTAATCCCCGAATTTCATATAAGCATCTGCCGTATTGATGGGGGTGTAAGAATCACTTTTAATATTATTATAAACACCCACCTCCTTATTACCTACAACATCTATAAAATAATCCCAGGTCCATTTTTTATACGCCGGCCACTTTTTAGCAAGACCCGTGATAACAATAGGTTTCATTGGATCATAGTATTTACTTTTAAAATCGTCATGGGTGATCGATTCTACTTTATCAATTGCTTCTAATTGCATGTAAAAGATTTTGCTGTGCAAAATTAATCAATAAAATTTTTGTTCTATTAAAACAACATCAAAAAACTAATATCCGTTAGTTTTGTAAAAACGGGAAAATGGCTAAGATAAAAGCCTCTGTTAATGGTACAAAAAAGGAGGCGATCACAAAAAAGGCTGCATCTCTTTTCAGAAAAAAAGGTTTTGCAGCAAGTTCTATGCGTGAACTGGCAGAAAGCGTGGGAGTTGAAGCTCCCAGCCTCTATAACCATATTGGCTCCAAAAGTGAAATTTTACAGATCATTTGCTTTAAAATAGCCAATGATTTTAATATGCATTTAAAGGAAGTTGATAATAATGGGGAAACGGTTTTAGCAAAACTGGAAGATCTTGTACGTTTTCATATCAATATGATGATAAATTCTTATGATGAAGTTTTTGTTGCTAATCATGAGTGGAAACAACTGGAAGAGCCTTACTTAAGTAATTTTCTCACCCAGCGAAAAAATTATGAGAATATGCTGATCGATATGGTGACTGTAGGAATTAAAAATGGTGAACTAAAAAAGATCCATCCATACGTAGCAGTACTCACTATTTTATCTGCAGTAAGAGGCCTTGAAACCTGGCAAAGCCATAAGAAAAATGTAACTATTACAGATCTCGAAAATAATATGGTCATTCATTTATTAAAAGGACTTTCAAAATAATGGCAGTACATTTTCATCCGCTTAAAATAAAAAATATTAAAAAAGAAACGGAAGATTGTGTGTCCATTAGTTTTGATATTCCAGAACCCCTGATCGCCGAGTTTCAATACAAGGAAGGCCAGAATATCACGATAAAAAAAAATATAAACGGGCAGGAAATAAGACGTTCTTATTCAATATGTTCAGCTCCGCATGAAAATGAATTGAGGATTGCTGTTAAAAAGATTGAAGGAGGATTGTTTTCCCGTTATGCAAGCCATGATCTTAAAGTGGGTGATGAAGTAGAAGTTCTTCCTCCAACCGGTAAATTTAATGCTAAGGTCACCGCAGATACAAAAGGCAATTATCTGGCATTGGCCTCTGGCAGTGGTATTACCCCGATCATTTCCATTATTAAACATACCCTGCTTTCACAAACGGAAAGTAGTTTTACATTAATATATAATAATAAGACCCGCAGTTCTATTATTTTCTTTGAAGAACTGGAAGGGCTTAAGAATAAATTTATGGAGCGGTTTAATCTCATAAATATTTTAAGCCGCGAAAAAACAGATGCGGAAATAAATTATGGACGTATAAATGCTGAAAAACTTGATGCATTACAACACCTGGTCCATTACCGGGATTTCAATAGCATTTACCTGTGCGGCCCTGAAGAGATGATATTTGCCGCCAGTAGCTATTTTCAAAACCTGGGCATATTAAAAAGCAATATTCATTTCGAGTTATTTACAACACCCGGACAAGCTATTGGAAAAAAAGAGTACGTTATTAAAAACGATACCGGCCCCGGTGAAAAAAGCCTGGTAAGTGTTAAGCTTGATGGGCGCACTATTGAATTTTCCCTCGCGTATACCGGTCAAAGCATTCTGGATGCAGCCCTGCAATCGGGTGCTGACCTGCCTTATGCATGTAAAGGAGGTGTTTGTGCCAGTTGCAGGGCCAGGCTTGTGAATGGAAAAGTAGAAATGGATGTTAATTATGCACTGGAAGAAGAAGAGGTTAACCAGGGTTTTATACTTACCTGCCAGTCACACCCGCGAACTGAAAATGTGATGGTGGATTTTGATATAAAATAATCTTACCTATTTGAAGCGGGTATAACTGGTAAAATATAACAGTACAAAAACTAACACTTGTTAGTTTTTTAGTATTTTTACCAACAATATAATTGTTATGTCTGAACAGGAATTAGAAAAAAGCTTCCAGGATAAAATTGATAAGGAAATTAAAATTGAACCGAAAGA
>Ga0136634_10000093_pt1 | contig 43498 bp, 36 predicted proteins | sample AntDrymUQ8332106_2_FD_104654 | JGI IMG/M metagenome (GOLD analysis project Ga0136634, IMG submission 104654) | Polar desert sand microbial communities from Dry Valleys, Antarctica - metaG UQ833 (21.06) | ecosystem: Environmental > Terrestrial > Soil > Desert | place: Antarctica: Dry Valley... | reverse complement strand
GGCGGCGGGGGCGTGCATGTGGTTCGGCGTGACGATGGCGACAGCGTCGATGCGGTCGGGGCGCTGCCTCTCTCCCGCGGCCATCGCGGCGAAATCTGCGTAGATGCGGTCCGGCGCGAGGCGCAGATCCTCGCCCGAGGCCCGCGCGCGTTCGGCGTCGGAGGACAGCGCGCCCGCGACGAACTCCCAGCGATCATCGAGCCGCGCGGCGATGCGGTGCACCGCGCCGATAAACGCGCCGCGTCCGCCGCCGACCATGCCAAGCCGCAGCCGGCGGTTCAGTGTGCCGTCCTTGGCGCCCTCGATCATGTCAGCCCCAGCAGCTTGCGGTTCGCCGCTTCATCGGTGCCGCCGGAGGCGAAATCGTCAAAGGCTTTTTCGGTGACGCGGATGATGTGCGCGGCGATGAAATCGGCGCCTTCGCGCGCGCCGTCCTCCGGATGCTTTAGGCAGCATTCCCATTCCAGCACCGCCCAGCCATCATAGTCGTATTGGGCCAGCTTGGAAAAAATGGCGCTAAAATCCACCTGGCCGTCGCCGAGCGAGCGAAAGCGTCCGGCGCGGTCCACCCAGTTCTCGTACCCGCCATAGACGCCGACGCGTCCCGTGGGGTTGAACTCGGCGTCCTTGACGTGGAACGCCTTGATGCGCTCGTGGTACAGGTCGATGAAGGCGAGTTCGTCGAGCTGCTGCAGCAGAAAATGGCTCGGATCGTAGTTGATGCAGGCGCGTTTGTGGCCGCCGACCGCTTCAAGGAACCGTTCGAAGCTGGCGCCGTCGTGAATGTCCTCGCAAGGGTGGATCTCGTAGCAGACATCGACGCCCGCTTCGTCGAAAGCGTCCAGGATTGGGCGCCAGCGGCGGCCCAGCTCGGCGAATGCCGTCTCGATAAGGCCAGCCGGGCGCTGCGGCCAGGGATAGATATACGGCCAGGCGAGCGCGCCGGAAAAGCTGACATGCGCGTCGAGCCCGAGACGGCGCGAGGCCTGCGCGGCGAAGCGCATCTGCTCGACGGCCCATTCCGTGCGCGCGGCGGGATTGCCGCGCACATGCGGCGCCGCAAAGCCGTCGAACACCGCGTCATAGGCGGGGTGGACGGCGACGAGCTGGCCCTGCAGATGCGTGGACAGTTCGGTGATGGCTAGGCCGTGCCGGGCGGCGATGCCCTTGACCTCGTCGCAATAGGCGTCGGACTGGGCGGCCTTGGCGAGATCGAACAGCCGCGCATCCCAGCTCGGGATCTGCACGCCCTTATAGTCGAGCGATGCCGCCCAGGCGCAAATCGCGTCCAGCGAATTGAACGGCGGCGCATCGCCCGCGAATTGCGCCAGGAAGATTGCCGGGCCTTTCATGGTCTTCATGCCAGCGGTCCTTGGCTAAAGGGATAAAAGGGCGCAGCACGCGGCTGCGCCCAGGCTTCAGGCTCAAAAGGGCGAGTCGGGGTAGTAATATTCTTTTGCGTTGGCCTGTGTGATCAGCGGCGAGCTGATGAGATAGGTGCCGCGCACCGGCGCCCCGCCATAATAATGCGCGACCGTTACCTGCAACGCGGTGGCGATCATGGCCGGCGGGTAGAGCACGTTGACGGGCACCATTTTGTCGCCGTCGATGACGCGCTTGACCATGTCTTTCATGCCGGCGCCGCCGACGACCAGCTTGATGTCGTCGCGCTTGGCCTGCTTGATGGCTTCCAGCACGCCAATGGCCATGTCGTCGTCGGAGGCCCACACCGCGTCGATCTTCTTATGCTTGGACAGGAAATCCTGCATCACCTTGAAGGCGTCGTCGCGGCTCCAATTGGCGAACTGCTTGTCGATGATATTGATGCCGGAGCCCTTGATGGCCGCCTCGAAATTGTCGACGCGCTCCGAGTCGATGACGGTCGGGATGCCGCGCAGCACGACGATGTCGCCCGTCTTCAGACTATCCTTGAAATACTGGCCGGAGATGCGGCCGAATTCGGGGTTGTTGCCCGCGACATACACATCCTGGATGGAGGCGTCCTTGAGGCCGCGATCGACGACGGTGACGAAGGTGCCGCGTTTTTTTACCTCGGCGACTGGGCTGGTGAGCTCGTCGGAGTTGAACGGCAGCACGACCAGGGCATCGATTTTTTGCTGCGACAGGTCCTCAAGGGCGTTGGCTTGCGCCGCGCCGTTCGGCGACGTTTTCACCACGATTTTCAGGCCGGGATAGGCCTTCTCCAGTAGCGTTTTGGTACGCTCGGCGTGATAGATGACGCCCGCCGTCCAGCCATGCGTCGCCGCAGGTATCGAGACGCCGATAGTCACGTTCTTCTGCTGGGCGGCTGCCCCCATCGTCAGCCCGGCCAGCATTGCCGCCGTGGCGGCTATCTTCAATGTCATTCGTTTTTTCACATCTTCCTCCCAATTGTGAGCCCAAACTTCCCGCAGCCGGCGGACCCCTGACCGGCTTAGCGCTCGCGCTGCAAACTGCGTTGTACGAGCATGGCGATGATGATGATCGCGCCTTGAACTGCGCCGATGAGATACTCCGAGACCAGGTTCGACAGCACCATGATATTGCCGACCACCTCGAGGATGACGGCGCCGACGATCGTGCCCCAGATGCGGCCCGTGCCGCCGCGCAGCGCCGTGCCGCCGATAACGACGGCAGTGATCGCCTGCAGCTCCCAGAGCAGGCCGGTCGTGGGCGTCGCCGAGCCGAGGCGGGGCACATAGACCAGCACCGCGAGGCCGACGCACAGGCCCTGGATGACGTAAGTGAGCGCGATCACCCGCCGGATCGGCACGCCTGAATAGCGCGCGACTTCGAGATTGGAGCCTACCGCGACGACATGGCGGCCAAACGGCGTCTTGTACAGAATGACCGAGGCGATGGAAGCGACCGCCAGGAAGGCCAGCACCGGCACCGGGATGCCGAGCACAGAGCCGAAATAGAAGGGACGGTAGAGCTCACGCAGACTTGCGTTGCTGAGCGTGATCGTGCCGCCCGCCGCCAGGTAGATGATGAAGGCGCGGAAAATGCCCATGGTGCCGAGCGTCACGATGAAAGGTTCGATGCGGCCTACGGTAACGATGAGGCCGTTGGCGAGCCCTGCGCCTGCGCCGAGCGCGATCGCGACAACCATGCCCATGGCGAGCGCGCCGCCTTCGGCGCTGCCCATTGCGTTGAGGAACAGGATCATCATCCCGGCGACGAACGCGGCCATGGACCCGACCGACAGATCCAGCCCGCCCCCGGCGATGACGAAGGTAGCCCCCACGGCGATGATGGCGATGAAGGCCGAGCGCGTGACCACATTGGTGAGATTGGAAACGCTGAGGAAATCGGGGTTAAGCAGCGTGCCCAGGATCAGCAGCGCGATCAGCGCGATCAACGGCGTCAGCGCTCTTAAATCAGGGCGCCACCCGAACATGCCGGCCTTTATCTGGGCAATGACCTCGCTCATGCGGGGTGCGCGGCGCGTTCGGCCGCTACTCTGTCATGCACGCCGGTTGCAAGGAACACGATGCCGTCCTCCGTGATGTCCTCGCCCACAAGCTCGCCCGCGAGCTGCCCGCCGCGCATGACCAGAACCCGGTGACACAATCCAATCAGTTCCTGCATCTCTGAGGAGATCACGATCACCGCGGCGCCCTTTTCCGCAAGGCCGGCAAGAAATTTGTAGATCTGCTCCTTGGTGCCGATGTCGACGCCGCGCGTTGGTTCGTCGGCGATGACGATCTGCGGCTTAAGCAGCATCATCTTGGCCAAAAACAGCTTTTGCTGGTTGCCGCCGGAAAGCTGCCGGGCGAGAAGATCGGGGCTTCTGACGCGGATGTCGAACTCGTGGATGGCGCCTTGCAGCGCCTCCTCTTCAGCCGCTATGTCCATGAACGGCCCGCGCTGAAAGCGTCGGAGTGCGGCGAGCGTAAGGTTGGGGCGCAGCGCTTCCTCCAGCAACAGGCCTTTGCCTTTGCGGTCCTCGCTGAGATAGACGACGCCCGCACGCATCGCGGCGCGCGCGTCGGCGAAGCGCACCGGCTTGCCGTTTAGGGCGAGCGCGCCCCGGCATGGGCGCAGCCCGACAAGCCCTTCGAACAGCTCGGTGCGTCCCGCGCCGACGAGCCCGCCAAAGCCCAGGATTTCGCCGCGCTTAACTTCGAACGCGGCGTCGTGAACATAGCCCGGCACACTGATATCGGTGGCGGCGAGGACGATCTCGCCGCCACTCCTTGCCGGACGTACGGGATAAAGCTTTGCCATGTCGCGTCCGACCATCAGGCGGGCCATATCGACCGGCTGCAAATCCGCTGTTGCCGCGGTGGTGACGTGGCGCCCATCGCGGAGCACCGTCACGCTGTCGGAAATCGCCTTCACCTCCGACAGCCGGTGCGAGATGTACAGCACAGCCGCTCCGGCGTTGCGCAAGCGCAGGATAACCGCGAAGAGTTTGTCGGCTTCGACAGGGGTTAGAACCGTGGTCGGCTCGTCGAAGATCACGACCCGGTGCGGTACCAGCAGCGCCCGGGCGATCTGCACGAATTGGCGGTCAGCGAGCGAGAGGCGGCGCGTTTCGGCGTCGGGCGAAATCGTCGTGCCGAGTTGATCCAGGATTTCTTGTGTGCTGTCGAACATCGCACCGTCGTCGACGAACATGCCCCGGCGAAACTCACGTCCCAGAAAGAGGTTCTGCGCCACCGTCAGATCCTCGGCGAGCAGAATTTCCTGATGGATCAGGACGATGCCCTGTTGCTCCGCCTGGAGGGCATTGGCGAAAGTCACGGGAGCCCCCTCCCACCGAAGCTGCCCTTCGCTCGGCTGGAGATAGCCGGATAAAATCCGCATCAGGGTGGATTTGCCCGCTCCGTTCTCACCGATCACTGCGTGAACCTGGCCCGGCTCCAACGCGAGAGACACCGCGTCCAGCACCTTTATGGGGCCGAAAGACTTGGAAACGCGGTCCGCTTGCAGGACAGACACCACCGGCTGTTCCTCGTCGAGAACGAGCGCGAAAGGCGATCGCGCCACGTACCAGTTTCGAAATAAACGTGCGAGAGATGAAGGGCTGATCAGCCGATGGCTGTCTTGATAGGCATGGCGTTCTCCCAAAGTGTCTTATCGAGCACGCCGGGCAAATGCCACGGCATGCCGCTTTATGTAATCGATTACATAAACTTTACCGCAAGCCTGCAATCTGTCAAATAAACTCTGACACCGCCGTCAAACGTCATCGGGCAGATGCGGCAAGGAGCTGCGATCCGTCTCATGCAGAGCATATTCGATAAGCGACGGCAGGCTGGACGGCGGCACCAAGGGGCAGCCCGCATCAAGGAAGTTGCGCGCCTCGCATCGGTCTCCACCGCGACCGTAAGCCGGGCGCTGGCGACCCCGGATCAGGTTTCGCCGGAAACGCGGGCGCGGGTCATGGATGCGGTCGCCAAGGTGGGCTATGTGCCGAACCCGGCGGCGCGCAGCCTGCGCTCGCAAAAGACGCACATGGTGCTCGTGGTTTTGCCGGATCTCGGCAACATCTTCTTTTCCCAAGTTCTTCGCGGCATCGAGGAGGAGCTGTTCGCCGCCGGCTTTGGCATGATTATCGGCAATCTTGACGGTTCGCCGGAGAAGGAGGCCCGCTTCGCCGCCTTCGCCATGACGGGACAGGTCGACGGCGTGCTGCTGCTGAACGGCCATTTGTTCCGGCAACTCGGCGAGCCAAGCCAAAGCCCCTCAAGGCTGGGCGTCCCGATGGTAGCGCTCTGTGAGGCAATCGAGGAGGCCGACATTCCGCAGATCGAGGTAGACAACCGCGAAGCGGCCTGCCGCATGACACGCTACCTCGCCGGGCTCGGCCACCGTGACATAGGCTATATTTGCGGTCCGGCCGGCAATGTACTGGAAAAGGAGCGCTTTCGCGGCTATCGCGACGGCCTTGCGGAAACAGGCAGCATGTTCGACCCGTCCTTCGTCTGGGCCGGCGATTACCGGCTCGAATCCGGCGCCCTTGTCGGGCAGCAGCTCCTCGTCAGCGCGCGACGGCCGACTGCGGTGTTCTGCTCCAACGATGAGATGGCCATGGGACTGATCCGCGCGCTTGCCTCCGGGGGCTTGGGCGTCCCCGAAGACATATCGGTGGCGGGATTCGACGATATCGAATTCGCCGAGATGGCCAGTCCGGCCCTCACCACCATTCGCCAGCCGCGCCGCGAGCTCGGGCGGCAGGGCGCAGCTGCGCTTTTGGAGCTGCTTCATGGCCGGCAACCCGCGCCGCGCATTCGTCTGGAGACCGAACTGGTCGAGCGCGCAAGCACGGCGCGACACGTTCACGTTGACCGGACCAGGAGCGGGGCGTGAGCGGAAGCGCAACTGCAAGCGTCATGGCGCGGACGGAGCTGAAAGGACTGGCGCTCGGTTTCGGCGGCGTGGTTATTTTCGGTCTAACGCTGCCGATGATGCACATCGCCCTGACCGGGCTCGATCCTTACTTCGTCGGGGTGGGCCGCGCTATCCTCGCGGCGGGCGTCGCCGCGCTTTTTCTCGCCGTCACGCGGCAGCCGTTCCCGCCGCGCGCACTTTGGCCGGGGCTGGCGATCGTCAGCTTGGGCACGATTTTCGGCTTTCCCCTCTTGGCCACGCTCGCCATGCGGCACGTGCCTTCCGCGCATGGCGGGGTCGTGCTGGCCGTGCTGCCGCTTGCAACCGCTATGGCTGGAGCGGCCATGGCGGGTGAACGGCCATCGCTCGGTTTCTGGCTAACGGGCATAGCGGGGTCAGCAGCGGTTCTGGTTTTCAGCATCATCGAAGCCGGAGATGCGGCGCACATCGGCTGGGGCGATCTGCTGCTGATTGGCTCCGTCGTCTGCGCCGCGATCGGCTATGCGCAAAGCGGGGTTCTGGCGCGCCGGCTCGGCGGCTGGCAGGTGATCTCCTGGGCTTTGGTGCTGTCGAGCCCGGCAATCGTGGTGACGACCTGGCTGCTCTCCGGCCCTATTAACTGGAACGCGCCCGTTGAAGCGTGGTTGGCCTACTGCTATTTGGCGCTGATGAGCCAGTATTTCGGCTTTTTCTTTTGGAACAGGGGGATGATGATGGCCGGCGTCGCCAAGACCGGGCAGTTGCAGCTTCTTCAGCCCTTCGTGACGCTTGCCGCGTCGGCCTTAATGCTGGGTGAGACAGTCGGCTGGCGGCACATCGCGTTTGCGATGGCGGTGGTCCTTCTGGTGGGACTTGGCGGGCGGATGCGGGTGGCGAGACCGATCCTGCCATGAGCAGCCCGGAGCCCCGCCAAAAGATCGGCAGCCGCGGCGATTACCGCCATTTCCTCGCTATTCCGACGCGCTGGATGGACAACGACGTCTTTGGCCATGTGAACAACGTCGTCTACTACTCTTATTTCGATACGGTCGTGAACCGCTATATGATCGAGGCGGGCGCGCTTGACATTACGAAGAGCTCCGTCATCGCGTTTGTCGTAGAAACTGGCTGCCGTTACGCCAAGTCCATAGCGTTTCCCGACGCTATTACCGCGGGCTTGCGGGTGGCGCGGCTGGGGAACAGCTCGGTGCGTTACGAGATCGGCCTATTCCGCGAGAATGAAGCCGATGCTGCGGCCGAGGGGCACTTCATCCACGTCTATGTGGACCGCGAAAGCAGGCGCCCGGTTCCGCTGCCGGCTGCCGTGCGGCACGCCCTCAAGCCGCTTCTCGCTAGCGCTTCATAGCGCTTGGACGGGCAGGGCCGCTGCTTTACGTAAACGTCAAGCAATGTTAATTTCATTGCGCAGATCGACGTTCCGGCAGCAACGACCGGGCGAGTGCTGCGGATTGAGGAAGCGAGGGAGAAACACATGCGGTTGACTTTAGCAGCGCTGATCCTGGCTGGCGGTGCGACGCTCGGCTCCAACCAAGGTTTTGCGCAGGCCGCCGAAGAGGCGTTCGGCACCTGGAGACACCCCGACAACGGCTCCATCATCAATATCTACAAATGTGGTGAAGGGCTGTGCGCCAAGGTGACCAAGGTCGCCGAGGCCGGACGCAAGGACGACAAGAACCCCGATCCCAAGCTGAAGACGCGGCCCGTGGTGGGTGTCGTTATCATGAATGGCGGCAGAAAAACCGGCGCCAACGCGTGGTCGGGCAGGCTGTACAACACGCAAGATGGCCAGACGTACAGCGGCACCATCACCGTGGTCAGCAAGAACAGCCTTAAATTGGAAGGCTGCGTGCTCGGCGGCCTGGTCTGTCAAGGACCGACTTGGACACGGGTGAATTGATTCACTCTCTTCCGACTTTGTTGCAAAGGCGGTCCGAAAGGCCGCCTTTTACATTGGACTAGCCGACATGCGCAGTGGTGCGAGGGAGTATGCCGGGCTAAGCTGCGCCATCGCCGCATGGCCAATCTGGATCCTTACTGATGTTCTTTGTCGCAAGATGGCGTAAATTGCGCGCCGCGATCCTGCATTTTTCCGCACTGGCCTGCATTGCCGCGAGTATTTGCGCTCAGCCTGCCGGCGCCGAACTCGTGTGGGGGGCCAACGGCCATCCGTTTACCGCCTATCCCGGCGTCACGATGGAACGACAACTCGGTTATCTCACCGATCTCGGGCTTAAATCCTATCGCGTGAACATCTCCGAGCTCCGCTCGGCGCCAGCGCTCGGCGAACTGATCAAAAAGGCGGCGCCGCTTGGCATCGATATCCTGCCGGTGCTGACGCCCGCGCTCGATCTCGATGCTTTGCCGCCCGAGGCGTTGCGCCGGCAAGCCTACGATCTGGCTTTCGCGCTCGTCTCGCAATTCAAGGACACGGTCCGTGTCTGGGAGCTGGGCAACGAGCTGGAGGTTTACGCCATCATCAAGGCTTGCGAGATGAAGGATGACGGCACGCAGTATAATTGCGCCTGGGGACCGGCTGGCGGCGTCGGCGCGCTCGAATATTATGGACCGCGATGGGCAAAGGTGAGCGCCGTTCTCAAGGGGCTTTCCGAAGGCACGATGGCTGCGGATCCAACGGCGCGCAAGGCCATGGGAACGGCCGGCTGGGGGCACCTGGGCGCTTTCGAGCGGATGCGGAAAGACGGCATTCAGTGGGACCTCTCGGTCTGGCACATGTACGGCCAGGATCCGGAATGGGCCTTCAAGGCGATCGCCGCCTATGGCCGCCCGATCTGGGTGACGGAGATGAATCATCCGCTCGGCAGCCAGAAGAGCGATACCGAACAGGCCGAAGGGCTGAAACGCTGGATGCTGCGCCTGCGCGAGCTTGCCGGGCGCTACAAGGTCGAGGCCGTGCATATTTATGAGCTGATGGACGAAACATACTGGGCGCCCGATGCGGAGGCGGTCATGGGTCTGGTCAGGCTCAACAAAACCGGCGACGGCGGCTGGGCGCCGGGAGCACCGAAACCGGCCTATGACACGGTGCGGACGCTGGTGCGCGACGAGGCCGGCATGACGGCCATCCAGCGCGACTGCGAGCTGGGGAAGGCCGCCGCCGACACACCGGCGGCGGAGCAGCAGGTCACTTACGGCTATTGTCTGTTGCTGGGCCGGGAAGCCGACGGCGAGGGCTTGCGCAATTGGGCCGGCAAGCGCCGGCAAGGCATGGCGCCGCCCTTGATGCTGCGGGCCATGATGCAATCCGATGAATTCGCTACCCGTTACCGCACAGCGTTTCTGAGCGATGCCAAATTCGTTACCCTGCTCTACCGGCTGCTGCTGGGCCGCGATCCAGACGGGCAAGGCCTCTCCGACTACGTGTCCCGCCTCAAGGACGGCGCCCTCAGCCGCCCAAGTCTGATAAGCGCGATCATGGAAGCGGATGAGTTCAAGGCGGGTCATCCCGTTCTTTTTGAGCCGATCTGAATGGTAGGGCAGGATCAGGTAAGACTGAAACGAAAGTCACCACATGGCAATCCTTATCCCCGCGAAACACCGGAGTCGCTGCGGAGTCCTGGATCCCCGCTTGCGCGGGGATGACGGCAGAAGTGGTGTTAAGCTGTGCCGGATTTCCAGCTCAAGTGATCATGCTCTAGGGGGTGTGGTGCTGGAACGGCCGCGATTGAATTTGGCAAAGGGCGTTAACGATCAATTGCTAAATACTGCGTTTGCTTAATAGTTTGAAATATTCGGCGTGATAATGTCGTTAAAATAGCTTGAGCGGAAGAGGTTGAACCTGAATCCCTCCCTTTTTGAAAATTCCAGGCGCCTGCAGAAGCGAGCCCACGAAATCATTCCTGGCGGCTCCCACACTTATGCCAAGGGCGACGATCAATATCCCGTCCTCGCGCCAGGGTTCATCGCGCGCGGATTGGGCTGCCATGCCTGGGACGTGGACGGCAATGCGTATATCGAATACGGCATGGGCAACCGTGCCGTTGGGCTCGGCCACGCCTTTCCCCCGGTCGTCCAGGCCGCGATGGCAGAGCTCGGCCATGGCTGCAGCTTTACCCGGCCAAGCCCCATCGAGGTCGCTTGCGCCGAGGAATTCCTAAGCCTGATCGACAGCGCGGAAATGGTGAAGTTCTGCAAGAACGGCTCGGACGCCACCAGCGGCGCGGTCAAACTGGCGCGCGCCTATACCGGACGCGACAAGATCGCTTATTGCGCGGATCATCCCTTTTTCTCGGTGGATGACTGGTTCATCGGCACGACGGCAATGGGCGCCGGCGTTCCTCAAGCCGTCAAGGATTTGACGCTAACCTTCCATTACAATGACCTTGTGAGCGTCGAGGCGGTGTTCGCGCAAAATCCCGGACAGATCGCCGCCGTCATTCTGGAGCCCGCGCGCGCCGATGAACCGAAGGATGATTTCCTCCACAAAGTCCGCCAGCTTTGCCATGCCGAGGGCACGCTTTTTATTCTCGACGAGATGATCACGGGTTGCCGCTGGCATAAGGGCGGCGCCCAGAAACTCTACGATGTCGTGCCGGACCTCAGCACCTTCGGGAAGGCTCTCGCTAACGGTTTTTCGGTGTCGGCCTTAGCGGGCAAGCGCGAGTTCATGCGCCTAGGCAGCCTCGAGCATACCGACCGCCCGCGCGTCTTTCTCCTCTCCACCACCCATGGCGCCGAGACACACGCCTTAGCGGCCGCGATCGCGACCATGCGAACCTACCGCGAGGAGCCGGTTATCGAGCATCTCTACGCGATCGGCGCAAAGCTGAAGACCGGCATGGACGAGGCGATCGCGCATCACGGTCTGCAGGATTACGTCGCCACCATGGGACGGACATGCTGCCTGCTTTTTTCTACTCGCGACGGCCAGGGACATTCGTCGCAAGCCTTCCGCACCCTGTTTTTGCAAGAAACCATCCGCCGCGGCGTGATCATGCCGTCGCTCGTCGTCAGCTACGCGCATAGTGAAGACGACATCGCCCGCACGGTCGCCGCCGTCGACGGCGCGCTCGAGGTCTACGGACGCGCTTTGCAGGACGGTGTGGAGCGATATCTGGTCGGCAGGCCATCGCAACTCGTGCAGCGCAGCTACAACAGGCCTGAAGAGGTCTTCACTGCATGAAGCTGGCCTAGACCGTCCGGTCTTTGCAGCCGCCGCCGCATTCTTTCACCACGACGAGAAGACAATTATGGCCGTGAAGCGAATTGGTCTTTTTGGCAATTTCGGCGGCGGGAATCTTGGTAATGAGGGTTCGCTCGAAGCAATGCTGCTGTTCCTGCGGCAAGCTTATCCGGATGCGGACATGGTTTGCATTTGCACCGCACCTGATGTTATCCGGGAGCAGTTCAGCATTCCCACGCTCCCCATATCCGCCATCAGATCGCTCAATGGCGGTAAACTGACCAAGGTGCGCGACAGGATTGCCGATCATGTCGGAGTGTTTCGGAATGTCCGTAATCTTAATGTTCTCCTGGTCCCAGGGACAGGTGTTCTGGACGATTTTGGCGAGCGGCCGATTGGCTTCCCGTATTCAGTGTTTCTAGTTTGCCTCATGGCAAAACTGCGCGGCATTAAAGTCGCTTTCGTCAGCATCGGGGCGGGTCCAATCGTGCATCCTCTCAGTCGGTGGTTCATGAAATCCGCAGCGCGTTTGGCCGCATATCGTTCCTACCGCGACACCATATCGAAAGAGTTTATGGGCACAATTGGGCTGGATGTGAGTAACGACCCGGTTTACCCGGATCTCGCTTTCGGGCTGCCCAATCCCGTGCCGGTGGACGTGGCTAAAAGCAAAAAGCTGACTGTGGGCCTTGGCGTTATGGCTTACTATGGCTGGAGCGCCGCAGGCGATGAGGCCATCTACGACCTGTACATGGCAAAGCTCGCGACCTTCGCCATCTGGCTTCTGAGAAACGGATACCGCATCCGCATTTTAATTGGAGAATCTACCGATCAGCAGGCGGTTGACGATCTGACCAAGGCGATTGCTGGCGCCATCGGAACGATTCCTCCGGACAGCATCGTCGCCGACACGCCGCATTCGCTGGTGGATATCATGACGCAGATCTTCAGTGTCGATGTCGTCGTAGCCACGCGCTTTCACAATGTTCTCTGCGCCTTGAAAGTCGGCAAGCCGACGATCTCCCTAGGCTACGCCCGCAAGAACGATGTGCTGATGGAAGAAATGGGCCTCGGCGCGTTCTGCCATAATGTCGAACGGTTCCACGTTGATGCTTTGATCCAGCAATTTAATGAGCTGATCGAAAAGCGGGGCACCTATCGCGAGATTATTACAAAGAGTAGCGCGAGCTTGCAGCATCAACTTCAGCAGCAGGAACAGTTTCTGATCCAGAATTTGATAGGAGCTGATAGCGCAGCTTCACCGTGTAACGGACGCTAATTTCCGCGGTGTCGCGAGCAGTCGAAGGCGGGCCAGTGAACGCAGTCCGGATAGCTGTCCTATTAATGACGGTGCAGCGCTATTTCGGCATGGTGGTGAATTTCGCCACGGTAGCCGTGGTCTCACGGTTGCTACTGCCGGAGGAGATCGGGCTCGCGGTAATTGGCTCCTCGATTACCATTATCGCGATGTCTGCGCGCGAATTCGCCTCAACGAACTTCCTCGTCCAGAAAAAAGATCTTTCGCAAGCCGACATCCGTGCCGTCTTCTCTGTCTTGGCGGTGGTGACCGGCGTAGTATCTGTAGGACTGTCGCTCGCAGCGCCATGGATTGCCGCAGCCTACGGCGAGCCAAGCCTGGCGCCCTATCTGCGCGTGACAGCTCTGGCGACATTCTTGGAAATTGCGGCTGCGCTTGTCACGGCGCTGATGCAGCGGAACATGGCCTTCGGTAAGGTCGCGATGATAACGGCTTTGCAGGTCGGCAGCGGTGCCCTTGCCACCATCGCGTTTGCAATGGCAGGCTTTAGCGCCATGAGCTATGCCTGGGCGTGGCTTATATCAGCGGCGTGTTCGGGCTTACTAGCCGTATATTTGTGGCGCGATCTGTCGGTGTTTGCGCCGGTTGCAAAGGGCTGGGGCGAGATGCTGACCTTCAGCTTCTATAGCGGCGCCAACCAGTTTCTCTACCGCCTATATGAATCGCTTCCATATTTGTTTCTCGGTCGCCTCATATCGATGGACGCCGTCGGCCTTTACAATCGCGCCATGACGCTTTGCCAATTGCCGGACAAGGTGTTCCTCACCGGCGTTATGGCGGTAGGTTTGTCCGCCTTTTCGGCCGAAGCGCGAAAAGAGGGCTCTCTCAAGCAACCTTATTTGCGCGCGGTTTCCTATATGACGGCGCTGCATTGGCCGGCGCTAACCACGATTGCAATACTTGCACATCCTATCGTAGAGATCCTCCTTGGTTCGCAATGGACCGGCGCGGTCCCTTTGGTACAAATTATCTCCCTGGCGCTGCTGTTTTCCTCCACTGCCGAATTGAACTATCCCGTGCTTGTGGCCTTGGGAGCGATTCGCGCGACCTTTTGGCGTGCCATTATCATCTGGCCTGTATCGGCGGCAGTTGTGTCGATCGCGGCATTATGGGGTCTTAAGGTTATGGCGCTAAGCCTCTTCTTTGTGGTCCCGTTTCAGGCCTATGTCTCGATCTACCCCGTACGCAGCCGCCTTGAGCTGCGCTGGCGCGAACTTTGGGACTCCACCCGCAAGAGTTTCATTGTGACACTGTTCAGTATGACTGGGCCTTTGGCGGTGACCGCACTGGCGGGATTTCGGTTCGATCTGCCGATCCACTGGGGGCTCGGCGCGGGGATGCTAGCTGCAGCCGGGTGGATGGCTGGGCTTTGGTTAACAAATCACCCGCTGCTTGAGGAAATAGCCCGTATCTCGATCTTAATCCGGCACAGCCGTCTGGGGCGTGTGGTTGCGCGGCAACGCGCTAGCGACTAGACGAAGTCCTCGGTAGCGCGCGAATGTCGGCCAATGCTAGCGCGCGGATCTATTTGGCCGGTTTCGATTTGCCCGGTGTTCCCGTGATCTCGGACAGAATATGCCTGATACGGCGTAACGGCCGGTCCATACGAAAAATGTAATTGACCGGCGGCAGTAAAGCGGTGGCAGGCCGAAGACTAAAGGCTAGCTTGAATAACGATATACCCGTAGAACTCTTACCACGGCATATATGCGAGATCGCTGACCAGTAGGCGCGTTCTCCAATGCTGGTGATGGCCTGCCGGTGCAGGCTCTTCGCTTCGGGTAAATGGCTTCCCTCATGGCGAAAAAATGAATCGAAGGCGTCCTTCATTGCACGAAGGTCGCGTGTTTGCACGGCGTGATAATAGGCCGACATGTTCGCGCCGTGTATGAGTGAAATACCCTGGACGGCATCTGTCTCGGCGACCGGGCCAAGGGCCGCGAGCCGCATCCACATCTCGAAGTCGTCGGTGTGCGGAAGTTCCGTTCGGTAATGCCCGGCTTTCTTCTGCAAGGAGGTTCGCACCAACGCGGTGCATCCGGAAATTTGGTTGACGCCATGCATGCAAAACCGCGTGATGAATTGAGCGCCGCTGAGGATACGCCATTCGCCCGAACCCTCATTTTCAACCGCGTTGGGGCCGGACGGAAACACCGAAATTGCTCGCCCGTGAGCGAAGCTAACGGAGGGATTTGCCTCCAAAACTGACACAGCGCGCGCCAGAGCGCCGGGCGCCATGCGGTCGTCGGCGGATAACACGGTGAAATAGTCCGCCGTCGCCCAGTCAACCCCTTCATTGAATGAAGCTTGCGCGCCGAGATTGACCGGTCGGGCAACAATCTCGATGCGCGGATCTCTCGCGGCGAGATCACGTGCAATCGCTACGCTGTCGTCGGTTGATGCATTGTCGATAATACGGATGCGTAAGTCGGCATGATCCTGCGAAAGAACGCTTCTCACGCAATCCCCTAAAAAGCGCCCATATTCGTAACACGGGATGGCAACATCAACACTGGCCACAATCAGCCTCATTCAGATTGAAACGAAACCTTCTCGATGCTTTGGCAGCCGGCTCCAGCCTCATGGGACAGTTAGGGCAAGAGAACGATCTGCGCTTTCCTCAAGGTGAAACCTTCAGCGTAGCCGCTAACAGCGCGGCATTCCATCCCGCGTAGGCGCGCCAACCCGCGAAATGTTTCCGCGCCAAACCAGTCCTTGGAGCGCTGCGAGGAGAAATGCTCCAGAAGCAGCGCGATTTTGCGCTCCAGATCGGGCCTCTCAAGGGCCACATGAACGTTGGGCTGACCGAGATCGCCATCCCATTTGGGAATTTCATATTCGAGAATGAGGTGATCGCGAAAACTGTTCCAGGTTAGCGCGCACACCTCGCGGTGATCCTGGTGCGCATCATGGCGCGCATGGGTGAAGATCAGATCCGGATTAATGCGCTTTTTGAGGTCTTCGAACCAAGTCTTGATGTCCGCGCCGCAATACGGGAAATAGCCGTCCTGGAATGCTCCCAGTTCGATACGGCACGACGCTGCGCCTTGCAGGAAAGCAGCGGCCGAAGCCTCCGCCTCCGCCGCGCGGGGACCGTTGGCGCTGAGCACGCACCAATGCGCATGAACGGGAACACCCGAAGCGATCCAACGCAGCAGCGTGCCGCCCGCGCCGATCTCGATGTCGTCGGAATGCGCACCCAGGCATAGAACCGTGATCGGCTCTCCCGGCTTTATCAGGCCAAGCGGTTTCATTCCCCTGCGGCCAGCTTGGGCTTCTCAACGAGATCCTGCTCAATACGCCACGGCGTGGAGCCTTTTTCGACCATGTCTTCAAGAACTTGCCGGTCCCTGAGCGTGTCCATCGAGCGCCAGAAGCCCTCATGCTTGAAGGCGATGAGTTGATCCGCCTCGATCAGCCGGCGGAATGGCTCCAGAACCAGCTCTTCGCCGGGCTGCATATAGTCGAAGACTTCCGGGCGGAGGAGAAAATACCCGCCGTTGATCCAGATCTCCGAAGACGTTGAAGAGCGGAAATCCCGCACGCGGCCATCCGTGTCCATGTTGACGAGGTGGTAGGTCAGCGGCGGCCGGATCGCCAGAAAGCACGCGACCTTGCCGCTTTTCTTGAAAACCTCGGTCATCTCGTCGAGGTTAACATCCGTCAGCCCATCGCTGTAATTGGCCAGGAACATGTCATCGTGCATGACATGCGAACGTACCGCCCAAAGCCGTTCGCCGATATTGCGCCAGGTGCCGGTGTCGATCAGCGAAATCCGCCAATCGTCCTCCATCTGCCCCAGCATCTCGACATTGGCGCCATAGCTCGACACCACGCAGTCGGCAAAAGCCTGAGGCCTGTAATTCAGGAAAAACTCCTTGATTATGTTGGCTTTATAGCCCAGGCACAGAATGAAATCCCGATGCCCGTATTGGGAGTAGTAGCGCATGATGTGCCACAAGATCGGCTGATGGCCGACCGGGATCATCGGCTTGGGAATGGTCTCGGAATATTCGCGGATGCGTGTTCCAAGCCCGCCGCAAAAAAGCACAACCTTCATGCAAGTGCGCCTTCCGGTTCGAGGACGGTGACTTCGGGGATCGGGACGATAAACCTGCCTCCCCATTCACCGATATGGCTCATCTGCTGGACGATCTCGGTTTTGAGGTTCCATGGCAGGATGAGCACGTAGTCAGGCCTTGCCTGGGTGAGGTGTTCAGGGGGCAGAATTGGAATGCGCATGCCCGGGGTATACAGGCCGTGCTTATACGGATTGCGATCCACGGTGAAGTCCAGAAAGTCGGTGCCGATGCCGCAGTAATTTAAAAGCGTATTGCCTTTGCCCGGCGCTCCATAACCGCAGATCGTCTTGCCGTCGTTCTTGGCGGCGATCAAAAAGGCTAAAAGCTTGCGCTTGGTGCGGCGCACCTGTTCTTGGAAGGAGGCGTAAGTCGTCATATCGGCAAAGCCAAGCGCGGCCTCACGGGCGAGCAGCGCGCTGACCGCGCCCGTTACCGCATGGCTAGAAGCGTCATGGGCGAAGTAAACGCGCAGAGAGCCTCCATGAGTGGGAAGCTCCTCGACATCGATCACCTTCAGTCCGTGCCGCGCGGCCATTAGACCGATCGTGGTGAACGAGAAATAAGAAAAGTGCTCGTGGTAGATCGTATCGAACTGGTTTTCCGCGATCAGCCTTTCGAGATGCGGGAATTCCAACGTAATGACGCCTTCCGGCTTCAGCAGCTTCGTCATTCCTGTCACGAAATCGTTCAGGTCGGGCACTTGCGCCAGCACATTATTGCCGATGATGAGATCGGCTTGCCGTCCCTCGCCGACCAGCCGCTCAGCAAGCGCGACCCCGAAAAATTCCGTCAGGGTCGGCACGCCTTTTTCCGTCGCGACTTTGGCAACATTGACGGCGGGTTCGATCCCGAGCATCGGCACGCCGAGCGGGGCGAAATGCTGCAGCAGGTAGCCGTCATTGCTGGCTAGTTCCACGGCCAGGCTTTGCGGTCCGAGCCGCAACCGACTCGTGATCATCGCGCAATAGGCTTTTGCGTGGGCCACCCAGCTCGTCGAGTAGGACGAGAAGTAAGCGTATTCGCGGAATATGTGCTCCGGCGTGACATATTCTTGTAGCTGGACAAGGAAGCACCTGTCGCAGACGAGCACGTTAAGCGGGAAGAAGGGTTCCATGGCGTCCAGCGCGTCAGCCTTTAGGAAGCTCTCACAAAGCGGAGACATCCCGAGATCGACCAACGTATGCGTAAGAGCGCGGCCACAAAGCCGGCAGTTAGGGGAGTGCTTGCCGGGGGTAGAAAAAGAGGATTGGCTTGATAATTCTATATTCATCTCGGTCGCCTACCGCGCGTCAAGATAAGCAAATTAAATAAGAGGCGTTAAAATACAGCAGGAACTTGTGCGTTTATCCCCGAGAACAGATTGGGGGGCACCAATTGCTGAGAACTTAGCATAATGCGGCGCGCGCCTGTATCGCCTCCTTTGATAAGAGTTAACTCGAGCTGGCCCAAAATCTGGTGGCAAACTCCTGAAAAGACGATCATCTGCGTGACGGATAAGAGCACTAAGTTGCGTATGCGAACCGGGCCGGAAGGCGCTCTATAGATCACTCCGGGTGACCTAGGTCGGTCGTGAGAAGCCCGTTATCCTGGAGCAACAGCGCGGTCTGCGCCACAAGCGGGAAGGGCAGGCCGGCGCGTTCCGCTATGTCCAGCAGCGAATGTGCGCCGTCGGAGAGATTGAGCACCCAAAGCATCGCCATATTCTTTGCGGCTGCGTCCTTATCGCCGCCAATCGCGGCGTAAAGCCCGCGGCGGCCGAGTTGCGGCTCGCCGTAAGGACTCGTATTCCTGAAGGTACAATTGCTTTCGATCAAATCGATGACACGGACGATCATGCGAAAAGAGAGTGCCAGCTGCTCAGGGCTGATGAAGTCGAGATTGTCCGCGCTGGTGTGATATTCGGGAAATGTGCCGAACTGGCTGCGCTGGAAAAGCCCGACGGGCAAATCGAAGCCTGGCGCGCAGAATTGCCGTTCGTCATAGCCATACGGGAAAAAATCGAGAATCGCCGATTGCGGCGCCTCGTGCCGCAGCACATGGGCCATGGCGCGGTCGATTTGCGTGTCGCCGCGACGGCTTTTTTTGTAAACCGGGCCGCCGCCATCGCCAACACACGAGATCACCAGGCCATGTTTGATGCGATGCACACCGTCCGCATTGCGCGCAAGCCAAGTGATGGCCCCGATCGTGCCGGGCGCAAACAGGAAACGGTAGCTATAGCGCGTCTTGTGCTCGGCGAGGCGGGCGGCAAGCTGCGTCAGCAAGGCAAGCCCGGAGCAATTGTCATTTGCCAAGGACGGGTGGCAACTATGGGCCGTCAGGAGGAATTCCGCGTCCGCCTCGCCCCGGTGAAAGTATTCGCCATATGTCAGCGCGCCGTCGCTTAAACCGGAATCGATGACGACGTCATAATCCTGGTCCGGCAAAGCCTCGAACTGGCGATGCGTCATGCAGAACCCCCAGCGCTCAGAGTAATAAGAGGTCCGATAGGGGATCAAATCGGGCTGATCGGGCAGCGTGAAGATGTGTGGCTTCAATTCGCTCAGGCTGAGCCGCGCCCGGATCGGCGCGCTATAACCAAGCACATGCAGATTGCAGTTGCGGAAATCGACGATGCGCTCGCCGGCGGCGTTCGCGATGTAAGCTTCCTTGATGTTCCATTCCGTGGGGACGGTCCAGTCGAACACGGGCGTGCCGCTCGGCACTTCATGGACAGCCAGATCGATATGCTTCGCCATATGCCGCAATGTTTCGCGTACGCCGTCACCGGTGATGCTGCGGCAAATGGGATAAATGGCAGCGGCGAGGGCATAAATGTCCTCGCCTATGGCAGCGCTGTCCAGCTTCGCGGCGAGAGAATCGAGCGGGGCTCGCATGGTGATTGGCCTGGCCTCTAGAGCCTATCCGTTCGATGGAATCGGAACGCATCTATGCTTCTCATTGCGCATGGTCTTTGCACAAAACCGGTTCCCACTCTTGCGGATCATGCTCTAAGCGGCGCTGCGGTCTCCAACAGCCGTGATAGGACGCAAATCGCCGTCGATTACGCCCTCGGCAAGCAGTTTCTTGATGTGACTTATGCGTTGATAGCGCGGGCCTTCGAACTCTTCCAAGGTGAGGCCTGACTCCCGGTACGCCTCATAGAGCTGCTTGGCGCCTTGCTGCGCATCCCATTGCGGTTTGAACGCCGGAAGGCGTTCGGCGATTTTAGCAAAGCTCACGCGGTAGGAGCGCTTATCTGGGCCGGCTTCCGGGGCGAGTTCCAGGCGGCAGTCCGGGACGACGGCGGCGACGATTTCGGCCAGATCGCGGATACGGTAATTGTGCTCGGTGTTGCCAACGTTAAACGCTTCATTAAACACGGCGGCTTCCGGAGCTTCAAGCGCGGCCAGGAAAGCGCGCGAAATGTCCTCGATATGCACGATTGGCCGCCACGGCGTGCCGTCGGACTTCAAATACACTTGCCCTGTGGTGACCGCCCAAGCGACAAAATTATTCAAGACGATATCGAAGCGCATCCTTGGCGAAAGGCCATAGGCCGTGGCCGGGCGGAGATAGACGGGGCAAAACGCGTCCCCGGCTAGAGGCGCGATGTCGCGCTCCGACCAGACCTTGGACTGACCGTAAGGCGTGACCGGATTGAGAGGGCTCGTCTCCTGCATGATCTCTTCGCCAGCGCTTCCATAATTGCTGCAGGACGAGGCAAGCAGGAACCGGCGGACGCCCGCGGCTTTGGCGGTGCGGGCGAGGTGTACGCTGCCAAAATGGTTGATGCCGTAAGTGACCTCTGGATTGAGATCGCCCAACGGATCGTTGGAGAGTGCCGCGAGGTGGATGACCGCTTCGATGCCCGCCAGATCGCCTTCGGTCAGATCCCGCACGTCTTTCAACAACGCCGGCACCGGAGTGATCGGGCCACCGGCCTCAAAGGTGCAGCGTGAATAAAGGTTGCTGTCGCACCCTGACACCTCATGCCCCGCCTTAAGCAGCAAAGGAACCATGACTGTGCCTATATAGCCAAGGTGACCGGTAACCAAGACTTTCATTCAGCATGCCCTCGGATAAGATTTTCAGTGCCGCGCCGAATTTATAAACCTAAAGTTTCTGTGTGAAAGCAAGCGCGACAATCCATCATGGTGGAAAAAGGTAAATGAGCAGCGGCTATCCTGCCGGTGAAGACCCAGTAGGTTTTTAGAAGAGAACAATGAAACACCCTCTTAGCGCGTTCGAGCAGCTCTTAAACCATGATCTCCTTGGTCACAAACATGCCAAGCCGGCATTATAGGTTGGTCGTTCGCCTTGCGGGGACAAAGTCTCCACCCGGAGCGTGTGACTCGTGTGAAAGGGGCATGGGTAAAAATTAACCGATCGCATTGCACATATATTTTAAACACCTTTTCTTGCTGGTTCGGATTACGCTGTTGCAGTTTGGTTGGGTCCGTCGCTGCCTGGTTTGTTTGGTGACCTCTTGCAAAGCTGTCACCTGTTGAGAGTTGGAGTCTATGCTCAATAGCACGCAACGCGCCGGCATGGCTCGCGAGCGGGACGTTGGTTTGCTCGTTGTCGAGTCAGACCATGTCAGCTTCCAAGACATCTCGCGTTTCCTACGGCGGCATTTCCCCATCATGGCGTCATGCTTCGTGCTGGCGATCGCGATTGCATTGTTCCTCATCTATTCGGCGCAGCACAAATATACCGCGCGCGCGCAAATTCTCATCGATCCGAACACCACGCAATTGCTTCGCGAGGGAAGCGCGGGCCCTGACCGTTCGCTCGATGCGGCGCAAGTAGAAGGGCAGATCGCGGTTCTGCGGTCGGAATCGCTCGCCTATTCGGTCCTTGGCCGGCTAAATCTCGTTACCGATGCGGAGTTTCAGGCGCCGCCGCAGTCGTTTACGCAGGAGGTGCTCGGGACCGTCAAAAATTTGGTGCGAATGGGCGAAGACAGCGGCGTGGCTGAGGGAGAAACGTCTGAAACCGCAAAGCTTCGCACCGCGCTCGACGTGTTTCTCGGCAATCTAGACGTTCGCCGCGTCGGCATGTCCTATGCGATCGATATCGCCTACACCTCCAGAAATCCCAATCAGGCGGCGCGCATCGCCAACGATGTTGCCGATGCCTATATCCAGGATCAGCTTAAGGCGATGTCGCGCGCAGCGCGGCAGAGCAGCGAATGGCTGGAAGAGCGGCTGAGCCAATTACGCGCGCAGCTCAACGACTCGGCCCGCCAACTCGAATCGTTCAAAGCGGGGCGCGATTTCCGCGCTCCCGGCCAGCGCCGCGATGTTGAGACGCTCCTTCCTCCAGCAAGCAATAGTCAGCCGGGCGTTGCCTCCGACGTCGGCGCTCAGGATAGTCGCCCCAAAGATCAGCAGCGCGACACCGACCTGCGCAATCCGGCAGGCGCTGGCGGCGCAATCACACTGGCGGAGTTGGAATCCACCACCGAAAGCTATCGTAAAACCTACGCGGCGTATCAGCAGGCCTTTACGGAAGCTGTGCAGCGGCAATCTTTCCCGGTCTCGAATGCTCGCGTCATCACCGCCGCGACGCGGCCGCTCAGCAAAAGCTCGCCGCGCGGGCGGCTCATGCTAGCCTTCGCAGGCTTGGTGGGGCTGTTGGCGGGCATTGCAATTGCTTTAATCAGGCAAAACGCCGATCACACTGTCAGATCGGCAAGGCAGATCAAGGCGGAGATCGGGCTGCCTTGTCTGGCCCTTGTTCCGCGTTTTAGCAAGATGAAGCTGCGTACTCTGACCAAGAGCTTGTCCCAGCGTGTCTGGTGGCTGCGGCAGCCGAACACGCGTGGGCTTCCCAATGCCGGGCATAACGGCAGGTTTTCCAGGGCGTCAGAGTATAACTTCCATATCGCGATCGACTTGCCCTTTTCTCCTTTCAGCAGTGCGCTGAAAACCTTGCGAACTGCCATCGCCCATGCTGACCCGCGCCACCCGATGCGCTGCGTTGGCGTCACGTCGGCCATGCCGCGCGAAGGCAAGAGTATGATTGCCGGAAATTTGGCCACGCTTTATGCATTGTCTTCCGGCCGGACTCTTATTATCGACGCGGACATTCATAATTCCACCGCGAGCCGCTACTTCGCGCCCGGCGTCGTGACCGGCCTGTTGGAAGTTGTTGCCGGCGTTGCCGAGCTGGATAAGGCCATCGTTAAAGGGTCCGGCTTTGTGCCGGATATCCTGCCGATCGCCGTCAGGGAGACAGCGCCGGTATCTTATGACCAGCTTGCGTCGGAAAAAATGCAAACGCTACTGGGATTGCTACGCGAACGTTATGACATGGTCATCGTGGACCTGCCGCCGGTGAACCCGATTATCGACGGGGTGGCCATCGCCTCCTTGCTGGACGGCGTGGTGATCGCGGCGGAATGGGGCAAGACGCCGGTGGAGCTGCTAGCAGAGGTGGCCACCACGCTGCATACCGCGCAAGCAAATGTGCTTGGCGTGGTCCTCACCAAAGTCGACCCATCGGCGGCGACCATCCGCTGGCGCAAGGACTGGGGGTATGGTTATTACCCAATGTCTGGCGCTGGCGAGCGGCGGGTGTAGCCCGCTGCCAAGCTGCCACTTCCGGCGCTACGTGCGAGCAGGCATCGCGTTATTGCGAGACAGGGGCCGCCCGGACTTGCTGCGCGGGCTGGCTCAACTCGTCCGGTAGCGGGATTTCCACCTTGACCGTGTCTCCCGGCTGAAGGAGAGCTGCTTCCGGCACCAACGTTTCTTTGGCCTGCCCCTCAATCCGCCGCACGATCCGATAAACAGGCTGGTTTTTACCATCCTGCCGCCGCGCGGCGAGCAGCTGCGGAAACGTAAATTGCGATTCGAAGAGCAGCTTCTGGGCGGTGTCGATCTTGACCACCGATTGTTCCAGCTTCGTCTGCGTCTGGCGCAAATCCGACGCGACTTCGTTGGACAGCTTATTGCGCGCCTCGATGATGGCGATGTCGGCGCGGCTGATATCTTGCTTGGTTCTTAGCAGCTCCGTTTCGAGCCGCAACTTGTCGCCTTCCATGCGCGAGACGATGCGCTCCAAATCCAGTTGGCGGGGCGAGGCCGCAAGACCCCGGCTGACCAGCGAGGCAACGTTGTCCAGCTCTTTTTTGGTCAAGTCGCGCTCCCTTTGCTGCACTTTGACCTGCGCCTCCAAAGACTCAACGGCTTTGGCCAGGAAGACTTTCAGCTGCCCTAAAGCATTGACTTCGGTGATTAGCGCGTTGCGGCGGGCCTCGAAAATCGTGACCTCCTGGCGTATGACCGTGGCCACAGCTGGATTGGCTTTACGCTGTTCCAATTCCGGCGGGAACTGGATTTTATCGGCGTTTTTCAGCTCGGCCTCTAAGCGCGCCTTGCGCGCCAGCAGCCCATTCGCTTCCGCTTCGGAGAACTCGCTGTCGCCTTGACCGGTGATGATTTCCCGGCCGAGCCGCAATCCGCTGTCCCCGCTCCCGATTAGGCCGCCTGCGATGCTAAGGGCTTGCAAAACCGTCAAGTCGGGGCGGTAAGGGTACTCGCCGGGTTTGTTCACGGCGCCCATAATATAGAAGGGACGGTATTGCACCACTTCGACCGCGACATTGGGTGCTTCGGAAAGACCAATACGGACCTGCAGGTTTTCCCCAATCGCCCGCGCGAGCTGGCTAGTGGTGGACCCCGAGGCTGGGATCTCTCCTAGCAGCGGTAAAGAGATGGCCCCGGACGCTCCGACGGTGAATTCCGCGTTAAGTGAGGTCCACTCAAATACAGCGTTAAGGGTGGTGCGCCATTCGTAGACCTTCAGGCGCACTTTATCCTGCGGCCCTAACGCATATTCCGGCGCTTGCGTCGCCGCGAAGCCGGCTTGCCCCATGAGCGTCCACAAAAGCGAAGCCGCCAGGACGCGCGACACCGAGGGGCGAAAGAAACGCCCAAAATGCATGCGGCTCGTTAAGGTCGGGAGCATGGTGCCGGAGGACATGAATTGTGGTCCTTTCAATGTACTCTACAACTTCAATATATGTTCCGGTTCGATTTTGCCTCTGGCCAAATGAAAAGCCGCCAGGGCATTGCCTTTAAGCCGTCCGCGACGATCAATGTAAGGTTCTGGCCAAAAACTTTTCACAACATTGGCGGCGATATTACGCCAGACCAGATTGAAAGCGAAGCGAGACGGCAACGTTCCCTTGCGAACGAGGTAGACTGGGTTGACAAGCTGTGAGTAGCCAAGACGCACGCCGCTGACGCGGCCGCTTTTGACGCCCAGATGCACGCCATAAAGCGTGTTGAGCCCAACGACCTTCCCTCTGCTTTTCAGCTGAGCGGTGAAGTCGATATCCTCTTGCCAGCCATAAAGCGGCAGGCGTTCATCAAAACGCACATCGCCGACGACGCTGGTCCTTATCGACATATTGCAACCATAACCACCGGTCTGTTCGCTGACATGCGGCGCAACCGGGTTCAGCGCGCGCCGCCGCTCCGCTCCGCGCAGCGCGGCCAGACCATCCGCGAACGTCAGACCCGCGCTGTTCGCACCGTCAACAACGGCATCTCCGCGCACGACGGCCCAATCTGGATGATCAAGGAAACCGCGTGCGACGGTTGCCAGATAATCGGCTGCGGGAAGAAAATCATCGTCGAAAAACGTGATGACGTCCGAGCGGCTCAGGGCCTGCTCAAGCGCCTTATTGCGTTGTGAGCAAAGACCTTTCCCTCCAAAGACCCAGGATAACGGGAACGCGGCGGCGTTTCGCTGCTCCACATGCGTATCATCCGGGGCAGTGACGATGACTTCGTCGGGGAGGCGAGTCTGGCCTTCGAGAAAGGTCAGGACGCGGTGCAAAAGCGCCTTGCGCCCGAAGGTAGGGATGATCACGGCAAGTCTCATGCGGGAAATATCGCCTCATGCGGGTTTTGCGCTGAATCTTATACAATCCAGCAATTATTTTTCGTTACCGTCTCTGCATGTTTCGGAGCGCTGGCGCATTTATGGAAACACTACGCGGGAGCTGAACGCGGTAACAATCAGTTTTTTTCTACGCTTACCGAGACGCAAGGCAAACGGTCGAGTATGTAGGGAGCTGTTTTCGGTCCGAAGTGCGCCGAGCGATCTGACAAGGGTATGCGTATTTTGGGTTCCGTTTCCACCGCACAGCGTAACGACGACAGCGCGCCTCCTCCCGCTGATGCGAACGGCATAATCGATGTCTGGGCCCCGCCTCCGGGCATGAAGATCGCAATTGTCCATGATTGGTGTCCGTCGTTTCGTGGCGGCGAGCGTGTCCTTGCCGAGCTTTGCGCCATGTTTCAAGGCGCTGAAGTGTTTACCCTTTTCGATTTTCTGCCGAAGGAGATCAAAGACGAATATTTCCCAAACGTGACTTTCCACACTTCCGTCGCCAACCGCTTGCCTTGGGTGCGCAAATATTACCGCGGATTGTTTTTTGCTTGTCCGTTCCTCGTCGAACAGTTCGACGTTACCGGCTTCGACGCCGTGATCTCGTCATCGGCGGCCTTTTCCCGGGGCGTGATCACCCGGCCGGACCAGCCGCATTTATGCTATGTCCATAGTCCGATCCGTTACGCCTGGGACGAGCAGTTCTCTTATCTGGCGCAGGGCCGGCTCGGCTACGGACCCAAAGGTCTGGCTTTCCGCTATGCCTTGCACAAATTACGCACCTGGGACACCCGCACCGCGCATGGTCCAGATCTCATGCTGGCCAACTCCACTTATGTGCGGGCGCGGATTCGGCGCATCTATGGCCGTGATGCGTGCGTTGTTTTCCCGCCCGTATCGCTGAACGAGTTGGAATATTGCGCCGGTAAGGACGACTATTACATAACGGCCTCTTTTCTCGCCCCCTATAAGCGTACCGATCTTGTGATCGAGGCCTTCAACGCCATGCCGTCGCGCCGTCTTGTCGTTGTTGGCGACGGGCAGCAATCATCCAGGCTTAGGGCGCTGGCAAAATCCAATATTCATTTCGCCGGTTTCCTGCCAAGGCGCGACTACGTCGAGGCCGTCGCGAAAGCGCGCGCGCTGGTGTTCGCGGGATGCGAAGATTTCGGCATCGCCCTCGCGGAGGCGCAAGCATGCGGCACTCCACTCATCGCCTTTGGCCGGGGAGGGGCTTGCGATATTGTGCGTGAGCTCGACAAGGTCGAAAAGCCGACCGGGATCCTTTTCAAAACGCAAACCGTCGCCGCTGTGATCGATGCGGTGGAGAATTTTGAGGCGCGCCACAGCGGGATTCGTGCAGAAGCGTGCCGCGATAATGCATTTCGGTTCTCGGCCCAACGTTTCCGCCGCGAGGTTGCCGAGGCCTTCGGTGCTACCCTGCGCCTTCACGCCGAGCTGGGGCAGACCGCGACAAGCGCATAATGCCGCGAGCCGCGGCGCTCTAGCAATCTTCAGGCGATCACCCGTACCGTACCATCGGTCGATCCAGTCATCCCCTCCTCGCGACAGTTCTGCATCGCCCGCTCACCCACAGGTCTCGACGCTCATCCCTGCCGTCCCAAGCTCCATGCTCTACGTTGGAGCAGAGTTGATTTCTGTCTGGGAGTGGCCAAGCGAATAAGACGCAATGTGGCAGTTTTGCACTAAATAAGGGAACACCCCGAACTTCGGGGAAAAACGCAAGAATCCTCTAGCTCTATTGAGCCATTTTAAGGCAAGGTTATGTCAGATCAGCTACATCCGCAACGATCCATTCATATTAACCTGCTCGATTTGTCTTGTTTTAAGCCGAGTTGCCACGTACGGCCAAGTAATAGATTTAATTTACCATTCGTTCCAGCATCATCCGCGTTAACCAATGCTTGAGTTTTGTTCCCGTTTGCGACGCGAAACGCGCCTTTGCATTGCTAGGCCGCTTGCGTGATCGAGATAGGTCTGTATATTCACCCATAGATAAGAATTTGTTCACCATTATTCGGATGTCACCCGAAGCGGGACTTTACAGTATGCGTGTTGTTCTTAACTACGCCGGCACTCAAAAAAAAGCCGGGGCTAATTGCGACGCTGTGGCTGCCGCCGTTCGAGCTATTTTCAATGGTGAAGACCAGCCGCGCAAGGCAATTCACGCTTCATCGCAGAGGGAAAACGCGTCTTCGACTACCGTCTCGGGAGAAGCCGAGATTGTTGGCAGACAGCTTAAAAGCGGTTACCGCGAAAGCACATCGGCAGGTTGCTTGGCCGAGATCGCTGCAAAAGAAACTAGGGAGAATATAAACGCCAGATATTGGGCTAAAGGTGGCTGTATAACCAAGAGTTACCCGGTGCACAAATTGTTACAACACACCGTAAAATGAAAATGGTTCATCGTATGCACTCTTTTTACGGGAAATATTATGAAAACTTTTGAAAACCTTCGGGAACTTGCCGTTGCAGCGCCTCAAAATGCTGTGTTGCGGAACCTAGTCCGTAACGAGCGTGTAAAAAAACCTAAGGTCGGCCACGTCCTTTTTTCGTCGATGGGGAGCTCGACTCGGGCCAAAGTCGACTATGCGCCTCAGTGTGTCTCCGAGCGCCCGCTTGTGCAGAGCAGCGCGTCCACGGTCAGGGGCCCAGTCGGCGGTTTTTTGAAGCGATCTTTCGACGTGACCTTCGCGCTGAGCGCCGTCATTCTCATGTCGCCAATCATGATTGCGATCGCAGCGCTTATTTTCTTCACCATGGGTGGGCCGATCATCTTCAAACAGCAGCGTGTCGGCTACGGCAGGTCGACATTCCGCTGCTTCAAATTCCGCACCATGGTTCCCGATGCTCAAGAGCGCCTGCTACGATATCTTGCGGATGATGCAAGGGCGTCGCACAACTGGCAGACTTCGCAGAAACTCAAAGCTGACCCGCGCATCACATGGCTGGGGCACATTCTTCGTAGATCAAGCCTCGATGAGTTGCCGCAGCTCTTTAACGTGTTGCGCGGCGACATGAGCTGCATAGGGCCGCGCCCCGTGCTTTCATCCGAGCTCGAAGATCGCTATGGTGTTCACGCCAAAGACTACGCAAGGGCCAAGCCAGGATTAACCGGAATTTGGCAGGTCAGCGGTCGCAACAGCACCACTTACGCGCATCGTATCAACTGCGACCGATACTATGTCCGCCGCTGGTCGTTTGTATTGGACCTGGTGATCCTTTTGCGCACTATCCCCGCTGTGCTGAGATTCAAGGATACAGCTTAAATCTGCTCCTCGCTCTTTGCCCAATTTTCGTAGAAAGAACCTTGGCGGCTCTGGCGGACAGTGCTTTGCATATCAGGGCTTGGTTGAAAAGTGTCGGCTTGCAATCGCAAACGGCGCCACAGATAACATAAACCAGCTCCGATCAAGTAGCCCAACTGCAACGTCGCCGTGAGTAGAAACGCCATCAAGAACGCTCTACCTGCCGAAGGGCCGCTTATGAACCAGATAAAACCACCGCCAAAGACTATAAAAGACAGGAAAATCAGCGCCGGCGCCCGAGACAGGCTGCCACATATCATGCCGGTAAGCCCGGCGGCTGAAAAAATCCACAGCATTTAGGGCCCTGCTATTCTCATCTTGCCCAATTTTACGGTAGCTCACAAGGGCATGAGGTGTTTGTGCTTATAGAACCATGAAGACCTCTAAATCACTCAACCTGAGGTTGCACTTCAGTAGCCTATCATATAGTTTACAGTTGAAACAGCCTTCATTATGGCAGCGACGCTGGTGCCACGTGATTTAATCTTGCCCTGCTCTGAAAATGACACTTTCCTTTATAGGACTGGCTGTTTGGCTTCTTCTCCTGCTCGCTGGCCGCTTGACCGGCGGGGCCATTATCATCGGCTTTTTTGCTTCCTTGCCTTTCGGCTCGACCGCATTCGCCACACTGAATTCATTAGGCGGGTCGTCTCCCCAAATTTATACGCTTTTTGTCGTTGCTATTCTTGGCGCAACGGTTGCTCGTCGCGACTTTAACCGTGATCTGGGCAGCGTTTTTGCCCGTTACAAGACGGCGGGCATCCTCTCCGCCCTAGCCTTTTACGCGCTTGCCGGGGCCTATCTCTTCCCACGTCTGTTTGAAGGCGAAACCACCACCTTCGTGCCCTTTGGCGGCGTAGTGAAGGAAGTACCCCTTGCCGCTGTTTCCGGCAACATCACACAGCCGGCTTATTTCTTGCTTGGCGCCTTTATGTTTATCGCATTTTGCGTTCTTTTGCTGCGCGCCGAAAATGTCAGAACGGTGCAGCGTGGATTTTTTGCCTTCGTAATCGTGCATGCTTTGTTAGGCTGGCTCGATTTGGGCGGCAAGCTCACAGGGTCACGCGACGTTCTCGCACCGATTCGTACAGCGACTTATGCCTTATTGACGGACGTCGAACAATCCGGGTTTTGGCGCATCGTAGGGGGATGTTCGGAAGCTTCGTCTTTCGCCGCCCTTGCTCTGGCTGGTCTTGCATTTGCCTTCACCTATTGGCGCGAGGCAGGGTCCTGGTTGGCTTTGACGTTGACTGTTCTCATGCTTGTGCTCGTGCTTCTGTCGACCTCCAGCACGGCCTATGTGGGCTGCGCCGTGCTGGCCATCTTGGCCCTTGGCACGCTTGCAAAAGCGGGGTTTCAAAATCGCCTTAAGGCACAAGATCTCAGTCTCGCCATCGCGCTGCTCTCCGTTCTCGCCGCAATCTTGGCGATTTACCTGTATGACAGCGGTTTATTCGCACCGTTCACCGACCTCTTGCGCACGATGGTCTTCGAAAAGGCAACCTCCGCCTCCGGTCAGGAACGGGCATATTGGAATGCGCAAAGCTTGCAATCCTTCCTTGATACCGCCGGCATGGGAGTAGGTATGGGCAGTTCACGGTCTTCGAGCTGGCCGGTTTCCACCCTGTCCCAATTGGGGCTTGTCGGCTCCATCATGATGCTCAGTCTTGTGACACGGCTTGCCTGGGGAATGGGCCGCTTGCGCCCGCTCCCAGGAGAGGAACCGCTGTTTGCCCTTTGCGCAAGCGTGCGCGCTTGCGGTCTCGCCTTTCTGCTGGCCAACAGCATCGCTGGCGGCACAGCCGATCCAGGTGTCCTGTTTTTCGCATCGCTGGCCACGGTTTTGGCCTGCCAGCGTCACGTTTTGGTAAGGCGCCGTAGCAGCACTGTGCTGAAAGCGCCTCCGGTCGCCGGAGCCACCCTGTTGGCTCGGAGGCGGGCTTGATATTGCAAGAGCGCGAGGCCGATTGGTCTCCTGCAAATGGCTGCTTTCATCTCCCGTCGCGCTTGGGTAACCTCCAAATCCCCTAGACGTCGGGATGATATGCAGGCCGGCAACGCCCCACGCTGCGCAACCCGCAAGCTTAGCGTCAATTTTGCGTCCCCGTTTTTGCGCGGTACGGCAACGCTTTTGCCACTTTAGAAGATTTGTAAATCCTGCACGCTAAGATAGCAAAGAACCGCGACATTACATAACAGCGCCGATCGCAGACAGACATGCTAGAGCCCCAAGGCAATCCCAACAGCCTTCGGAGCAGTGGACCGGCGCGCGTGCCGGCAAGCCCTCTCGAAAGGAGGCGCAGGAAGCCTGCGGGAATTTTGGACGGTTGCGCTCTGGGCTTGCCAGGATGTGAGAGGATTGAATGACCGGCATCAGGCGAGCGCTGCTCTTTACCTCGGCAGAGCGCTATCTCAACCTGGCGGTGAATTTCGGCCTTATCGCGGTCGTCTCACGGCTGCTCAGCCCCGCTGAGATCGGCGTGGCAGCTTTCGGGGTCACGATCTGGGCGCTTGCCGAGACGTTCCGCGACGTGCCAAGCAGCTATTTGGTCCAGCAAGAAGATCTGTCTAAAACAGATGTTCGTACCGCTTTCACGGTGATGTTCCTGATCTCTGTCGCGCTCGCGGCAGCGCTCATCCTCGCGGCGGGTTGGATAGCCACGCAATATAACGACCCCAAGCTGGCACCCTACCTTCAAGTTTTTGCGCTTGCCCTCCTGCCTGGCCCTTTCGAGCGCCCGATCATGGCGCTATTCCGCCGCAATTTCTCCTTCGGCAAATTCGCGCTGATAAATGTGACGACCGTGCTGGTCAATGCCGTCGTGACCATCGGATTGGTGACGCTGGGGTTCAGCTATATGAGCTTTGCCTGGGCGGCGCTCGCCGGTGCCCTGTCCGCGGCCGCGCTTGCGCTTTATTTAAGGCGCGATTTTTGGATGTTCAGCCCGCATCTCGGACACTGGCGGCGTGCGCTTCGTTTCGGCGCCTATAGTAGCGGCTTTGCGCTCCTCAATCAGCTTTCCGAATTGCTGCCCTACCTTGTGCTCAGCCGTTTCTTTCGTTTCGAGGCGGTGGGGTTCTACAATCGCGCGCTTCTTGTGAGCCAGATACCCAACAAATTGCTGCTGTCCGGTCTGGGCCCTGTCGTGTTGCCCGTCCTCGCCGCCAAGGCCAGGCTGGGCCGTGACCTGAAAGCGCCGTTTCTTCTGGGCGTATCCTATATCTCAGCGGTGCATTGGCCGGCCTTTGTGCTCCTAGCGCTGCTTGCGCACCCGGCTGTGGAAATTCTCGTCGGATCGCAATGGTTCAGCATTGTGCCGCTGGTGCAGATTATGGCCGTGGCCACGCTGTTCACCTTCTGCGGCATCCTCAACTATCCCGCTTTGATGGCCGTTGGAGCGCTGCGCGATCTCCTCCTCTCCAGTCTTATCGCCATGCCTGTTGTGGTGATCATCAACGGCGTGGCCGCCACCTTCGGGCTTATGCCGCTTGCGCTCAGCCTGCTGGTTACTTTGCCGCTGCAGAGCATCGTGGCGCTCTGCTTCGTGCGCCGGCATGTCCAGTTCAGCTGGAGTGAATTTGCAGCCGCGACCGTTAAGAGTTTGGTGATCACGGCCTTTTCAGCCGCGCTGCCAGCCGCTCAGATTTTCCTAGCGGGAATGCGGTTTGAGATGTCAATCCCGCGCGGGATCGTTCTTGGCTGTTTGGCAATTCTGGGCTGGCTTGCCGGGGTCTGGCTCACCCGGCATCCCTTGCGCGATGAACTTCTGATGCTTTTCGGCGCGCTGCGTGGTGCTCGCGGTGCGCGAAAGCCGCCGCTTCCGGCCGAAACACGGACATGATGCCTGCGTCTTCTGCTGGGCCGATAATCAACCGGCCTCGTCGATGCGCGTCATGAGGCCTAGATAGGTTTGCGCAATGGCCTGCCAAGTGAAAGTCGCCGCACGATTTGACCCTCTTTCGATCATGCGCCGGCGCAGTTGCTCGTCCTGCTGAAGCTGGGCAACGGCTTCGGTCCATGCCTCCGGGGCGTCGGGGTCCGCGAACATGGCGCCCTCGCCGCACACCTCCGGCAGGCACGGCGATGATGAGGCAATCACCGGACAGCCATGCACCATCGCCTCCACGGCCGGGAGCCCAAAGCCCTCGATGCGCGATGGGAAAAGAAAGCAGACCGCGCCCGAGAAGAGCCTGGCCAGATCATCGTCGCTGACGCGGCCAAGCAAACGGAGATTGCCGGGCCGCCCTTGTCCACCGAGCGGCAGCGTATCTTCCCGAATGTCGCCGGCCATATAAATGTCGAGTCCCATCGCTTCCAGTGCGGGCGCCATGCGCAGGACGAGCGCCATGTTTTTGTATTTCTGCGGCTGGCCGAGGCAAAGCACATACGGGCGCGGCCCGGTTTCCAGCTTCGAACGGCTGGCGTCCCAGCGGGCGGCGTGATCGGCGCCATTATAGGCAACGACGACTTTTTCCGCCGGCGCGATGCCGTAACGGACGAGATGGTCGCGGGATAGCTCGGAGACGGTGGTTATGAACCGTGCGCTCCGTCCCAGCGCCGGTAGGATTAGGCGATGCGCCAGCCTGAAAGCTGGCCGATAGCTCTCCGGCATGATGAAAGTATGCGCGTCATGAATGCAGGCGATATGGCGGCGGATAGCAACAGGCGCGAGATTGCAAAAGCTCACAAGCCCGCCCACTACCGCTCGGGGCAATTGTCGTTGCACCCAATATTGCGGCAGGCGCGGCCTGCTGAACTCGGGCACATGGCGGAGGGGAATATGGCGCAAAGGCAGATTTTCCGGCTCGCGCGGCACGATCAAGGTGATATCGAGCCCTGCGGCGGCGGGATGTCCATCGTGGAGAAGACGATCCATTGCGAGCGTCACCTCCCGAGCATAGCGGGCAACGCCAGTCGGGCGCAGCGCGACGAAGTCGCCATTCAGCGCCCAAACACCTTTGCTTTTTCTCATTATTGGCCTGCGGCCGCGCCGCTTTCGTAACGACTGTGTCGTGCTGAGTTACGCTGCTTCGGCGCGCGGCGATACCGGGCTTTGCCGTAGACATTAATTCTCTACAAGAGAGTGATCCAGCAGAGTGCGGCGCAAAAGCCAACAAAGCGCTCTCAAGAAGCGTGCGTGAATTGGCGGCCAATGCATTGAGTACACCGGCGTTGGGTGATAGGGAAACGGACCTCTCCAGCTTAATGGCGGCTATTCCTCAAGCTATGGCAAGATCTTGGAGCATCAACGGACGTTTTCTAACGCAGCCGCTTTCGGGCGTGCAGCGTTATGGGGAGGAGATCGTCCAGGCGCTCGATGCGCTGTTGAGCGAGGGCCATCCGTTGACGCGCGGCTTGTCGCTGGAATTGCTGACGCCCCCGGTCCTGACAAGACCTTTGCCCCTTGCAGCCATTGAGATGCGGCGCACGGGCACGAGCGGGGGCCATACTTGGGAGCAGCTGACCCTGCCGAGGGCGCCGCGCGGCGGGCTGCTCAGCCTGGCAAACACCGGGCCGGTTGCCGCAAGGAAGCACATCGTATGCATCCATGACGTGAACACCCGGATCTATCCCTCAAGTTACTCGGCTCAATTCCGCGCGCTGTATCGCGTGTTGCTCCCGGCGCTTGGTCGCAGCGCCGCGCGCGTGGCGACCGTCTCGCACTATTCCGCAAATCAGCTTTCCGCCTTCGGCATTGCGCGCCGGAACAAGATGGCGGTCATTCCCAATGGTCATGAGCACGCCTTGCGCTGGAGTGGCCGTCACTCTCTCAACACCGAGAAAGCTGGTGGTGGAAACACGATCTTGGTGATTGGCAGTCCAGCGCCGCACAAGAATGTGCGTCTGCTGCTGGAGATGGCGGATCAGCTCGCGGCGGCTGGCCTGCGGCTGGCGATCGTCGGGATGGCCGATCCCCGCGTATTCAGCCAGAACGCGACGGTCACCGAGGCACCCAACGTGCTCTGGCTGGGCGGCCTGACCGATAACGAAATCTCGGCGCTGCTAGACGATTGCCTGTGTCTGGCATTTCCCTCCTTCGCGGAAGGCTTCGGTTTGCCCGCCCTGGAAGCAATGGCACGCGGTTGTCCGGTCGTCGTTTCCGATCGCACCAGCCTGCCCGAGATATGCGGCGATGCCGCCCTCTATGCCGCGCCCACAGCCTCCGCGGCCTGGCTCGCGCATTTTCAGCGATTAAAGGACGATCAAGGCCTGCGTACCGGCCTTATCGAAAAGGGCCATGCGCAAGCGCGCCGCTTTCGCTGGCGTAAATCCGCCGAGCTGTATCTCAAGCTGATGGCCAGAGTCGACGGCCTCGAGGCGTAGCGATCGGGCCGGTGCTAAAGCTATGATGCCTGTCTGCTGGGGTAGCGGTCCAGGAGGCAGTTGGTGGAATCGTGATTATAGATGACGCGCCCGTTGTCCTCGATCCGAAGACGGCGGTAATGATCATGGCCCTCATCATCCAGACGGTACTGGTTAATGCAGATAAGAGCTGCCTTCCTCGTCTCGAAATTTCCGAGAACCTCCAACCCGCCGTCCCGATTTTCCAAAGTTACGCGATAGGTCATCGCCGCGCCTTTCTTGCCGCATGAGTCGCTATCATGCCATGTGGCGCGCACTGGAAAAGACGGGTTTGCGCGAAGCGGTACTCGGCATGTCGATTATTTCTCGACGAAGGCCTTTTCGACGACAAAAGTTCCAGGTTGGCCGCTCGAGCCTTCGGAAAATCCGCGCTCCTCGGCGAGCATGCGCAGATCTTGCAGCATGAGCGGGCTGCCACAGATCATGATGCGGTCATGGGCGGGTTCAAGCGGGGCCAAGTCGATATCGCGAAACAGGCGCCCGGACGCGATCAGGTCGGTAATGCGTCCGCGATTCTCGAAAGGCTCGCGCGTGACTGTGGGGTAGTAAATGAATTTGCCGCCCGCGATGTCGCCAAGCAGCTCGTCTTCCTCAAGGCCCTTGGTCAGCATATCGCGATACGCCAAATCAGCCACCTTTCGGCAGCTATGCACCAAAAGGACCTTCTCATATCGCTCGTAGCTTTCAGGATCACGCATGATGCTGAGAAAAGGCGCTATGCCGGTGCCCGAGGCCAACATGTAAAGCGTGCGTCCGGGAAGGAGATTGTCGAGAACCAGCGTTCCCGTGGGTTTGCGGCCTACCAGGATTTGCGAGCCTGGCGTGATGTGCTGGAGGCGCGAGGTAAGCGGACCGTCCGGAACTTTGATGCTGAAAAACTCCAGAGTATCGTCGTAATTCGGGCTGACCATGCTATAGGCGCGAAGCAGCGGCTTGCCCTCCACTTCGAGCCCGATCATGGTGAACTGGCCATTGTCGAAGCGAAAAGACGGGTTTCGCGTCGCATGAAAGCTGAAGAGTTCATCCGTCCAATGGTGAACCGAAAGAACTGTCTCCTGCGTAAACGCGCTCATCGCCACCGTTCCTCGTTGAACATCGCTTCGTTCCGCCAGATAGGGATCGGCGGTCGCGGTTCAAGTGATAGCGTGTAAGAGCGGCGGTGTCCGCCCATTTTTGCGGTGCGTCGGTAGGACATAATCACAGCGGACGCGTTTTCACGCGCGCCCGCTGATGCCGGTGATTGGTCGCAAACACGTAGGAGCTAGCGCACCTTCTCGACCTGAATACGTTCCTCGGTACGGCCCATGTCATCCTTACAGAGCACGCGAACCTGTGATTCGGCTTCATCACGGGTTACGAAAGCAAGCGGGCCGACCTGAACCACGGTCGATTCGACCGGCCTTGTTTCCACCACGCGGCATTTCTTGTCCGGCCCGCGGACGACATAATATTCAGCGGAAAAGGCCGGAGCTGAAAAGCCGGCAATGACGGCGACGGCGAAAAGAGATTTAATCATCGAGAACTCCCATGGTTGTGTTTATGGGATGACAACGACTAGGTCAGGAAAAGGTTGCTTGCACGCGTGAAAAGCTTAATGCCCTTGCAGGGATAGTGTTCAAATGCACGCATCAGAGCCATTACAGTACGGCATCTGGTAAAATTTTACTTAATACGCTAAAGAAGTTTGGATTTGCGGCAGAAACTTGGCGGAAGAGAGCGGGAGTCGAACCCACAAAGGACTGCAAGGCAGCCCCATCTGGCTTTGAAGGCCAGCCGCACCACCGGATGCGCTTCTCTTCCCTGCCGTCATTGACGATGTATCATTTCAGCCTTCGACGGCCATGGTCAAGCGTTAGCCGGGCCGCATGGCCTCCGAAATGGTCAAGACGTTCCGGCCTTACGCGGCGCAGATCGCCGCGGCGGACGGTAACGCCCTGCCGGTCGAAAAACTCCAAAATCTCGATGGCGACTTTACGGCCGCTGTCGATCCGGTCGCGGAAAGCGGCGGCCGTGAACGTGCCGGACGCCTCTGCGGCGTCGAGAGCGGCGGCAATGGCGATCATCTCCGCAACGCTAGTACGCAGGAAGAAGTGATCCCGCGCGACCTCGACCAGGCGACCCATGCGGGCCATTTTGCGCATGAGCTGGCGCAGTATTTCCTCGTTCATCGCGAGCTCGCCGGCAAAATCGCGAACGCGGGGCGGGCGGAAGCGATGCTCAGCGATCGTCCGCTCGATGCGCGCGGCGATGGCCTCATCCTGGGGAGAAAGCGTTGCCTTGTGGGTTGGCAGCCGGACCCATGGGCCGTCTTGCACCGCCTCGCCAGCCTCGATCTGGGCGGCCAGAACCGCGGCGAAGGCGGCGGGCGTCAACCGTTGCGGCAATAGGGTGCGCAGCCTTTCCGGATGCGGACCGGGGGTGTCCGGCGCGTTGGCATGGAAAGCGGCAAGCGTCTGGCTAAAGTCCGCGCGCGCGCGGTCCCAAGCGTCTCGTCCGAAGGCCACCGAACCCTTGCGGATCGCACACAAACGCGACCAAAGCTCGTCTGCTTCGCGCGGCGTCAGGTTGCGTGCCTTGGCGAAATCAGCGGCGTCGATGCCCGGCGCTGCGGAAAGGAGCAGCGCGGCGGCTTGTTCGGTAGGGTGCTTCAGCGCGCCGAGGCGGATGAGACGGTCCGGTTTGCGGCGCTGCCGGGGCGAGGCGAAGGGATCACAAACAACCGCGCCTCCAAGCGTCCGTTGGGCGGCACTATCGCGCAGAATCGCGAGGTCGCCGGCGAGCGCGCCAATGGGCATGTCGAGCACGAGCTGAGCGTAGGTCTCCGAGCCAGGGGCGATGCTGCCCTCCTCGAGCAGCGCGACGCGGCCGGTGACATGCGCGGCGCCGAGATGAATGTGCACCGGCGTCCAGTGACGCAAGAGCTTCTCCTCGGAGGCAAGCAGGCGAAGGCTGACGTCGAGCGTTGCGGTTGGTGCATGGATTTCGGGCGCGAGCACCCAGTCGCCGCGGCGAATCTTGTCCTTGTCGAGACGGGGCCCGGTGATGTTAAGCGCGCAGCGCTCGCCCTGGACGGCGCGCTCCGCCGGGCGGTTTTGTGCGTGAAGGCCGCGCACCCGCACTTCAATCCCCGAGGGCGAAAGCTTGAGCCGGTCCTCCACCGCGATCGTGCCAGAAAACAAGGTCCCCGTCACGACCAGACCTGTGCCCGACAGGCTGAAACTCCTGTCGATGGCAAGGCGCGGATAGCCTGCGGGTACGGCGGCCATAGGGTTCAGCACATTCAGAGCGGCTTTAAGTTCGCCAAGGCCAACACCGGTTATGGCGGAAACGGGAAAGACGGGCGCACCCGCCAGCCCCGTACCGGCGAGCACCGCCTCGATTTCCGCCCTGCGCTGGACCAGCAAATCGCTGTCCGCCAGATCGGCTTTGGTCAGGGCGACGACGGCGCGTTCAACCCCTAACAGGTCGATGATGTGCAAATGTTCGCGCGTCTGCGGCATCACCCCATCGTCCGCCGCGACGACCAGCATGACCGCGTCGATGCCGGTCGCGCCCGCCAGCATATTGTGGATGAAACGCTCATGGCCCGGCACGTCGACAAAACCGGCGATACCGCCACCGGAGAGCGGAAAATAAGCGTAGCCGAGATCGATGGTGATGCCGCGGCGCTTCTCCTCGGCAAGGCGGTCGGCGTCGACGCCTGTGATGGCCTTCACCAGGGCCGTCTTGCCGTGGTCGATATGGCCCGCGGTGCCGATAATCATGGCGGGTGCTCGCCGCCCGGCGTGCTCACGGCTGAAGGGCGGCCAGCTGCTGGGCAAGCAGCGCTTCTTCGTCTGCCGCGAGACAGCGCAGATCCAGCCAGAGCCTTCCCTCCGCCAGCCGTCCGATGACCGGCACAGGCAACGCCCGTAGCCTTTGGGCCAACGCTTCCAGGCTCGCGCCTTCTTGTGGCCGCTGCCGTTCGAAACGCAGCGTTAGCGCCCAACTCGGCATGAGGTCAAGGGGCAGGGCGCCCGAGCCGATTTGACTGCGGCATTGTTCGACGTCGAGACGGAGACCCTGCTGCTGGAATTGGGCGTCCAAAGCTTCGTGAATACGCCGAGCAGCGGCCGCAATCGCGTCCGGGGCACGCGCGAGAAGCGCGATGGTGGGGAGCTTGGTCCGCAGAAGTTCCGGATCGGCATAGAGCTTCAGCGTCGCTTCGATGGCGGCGAGCCTGATCTTGTCGAGCCGCAGCGCGCGTTTTAGCGGGTGCTTGGCGATCCGGCGAATGAGGTCGCGGCGTCCCGCAATGAACCCCGCCTGCGGCCCGCCAAGCAGCTTATCGCCGGAAAAGGTGACGGCATCGACACCGGCCGCCACGGACTCGGCTGCTGTGGGCTCATGCGGCAGCCCAAAGCAGCGCAGATCGACGATCGTTCCCGAGCCGAGGTCTTCGACGACCGGCACGCCGCGTCCGCGCGCCAGCGCAACCAGTTCGCGCGCGCTCACAGCGGCGGTAAAGCCTTGCACCGCATAGTTTGAGGTATGCACCTTCATGATCAACGCGGTTTCCGGGCCGATGGCGCGCTCGTAATCCGCCAAATGCGTGCGGTTCGTGGTACCGACTTCGACCAGCGTGCAACCCGCCTCGCGCATGATGTCTGGAATGCGGAACGAGCCGCCGATTTCCACCAGCTCGCCGCGCGACACGATAACCTCGCGCCCGCGAGCCAATGCCGTCAGCAAGAGGAAAACGGCTCCGGCGTTGTTATTCACCGCGGTTGCGGCTTCCGCGCCGGTCAGCCGCGTCAGCCACGGTTCGATGTGCAAGTCGCGCTCGCCGCGCCTGCCTTCGTCCAAATCATATTCGAGATTGGCCGGATAGCGCATGGCGGTCAGCGCCGCTTCGGCCGCTTCATCTGCAAGCAGCGCGCGGCCCAGATTGGTATGCAGGACGGTGCCGGTCAGATTCAGCACGCGGCGCTGCGATTGCGCGAAGCCGCTGCCTAGCTTTTCGCGGCAATATTGTGCAACCGCCTCGGCTTCCGCGCCGATCCGGCCTTGCCGGATAGCTCTTGCTGCATCGCGGGCGGCTTCGCGCAGCGGGACACGCCCATACCTGTCGGCGAGGGACGCCATCTCCGGCCAATTCAGGATCGCGTCAATAGACGGCGGCGTGGCGCTGCCTGCGGATTTGGACCGCGCGGCGGTCACAGGAGAAAGCCCTCAATGGCCCTGTAGGAAAGGATTGGGTGCATGACGTTTCCACCCGGCCTCGCTGACGAGGACATCGAGGCCGAAGCTGGCGAGGTCGTCGGCGAAAGGCTCAACGCCCATATCCTTGGCGGCATAAAGCAGCTTGGAATAAGACCCGCAGGCGTCACAAATTTCCGCCTTAGCCGCACCCTCGGCGCCTTCGATCTCCTGATAGGCGATCTTCTTCTCATCACCGCATACGATACAGTTCAACCGCACATGATTCCAGGATGAACAGCAAAGCGAGCAGGTGAGGTAGCGGCGGCCATAGGCTTGGTCCGCGACGACGACGCCGGCGACAGGCGGCGACCCGCAGGCGGGACACAGACCCGCGGCCTCCAGCGGCTTCAGCATGGCCTGGTCAAGCCGCACGGCGTGGCCGGCAAATTCCGGCTGCAGGGCAGCGACCGCGAAGACAGCCTCGCCCGCGGCTCCCGAAGAAACGGTGCGCGTCACAACGGCGATGCCGAGCGCATTGAGCTGTTCATCGCTCGCCGCAGCGAGCCGCTCGGCCGTGATTTGGCTTTCCTCGGGCAAGGCGGCGAGCGGCAGCTCATTCACGATCCGGCGGATGGCCCGGCGATAGAACTCCGACGGGCGCCAGGATGACAGGTCCAAAAGCGGCATGCTGTGCGCGGCCGCACTGTTCATGCTCTCGGGCGACCCCAGCGGGGACGTTTTTTGCGTCTCTTGCTCGGCGGCGAGGCTGGCCTGGACATCTGCGAGCAGAGCGAGAAAAGCAAGAAAGGCGCTCAGCGGGTGGTCCGCACTGAGCTGACGAAGGCGTTCCGCCCGTTTCTGGAACAAATTCGGGAGCTGCGGCGGACGAAAAAACTCGTCCGCCGCAGCTTTGCCGATACTTAGCTCAGGGAATTGCGGCTTGCCGCTCATTCGGCTGGAGCCCGCTGCTCTCCAGCGGATGGAGGCCGTTCCTCGCCATGCACGCGCCGCCCGGTTTTCACCTCTTGGCGCAGCCATTTGCGATGATGACGCCATGCCCACGCGCCCGTCACAGAGCCACGTGTCATGGCACGGACCGTTCCGCGCACCCAAATCGCCGAATAGGCATGCAGGATCCAGACCAGCACGATCGCAACAGCGGCCACGGCATGGACGACGGCTGCCAAACGTTTCTGATCGATGGTGATGTAGGACGAGAAGTAAACGTCCCAAAGGCCAATGCCGCTCAGCACCAGAATGATGATGAGAAAAGTCATGGCCCAGAAGACGAACTTCTGGCCTGCATTGTAGCGGCCAACCTCGGGAAGCCGCTCCTCGTCGCCGTTGATAACGTCTCGTATCCGCCACAGCCAGCGCACGTCATCGATATTGGGGAAGTTGTACCAGACGAAGCGCAGGAACAGGCCCGTAAAGCCGATGAGGAGCACGACACCGATGAACGGATGGATGATTCGGGTCCATTGGCCGCCGCCGAACAGCGCCGTCAGGAAGTAGAGCGACGGGTGGAACAGGGCGAAGCCGCTCAGGGCCAAAAGGATGAGCGACCCCGCCGTGATCCAATGGTTGATCCGTGCCCCGCCCGAGTAGCGGTCCACGGTGGTGTGTTTTTCGTGCCGCTTCATGCCTTACCTCTTCCCGAGAGCTGATCGGCATTGGCCTGATCCTCCTCGCTGGTCTCGTTGGGACCCTTGGAGATGTGGTGGAAGAAGGCGATAAGGCCGGCTAGCGCTATGCCGGCGAGCGATAGCGGCTTGAATATGCCTTTCCAAAGAGCAACCGCCTCGTCGATCTTGGGGTTGTTCGGCAAGCCGTTATAGAGATCGGGCTTGTCGGCATGATGCAGCACATACATCACGTGCGTGCCGCCAACGCCCGCCGGATCGTAGAGACCGGCATTTTCAAAGCCGCGCTCCTTCAAGTCGGCGATGCGTCCCTGCGCGTGCTCCACCATGTCTTCCTTGGAGCCGAAATAAATGGCCTGGGTCGGACAGGCTTTCGCGCAAGCCGGAGCTTGCCCAACAGACACACGGTCCGAACACAGGGTGCATTTATAGGCCTTCTGGTCGACCTGGGAGATACGCGGAATGTTGAAGGGACAGCCCTTGATGCAATAGCCGCAGCCAATGCAGTTTTCCTGGACAAAGTCGACGATGCCGTTCGCATATTGAACGATGGCGCCGGGAGCCGGGCAGGCCTTAAGGCAGCCCGGGTCCTCGCAATGCATGCAGCCATCCTTGCGGATGAGCCATTCGAGATTGCCCTCGCCATTGACGTGTTCGGCGTAGCGCATCAGCGTCCAAGTGTTTTCGGTGAGGTCGTGGGGGTTGTCGTAAACCCCCACATTCACGCCGACTTCTTCCTGGAGATCGTTCCATTCGAGACAGGCCACCTGACAGGCCTTGCAGCCGATGCATTTGGACACGTCGATCAGCTTGGCCACTTCAATGTGCTTGCGCACGCTGGGCGGCGGCTCGGTGGAGGCTGAACGGCGTCTAATGTCGAGAGACTGTAGCGATGCCATTGCCGTTCCTCCTAGCCTTGCCGTTTGGCGCCGGGGCCGCTTTCGGCGACCGGCGTTTCATTCGGCGGCGTTGAGCGCTCCACGTTGACGAGAAACGCCTTGAACTCCGGCGTCTCGATATTGGCGTCGCCGACGAAAGGTGACAGCGCGTTGGCGCCAAAACCCTTTTTCGCTTCGCCCATGAAGCCCCAATGGATCGGTATCCCGATCACATGTACCTTCTTCCCGTCGATATCGAGCGTGGGCAGGCGTTTGGTGATGACGGCCTTGGCTTTCACGTAGTTGCGATTGCTCCAGACCTTCACCCAGTCGCCGGG
>Ga0136634_10000092_pt1 | contig 43675 bp, 41 predicted proteins | sample AntDrymUQ8332106_2_FD_104654 | JGI IMG/M metagenome (GOLD analysis project Ga0136634, IMG submission 104654) | Polar desert sand microbial communities from Dry Valleys, Antarctica - metaG UQ833 (21.06) | ecosystem: Environmental > Terrestrial > Soil > Desert | place: Antarctica: Dry Valley... | reverse complement strand
CAACCGAATCCACGAGGTAGGTGTCATCGCCTGCCCCGCCGATCAGCACGTCGTTGCCCTCGCCGCCGTCAAGCAGATCGTTGTCTGCACCGGCGACCAAAACATCGTTTCCAGCGCCGCCATAGAGGGCATTGGCGCCGGAATTGCCGGTCAGCACGTTGTCGCGGTCGTTGCCGGTCGCCGACAGGTTCGCAGCCCCGATCAGGGTTAACGCTTCGACATTGGCCGCCAGTGGACCGTTGAGCTGGACGCCGCTCACGACCGTGTCAAAACCGCTTTCCGCGTCTTCGCTCACCATGTCGCCCAGCGAGTCCACCACATAGCTGTCGTCGCCGGCGTTTCCAGCCATGAGATCGTCGCCGGAACCGCCGTCAAGGGTGTCATTGCCGCCATTGCCGACCAGAATATCCGCGCCCGCGCCGCCAAAGATGGCGTTGGCGCCGGCATTGCCGATGAGGTCGTTAGCGAGATCGTTGCCGGTCGCGGACAGGTCGCCGCTGCCAGTCAGGGTGAGGGCTTCGACGTGTGCCGCCAGTGCGCCACTCAGCTGCACGCCCGTTGCGATCGTGTCATAGCCGCCGTCCTGCTGCTCGATAACGCTGTCGGCAGCCGAGTCCAAGACGTAGCTGTCATCGCCCGCGCCGCCAACCAGCATGTCGTCGCCGCTTCCACCATCGAGCGCATCATCGCCGGCATTGCCGATCAGCGTGTCGCTGCCTGCGCCGCCAAGGAGCTGGTTCGCCCCGGCATTGCCTTCCAGCCGGTTGTCCAGCTCATTGCCCGCCGCCGAAAGGTCAGCGCTGCCGGTAAGGCTCACGGCCTCGACGTTGGCAGCGAGCGGGCCGTCGATCTGAACGCCCGTCACAATCCGGTCGAAACCGCCGCCCGTGGCTTCTGTCACCACGTCCGCAGCCGAATCCACGAAATAGGTATCGTCGCCCTGGCCGCCGGTCATCGCATCGTCGCCGGTCCAGCCATCCAGCAGATCATTGCCTGCCCCGCCGATCAGCACGTCGTTGCCCTCGCCGCCGTCGAGCAGGTCGTTGCCGGCATTGCCGGTGAGGATGTCGTCGCCGGCGCCGCCTTCCAGCAGCGTAGCGTCGGCGGAGGCGGTCAGCGTGTCATCGCCGCCATAGCCGGTGATGTGGTAAGTGCCGGCACCGCCCTGCAGCACATCGGCGTTCTCGGTTCCCAGAATTACGGGCACGATCACCGGCGCGGGAGCTGCGGCCACGAACGTCTCGTCGGCAGACAGGCTGGTGCGGATATTGGCTTCGCTGAGTTGGCCCGCATCCGTGTTGCTAAGCGTGGCGAGCGTCGTGAAAGCACCTGACCCGGTAGCGTTGACCTGAACATTGACGTCGGTGCCATTTTGGACGAAGCGGGCATAGCCGCTCTCGATAACATTGCCTTGGTCCCAGCCATATCTCGCCGCCAAGACCGAGAGATCGACCACGTCGCCCGCGGTGCCCGTTTCGAAGTCGGTTATGCTGTCGCCCGCCTCGCTCAGGAGATGGTAGGCGAAACGGTCGCGTCCCTCGCCGCCGGTCATGACGTCGCTGCCGGCGCCGCCCCAGATATAGTCGTCGCCCGCGCCGCCGGAGATGGTGTCGACGCCCTTGCCGCCGAGCAGCAGGTCGTGCGCGCCGGTGCCCTGGACGGTGTCGTTGGGATTGGCCGCTGTGGCCTTGGTGAAGGTCGTGTCTGTGACCGTGACATGGTCCGAGGAGGCGAGATTGCCCGGGCCATAGGCCTCGAAGGACGAATTCGTGATCGCGTTGTTCGCCGGATCGTTGGATGCGTAGACGGAGTAGTTGACGGTCTCCTTCAGCGTAATGCCGTCAAGGGTGATGTTGCGACTATCGCCGTCTTCATATTCGAAAAACTGTACGCCGCGCTGATTGCCGGCGCCGCCGCTGTCTGTCATTTGGCCGCCGATGCCGCGCGCCATGAGGAAGCCAAAACTGTCATGGGCTTGGACATTCTCGAATGTGCCGTTCACGGCCTCGGAGTGCCAAGAGAAAGCGTAATTGCGTGTGCCGTAGGCAACCGTATCGGACACATGCATGCCGATATCGCCGCCATATTGGGCCACATAGGCCGAATTGGCTGGCGTGCCGATGGCGTTGTTGTCGGCGGCATGGGTGACGTTTTCCGCGTAGAGCCCCTTGATGGCCGTACCGCTCGAACTGAGCGAGCTGACGGCGATGCCCAGCGCCGCCGAGCCGCTGTCGAGCATGTTCTTCACCGAGACGTCGGTGATTTGTGCGTTCACGCTGTCGACGATATTGATGCCGCGTCCCATCCCATCATGGACGGAGATATCGCTGATCTGGGCGCCCACCACGCTGCGGAGCTGGACAAGTGGCGTGTTCCACGCCGTATGCGTCTGGTCGCCGACGATCTCGCCGTTCTTGATCACCAGCTCGCCGCTGAAATAGGAGGTGGCGCGCACATTGGTGTCGTATTGCGACTGATCGACGAGAGCGCCCTTGAAAGTGACGGTATTGCCGTCGACGCTAAGCACCTGCATGGCCTGTCCCATGCGCGTAGGCAAGCCGCCGTTTGGATTGTCGCCGGGCAGCTTGTCCTCCGAAACCACCTTGATCCACGCGCCTTCGGAAACGCCCGCCGGGAGCTTCTCATAGCTCATGGTGGTATTGCCTTCGCCGTCATCGCCAAGCCGCACGGCGATGGCGGAATCGTGCTTGCCGATGCCGGTTATGACGGAGACGTTGCCCGCCTTCTGCAGCGTCGAGCCATTGAGATCGAGTGTGATGTCGCGGTTAGCAACGTCGATCGCCAGGCCGATGCCGATGGCTATCGTCTCGCCCTCGGGCAGGATGACGGTGCCGCCGCCCGTAAGGGATGCCAGGGCTTTGATGATGTCGTTTTCCGTTGCGCCGGAGGCGAGCTGAATTGTTGCTTCCATGAAGAGCTCCGTATCAGTTTAAGTGCAGGTGAAAGCGCGCTTTTCCATTCTGGAGAGCGATGCATACCCCTTTGGGGCGCTTTTTGTTTGGAGGCGGCCGGGATCAGGCACGTCCACAAGGACTGTGCGTCCACTTCAGGCAAGCGGCGGGTTTAGCCCCGGTCCAGCCCACGACGGGACCCTACATGCCGGTTCCACATTCCGGAAGGTAAAGTCGGGAAGCAAGTTAGCCCGGTCTCAATTCGGTCGTTAAAGGTTGATGGGTATTCGGTTTGCCAGTCAAAAGACTAGTCTCAACCTGTGCCTAGTCTCGGCCTCTGGCCCATATCCGCAGACGGGCGCGTGTTGACGGGGAGCTACGAGCGCGCTGCAACCGGTGACGGGAGCCGTTGGGGCAAGAAGGCAACCGCCGTCAGGATCACAAAGGCTGCCGCGGCGAGAATGTGGAACAGGGCGTCGAAACCCCAGCGCTCGTAAACAAAGCCGACAAGCGGGAGCGTCGCCGCCAGCACGCTGAAGCTCACCACAAAGCGCACGCCATAGATCCGCGCCCTGAACGCCCCGCTCGCCATCCTGCCGATCATGTAGTCATTGATTGGGATTTGCCCGAACGCGCCCAGCATGAAGCCGAGGGACACGGCGAGCGCGGGCACATCCGTTAGCCCCGGCATGAGTACGAAGAAGACGAGCTGCATGGCCGCAAGGGTTAGGAAAACCGGGCGCGGGCCGAAACGGTCGAGCATGGCGCCCACGACAAGCTGCGCCATTGAGGCAACCGCGAACACCAGAAAGGCCAACGCGCCGATGATGGTAGCCGTCTCCGCACCCTCCGGCACGGCGGCTCCGTACAGCCAACCGGCGGCGTTTGCCGCCAAATCCTGCAATCTTTCCGCAAAGATCTTAGGCAGCGCGAAGGTGGTGGATTGGAAGATGATGCTGGAGACGGCGGTGGTTACAAATACGATGACGGAGACGCGGATCAGCACGGCTTTGTAATCAGCGGGCAGAACGGTATTCGCGGGCGCGGGCTCCGGTTTGCGCTCCTGTTCAACGGTCCTGACTTCGCGCCACCGCGCGACGACATACACGAAACCGACCGCAACGGAAACCAGCCCGGGCACGATGAACGCCGCGCGCCAGCCGCCATTGTCGATGAAATAGCCGGTGAGCAAGGCGGCGCTGGCGACGCCCAGATTGCCCCACACCCCGTTCTGCGCCAGGCGCATTCCGGTATTTTTCCACTTCGCCGTGAGGATGGCGAGGCCGACGGGATGATAGATCGCGGCGAAGACGCCCACGATAAACAGGCCGAGGCCGATCTGAAACGGAGTCTGCGCAAAGCCGGTCGCTACCGCGGAAAGGCCCGCGCCGATGAAGAACACGCACATCATTCCATCGCGATTCCACTTGTCCGCGAGCCACCCCGCTGGCAACGCGAACAGGCCGAAGGCGAAAAAGCCCGGCGTCGCGTAACGCAGCAAATCGGCATAGCTTAGATTCCAGTCGCGGGTGAGCGCGAGAGCCGCGACGGTCGCGAAAATGAGCGTGAACAAATGGTCGAGGAAATGCCCGACATTCAGCAGCAAGAAATGCAGTCGGTCGCGGTTCATGAATGCCCCAAGCCGTTCCGGTTTCCGATATGCCCGCTAAAGCGATCAGGCTTTGCGGTGCGCGCCGGAAGCGTGTCACGTGCAATCTAAGCTTGGCAGGGATAAGATGTTACGCCAATAATCGTCGAGATCCTGTCATCGCTGGACATAGACGCTTGCAGCCTTTCTCAACGCGCAGCACCGATCCGCAGGACTACCAACAGGTTGCCCGGCCGCTTGCGGGTATGGCGAAAAGCTTTGCCGATGGTTTTGAGATCGCCGCCCATCATCACCAGCGCGATCAGCTTCTCTATGCCGTGGCTGGCATTATGCGCATCCGCACTGCGCGTGAGGCTTGGATCGTGCCGGCGGATCGCGCGGTGTACATTCCCGCGAGCACCGCTCATTCCGTCAGCATGCGGGGCGCCGTGGAGATGCGCACCCTTTATCTGGCCCCGGGCTCGGCGCCCGATCTGCCGGCCAGACCCGTCGCTATCCAGGTGACCAGCCTTTTGCGTGCGCTGATCATGGCGCTTGTCGAGGAACCGGTCCTTTACGATGAGAGCGGGCGAGGCGGCGCTATCGCCAGCCTGATCCATTCCGAGATTGCCCGCGCGGACCGGCTCTCGCTCGTGGTGCCGATGCCGGCGGATGTTCGCCTGAGCCGGATATGCCTTGCACTTCTGTCGGAACCCTCGGACCGCAGGACGCTGGATCAATGGGCCGAGCGGGCCGGCGCCTCGCCGCGCACGCTTGCGCGTCTCTTTCAGGAAGAGGTCGGGTTGAGCTTCGCGGCGTGGCGCCAGCGCGTCCGTTTCCACAACGCGCTCGAAGCACTGGTGAGGGGCGAACCGCTCATCCGTGTGGCAGCGCGGAACGGCTATCGCAGCGCGAGCGCGTTCTCGGCCGCATTCCGCAAGACCATGGGGCAGGCGCCTTCCTCCTTAGGGCAACGCCCACGCCCATAGGCGGTCACTGGATGCTGCGGCGGAACAGCCAGGCGGAAATCGCCAGTGTGAACAGCGCGATGAGAATGAGCGGCACGATATTGGCCAGCACTTCCGCGCTCGGCATTCCCTTGAGGAAAACGCCGCGCATGATCACCAGGATGTGCCGGAGCGGATTGATGAGCGTGAAGGTTTGCAGCCAGCCAGGCATGTTCTCAACGGGCGTCGCGAAGCCCGACAACAAAATGGCGGGTGAGGCGAACAGAAAAGTGCCGAGAAAAGCCTGCTGCTGGGTTTGCACCAGGGAGGAGATGAACAGCCCGATGCCGACAGCGGAAGCGAGGAAGAAGAAAAGAGCGACGTAGAGCAGCAGGAGGGATCCGCGTAGGGGCACCTCAAAGAAAAACACGGTGACCAGAATGAAAGCGCTCGCCTGCACAAGGCCGATGATCAGCGGCGGCACAAGCTTGCCGATCAGGATTTCCCCGGTGCGCAGCGGCGACACCATGAGCTGATCGAAGGTGCCCAGTTCGCGCTCCCGCGCCACGGATTGTCCTGTAACCACCAGCGCGATGAGCAGCCCCAGCGAGCCGATCAGGCTCGGCACGGTGAACCAGATATAAGTGAGGTTGGGGTTGAACCAGTGACGGACGGCCAAGGGCGGCCGCGCTTCCGCGCCGCGCGGGCCAGCCGTGTCGGCTTCCACCGCGATGCTTCGCGAAACGTCGCTGGCGATGGAGGAGAGATAGCCCAACACGATCTGCGAGGCATGCGAGCGGCGGCCGTCAAGGATCACCTGGATGGTCGCCGGTTCGCCGGACGCCACCTTGCGCGAGAAATCCTCCGCGATATGCAGCACGGCGACGGCTTTGCGGTTGTCGACCGCATCGCGAATGTCGGCAATCCGCGACAGCCGCGTGATGCTGCGGAAAGCGGGTGCGCCGTCCAGCCTTTGCAAGAACTCCCCGCTCCAGCGGCCCGCATCGCGGTTCAGCACCGCAACGTCGATATTGGTGATGTCGAGCGTCGCCGCATAGCTGAACACGAAGATCTGCAAGAGAGGCGGACCGATGAGAACCATGCGGCTGCGCGGGTCGCGGAACACCGCCAGCAATTCCTTCACGATCAGGGCTCGGAGACGCTGCCACATCATTCCAGGCTCTTTCTTGTCGTCCGCGCCGCCAGAAACAGGAAAACAGCGCCAATGGCCAGCATGGCCGCGATGTTCTCCAAAAAGAGCGGCCATATATCCCCAGCCAGAAACACGGTTTGCAGGCTGGGGATCAGATAGCGCGCCGGGATCAGATAGGTGATGATCTGGATCACCTTCGGCATGCTCGGGATCTCGAAAATGAATCCAGAGAGCAGGAAAGCTGGTAAAAAGCCGGACAGTAGCGCGACCTGCGAGGCGACGAACTGGTTTTTCGTCGCCGAGGAGATCAGCAGCCCCTGACCCAGCGCCGGCAGCAGAAATGCCGATGAAATGATGACGAGCGCAAACACCGAACCGCGCAGCGGCACGCCGAACAGGAACACGCCCAGCGCCGTGCACAGCGCCATCGCGGCAAGCCCGAGAATGAAATAGGGGATAAGCTTGCCGAGCAGCAACTCCAGCGTGGAGATCGGTGTGGCCATCATGGCCTCCATCGTGCCCCGCTCCCATTCGCGTGCGACGACCAGCGCGGTGAGGAGCGTGCCGACCAGCGTCATGACGATGGCGATGCAGCCCGGCACGAGAAAGTAGCGGCTGCGCAGCTCCGGATTGAACCAGAAGCGCGGCTCCAGGCTCACGGCTTGCGGCGCGCGTCCGCCGGGAAGGCGCTGAGCGGCCCAATTGCTCCACACCCCTTGCGCGTAGTTCTCGACGAATTTGGCGGTGTTCGGCTCCGAGCCGTCGGTGATGACCTGGATGCGCGCGGACGCCAAGTCTTTCGCGGCATTGCCCCCGAACTCGGCCGGGATCACGACCATGCCGCGGATTTTGCCGGCCACAAGCAGCGGCTCGAGCGCACGGCGGTCCCGGTCCTGCGTGACATCGAAAAAGCGCGAGGCGCGAAAGGCGGCGGCCAGGCTTTCGGCGGGCTCGCTCACCGCTTCAACGACCACGCCGATACGAACGGCATTGGCATCCAGCGACACACCGTAGCCGAACAGGAACAGGAGGATCAGCGGCAGCACGAAAGCGATGAGAATGCTGCTCGGGTCGCGGATGATCTGCACGCTTTCTTTCACCAGCAAGGCGCTGAAGCGGCGGCCGCGCCCGCTGCCGGATGGTCCGCCATTCTCAGGCCGCCGCGACAGCAGCCCACCCTCAACCGGCGCTTCGCGCCGCTCTCTCCCATCGAGGGAGAGGGCATGTCGTGCCTTGCCGCCACCGGCGAGCGAAAGTTTGATGTCCGGTTTTTCCACCCCCTCGCCTCGCGGGAGAGGGCGGCGGCGAAGCCGCCGGGTGAGGGGGTTCTTGGGCCTGAATGTTCGCGCCCGAGGCACCGCCTTCAAATCGCTCATGCCGCTTCCTTCCGGTCCGCATCGGAGCTTTCCACCAGATGAATGAAGGCATCTTCCAGCGAGGGATCGGGGCTGCCCGCGCTGGCGGCGCGCTGTTTCAGCTCATCGGGCGAGCCGAGCGCGATGGTCTCGCCCCGATAGATCAGCGCGATGCGGTCGCAATATTCCGCTTCGTCCATGAAATGCGTCGTGACCAGTATGGCGACGCCCTTGCCGACGAGGCCGTTGATATGCGTCCAGAACTCGCGCCTTGTGATCGGATCGACGCCGGACGTCGGCTCGTCGAGGAACAGCGCTTCGGGCTCATGCATGACCGCGCAGGCCAGCGCGAGACGCTGCTTGAAGCCGAGCGGCAGGTCCTTGGCGTTGGCGCCGCGATAACGGGCCAGATCGAATGTCTCGATCATCGCCTCGATCTTGGCGCGCTTGCCTGCGCCGCTAAGCCCGTAAACGCTGGCGAAGAACTCCAGATTTTGGCCGACGCTAAGATCGCCGTAGAGCGAGAATTTCTGCGCCATGTAGCCGAGCCGGCCGCGGGCATCCGCCGCTGCTTTGCGCAGGTCGAAACCTGCCACGCGGCCCTCGCCGCTGGTCGGCTTCAACAGACCGCAAAGCATCTTGAAGGTGGTGGACTTGCCCGCGCCGTTCGGCCCTAAAAGCCCGAAAATCTCACCGGGCGGGATGGTGAAGCTCATGTCCTTTGCGGCGGTAAAGTCGCCGAATTGCTTGGTGAGGCCGCGCGCCTCGATGACGGGACCGCTGGCGGTCTTGGCCTGCATGCCCTCGGCCAGTGCCGACCGGCCGCCGGAGGCGCCGCCGAGCGCGTCGATGAACGCGTCTTCAAAGCGCGGCGCGGCGGGGCTAAAATCCGCGCTGGCGAAATCCTCCCCCAGCGCAGCGCGCAGCGTTTGCGTAGCGATTTCGCCACCTTGCTTCAGAACGAAGCGCAGCGCGCGGCCCTGGATCAGCCCGTCAACGACCCCAGGCTTGTTGAGCGCTTGCGCCAGCAACGCGCGCCGTTCGCCGACAAGGTTCGTGGCTTGGAACACCCGGCCGTCGACCCGCGCCGTCAGCTCGGCGGGCGGGCCTTCGAACAACAGCTTGCCTTCATTCAGAAGCAGCACACGGTCGCAGCGCTCCGCCTCGTCCAGATAGGCGGTGGACCAGATGACGGCGATGCCGCCGCCCTTGAGATCCTGCACCATGCGCCATAATTCACGGCGGGAGATGGGATCGACGCCAACGCTGGGCTCGTCGAGCAGGAGCACAAGCGGGGCACGGATCAGCGCGCACGCAAGGCCGAGCTTTTGCTTCATGCCGCCCGAGAGCTTGCCCGCATAACGCCCGGTAAACGGCGCCAAAGCCGTGAAGGACAGCAGCCTTTCGAAGGTGGACGCGCGTTCAGCCTGCCGCAGGCCGCGCAGATCCGCGTAGAGGTTGAGGTTCTCCTGAACGGTCAGGTCTTCATAAAGTCCGAAGCGCTGCGGCATATAGCCGATGATATTCTGCACCTGCTGCGGGTCCGTCTGGGTATCGAAGCCCAGCACTTCGATCGTGCCTTCGCTCGGCGCGAGCAGGCCCGTGATCAGACGGATAAGCGTCGTCTTGCCGGCGCCATCCGGTCCGACCAGACCGGTAACGGCACCGGCTCCGATTTCCGCACTGATTCCGGCGAGCGCGGCCTGTTCGCCAAAGCGTTTGGTGACGTTGGCTAGGCGGATGGGCACTGAAGGCATGGCGGCGCCCTCAGGAACGCGCATCGGAAGCGACGGCCGGGCCAGTGCCCGGTTTTTGTTCGGGGATGCGCAAAGTCACGGGCATCCCCTGGCGCAACGCCGTATCCGGGTTTTTGATGATGACGCGGAAGCGGTAGACCAGATCCGCGCGCAGCTCCGGTGTTTCCACCGATTTGGGCGTGAACTCGGCCACAGGCGAAATGAAGCCGACCTGTCCCTGGTATGGCTGGCCTGGGCGCGTGTCGGTTAGCACCTCGATCGGCATACCGGGATGCAGCATTCCAAGACGCGGCTCCGACACATAGGCGCGCACCCAAACCGGGCGCTGCAGCGACAGGGTGTAAACGGCTGTGCCGGCGGCCACGATCGCGCCGGGCTCGACGGCGCGGGTCAGGATAATGCCGTCGTCGGGCGCCTTCAGCGCGGCGTCGGCGAGCGCGGTCTCGGCAACCTGCTGCTGAGCTTTCGACGCTTCGAACGCGGCGCGCGCCCCGGCGATGTCCTCCTTGCGCGGTCCCTGCACCGCCAGCTTCAGCCCTTCCTCATTGGATCTGAGCTGCGCCTCGGCGTCTCGCAGAGCGGCGGCGGCATTGTCAAAACTCTGCTTGGAGGCGTAATCGCGCTTTTCCAGCTCCTGCTGGCGCTGAAACACACCGCGGGCATTGTCCAGGGCCGCCTTTCGCGCGGCGACATTGGCGCGCGCCTGCTCGATTTCCTCGGGACGGCTCCCAGCCTCCAGCTTCTGCAGATTGGCCTGCTGCTGGGCGTTGTTCGCCGACCGAAGCGCCAAATCGTTTAGGAAAGGCTGCGTATCGAGATTGGCTAAAACCTGGCCTTGCGCGATCCGGTCTCCCTCGTCGAACACCATGCGCCCGATACGGCCGGCAACCCGGAAGCCGAGCGTGACCTCGCGAATGTCCACATTGCCGTAAAGCAGCGGCGTTTTTTCAGCCGCGGCCTTAGAGCCTTGGTAGAGCCACCACGCGGCTCCCGCCAGGATCGCGAGAAGACCCACAATGACGAGTATGCGGTTGTTCATGACAGCGGCATCCTCTTGACTGACCAGTCAGTCATACATGAGTATTGCGAATGGCTTTGTCAAGCAACATGTGTCAGGGCATCTAAGTGCGACCGTGCGCAATGAGCCTTAGCTCTGTCTGATTTCAGGAGAATGGATTGGACGCGTCCGAGACGGAGCCAAAGAAAGATCCCAAAGCGAGCCGGATGCAGGAGATCTTGGCGGCGGCGCTGGAGGAGTTTTTACAACAAGGTTTTGCCGCCGCCCGACTGGACGCCATTGCGGAGCGCGCCGGCATCGGCAAAGGGACGATCTATCTTTACTTCGACAGCAAGGAAGCGCTGTTCGAGGCCGCGGTGCGCAGCGTCATCCTGCCAATCCTGGAAAAGGCGGAACGCTCCGCGGCAGTGCCGCAGGCCAGCGCCGCCGATATTTTGCGGACGCTGCTTTCCACGGTGTACCGCGAGCTTGTGGGGACCGAACGCCGCCGCATTCTGCGTCTTTTCATTGGCGAAGGGCCGCGCTTTCCGCATCTTTTGCAGTTCTACCACCGCGAGGTCATCCAGCGCGGCATGGGGGCTATCCGCAAAGTATGGGCCTATGGCGTGGCGCGCGGCGAATTTCGCGCATCCACCTCCATGGATTACCCGCAGGTCGTGATCGGCCCGGCTTTGGTCGGCGCCATTTGGAAGCTGCTGTTCGACGACTTCGAGCCGCTCGACCTGGAAGGCCTGTGCGAGGCGCATATCGATGTTATGCTGAACGGTCTTCTCGTCCGCGATGATCCACCCGATTCCGGTGCCTCATGACGCCTTCCCAGCACGCCAAAGCCGAACATTTCCGCTTGCTCCATCAGCGGCCCGGCGCCTTTGTCATTCCCAACCCCTGGGATGCGGGAACGGCTGTCATGCTGGCCAGCCTCGGCTTCGAAGCGCTCGCCACGACCAGCGCCGGGCTGGCCTTCGCGCTGGGCAAGCGCGACGCGGGCGGCCTGACGCGGGCGGCGGCGCTGGCCAACGTTGCGGCGATCGCGGCGGCGACGGCCCTGCCCGTCTCCGCCGACCTGGAGAACTGCTACGCCGACGACCCGGATACGGCCGCGCGAACCTTGCTGATGGCCGCGGAAGCGGGCGCCGTCGGCGGCTCGATCGAGGATGCGAGCGGGGATCTCGACAAACCCATTTATGCGTTTTCGCTTGCCGTGGAGCGGGTGGCCGCCGCCGCCGAAGCGGTGAAAAGCCTGACTTTTCCGTTCACGCTAACGGCCAGGGCGGAGAACTTTCTGCACGGCCGGGACGATCTGGACGACACCATCCGCCGCTTGCAGGCCTTCGAACAGGCGGGTGCGGATGTGCTTTACGCGCCGGCGCTGCCCGGCTTGGATGCCATGCGCAGGGTGTGCAAGGCGGTCGGCAAGCCGGTCAATGTTTTGGCCGGAGCGCGGCAAAGCCATAGCGTCGCGGAGCTGGCCGAGGCGGGCGCAAAGCGGATCAGCGTTGGTTCCGCGCTCAACCGGGTTGCGCTCGGGGCTTTCTTCAAAGCCGCGCGCGAACTGCAGGACACGGGGACTTTCGGCTTCGTTCGCGAGGCGATTCCCTATGCCGAGATCATGGCCTTGATGCCCGATCGAGCTGATCCTCAATGAGCGGCTGAGCTTGATCGAGGGCGACTATAACTCCCATGACGGGCACGAAATTTAGCGCGGCAGCCATCCTTCTCACTCGTTCGAGTGAGGACATAGCCCTGGTCCCGGCTTAAATTTTCCTAAGTCGTGAGCAGCAGGCTTGATCGACAGCAGGCGATTGCCCTCAAGGATGCGTTCATGCTTGAAACCATTACTCTTGCGCTGTTTTCCTTGGCCAACACACTCCGCATCGTGGCTTACGTGCCGCAGATCGTTTGCGCGGCGAGGGATATTAACGGGGCCTCAGCCATTTCCTTCACAACGTGGGGGCTGTTTTGCCTGTCGAACCTGTCCACGGCTGCCTATGCGGCCGTCAATCTCCAAGATCAGCTTATGGTTATGATGTTCAGCGGGAACGCATTGGCATGCGCATTTATCGTCGCGGTCACGGCCTGGAAACGGTACACACATCCGGTGAGGGAGCACATGGCTGCGTCCGCCTCCGTCATTCCGCTTCAACAACGGGAAAATTCCCGCCGCTGAATATACTGTAAGCCGGGCTTCACCCGCCAAGGCCAGAAGGCCGACACTGTCCGCGCGCGCAGGCATAGTGCTCCGTCCGCGCGCGCAGGCATAGTGCTCCGTTAGCGCACGAAATGAGAATTTGGAGGCCGGTTCACGCGTAGAATTCTACCCTGCAAAGCGTTTCCCCGGGCAGCCGCGGAACTGGCGCAGCCGCGCTTACGCTGAACGGCGGTCAGAGACCGGATCGCGGGTGGCTCGATTTTGCACTGCGCGATAAGCGCCATGATCGCTCCTGGACCTGCGTCGCGGATATTTGGCGGTTATCGTCGAAAATTTGTCATTTCTTGTAAGCCATTTCGGCATCGTTTACGCTTTCGCGGCAGAAGCAAAAGCTTAGGGAGGAATGCAGGAATGAGGTTACTTTTTGGTATGCTGGCGCTAGCGCTCATGGCGGTTTTTCCCGCGCATGCGCAGCAATGGCCCGAACGCTCGGTAACGGTGGTGGTCCCCTTTGCCGCTGGCGGCACGACCGATCTGTTCGCGCGCATCCTGGCGCAAAACATGGAGAAAAATCTCGGCAAGCCTTTCGTGGTGGAGAACAAGCCGGGCGCAGGCGGCAATATCGGCACCACCTTCGTCGCCAAGGCTGCACCAGACGGCTATACGATCGAGGTTGGCACCGTGTCCACGCACGCCATCAATCCTTCGCTGTACAAGAATCTTGCCCATGACACGGTCAAGGAGTTTCAACCCGTCAGCCTGATCTCGCGTGTCCCCAACATTTTAGTTTTGAACAAAGACTTTCCCGTGAAGAGCGTTCAGGAATTGATCGATTACGCCAAAGCCAATCCCGGCAAAGTCACCTATGGCTCCTCCGGCTCCGGGACATCGATCCATCTGGCGGCGGAACTGTTCCAGCAGCGCACCGGCACGAAGATGACGCACGTTCCCTATCGCGGCTCTGGAGAGCTGGTCGCGGCGATGCTGGGCGGGCATATCAATCTGGCGTTCGACAACATGCCAATTTCGTGGCCGCACGCCAAGACGGGCGAGCTGAAAGCGCTCGGCGTGACAAGCCCGGAGCGCAGCCCGGCGGCGCCGGATCTGGCCACCATCGGTGAAGTCATACCGGGCTTTGAGGCCACCTCCTGGTTCGGCGTCTTCGCTCCGGCGGGCACGCCCAAGCCGATCGTCGACAAGCTGGCGGCCCAGGTTAAGATGATCCTGGAATTGCCCGAGGTCAGCAAGAAGCTCAGCGATATCGGCGCGCGGCCCGCGCCGAACACGCCCGAGGAATTCACCGCCTTCATCACTGCCGAACGCGAGAAATGGGCCGAGGTGGTGAAAGTATCCGGCGCCAAGGTGGATTAGGCCGAGCCACGGGCGCGTCAGGCGAATTGACCCCGGAGAAGCGCCACCCGCGCTTTCCGGGGCGACGGTTTGGTCAGCGCGCTGTGCCGCGAACAGCGTTGATGAGCCGAACAATTATGCGCGCGACTGATGATCCAGCACGAAAAGGCGGATGGCGCTGGACAGGCTGGTCTTGCCGCGCACCGCGTCGATCTCGCAGACGAGCCGGGCTATCGGCACGCGCATATGCAAGGCGATGAGGCGCAAGCCTTCCCAGAATGGCTCTTCCAGCGAAATCGAGGTGCGGTGGCCGGCGATCGCCAGCGAGCGCTTGCGTGGCTTCCCGGCGCCAGCAGCGTTCCAGCCGCCGAGAAGAGCGGACGTCTTCGGCTGCACGCCGCCGCTCTCGGGCGCCTGCGGCACGGCCGTCACGCGCCGGGCCCAATCATGTTTTCCGGACGCACGATCGCGTCGAACTCGGCTTCGCTAATCGCGCCGAGGCGCAAAGCTTCTTGCTTCAGCGTCGTGCCGTTCTTGTGCGCGGCCTTGGCGATTTCGGTGGCCTTGTCATACCCGATTTTCGGAGCGAGCGCGGTCACCAGCATCAGCGAGCGCTGCATTAGCTCGGCGATGCGCGCCAGGTTCGGCTCGATCCCGGCGATGCAGTTGTCGGTGAGGCTGACGGAGGCTTCGGCCAGGAGCTTGATCGATTGCAGCAGATTGTAGGCGATAACCGGCTTGAACACGTTCAGCTCGAAATGGCCCTGGCTGCCGGCGATGGTCACCGCCATGTGGTTGCCCATCACCTGACAGCAGACCATGGTCATGGCTTCGCATTGGGTGGGGTTGACTTTGCCGGGCATGATGGAGGAGCCCGGCTCGTTCTCCGGCAGCGACAATTCCGCGATGCCGGAGCGCGGCCCCGAGCCGAGCAGGCGGATGTCGTTGGCGATCTTGAACAGGCTGACCGCCAGCACGTTGAGCGCGCCGGACAGCTCCACGGCGGCGTCGTTGGCGGCGAGCGCCTCGAATTTGTTCGGTGCGGTGACGAAGGGCAGGCCGGTGAGCCGGGCGACCTCGGCGGCGAAGCGCTCGGCAAAACCTGGCGGGCAGTTGATGCCGGTGCCGACGGCCGTGCCGCCCTGGGCGAGCGGATACAGCCGCGGCAGGCAGCCGCGCACGCGCTCGATGCCGAGCCGGATTTGCGCCGCATAGCCGGAGAACTCTTGGCCCAAAGCGATGGGCGTGGCGTCCTGCAGATGCGTGCGTCCGATCTTGATGATGCTCGCCCACTCCGAGGCCTTCGCTTCCAGCGCGTTGGCGATATGCTCCAGCGCCGGGATGAGCTTGGCGTTCACCTGCTCGGCGGCGGCGATGTGGATCGCGGTCGGGAAGGTGTCGTTGGACGATTGCGAGCGGTTCACGTGATCGTTGGGATGCACTGGCTGTTTCGAGCCCATCGTGCCGCCGAGCATTTCGATCGCCCGGTTCGAGATCACCTCGTTGGCGTTCATATTGCTCTGCGTGCCGGAGCCGGTCTGCCAGACGACGAGCGGGAAATGCGCGTCGAGCTTGCCGTCGATCACGTCCTGAGCGGCGTCGGCGATCGCCTTGCCCAGACTCTCGTCGAGTTGGCCAAGCGCGACATTGGTGAGGGCGGCGCATTTCTTGATGATGCCGAGCGCGCGGACGAGCGGCAGCGGCATCGTCTCGCCGCCGATCTTGAAATTGCCGAGGCTGCGCTGCGTCTGCGCGCCCCAATAGCGGTCGGCCGCGACGTCGAGCGGGCCGAAACTGTCCGTTTCCTGGCGCGTCTGGCTTGAACTGTGCTGCATGATCCGCTCTTCACTTCACCGCAATTTATGCGGCTCGTTTAGCATGTGCGGGGCGGCCGGGCCAGACACATCCGGCTTATTCCGTGCCCGGAAGACCACGCTGCGCAGAACCTGCAGCGGCCGCCCGTCGATGATCAAAAGGCCGGTGGCGATCATGACAAGGCCGGCATAGTGCCGTGCAACGAGCTGATCGCCCAGAATGAGCGCGCCGAGCAGAATGGCGGTGACGGGCACCAGGATCGTCACCAGGCCGGCATTGGTCGCGCCCGCGCTGCGCAGGATGCGGAAGTAGATGCCGAAGGCGAGCGCGGTGCTGAAGACGGCGAGGCCCAGCACGCAGGCGATTGTCGTGAGGCTGGGCATAGCCACCCGAACCGGCGTGCCCGCGAGCAGCAATACCGGCAGCACCAGGGCCGAGCCAATCATGAGCTGCATGAAGGCCGGTATCAGCAGCGGGTACCCGCCGAACCGCCGGCCGTAGACCCCCGCTATGGCATAGCAGCAGGACGCGCCGAGCACCGCGGCTTCGGCCCAAAGCTGGCCGCCATGGAGTGTCAGCGCCGATGGGCCGACGATCACCGCCACGCCGCAAACCGCCAGCAAAATTCCTAAGAAGCGGCCAAGGGTAATCTTTTCGTCCTGGGTGAAGACATGGGCGATGAGGATGGTGAAGATCGGGGTCATCGCGTTAAGGATCGCGGCGAGCCCGCCACTGATCTGCGTCTGCGCCCAAGCGAGCAGGCAGAAAGGGACGGCGTTGCCGAAGATGGCGAGGATGGTGAAGGCGCGCCAGTCGGTAAGCCGCGCGGGGATGGCGCCGCCCATCACCCAGACCGCAATGCCCAGCGTGAGAGCCGCGATGCTGATGCGGAAAAACGCCAGCCCGAAAGGCGTCATCTCCTTCAGCGCCACGGAAGTCATGAAGAAGGCGCCGCCCCACAACACCGACAGAGCAACGAGCCAGCCCCATTCCCGCGCGGTCATTCTCAGGGCGGCCATGCTCGTGTCCTTTGCCTGATGACTTTCGTTGCACGGTCCGGGCTTCAGCGCCGCGTCGGTCCGGGCCGGGCCGGGCCGGGCAGGATTTGATGTCTGGCGAGACTATGCGGACCGCCGCGGGCCCGCACTCCGGAACCTGCGGAGGAACTGCAAACGGTCTCGCAATAAGCGAGACCGCGCAAAACGCGTTTCCGAGAGAGGGCTATTTTTTGCGGAACAGATCCAATTCGACGACCTTCCCCGATTGCTTCTCCGGCTGCTCTTCCTGGCGGATCGTCGCATCGGGCATCGCGCTCTCGCTGGCAAGTGCGCGCTCGGCCTGCACCGCCGGACGCGGCAGGGCGGCGCGCTCAACCGGTTCGGCGGGGACATGAGCGATGCCGGCAAGATCATCCTCGGCGCCGGCAGGGGCGAAGAGATTAGGATTGAAGCCGAATTGCACGCTGGGATCTTCAAAAAGTTTGATGGCCGCGAACGGGATAACGAGCCTCTCCGGCACATTGCCGAAGGACAGCTTCACCTCGAAGCGGTCGTCGAAAATCAACAGGTCCCAGAATTTGTGCTGCAGCACGATGATCATATTGACCGGGTACTGATCCTTCAGCCGCTTGGACAGGATCACGCCGGGCGCGCAGGTGTCGAAATTGATGTAGAAATGATGGTCGCCGGGCAGGCCACGCTTCTGCACGCGCAGCAAGACCGTGCGGATGATGCCGCGCAAAGCCTCGCTGGCCAAGATGTCGTAGCGGATCTTGTCCTCTGGCATCATATCGTCGTCAAAATTCTTTTGATCGCCGCGCTACCGGCCAAAGGACGCGCCTTTGCCGAGGTGGAGAGCTTCTGTTGCCCGGTGCTCTCCAAACCGCGCCTAGCCGTGCTGAACGTCTAGGACTTCTAATTCGGCGAACCGAACCGCATTACGCGGCTAAGCGAACCTCAGCGTAGTTGTCGTTGGCAATTATAGTTACGGCCCGATGACGGCGGAACCATGCCGAGCGAAAACCAAACCCTTTACACTCTCGTCGATCCTATTTCGCCCCCATCAGAAGCTCGCTGACATGCTGCTTCGAGCTTGTGGTGGAGGCGCCGGGTACCGCCCCCGGGTCCGATAAGTTTATTGCGGCAGCCATTTATCGCCATAGCCGTTTCCGGCAAGTTCAATATATGGCTATTGGCCGTGAAAAAAAAGGCCGAATGTCTATTTAGATGGTGATAAGGCCCGGGGCGGCCGGACGCACGCACCCGCGGTCCGGCATAAACGGCGCCGCCTGGGCTATTTGGTCCAGCAAACGCTGGCCGTGGCCTTACAAGTGTGCTCGTCGAACAAGCCGACATCGAGAAACAGTTCGCAATCCACCGTTTTCTTGCCGGTTGTGTATTTCTTGATGCCGTTGTCCTTGGCCCACTGCGCGATACGCTGATCGAGAAGCGCTTGCGCGTCGCGGGTGGGGCCCTCCTTGCCGTAATCGTTGACGGACGAGGCCATTCTGGTGCAGGCCGCCTCGGCCGGGGCGGCGGCGGCAAAGGCGGTCAGCGCAATGATGAGAGCGGAGCGGATCGAGGGCACGGCGTGTTCCTTGCGGGTGGTTTTCGTTCGCCGGCATCATGATCGGGAAAGCGCAAGCGCACTATGGCTTTGCCGCCACGGATGGAGAAATTCGATCAGCGCAGGCAGGCCTCAACGGCAAACGTCAGCTTCGGCCGTGCATGCATATTCATTGAGGAACTGGATATAGACCTGGCAGGACACCTTGCGGTTCCTGGTCTTGGCGGCGGCGATGTTGTAGCGCGTGCTCCAATCCGCCACTTCCTTGTCGAGGCGGCTTTCGGCCTCCTTGCGCGGGCTCTCCTCGCCGAAGCCCACCCATTCGCCTTTCAGCGTCTTGCATGTCGCGGCCTTTGCCGGCGCGGCCAGCGCAACAAGCAGCAATAAGGCCAGAGCGGTATTCGTGAACGGTCTTGGCATTCTCAACCCCCAAACAAAACGGGGCGGCGGATCTTTTAAAGCCCGCGCCCCGCTGGAATTCTGCAAAAAACGTCACTCGGCCTGGAGGTTGATGGCTTTGGGGCCTTTTCCGCGCGGGTCCGGCTGCGTTTCGAACGAAACGCGCATCCCCTCATCGAGCATTGGCACGCCAGACCGTTCGACGGCGGAAATATGTACAAACACGTCCTTACCGCCCTCATCAGGCGTGATAAAACCGAAACCCTTCGACTGATTGAAGAATTTGACGATCCCGGACTGACGCATGCCTACGCTCCTTCTCCCCAACATTGGATACCGGAAGCCGATCAAGCATACCGGTAGAGGCAGTCACTCAGATGTCGGGGAATATCAGAACGCGCAATACCCACGCTGCTAGCGGTAGTTCAGGCAACGTCAGCTATTTCCACCGGGTCCGATACGCCGCCCGATGGGCCGGAGTATGGTGGATTTACCTAGGCTCGGCAACGGATTTTTGCGTTCGGAAGAGGTGAAAAACCGAGCCGCAAGGGTCGGCCGCCGCCGCCGCCACACGGCGCTTGCCAACGGCGCGGAGTTTCGTTCTATGGCCACGGGGATTGCGACTGGGCGGCAACGAAACAGGAGGGGTTATGACTGGGATGGGGCAGGCTGTGAGCGTGGCCTGGGCGTTGCTGTGTTTGTGCATGGTGGGCGGTGCTCAGGCGTTCTCCGACGTCGCCCAATCCAAGCAAAGCCTAGAGGCAACCAAGGCAAGCTGGATCGGCTTCACCGCGAAAAGCGGCAGACAGGTCGTATTGTTCGGCTATTTCTCCGTGTACAAATGCAGTCTGAAAGCCATCAAATACTCCTTGGACACACACAGCGTCGATAAAACCTTCGCCATGTCCGCCTGCGATCCGAAAAATCCCTTTCAGATCGACAATCCCGACCAGTTTTCGCTCGCGGTTACGGGCACCGCCAAATCCGTCAGCGTGCAGCTTATTTATGCGGATGGCACGGCCAGCCCCATTCGAACGTATGAGCCCTGCAGTTTGGACGACAACAGCACCTGCGGCCGGCTTGTGCGCGAGTAAGCGCTTGGCTGAAAGCAAAGCGATCCTGGAGGTCACGAGCTTGAGCTGAACGGCTTTCAAGCCAGAAACCGAAGCAAGCTGATCTCCTGTACCAATCTGCTCCTGTCTCACCGCGGCTTCAGGAATCCGCTATTCACGCGACAAGGCGGACTCCAGGAGCGCTTGCCCGTTCCCGCTTGCGATCTGAGCAAGCTGTACGACCGCAGCGTTCTCGACAAGGGGGCTTCCCGCCCTGCAAAACCGATCCGGCCTTCTCGTGTGGATTGCTGACTGAAGACGCGCGGCGTTAAGCCAAATGGCGGAAGTCATGTCGCTCCGCGTCCCCTTGCAAAATCGGCGCCTGGACGCCAAACTGCGCCAAACGCAAACAGCGCCGCGGCTGGGCTGAGTGGGGGAAATGCGAGTGGCCAGCGTGCCGATGCCCAATCCGGAGCCGCCCGCCCAGACCGCCTTGCGGCTGGAGGGGGTGAGCGTCGCTTTTCCCGAGCGAAGCGGGCAAATTTTCGTCGCGGTTGATGGCGTGACGCTGGATGTCGGCGACGGCGAGTTCGTGGCCATCGTAGGGCCCACGGGCTGCGGTAAATCCACCTTGCTCAACATCGCGGCCGGCTTGCTGCGGCCGTCAGCCGGCCTGTGCCGTGTTGCCGGCGCGCTTGTCGGCGGCGTCAATCGACAGGCCGGCTATCTTTTCCAGGCGGATGCGCTGATGCCCTGGAAGACCGCCATCGAAAACGTCGCCATCGGCTTGGAGGTGCGCGGAATGCCGCGCGGGCAGGCGCGTGAGGAAGCGGCTTCGTGGCTGGCCCGTGTCGGCCTGAGCGCGTTCCACGAGCGCTACCCGCATCAGCTCTCCGGCGGCCAGCGCAAGCGTGTCGGCCTGGCGCAGGTGCTCATCCTCCACCCCAAGCTGCTGCTGATGGACGAACCGTTCGGCCCGCTCGATGCGCAGACGCGCGCGATCATGGGCGCGTTGCTGCTCGATCTGTGGTCGGCCGACCGCAAGGCCGTGATGTTCGTCACCCACGATTTGGAGGAAGCCATCGCGCTGGCCGACCGCGTTGTGATCATGTCGGCGGGGCCGCGCTCGACCATCATCGGCGACCACACCATACCGCTGCCCCGGCCGCGCGACATCACCGAGAGCCGGCATCTGCCGGGGTTCATCGAGACGCACAAGGCCATTTGGCAGCAATTGAAACATGAGGTTATGAAAGCTTACGCCGATGCCGCGGGCTAACTCGCGCTTGTCGCTCCTGGCGCTGCAAATCCTGGTTGGGCTGGGCGGCCTGCTCGCCTGGCATCTGCTCACGACGGTGCCGGTTGGCGGCAAGCCGCTGCTCGACCCGTTCTTCTTTTCCAAGCCGCTCGACGTCCTCGCCCGCACCTATAAGGATTTCGTCGGCGGCGCGGTCTGGCGGCATCTGGGCATCACGCTGCTGGAGACGGTGCTCGCCTTCGTCATAGGCGCGGCGGGCGGCATCGTCATCGGCTTTTGGTTCGCCAGGCAGGCGCTGGTCGCCGCCGTTTTCGACCCGTATCTGAAAGCCGCCAACGCCCTGCCGCGCGTGGTGCTGGCGCCCATCTTCGCGCTGTGGTTCGGCCTTGGCATCTGGTCCAAGGTGGCGCTGGGCGTCACGCTGGTTTTTTTCATCGTGTTCTTCAATGTGTATCAGGGCGTGAAGGAAGTGAGCCCCTCCGTGCTCGCCAATGCGCGCATGCTGGGCATGAACGACCGGCAATTGCTGCGCCATGTCTACATGCCATCGGCGATGTCCTGGGTGTTCTCCTCGCTGCACACCTCGGTCGGCTTCGCACTGGTCGGCGCGGTGGTGGGCGAATATCTCGGAGCGGCGGCGGGGCTGGGCTATCGGATCGCGCAGGCGGAGGGCGTTTTCGACGTCACCGGCGTGTTTTCCGGCATGCTGATCCTGGCGATTTTCGTCATCGTCATTGACGCTTTCGTCTCGCTCGCCGAAGCTCGCCTTCTGCGCTGGCGGCCGCGCGAGACCACGGCCACCGCTCAAGGATAAGTCTAAGGAGGAAGAGGAATGACCATGTGGATGAAACTCGCCGTGGCGGGGCTTGCGCTCAGCCTCGCGGGAGCGGCCAGTGCGGCCGAGCCCGAGAAGAAGGATGTGAGTCTGGGCGTCGGCGGCAAATCGCTGCTGTATTACCTGCCGCTGACCATTGCCGAGAACAAGGGCTACTTCAAGGATGAGGGGCTCAACGTCACCATCAACGACTTCAAGGGCGGCTCGCAAAGCCTGCAAGCCTTGCAAGGCGGGTCGGTCGATGCGGTGACGGGGGCTTATGAACACACCATCCGCATGCAGGTGAAGGGCCGGCCGGTTATCGCGCTCGTCGAGATGGGCCGCTTTCCGGGCATTGTGCTCGCGGTGCGCAGCACGCTCAAGGACAAGGTGAAGAAGGCCGGCGACCTCAAGGGCATGAAAATCGGCGTGACCGCGCCAGGGTCTTCGACCAACAACTTCGTCAACTACCTCCTGGCCAAGGACGGCGTGAAAGCCGACGAGGTGTCCATCATCGGCATCGGCGGCGGCGCCACCGCGGTCGCGGCCATCAAGAAGGGCGAGATCGACGCGATGTCCAATCTCGAGCCGGTGATTTCCACGCTCACCCGCGATGGATCCATTTATGTGCTCGCCGACAGCCGCACCGAGGAGGGCAGCAAGGCGATCTTCGGCGGCAACAGCTCGGCGGCGGTGCTCTACGCGACGCCGGACTTCATCGAGAAAAACCCCGAGACGACGCAGCGGCTGGTCAACGCGCTGTACAAGGCGCTGCAATGGATCGCCAAGGCCTCGCCCGACGAGATCGCCGGCTCCGTGCCCGAGGAGTATTACCTCAACGATCGCGGCCTTTACATCGAGGCCGTGAAGAACTCCCTGGCCACCTATTCCCGCGACGGCATCGTCACGCCGGACAGCATGAAGGCCGCGCGGGAGCTGTTATCCTTCGACGCGGAAGTGTCGGCGGCGACCGTGGATCTGGCGAAAACCTTTGACAACCGCTTTGTGGCGAAGGCCGCGAAGTAAGCACTTCCTGCCAAGGTACCGCCCATGGCCCCCTCACCCAGCTGCTGCGGCGGCAGCCCTCTCCCGCATGGCGAAGGTTTATCGTTCGCCATTAAGGCTCACGCAAGGGAGAGGGCGAAAGGGGCGCGTCCGTTTTTCTTCGATGAGGGGCGTCGAACTCCGCGCCGCCCTCTGCCTTGACAGGAGAGAGCCTGCCCCGGCTCGAACGGGGGGCGGCGCGGAGCGCCGGGTGACGGTGCGCGGAGGCGGGGAGAATAGAAACTGCTCTGGGTTTCTCGAGAGCGGCCTCTGCTGCACGCGCGTGAATACGTGAGATAACACTTAACGGAATGCCGCGTCCGCGCTAAAACACCGTACACGGATCAATAAAGACGACACTGATGCTCGAGCCCGCCGCTTCCGCTCCCATTTGGCCCCGCTTTCTGCCTTGCGGCGATACCGCTCTCAGCGTCGAGCTCGGGGAGGAGGTGAACCGCGCCGTCAGCGCCAAGGTCGTCCGTCTGCATCGGCTTTTGCGCCAGCAGCCGCTCGACGGCGTTGTGGAAACATTGCCGACCTTCCGCTCCCTCCTCGTGCAATTCGACCCGCGCCGGACCGAGCCCGCCATTTTGCAGGACGCCCTGACCGCGATCATCGCGGGCATGGCGGACGCGCCGCTTCCCTCGCGGCGATGGACGATTCCCGTTTGCTATGCGCCGGAGCTTGCCCCCGATATCGCCGAAGTCGCCGGGCTTTGCGGGATGAGCCAGGCGCAGGTGGTCGAGTGCCAATCGAGCGCGGTGTACTATGTGTACATGCTCGGCTTCCTGCCCGGCTATGGCTATATGGGCGATGTCCCGGAGGCATTGCGGCTGCCGCGGCGCCGCGATCCGCGCACCCGCGTCCCGGCCGGCTCGCTCGCCATCGCGACCGCCTTCGCATGCATCTACACCTTCGACAGTCCCGGCGGGTGGCACATCCTCGGGCGCACGCCGCTGACCTTCTTCGACGTGGGCGCGCCGGAACCGGCCCTGCTATCGCCGGGCGACGAGGTGCGTTTCGAGCCCATCCCGCTGGAGCAATTCGAAGCGTTGCGCGGCGTCCGCGGCGGTCCGCAGTCCCGGCATAACGGAACCGGGCGATGAAAACCGCCTTGGCAGTGACCGCGCCGGGCCTTAACGCCACGATCCAGGATCTCGGCCGTCCCGGCTATCAATCCGTCGGCGTGACCGTCGGCGGCGCGCTCGATCCCATCATGCTGCGCCTTGCCAATTGGCTGGCCGGCAATGGCGCGGGGGAAGGCGCCTTGGAGATGCGCTTCAGCGGACCGGCTTTCGAGGTGCGCGGCGGCTCCGCGCATCTGGCGCTCGCCGGCGAAGGCGCCGATATCGAGATGCTGCCGCCCTATGAGGGGCGCCATCCGGCCTATCGCAGCTTTGCTTTGCAAGCAGGTCAGCGTTTTCGCGTGGTGCTGAAAGGCGGCGGTCCCTGTTACCTCGCCGTGGAGGGCGGATTCGAGATTTCCGCCGTGCTGGGCAGCGTGTCGACGCTTGCGGCATGCGGGTTTGGCGGATTTCACGGCCGCGCTTTGCTCATGGGCGATGTCCTGCCGCTCCGGCGTTCGGCGCCGGCAAATGGCAGCTTTGCGTTGCGTGCGCCAAATTTTGCCCAGCCGGAGTTCATCCGCGTGATTTTAGGGCCGCAGCAGGGTCATTTCACCGCGGACGGCCTGAACACCTTTCTCGGCGAGAGCTTCACCATTTCGCATCTCTCGGACCGCATGGGCTTGCGCCTTGAAGGCCCGCTTGTGCGCCACGCGAAAAGCTTCGATCTGATATCCGACGGCAACCCCCACGGCGCGATCCAAGTCCCTGGTTCCGGCAAGCCGATCATTCTCATGGCGGATCGCGGCACGACCGGGGGATATCCCAAAATCGCAACCGTCATCAGCGCCGATCTCGCGCCGCTGGGCCGCCTCCCGCCGGGGGAAAAGCTGCGCTTCAAGGCTGTGACGCATGAAGAGGCCGTAGCCGCTCTGCGCGCGCAAGATGCATTGCTGGCAAGCCTCAAAGCCGCGATCGCGCCTTACCGCGACGCGAAGGAGGAGCTGGCGCGCGCCCTGATGGAGGAGAACATCATCAGCGGGGTGGCCGATGCCAGCGCCTGATTGGGGCAGGATCGGGTAAGACGGGAACGAAAGTTACGACATGGGAAGCGTCATTCCCGCGGAAGCGGGGATCCAGTAAACACCGGAGTCGCTGCGGGCGTACTGGATCGCCGCTTCGCGGGGATGACGGCAGAAGTGGTGTTAGGCTGTGCCGGATTCCAGCTCAAGCGATCATCCTCTAGGCTGGCGGGAGCATCGGCGCCGGTCATGGAAAGCTCTTGCTCTTGGCCTTGGCCCCGAATACGCCTAAAGCATTGCATTGGATGGACGTGCGAGGCATGTGGCAGCACCGGCTTGAGCGTCCATGTTTAATCGCATCGTTTTTTGCTCAAAACATGGGCCGCACTGCTGTGAACGCGCATTTTCAAGACAGCACCCGGTCCATGCGGGCCTTGCTGCGTTCTGCCCTCGCTGTTCTCCTTCCCGTTCTGCTTGTTTTCCTGTCCCCATCCACGGCGCAAGCCGCCGAGCTCATCATGTACGACCGGGCGGGCTGCATCTGGTGCGCGCGGTGGGATCGCGACATCGGGCGGACCTATGGATCCACGCCGCAGGGGCGGTTTGCGCCGTTGCGGCGGGTGGACATCCGCGACCAGCGCCGCTCGGGGGTGGACCTCGACGAACCCATCATCTACACGCCCACCTTCGTTGTCAGCGACGAAGGCGTCGAGATCGGCCGCATCACCGGCTATCAGGGCGCGGACATGTTCTGGGGCTTGTTGGAGGATGTGTTGCGGCAGCGGCCACGTCGCGCCGACTGATCCACCGTCCATGACGCTCAGGAGAAATGCGTGCCCTTCCCCAGGGGAAAGCCGCGCAGGAACTCGGCGCCGAGCATCGGTTTTTTCCCCGATCTCTGCACCCGCGTGAGCCGGACGGCCTGATTGCCGCAAGCGATGGTCAGCAGGCCGTCGATCAGCTTGCCCGGCTCGCCCCGCCCAGCCACGACCACGGATCGCAGCGCCTTGATGCGTTCGCTGCGGCCCGAGAGCAGGGCCTCGAACCAAGCGCCGGGATGCGGCGAAAACGCGCGAATGCGGTTGTGCACTTCGGCCGCGGGCAGCGTCCAATCGATACGCTCTTCGTCCTTGGCGATCTTGGCCGCATAGGTGGCACCCGCCTCGGGTTGCGGACGGCAGCGCAGGGTCCCTTGCGAAAGCCGCTCCAACGCGCGCGCGATCAGCTTGGCGCCCAACAGCGCGAGTTCGTCGTGCAATTCCCCCGACGTCATATCCGGACCAATGGCAATGCGCTCGCCCATGCAGACCGGTCCGGTATCCAGCCCTTCATCCATCTTCATGATAACGACGCCGCTTTCCGGATCGCCGGCCATGACCGCGCGCTGGATGGGCGCCGCCCCGCGCCATCGCGGCAAGAGCGACCCATGCACATTCAGACAGCCAAAACCGGGCGCCTCCAAAATCGGTTTGGGCAGGATGAGCCCGTAGGCGGCGACGACCGCCACTTCGGCGTCATGGGCGTAAAACTGGTTCTGCACGGCGGCGCTTCTCAGGCTTCGCGGGGTGAGAACGGGAATGCCGGCCTCTTCGGCGAAATGATGCACCACGGATTTGCGCGCCGCCATGCCGCGCCCCGCCGGGCGGGGCGGCTGCGTATACACGGCCAGCACGTCATGCCCCGCGGCGACGATCTCGCTGAGTGAGGGCATCGCGAAATCCGGCGTTCCCATGAAGACGACCCGCAACGGCGCCATGCCCTCTCCCGTGTTTCCCGTCCGCCCCTGGACCCCGCAAGTCAAGGGTCACATAGCGCAAACCCGCGCCGATGTTTAGCCGATAATCGGGATCGCCGGTCCAAAGTCTTGCGCGGGAATGACGCATGACCGGATGTCTATGTGACCGAAGCGATGGCGATGATGGTGAACACGTTGGGGGACGGCGCCTGCATACGCACCAACTTAAGCGCCGACTTCCTCGCGCCGCGCCTTGCGGAATTTGCGGATCAGGAGGTCGCGGCGCAGCTTCGAGAGATGATCGATAAATAAAAGCCCGTTCAGATGATCGATTTCATGCTGCACGATCACCGCCGGACGTCCCTCGAACAGCCTTTCAATGAGCTGACCGTCGCGGCCGAGATAGCGGACGCGCACCGATGCCGGCCTTTCGACCTCGGCGAAAATGTCTGGGATGGACAGGCAGCCTTCCTCGCCGGCCTGCCACTCTTCCCCGAATGCTAGGATTTCCGGGTTGATCAGACTCATCGGTTCGGGCTCGGCGTCTTTCGGAGCGGGGTCCATGACCATCAGGCGCCGGCTCACGCCGATCTGCGGCGCCGCCAAGCCCACGCCGGGCGCGGCGCGCATGGTCTCCAGCATGTCGTCGAGCAAGCGGCGTGTGCTGTCGTCCACCTGCTCCACCGGCAGGGCGGTGCGCCGCAAGATAGGGTCGGGCAGCATGAGAATAGGAAGCTTGGCCATGGCGATCAGATAAGCGGAATACCCAGTTTGGTCAACAGCTTGTTCATGGTTTGATCCTCACGCTGCGTTCCGCTTTCGTTCGCCAAGGAATCGCTTTAGCGTTCGCGGCGGAGGAGTTCAACTATGATAAACAATTCCGCCTGGCAAGTGCAGGGCGTTGTTTTCGATCCGATGCTGCTGTTCTTGGTGCTGGCCCTGCTCGGCTTCCTCGCGCTTGTCACGCTGATTCTTCTGATATGGCGGAACGGGGTTGAACGCTGCCGCGCGGAGGCGGCGCAGCAGACCGCGGCGAGGGCGTTCGAAACCGAAGTCGCCGCGCTCAAGGGCCGGCTGCAAACCATGGCCGAGCACTCCGTCACGCGCCAGGCGGAGCTGAGCCGCGACATCCACGAGCGCCTCGACCGCGTCAGCCACAATCTGGGCGCCAATCTGGACGAAACGACGCGGCAAACCTCGGAAAACCTCTCCAAGCTCAATGAGCGCCTGGCGGTGATCGACACGGCGCAGCGCAACATCACCGAGCTGTCCACCCGCGTGGTCTCGCTGCAAGATATCCTGGCCAACAAGCAGCAGCGCGGCGCTTTCGGCCAAATGCGCATGGAGACCATCATCCAGGACGGCTTGCCTAGGGAGTCCTACAGCTTTCAGTGCACGCTTTCGAACGGCAAGCGCCCGGACTGCGTGATCCACCTGCCCGGCTCACCCGCGGGCATCGTCATCGACGCCAAATTCCCGCTCGAAGGTTTCGAGGCCTTGCGCATCGCGCATGACGAGGTGCTGCGCAAGGACGCTGTCCGCCGCATCCGCACCGATGTCGGCCGGCATATCGAGGATATCGCCGCCAAATACGCCCTGCCTGGCGAGACCCAGGAAACCATGCTCATGTTCATCCCCTCGGAATCCACCTATGGCGATCTGCACGAGACCTTTCCCGACCTCCTGCAGAAAGCCCACCGCGTGCGCGTCGTGATCGTCTCGCCGAACATGCTCATGCTGGCGGTGCAGACCATGCAGGCGATCATGAAGGACGTGCGCATGCGCGAGCAGGCCGGGGTCATCCAGCGCGAGGTCGGCACGCTGATGAGCGATGTCAGCCGCCTGAAGGAGCGCGTGCTCGATCTGCAGCGGCATTTCGGCCTGCTCGGCTCCGACGTGGAAAAGATCATCACCTCAACCGACAAGATCGCCAGCCGCAGCCGGCGCATCGAGAATTTGGATTTCGAGGAGGTGCGCGGGAAGACGATCGCCGCGAACGGCAATGGCAGCCTGCCGTTGTAGCCCGGCACGCTGAGCCAATGAGCGTATGGACCCTAAGCCGCTCTACAAGCGTTCGGGTTCCACAGAGATGGAATTTGAAGGTGGGGCGTTAAAAATTTCTTTGGGACAGATGCACTGTTGTGCCACCGTGGCCCTGTTAGAAGGCGGTGTTTGGCTTAAACAGGGTGCACTTCGCTATGCTCTTACAGTTGATCTACGCATCGCGTCCATTTGGGTTCGATGGTCTGTCGCTCGATGGCATTCTTGTATCCGCACGGCTCAACAATATGCGCGACGGCATCACCGGCGCCTTGATCTGCCGCGAAGATCTCTATCTGCAATTGCTGGAGGGACTCCCTAAAGCCGTCGCTGCGGCGTTCGCGAGAATTGCGAGAGACGATCGCCATACGGAGGTGGTCAAGCTCGTGTCCCGGAGCGTGGAAAGCCGGCTGTTTCCTGAATGGGCGATGCGTGACGATCCGGCAAGGTCTTGGATGTGGACCCAAGAGCAGGTGAAAGCCGGGGCCGTTGCAAAAGCCTCGGCGGACGAGATTGAGACCATCTTCGTCCGGCTGGCAAAAGAGCTGCGCCAAGGGGAGCTTGTCGCTAGCGGATCGCAATAGTTTGCCTGGGGAGCCGCTTGGCCAGGTCGGCGGCGTAACGTTGCGCCAATGTTCACGCGCAATGCTGAAACCGAGGCTTGCCTGCGCCGGATCAAGCCGAGACAGGCTGACCGTCCCACCAGCGCAGTCGATGCATCTTGGTGCGCCACGCAAACGAACAAACGTCTTGCCGGCCCTGATCCGCGCGCGGTAGCAAGGCGTGCTTTCGCCTTGAGACCGACAACGCCCAACGCCCTCTGCACTTCCGAACCAAACGCGCGCCAGTGCGTTCTCCGCTCAGCCACTGTAACTGGAGCTGACCATGAGCGCGAAGAGCCTTTCCGACCTGTCGCAGAAAATGCGTGAAATCGACATCGCAATGCTATCGACCCATACCGATGGCGGCGCGATCGCCGGGCGGCCGATGAGCAACAATGGCGAGGTCGAGTATGACGGCGACTCGTATTATTTCACCTGGGAAAAGTCGCGCATGGTCGCCGATATCAAACGCGACCCGAAAGTGTCGCTGGCATTCCAAGGCAAGAAGGCGTTCCTCGTCGCCGTTGAAGGGAAGGCCGAGCTGATCCGCGACAAAGACGAGTTCGAGGCGCATTGGACCAGTGGTCTCGACCAATGGTTCGAAGACGGGGTCGAGACCAAAGGCTTGGTGATGATCAAGGTCCGCGCCACCCGCATTCATTACTGGGATGGCGAGGAAGATGGCGAGGTGAAGGTAGAGGCGCAAGCCGCCTAAATCGGGCATCGAGGCAGCCGCTAAACCGCGCGTGCTTTCATCGCCGCGCGATTGTTTGTTCGTCCTGGATGATGGCCCTCGTCCGCTAAGCTTTGGTGACGATGATTTCCGCGTATTCCGAGGGCACACGCATCGACCCGTCGGTCGCTGTGTTGAATTGGGCGATCATGGCGCCCATAAACTGTCGGATAAAATAGCGGCGCCATCCTAAACTGCCACACCCCAAGAAATCCGGCTGCGGATTGCGATGGTGTTCGCCGTTTATGGAGCAGCCCCACAAATTGCCCCACAGCACTAAGGCAAATTACGGGTTGGAAGCTTCGAAGCCGAGAGGCCTTTCGGGTCGTTGATGCTGAAAGCGGTACCTTTCCCATTTCGTCAGCGCGATCACCAGGCCACAGCAAACGCAATTGGCTCCGTTCAATAGGGCCAAAGGCAGATCACCGAGATTGACCCAGGCGTAGACCGCTGTCGAGCCGTTAGCGCCAACCCACAACCCCCAAGTGATATAGGAGATCGCCTGCGCCCCCTGTGCATCATGAGCGATGCGCCATATCTGAGGCATATAGGAAAATATGCGCAATCCATTGAATAAGGTAAAAGCGAATAGGCTAACTTGAGACGGCGAAAATTCCGGCATGCTGCTTCCTAGGTCTGTTCCATCGTTTAGCCGCAGAACAAATTAATTGCCTAGACATTGCCTGCGAGCAGCCCAAGAGGCGTTGGTTGACCTAGACCTTGACCTTGACCTAGACCTAGACCTAGACCTAGACCTAGACCTGGGCCGAACCGGACCAGATTAGCGCGCCAAGGCTTGCGCCTCGTCACTCGAAAGGGTGATTCAGGGCCACCGCATAAGCAATGGAAACCTGCTGATCCGGGGTAACGCAGGCCGCGGGTGACGCATCGGCTTGCGGCGCGGAATCGGCGATGCCGGCCCGCGTCCACAGGTCGGAATGGACCCAGGTGCCGCCATCTAACCGCAGCTCGTGAATGTGACCGTCGTCACGCCCGGTGTAGAAAACCGCGCTCACCCCGTCGGGTCCCACACAGCCGAAGGCCCGGTGAAAGTCTGCCATGCCCCTGCCACAGGCGGGAGCGTTCGCGATCTGGGACAGATCGGAATGCGACCACGACGCCATCTTGCTCTCCAGTGCCGCGAAGGAACGTGACGACAGCCTATCACGAATGACTTCTTGTTCGACAGTTGGAGAGACTTCCATTTCCGACAGTCAAGCCGGCGCAAGCAGTCTTCCAGTAAACTGGGATACTGGACCCGCTTGCCCGGGGCTGACGGTGGACGGATCGGATCAGGGGCTCATTGTCAACAGCATCAGGCGCTGATGAGCGCGGCGAGAGCGGCGTTGAAGCGCGCCACGCCGTCTGCCAGCGCGCCGGAATTGTCCACTTCGACGACCCACTCGCCTTGCGGGCAGCCAACCTCGATGCCGCGCCGCAAGCGATGATCGACGGCGGCGGACGTTTCCCGTCCGCGAAGCTTTAGCCGCTCGCGCAGCACCTCGGGGGCAGCCGTGACGTGGACGACGTGGGTCCCCGGCCATTTGCGCCGCGCGTCCGCGATGATGCGCCGCGACGTGTTGACGACCACCGTTGTTCCGCTGCCCAGGATGTCCACAATCTCGGCCGTCACGCCGTAGCTCAGCCCATGCGCCTGCCAAGCGAGGAAAAATCCGCCGGCTTTCGCCACGCGGGCGAACTCCGCCTCCGAAAGCGCGGCGTGCGGTTCGCCGGTCTGGTCCATGCGGGTGATGCAGCGTTCGCAAAACAACATCCCGGGCTCGCCCGCGAAATGCGCCCGCGCGGCGTCGATCAGCGTGTCCTTGCCGGCGCCGGACGGCCCTACGACCAGGATGAGTTTGCCCGGCGAGACTGTGCCGGTCGCGCCCCCCTTGTCCGCCAGTGCGGCAGGCGCATGGCGAAACGGACCGCGATTAGGCAACCTTGTCGCCCTCCCGCCAGACATCGCGGATGATCGGCGCCCGCTTGGTCGGCCTGCAGCGCACCAGATCCGCGCGCAAGCCCACGGCGATCTCGCCGCGATCCGCCAAACCCACCGCCTGCGCGGGGTGCAGCGTCACGGTGGCGATGGCCTGCGGCATTGTTATACCTTCCACGGAAGACTCCAGCAGCAGCGCGCCGTGCAACAACGAACCCGGCACATAGTCGCTGGACAGAATATCGAGAACGCCCAGAGCGCCCAATTTTCGCGCCGAGACGTTACCGGAATGGGACTTACCGCGCACAATGTTCGGCGCGCCCATGAGCACGCTGAGGCCAGCTTGATGCGACGCGGAAGCGGCCTCGATCGTGGTGGGAAATTCCGCGATCGCCATGCCATCGCGCACCGCCTCACCGACATGGCCTTGCGTGGCGTCGTCATGGCTGGCCAGGCACAGGCCGCGCTCGCGGCCAAGGGCGACCACGGCGGCGCGGTTGCGCGCGCTATGCTGGCGCTGGGCTTCCACGCGCTCGTTGACGAAAGCTTCCAGCTCTGCATCGCTCATGCGGAAGCGGCCTTGGTAATATTCCCGGTAGCGCTCGATATCGACGAATTGCCGCTGGCCGGGCGTATGATCCATCACCGAAAGCAACCGCAGCCTGCGGTAATGCATCAAAGGCTCGAGCAGCTCCAGCATCCCCCCATAGCTGATCTCGCAGCGCCAGTGGAAATAATGGTCCGCCTTCAGCGCGCCCGCCGCCATTTGCTCCTCGACGGCGTCGCTCATCTCGTTCAGCAACTGCACGCGCATCGACCGGCTATGCACCTCGCCGACGCAGAGCGCGTTAAAGACGGTGGTGATCCCCGCCGCCGCGATTTCGCGGTCATGGCCCATGACGGCGGCGTCGGCCGGCCAGTAAGCCTCCGGGCGCGGCATGATGTGGCGTTCGAGGTTGTCGGTGTGCAGCTCGATGAGGCCCGGCAGCACCAGATCGCCCTGGCAATCGAGCGCCGCGGGAAGCCGCGATGCGCCCGCGGACATGTCCGCGATCACCCCGTCGCGGAGCACGAGCGTGCCCTCAAGCACGCTGTCGCGCAAAACGATGCGCGCATTGGTCAAAACTGTCTCGGTCATGGCTCCCGGGTCCTTGCGCTGCAAAGCGGAAGGTCCAAAACGACAACAACAGCATCGCGCCTTTGATCCGACGCAATATGTACCGCGCTGGCTGCCACCTCCCGGCCGTTGCCCCGGCCGTCAGAGCCGGGGCCTATCAGCCCTACAGCATGGCAGAACATCGCGGAAAGGCCCATGGATCCCGGATAAGGCCTGCGGCGTTTCCGGGACGATGGCCGAGAGTGTTGGGCCTTCCGATAATTCGTCCGATGCCCAAGAACCCCGGTTGCTGCGATTATGGCGCATTCAGCCGCCACCCGTCCCGGTCTACTCGCCCTCATCCTCCTCATAGCCGAGCAGCGACAGCGCTTGCGCCTTGATGCCGTTGGCCATGGCGTAATAGACCAGCGCTTCCTCCCGCCCATGCGTCACCCATATTTCCTCAGCGCCGGTCTCGGCGATGGTCTCGGTCAACTCGTCCCAGTCCGAATGGTCCGAGATGATCAGCGGCAATTCCACCAGCCGCTGCTTCGCGCGCGCCCGGATCTGCATCCAGCCGGAGGCGGCGCAGGGTAGCACATCCGGCAGCCGCCGTGACCAGCGATCGGCCAGCGCGCTCGGCGGGCTGAGCACGATCTCGCCCTTCAGCGCCTCCTTGCCGACACCGGCGACCGGCCGGATCTCGCCCAGGTCGACCCCCATGGACTGGTACAGCTCGCTCAGCCGCATCAGCGCGCCATGCAGGTAGACCGGCTTGTCATAGCCCGCTCTGCGCAGCTCCGCGATGAGCCGCTGGCATTTGCCCAGCGCATAGACGCCGATCAGATGACAGCGCTCCGGGAATATAACCAGCGACTTTAACAGTTTTGCGATCTCCGCCGCGACGGGCGGATGGCGGAACACCGGCAGGCCGAAAGTCGCCTCGGTGATGAACACATTGCAGCGCACGACCTCGAAGCCGGCGCAGGTCGGGTCGGCGCGGCGTTTGTAGTCGCCGGAGACCACCGCGCAGGCGCCGTTATGCTCCAGCAGGATCTGCGCGCTGCCCAAGATGTGCCCGGCGGGGTGGAGCGTCACGCGCACATCGCCGCAGGAGATGACCTCGCCGAAAGCGGCGGCCTGGCTCGACGCCACGCTCGCCTCGCCATAGCGGCAGCTCATGATGCGCAGCGTCTCTTGCGTGGCGAGCACATGGCCATGGCCGGACCGCGCGTGATCCGCATGCCCATGCGTGATGATGGCGCGCTTCACCGGGCGAGGCGGGTCTATATAAACCCCAGCGGGCGCGCAATACAGCCCCTCGGGCCGCACTTCCAGCCAGGTTTTGGGATGGGCGGATTTTTGCGTGGTGGTCACAGGGGGTAAGGTAAGCAGCTTTGCCCGGTTCGCCAACCGTTGCGGGATAACTCTGCCAGGCTACAAAAAAAGGCACAGCTGATTATGGGCTGGCTGCGCCATTAACTGACGAGCCAGGGACCCCCCAGGATCCCGTCTTCGCGCGTTTGCGGAAATGAGCTCCTTGTTGCTCCACCCTAGCCCCCGTACACTGCGGCATTGCTTTGCGGCTCGCTGAGGACCAGCCATGAGCGCCGGAAGGGGCATTTGGCGTGTGAGTGATGCGCTCATCCTGATTGCGGTTGGGGTGGTGGTCATCCGGATGGCGACCGACGTGCCGAGCAGGACAGACTCCCCGCCATCCCAGCGCCGGTATTTCATCCTCGGCGCCGCCAATACAGCTGGCCTCGAGCGGGCCGATTTCATGTTGGGGGATGTGCGTTACCACATCTTACTCCCCCGAGGCACAAGGGTGCAGCTCCCGCGTGGGCAGGTCCATAGCGTCACATTCTGGCATCCGCAGTCGACACGACTGTTGCGCAATTTTACGCTTGGCGCGGCGTTAGGCGAAAGCGATGCGCGCTACGCTGGGACAGGAACGCTGAGCAATGGCGCGGTCCTCAGATACAACATCGATGACGATTATGGCGGCGGGAGCGGCGGGGCGGAGGCTGAACTCAAGGGGCGGCTGGAGATGGGCGCGCGCGCTCTTGCGGTGACCTGCCATGATCAGAGCGAATGGCATCTCCAGCCCGACTGGTGCGTGCCGTATCTGCATCATCTCAGGATCGACGGCGGCAGCTGATCGGCGCGCGCACACAATCTCCAATTCAAAGGCCGACGCGCAATACAGGCCCTCGAGCCGTACTTCCCGCGCGTGTTCGGGACGATCTCGTGCATGATCAGTTGGGCTGGAAATCCCCAGCATAGCCTAACACAACTTCTGCCGTCATCCCCGCGCAAGCGCGGATGACGTACGCCGCAGCGCGGCGCTCAGCGCGCGGCGCTGCGCGCGCCTCGATAGCTTGCGACGACGCGCACTTGCGTTCCGATGCCGGCCAGCGTCGCGAGATGCGTCACATGCTCGTTCATCATGCGGAAGCAACCCGACGATGCGGCCATGCCGATTGATCTTGCGTCATTTGTCCCGTGGATACGGTAGAGCGTGTTGCCGAGATAGAGCGCCTTGGCCCCCAGCGGATTTTTCAGGCCGCCGGTCATGGTTTTCGGTAAACCGGGCTCGCGCACGCGCATCTCCGCCGGCGGATTCCAATCGGGCCATGCGGCGATCCGGCTTATATTCTCCGTGCCCGTCCACGCAAAACCTTCCCGCCCCACTGAGATAGGATATTCGTAAGCTTGATTGCCCGGCAGCACGTAGAAAAGACGCCGGCCACCCGAATCGATGATGATCGTGCCCGGATTCTCCGCTCTGAGCAGCGCTACGGTCTGTGGCGCTTCGGGGACAATTTCGGGCCGGGCCCCACCCGTCATGAACTCAGGATAGTTCACGTTAGATTGCTGGCGGCGGGCTTCGCGCTCGCGCTGCAGAAGCCGTTGTTCGCGAAGGATGTCGCTGCGGAAGACGGGCTGCCCATATATCCACTCGTCCTGCGCAATTGCCTGGGGTGAAGCCGCGAACAGGGTCACGGCCCAGCACAATGCGCCGGCGGCTATCATGCGCCGGTAATATCCCAGAGCTCCCTGTGCGGAACCTTGTCGCCTCATCAACGTGCTTCCCATCTAGCGCCAATCCGGCTTCGGGTCATGACCGCGGTCCTTGCCCAGGAACCATTCGGCTAACGTCCGACATACCGGCAAGTTCTCCTAGCCCAAATCACGTGTTCGCCAGCATGCTGCCAAACATTATGAGATAAGGGCATGAATGCCAGCCTGCATAGTGCTTCCGAGGAAGCGTCTTTATATAAGCCGATAAGGGTGCTAGCGGCGACGCTCGTTGCCAGACGGCAGATCACAATTGCATGAACACAGTGCTGACACGGTCGAGCCGCAAAGCCGCTGTCCCGGACTATGTCGAGGCATGGTTCGCGGCCAAGGGCTGGGCGCTGCATTCCTATCAGCGCAAGATGATCGGCGCGTTCGCCCGGCGGCAATCCACGCTGCTGATCGCGCCGACCGGCGGCGGCAAGACGCTGTCCGGGTTTCTGCCCTCGCTGATCGACATCCACGAGACCGCGCCGGAAGGGCTGCATACGCTGTACATCTCGCCGCTCAAGGCGCTGGCCAACGATATCGAGCGCAATCTGCACCGGCCTATCGCCGAAATGGGGCTGAATGTCCGCGTCGAGAGCCGCACCGGCGACACCCCGGCTTCCAAGCGGCGCCGTCAGCGCGACCACCCGCCGCATATCCTGCTGACGACGCCGGAATCGCTGATGCTGATGCTGTCCTTTCCGGATGCGCGCAAGCTGTTCGGCGGCCTTCGTGCGGTGATCGTCGACGAGGTGCACAGCTTTGCCCCGACCAAGCGCGGCGATTTCACCGCGCTGACGCTGGCGCGGCTCGCCACCTTCGCGCCGCAACAGGTGCGCTTCGGCCTGTCGGCGACGGCGGCTATGCCGGAAAAGCTGGCGGAATGGCTGACCGGGCATCGCTCGCCCGCGACGCTGCTCCACGCCGGGCTGAAATCGAAGCCGCAGGTCAACATTTTGCCCGTGGCGGCGCGCATGCCCTATGGCGGCTATCTGGCGCGCTATGCCGTGCCGGAGATTTACGCGGCGATCAAGGCGGCGAAGACCAGCATCGTGTTCGTCAACACGCGCGCGCAGGCGGAAATGCTGATGCAGCAGCTTTGGGAGGTGAACGAGGACTCGCTCCCCATCACCGTGTATCACGGCAGCCTCAATCGCGAGCAGCGCCGCAAAACCGAGGCCATGATGGCGGCGGGGCGTCTCCGCGCCGTGGTGGCGACCTCGGCTCTGGAACTGGGCATCGACTGGGGCGATGTGGACCTCGTCTTCCAGGTGGGCGCGCCCAAGGGGGTGAGCCGCCTGGTGCAGCGTATCGGCCGCTCGAACCACCGGCTGGACGTGCCGAGCAAGGCCTTGCTGATCCCGGCGAACCGCTTCGAAAGCTTGGAATGCCACGCCGCGCTGACGGCCATCGCCAAGGGCGTGCTCGACGGCGAACAGCCGGGCGACGGCTCGCAGGACGTCGTCATCCAATATATCGTGAACTGTGCCTGCGGCGAGCCGGTGCATCCCGACGCGCTGTTCGCCGAGGTCGCCTCGACCGTGCCCTACCGCAATCTGCCGCGCGCGCAGTTCGACCGGCTATTTCGCTTCGCCATCGACGGCGGCCAGGTGCTCAGCAATTACGAGCGCTATCTCCGCCTGCGGCCGGCGCCGGGCGGGCAGTTCACGGTGGCCTCGCCGAGGGTGCGGCTGCGCCACCGCATGAATATCGGCGTCATCGTCGAGGCGCCGCGCCTGAAAGTGCAGCGGCTCAACAAATCCGGCGCCGGCGGCCGCATTCTCGGCGAGGTGGAGGAGTATTTCGCGCAAGGTCTGACGCTCGGCGACACCTTCATGTTCGCGGGCGAGGTGCTGGCCTTCGTGCGCGTGCGCGACGTCACCCTCGAGGCGCGCCCCGTGCGCGGCGGCGAACCGAAGATCCCGGCCTATGCCGGGGGTCAGATGCCGCTCTCCACCTATCTGGCCGATGGCGTGCGCCATGTGCTCAGCAAGCCCGCGACCTGGCGGCGGCTGCCCAAGGACGTCCGCGACTGGCTGCGGCTGCAGCAGGCGTTCTCGCTGATCCCGCCGGAAGACACGTTGCTGATCGAGCATTTTCCGCGCGGGCGGCTGTTCTACACCGTGTTCTACACCTTCGAGGGACGCCGCGCCAACCAAACGCTTGGCCTGCTGGTCACGCGGCGCATGGAACGGCTGGGTTTGAAACCGGTCAGCTTCACCCTCACCGATTACGGCCTTTCCATCGCCTCTGTTGGGGAAATCGCGGAAGACGCCGCGTTTGCACTCCTCTCGCCGGATATTTTGGGCGATGATCTGGAGGAATGGATCCTGGATGCGGCCATGCTGCGCCGCGCCTTCCGCCATGTGGCGGTTGTCGCCGGTTTGGCGGAGCAGAACCATACGAGGAAGCGTACGACCTCGAGGCAACTCGCGGTCAGCACCAATCTCATCTACGAGGTGCTGCGCCGGCACGAGCCGGATCATGTGCTTTTGGAGGTCGCGCGCCGCGACGCCGAGCGGGAGCTGCTGGATTTGAAACGCCTGGCCGATATGCTACACCGCTTCTCCAGCAGCCTCATCTATAAGGCGCTGGAATGCGCCTCGCCGCTGTCCATCCCCGTGCTGACCGACGTGCGTACGGAACAGGTGCGCGGCGCGGGGCTGGAAGCGCTGCTGGCGCAGGTCAGCATCGACGAGGACGCCGAGCAGATGATTGAGGATGTGCGTGCGGCCCTTATCTAGAACCTTATCCGGGAAGCTCCCATCAGGCGCTCTTCTCCCTCTCCCATGGGGAGAGGGCCGGGATGAGGGCTATCCATGCGTAAATTCAGAATCCGAACCCCTTACCCGCGCCGCTTGCGCGAACGACACGCCTCATTCGTCCTCCCGGAAGGCCGAAGGCTTATCCGGGATCCAATCGCCTATTGCCAAGCATTTTGCTCAGCATTGGGGCGAGTGGATCCTGGCTCTTCGGCCGGGACGACAGGGTGCTTGCTCTTTCGCGGAGGCCTCCACCGGCGAACGTTTGTCGTTCGCCATGAAGGCTCACGATGGGAGAGCTAAGGTTGCGTCGATTTGACCGCAAAACACTCCAGATTCTCGCCCTGTCAAACGCGGATGGAGATCGTCTTTGGCGGCGAGCCGGTGGTGCTCGATGCGTGCGGCGCGCTGTTCCTGGAACGGCACGGCATCTTGGCCGTCGCCGATCTGCATTTGGAAAAGGGCTCGTTCTTTGCCGCGCGTGGCAATCCCGTGCCGCGCCACGACACGCGCGATACGCTGCAAAGGCTTGCCGCCGCCATCGACTGCTACCGTCCGCAAACGGTCATCTGCCTCGGCGATAGTTTCCACGATGCCGGGGCGGGCGAGCGTATGACCTTGCCCGACGCGCATCTCCTGGCAAGGCTCCTGGCCGAGACGCCGGAATGGATCTGGCTCACCGGCAATCACGACCCCGAAATCCCCTGGCGTTTCGCCCGGTCCGTCGCGGCGCTGCACAGCGCCGGGGCGGTCACGCTCGCCCATCTGCCCGAGACGCCCGTCCGGCCGCTGATCGCCGGCCACTATCACCCCAAGCTGTCGGTGCGTGTCGCCAAACAGCACATCTCGGGGCGCTGCTTCCTGTTCAGCGAGGATTTGCTACTCATGCCCGCCTTTGGCGCCTATGCCGGCGGCCTGGACACCCGCGACGCGGCGCTCACCCCGCTTTTTCCCACCCGATCCCGGCGTCACGTGCTGGCCTATCGCGGCAAACTGTGGGCGATTGACCCGGCCTGACGCATCGCGGCACGGCGCTTGGCAGTTTAGAACCATTCCAACACGTTGATGCGCGAAGCTTTTTTGCGCCAGCTTGCATAAATTTTGCCCGAATAATTCTTGACAACCATGATCGGGAATAGTCTTTTGGCGGCGGTAATCGTTGCCGGGCTGCCAAGCAGACCGCGACGATCCGGTACCAGGGCCTTGACCCCTGAATATTGGAGGATGCATGACACCGACGACGCTTGGCCGCGCTTTATGCGGTCTGACTCTCGCCGCGGCTTTTTCGGCTCCGGCTCTCGCTCAGAGCAATGAACTCAACATATACTCCTTGCGGCAAACCTATCTGATTCAACCGATCTTGGATGCCTTCACCAAAGAGACCGGCATCAAGACCAACGTCATCTTCGCGCAGAACGGCCTGATCGAGCGCATCGCCGCGGAAGGCGCGAACAGCCCGGCCGACGTTCTGCTCACCGCGGACATCGGTTTTCTCACCAGCGCGGTGGAACAGGGCATTACCCAGCCGATCGCATCCGGCGTGGTGGAGCAGAACATCCCCGCCAATTACCGCGATCCCGCTGGCCAATGGGTGGGCCTGACCGCGCGCGCCCGCGTGATCTATGCCTCGAAGGAGCGCGTGACGCAGGACGCGATCACTTATGCGGAGCTTGCCGATCCGAAATGGAAGGGCAAGATCTGCGTCCGCTCCGGCCAGCACGCCTATAATTTGGCGCTGCTATCGGCGATGATCGCCCATGACGGCGAGGCGAAAGCCAAGGCTTGGCTCGCCGGGCTGAAGGCCAATCTCGCGACCAAGCCCGCCGGCGGCGACCGCGAGCAGGCCAAGGCAATCTTCTCCGGCCAATGCGACATCGCGCTGGGCAACACCTATTACATGGCTCTGATGGCGGGCAACGATAAGCAGCCCGAACAGAAGCAATGGGCTGGCAGCATCAAAGTGCTGTTCCCCGATGCAGGCGGGCGCGGCACGCATGTCAACCTGTCCGGCGCGGTGCTCGCGAAAAACGCGCCGAACAAGGGAAATGCGGTCAAGCTGATCGAATTCCTGACCTCGGATCCGGCGCAGAAGCTCTATGCCGAGCTCAATGACGAATACCCGCTGAAAGCCGGCGTCGCGCTGTCGCCGGTGGTGCAGTCCTGGGGCGCATTAAAGGCCGATCCGCTGCCGCTGGCCGAGATCGGCAAGAACCGCAAGCGGGCTTCCGAACTGGTGGACGAAGTGGGCTTCGATCAGGGGCCGAGCTCGTAGATTGTCATCGCATTAATCCCTGCATGGCCTGACACAACTTCTGCCGTCATCCCCGCGCTATGTTAGCGCCTATGCGCTTGCGCGGGGATGACGACTTCATCTATTGAGCCTCTCGTTTCCATCTTACTTGATCATGCTATCAAGCTGGCGCTGGCCTCTTGACCGCGCTCAGCAAGTGCTGCGCGATGGTACGGGCCACCTCTTGCCCATGGGTCGCGATCATGAAATGTGCCGCGCCGGAGATCGTCGTTAAAGACGCTCCGGCGATGCATTCACTGAGCAGCGCGTTGGCCCGTTGGACCGCGGGGTGACTTGCCGCGCCCCGCAGGATGAGCGTGGGGACGTCCACGGTGGCCAACAGAGCAGGCGATAGCGAAAAGCCGTAGCTGCTCGCCCAATCGAGAATGTTGACGGGCGTCGCTTCCACCGCAAAGGCGCGCGCCCGGGGTGGCCAGGAGGCAAAGGTGCCGGGGCCCCCGTAAAAGTCCATCACGCGCGCGATCGCTTCTTTCTCCCCACCCGCGAAGGCAGCGAAATAGTGCTCCGTCATCTCGCGGAATGCGTCATAGAGCCGGTCCTCGCCCATCGCGCGTAACAGCTCAGCGGCAGGGGCTTCCATGATGGTCAGGCTCGCCAGCGGCACATGTTTGCGCAGCGCAACCGCAAGTGCGACAGTGCCGCCGAAGGAATGGCCAACGAGGTGGACGCGGCCGCCCGCCCGTCTCACCACGGCCTCAAGGATCTCGGCTTCGTGCGCGATCGCGGCATCTTGAGGTGTGCGGCGCTCAGCCGTTCCCCCATATCCAAGCAAGCTGGTGGTCACGCAGCGGAACCGATCGCCCCACTCCGCCATGATAGGGCGCCACACGGCGCCCGTGCTGCACGATCCAGGCACCAGCACAATCGTCGGCCCGGTCCCGTATTCCAAGTAGTCGATGTTGCCGCTCGGTTCTTTGATCATGTCCAAGGCTCGTGTGCTATCGGCATCTGGGTTTAGCTGCCTGCATGATGTGAGGAGCCGATGGAAAGTCATGTCTCCATCGGCCTCCGGATTGCAGTGAGGCGTGCGCGTCTTGCCATGCAAGACAGCTATCGCATCGACCTCGCATGATCTGCTTCTCGGCGCGCCGCGATGACGGGACGCGGGAGGGGTATCAGCATCCTGACCGCGCTGCGATAGTTTCGGTATCGATCGCCAAACAGTGCGATCAAGTCGCGCTCCTCGAGCTGAATACCGATGAGAATGTATGCCGTGGCCGCGACGGCGAAGAGCAGATGGCCGGCGGTCATGTTCGGCGTTGCCCAGAAGGCAAGCAGAAAGCTGAGATAGATCGGGTGTCTGACGACCCGGTAGAGCAGCGGCGTCTTGAATTCCGGCGGGGGCGTCTCTTTACGCATCAGACGCTTGCAGACTTGGCTCAATCCAAACAGCTCGAAATGACTGATCAGGAAAGTGCTGACGAGCAGCATCGCCCAGCCCAGCCAGAACACGGAGTGAAGCGCCATCACGCCTAACGGATGCTCAACGTTCCAGATTGGAACCGTGATCGGCCGCCACTGCCAATAGAGCAGGAGTAGGGCAAGGCTAGCAAACAGGACATAGGTGCTGCGCTCGACCGGCTTCGGGACAAAACGGGTCCACCAGCGTTTGAAACCCTGGCGCGCCATGACGCTATGCTGCAGGGCGAACAGCGCCAGGAGCAAAGTGTTTACGACGATCGCCTCGACGAACGGGCCGGACGGTCCCGAGTCGATTGACTTCGGCACGATCAGATTACCGACGAAGCCGATTGCGTAAAGAAAACTGAGTAAGAACGTCGCATATGCAATCAGGCCATAAAAAAATGCGAGTATACCCGAACATGATGACCTCCTTGCGTGGGACCGAGAGAAAATGAAAGCGTACCGTCCTTCGCCCGACATCGTTCGACTGACGGATGACCGTCGAAGTTGCAGCTCAGCCATCGCAAACAAAGAAGGGCTGGCCTTGCGGCCAGCCCTTCCCTTGTCCGACCGTGGTCGGCACACACCGTGACGTCACACTAGAGCATCGAGCCTGAAATCAGAATCGCCAGGGATTCCCTTCTGTGACGAATTGTGATTCACCCTCCTTGGAGGTGGATCATGGGCAAAAGCTACACATCCGACTTACGTCGGCGCGTCAT
>Ga0136634_10000091_pt1 | contig 43679 bp, 53 predicted proteins | sample AntDrymUQ8332106_2_FD_104654 | JGI IMG/M metagenome (GOLD analysis project Ga0136634, IMG submission 104654) | Polar desert sand microbial communities from Dry Valleys, Antarctica - metaG UQ833 (21.06) | ecosystem: Environmental > Terrestrial > Soil > Desert | place: Antarctica: Dry Valley... | reverse complement strand
GCATGTGGAGACGATCACGAAGGTCCTGGCGTCCGACGCCGCGGGGCGGCTGTCACCTCAGGTGTGGGCCGGCGCGGAGGCCGAGCTGGCCGACAAGGCCACCGTCTACGCCCCCGGAGAGCTGTCCGCGTACGGGACGCGGTTGGTGGAGGTCCTCGATCAGGACGGACCCGCCCCCGACGACCGCCCCCCAGCCCAAGTCAACGAGCTGACCCTGTCTCGGAACCGGGACGGGTCGGGTGGGCGGATCAGCGGACGGTTCGACGACGCCGCCCTCTACGACGCGATCGCCACCGCCGTCGACGCCGGGTCGAAACCCCTGACCGGGGAGGACGACCGCACGACGCCGCAGCGGCAGGCCCAGGCGCTGGCCGAGATCTGCGGCTACGTCCTCGACCACGCCGACCTCCCCCACGCGGGCGGGTCCCGCCCCCACCTCAACGTGCTCCTCTCCTGGGAGGACCTCCAGACCCAGGCGCGGGCGGCGATGCTGGACTTCGGCGGCACCCTGGCCCCGGAGACGTTGCGGATGCTGGCCTGTGACGCCGCGGTCATCCCCATCGTCATGAACGGAGCCGGACAGCCCCTCGACGTCGGGCGGAGCAAGCGCACCGTCCCCGACGGGTTGCGTCGGGCGGTGGCCGCCCGTGATCGGGGGTGTGCGTTCCCTGGGTGTGGGCGGACGGTGTCGTGGTGCGAGGTGCACCATATCCGCCCGTGGCAGGACGGTGGCGCGACAGCGCTGACCAACTGCGTCATGCTCTGCACCGCCCACCACCGGCTGCTGCACCACCCCGGATGGTGTGTCCAGATCCGCGACGGGCTACCGGAGTTCCTCCCACCGTGCTGGATCGACCCCGACCGGGTCCCACGACGGAAACCCCTCGCACACCTGATCAACGGGCCCTGAACCCGACCACCGCTCAAAGGCGGCTGCACACCCCGAGCACCCTGTGGCTGGTTAGCTGTCCAGCAGATCAGCACGTTGGGCCGGGTGGGGCTGAGTTGCTTGCGCTGCGCCAGTCGCCACGGCTGCCTACCGCGTTCCATCGCGGTAGTGCTGCTGTGTCGCTGTCGTGGCTACCGGGTGACGTGGTGTGTGGGAGTGCATTCTCCGTCACCCAGCTCGCACGCGTGGATCGAGACCGCCGGTCACCCGGTGGGCGAGCCGTTCAACCCCGGTGACTACTACACACCGATCATCACCGTCTGAAGACATGGAGGGATCACCGCGGTGACCATTACCACGACGGCTGAGCTCGCCGATCGGCTCGCCGTCTATACCGCCGAGCTCCGGCTCGCCGGGGCCGTCCGAACCGATGCCGTCGAGCAGGCTTTCGCGACCGTACCGCGTCACCGCTGTCTGCAACGGTTCCGCTACCGCGCCGACGAGTACACCGTCGAGCCCAACACGACCCCGGCTGAGGAGGTCCTCGACCTGATCTATGCGAACAACTCACTGGTCACCCACACCGGCAGCGACGGTGACCCGCCGTCGAGCAGCTCGTCCCCCTCGCTCATGGCGAAGATGCTCGAGGCGTTCGACGTGCAGCCGCGTCATCGGGTGTTGGAGATCGGGGCCGGCACCGGCTACAACGCCGCGTTGATCGCCCACATCACCGGCGCCGAGGTCACCACCGTGGAGTCCGGCGCTGCGGCGGCGGCCGGTGCCGCCGCAGCCGTCCGTGCGCTCGATCTCGCCGACCAGGTCCACGTCATCCAGGGCGACGGTTACGACGATCTCCCCGCTGATCAGCTCCATCCGGTCGACGGAACCGGCATCAGCTTGACCGCCGACGAGTACCACAACCTGTGGTTTTACCTCGGAACCGAGGACGAGCGCATCACTCGCGCCTACCTCGCCGACTCCGATTTCGATCCCACCCGCGGCCCGTGCGCCCTCGTCGACCCCGCCCACGACGGCGCGTGGATTCACCGCGACGGTGGCCTCACCCTCGCCGGTGCCGACCACCTCCGCGACGAGCTCATGACGCTCATCGACCGCTGGGAACGCCTTCATCGCCCAGCCGCAACCGCCTGGACCGTTGACTTCTGCTACGCCGACACCGGTGCAGCCGGACTCCTGCTCACGCACAGTTGGCACCTCGACCCCGGCGACGGTCGAGGAACGTCACGGCTTCACACCGGCCAGGTCTCGCGGCGGTACCCGGCGTCCCAGAACATCCACTCGTAGCGTGACGTCGTGCTGAAGTGTCGGCGCATCAGCGCCTGCTCGTTCTCGGACAGTCCCGCGCCGATCCGGTCGGTGAGGGTCAGCACCGCGTCGACGACGCCCTGGAACTCCGCGCTGCCGTACATCGCGATCCAGCGGGCGTAGAGCGGGTCCGGTGAGCTGTGGGCCGCCAGCTCGTCGCCGACGCGGGCGTAGATCCAGTAGCAGGGCAGCACTGCCCCGAGCGCCTCGGCGAACGACCCGCCGAGCGTCGTGGCCATCAGATAGCTGACGTAGGCCTGGGTGGTCGGTGCGACCGGCTCCCGCGCCGCCTCCTGCGGGGAGCTGCCCATCTCGCTCATGAGGGCGGCGTGCAGGTCCCGCTCGGCGGCGATGGCCGAGGCGGCGTGCTCGGCGAACATGACGGTGCCGTCCTCGTCGGGTGCCTTCGCGGCGCACACGGCGAGCGCCCGGGCATACCCGCGCAGGTAGTGCGCGTCCTGCACGATGTAGTGCCGGAACGACGCGCGCGGCAGCGTGCCGTCGGTCAGTCCCGCGACGAACGGGTGGGCGAGGATCGCGGCGTAGACGTCCTCGACGTCGGACCAGAGCACGTCGCGGGTACGCAGGGCGGAGTCGGCCGGAGTCACCATGGTGATCACGCTAGCCGCCGTCCCGCGCCGCGGGAACTGTGCGCCGCGCCACCGTATCCAGTGGGTGGGAAGCGCACTCTCTAAACCGTGAACACAGCGCGAGCCGGATGGTCCGCGCTGCCGGGGGGACGCACGGAGGGCGAGATGTCAGTCACTTCTCGAGCACGATCTACCAGGACAACCACGTGGGGGGTTCACGATGGACGCTCCACGGACGTCGACTCAGCGCTGAGAGCGCGCCGAACCGCATCGCACCGCGGAGGTGAGTCGGAATGATCCCCGTTCCTATGGACCATCACGAGAAGATGCGGCTGCGCGCAGCCGCGTTCCGCGTGACCCGGCTGTACCCCGGCCCGGCCGGTGAGCTGCTCTCTCGCGAGCTGCTCACCTGGGAGGAGTTCGGGTACCGGCTGGGCGGCGGGCAGCTCATCATGCGCCTGGTCGATCACGTGCTGACGACTCCGGTCGCAGCCCGGAGCGAAGCCGCCTGAGCCTCGGGTCGGCCCGCCGGCCGCCGCCGAACGTGGCGGTGCCGGCGGCCTCCCGGCGGGCCGGCCCGCTCGCTGGCCGGCCGCAGGCGTGCAGGTCAGGGGCGTGTGTGGGACCGATTTCCGGGTCGGCCCCGGCGTTGTGTAGCATCGTCGGGGCCGCTCGGGCGTGATGGAGTCCGCGTGGCTGGCCGCCCCTTTAGCTCAGTCGGCAGAGCGTCTCCATGGTAAGGAGAAGGTCTACGGTTCGATTCCGTAAAGGGGCTCAGTGAAGCGGTGTGACCAGCTTCGCGCAGCGGTGTAGCTCAGTCGGTAGAGCAAGCGGCTCATAATCGCTGTGTCGCCGGTTCAAGTCCGGCCACCGCTACCAGACCGACGAGACCCACAGCAACGACTGTGTCAGGCATAGCAGGAGGCACCCGCGATGGCCAAGGCCACCGATGTCCGGCCGAAGATCACGCTGGCGTGCGAGCAGTGCAAGCACCGGAACTACATCACGAAGAAGAACCGGCGCAACGATCCCGACCGCCTCACGATCAAGAAGTTCTGCGCCAACTGCGGCACGCACCGCGAGCACCGCGAGACCCGCTGAGCGTGCCCGACCCCTCCTTCGTCGGACGGGCCCTGCCCGCGACGGCCCCGTACCGCGTCGGCCGGGAGAAGATCCGGGAGTTCGCCCGCGCCATCGGCGAGAGCGCTCCGGTGTGTCACGACCCGGACGCCGCGCGCGCGGCCGGGCACCCCGACGTCGTCGCACCGCCCACGTTCTCCGTCACGTTCACGATGCCGCTGATCGAGGCGTTCCTGCGCGAGTCCGACTTCGGCTGGGACTACGCCCGGATGGTGCACGCCGACCAGTCGATCGTCGCGCACCGGCCCATCCATGGTGGGGACGACCTCGTCACCACCATCCACGTCGAGGACCTGAGGAGCCGCTCCGGCAGCCACATGCTGACGCTGCGGTGTGAGGTCACCGACGGGGACGGGTCGGCCGTCGCCACCACGCGGGCGCTGCTTGTCACGCCGGCGGAGGAGCAGGCATGATCCGCGCAGGCGACGCGCTGCCGCCGCTGTCGCTGCGGGTCACCCGCGCGGCCCTCGTTCGATACGCCGGGGCGTCCGGCGATTTCAACCCGATCCACTGGAGCGACCGCGTCGCCACCGGTGTCGGTCTGCCCGGTGTGATCGCCCACGGGATGTTGACGATGGCGCTGGCCGGGCGGCTCGTCACGCAGTGGGCGGGTGACCCGGGCGCGGTGCGCAGCTACGGCGTGCGCTTCACCCGTCCGGTGGTCGTGCCCGACGACGACGAGGGCGCGCTGCTCGAGCTGTCCGGCACCGTCTCCGAGGTCGTCGACGCCCCCGACGGCGTCCGGATCGCGCGGGTCGCGATCACTGCCCGGTTCGACGGGAAGACCGTGCTGGGGCGGGCCACCGCCGAGGTCGCCCTCCCCTCCTGAGCCGGGGCCGCTGGGCCTCCCGGTGGGTCGACGGGTCGCTGCCTGGGCGTGTCGTACACTGCTCAGGTTGGCGCGTCGCGTACCGCTCACGGCGCGGCAGGTGACGTGCCCGTGGCCGCGTGCGGCCGGGGCGCACCATCGATTGTGACGTGGAGCGGCTCTAGGGGCGTAGCTCAACTGGCAGAGCAGCGGTCTCCAAAACCGCAGGTTGCAGGTTCAAGTCCTGTCGCCCCTGCACAGGACAGTGACGAATGCCGTCGTGCAGGTTCGTCGGCGAGTTGGAGGATTCGGGCGTGACAGAGGAGCGCGACGCGAGCGAGGCCGGGCGGGAACGGCCCAGCACCGCCGCCGACCGTCGGGGTCGGCGGTCCGGTCCAGCCCCCGCCGAAGGCGGCAAGGGTCGGCCCACCGCCGTCCGCGACGGTCGCCCGGTCAAGGCCGCCCTGCCGAGCAGGGTGCTGCGCTTCCTGCGCGAGGTGGTGGCCGAGCTCCGGAAGGTCATCTGGCCCAGCCGCAAGCAGCTGGTCACCTATACGATCGTCGTGCTGGTCTTCGTCTCGTTCATGGTCGCGCTGGTGGCACTCTTTGACCTGGTGTTCCATCAAGGCGTGCAGGTGGTCTTCGGTACGTGAGACCCGCGACGACCACAGTCAGCGCAGACGAAGGAAGCGAGACGCAGGTGACCTCCCCAGACGGCCAGCGGCCGACCGACGTCGAGCTCGAGGCCGACCAGGCCCCGACCGATGCCGTTGTCGACGACGCGACGGAGGCGACGGAGCGCTCGGCGCCGGACCTCGACACAGACCCCGTTGACGCAGCTGCAGATGCAGCCGGCGTGGACGCCGCCGTCAGCCCCACTCCGGACCAGCAGGACGAGGAAGGCGAGATCGATCCCGTCGAGGAGATGCGCGCTGCCCTGCGCCGCGCTCCCGGTGACTGGTACGTCGTGCACTCCTACGCGGGCTACGAGAACAAGGTGAAGACCAACCTCGAGACCCGGGTGCAGACGCTCGACGTCGAGGACTACATCTTCCAGGTCGAGGTGCCCACCGAGGAGGTCACCGAGATCAAGAACGGGCAGCGTAAGCAGGTCCAGCGCAAGGTGCTGCCCGGCTACATCCTGGTGCGGATGGAGCTCAACGACCAGTCGTGGGGCGCAGTCCGCAACACCCCCGGCGTCACGGGCTTCGTCGGGGCCACGTCCCGCCCGTCGCCGTTGTCCCACGACGACGTCATCAAGTTCCTGCTGCCCCGCATCGAGCCCAAGCAGGCCAGCGCGGGCGGCCGGTCCGACGCCGCCGCCGGATCGGGCGGCCCCACCGTCGAGGTCGACTTCGAGGTCGGCGAGTCCGTCACCGTCATGGACGGCCCGTTCGCCACGCTGCCGGCCACGATCAACGAGGTCAACGTCGACGGCCAGAAGCTGAAGGTCCTGGTCTCCATCTTCGGCCGGGAGACCCCGGTCGAGCTCGCCTTCAGCCAGGTCACCAAGATCTGACACCCCGCCGCGGTCGCCCCTGTCCGCAGCGCGTATCAACCACGACGAGGCTCGTCACAACCACGACAGGAAGCCGAGATGCCTCCCAAGAAGCGGAAACTCTCCGCGGTCATCAAGCTCCAGATCAAGGCTGGCGCGGCCACCCCGGCCCCACCGGTCGGTCCGGCGCTGGGTCAGCACGGCGTCAACATCATGGAGTTCTGCAAGGCCTACAACGCCGCCACCGAGTCACAGCGCGGCGACGTGGTACCGGTCGAGATCTCGGTGTTCGAGGACCGCTCCTTCACCTTCGAGCTCAAGACCCCGCCCGCGGCGCGCCTGCTGCTCAAGGCGGCCGGCGTCGAGAAGGGCAGCGGTGAGCCGCACAAGACCAAGGTCGCCACGGTGACCATGGACCAGGTACGGCAGATCGCGCAGACCAAGATGCGCGACCTCAACGTCGCCGATATCGACCAGGCAGCAAAGATCATCTCCGGCACCGCTCGGTCGATGGGAATCACCGTCTCCGGCTGAGCGGTTGCACGGCACGCACGCGTGGGAGAGCCGAGCGCGGCTCGCACCACGAACTGACCCAGAAGAGGACAGCGCACAATGGCACAGCGCAGCAAGAACTACCGCAAGGCCGCCGAGCTGATCGACCGCGACCGGCTCTACAGCCCGCTCGAGGCCGCCGGCCTGGCGAGGCAGACGTCCAGCACGACGATGGATGCCACCGTCGAGGTTGCGATGCGGCTGGGCGTTGACCCCCGCAAGGCCGACCAGATGGTCCGCGGCACCGTGAACCTGCCGCACGGCACCGGCAAGACGGCGCGCGTGATCGTGTTCGCCACCGGCGACAAGGCGGCCGAGGCCGATGCTGCCGGTGCTGACGTCGTGGGCGCCGAGGATCTGATCGAGCGCATCCAGGGTGGCTGGCTGGACTTCGACGCCGCCATCGCCACCCCGGACCAGATGGCCAAGGTCGGCCGGATCGCCCGCATCCTGGGTCCGCGCGGGCTGATGCCGAACCCGAAGACCGGCACCGTCACCCCGAACGTCGCCAAGGCCGTCGCGGACGTCAAGGGTGGAAAGATCAATTTCCGGGTGGACAAGCAGGCGAACCTGCACGTCGTCATCGGCAAGGCCTCGTTCGACACCGAGAAGCTGGTGGAGAACTACGGCGCGGTGCTCGACGAGATCCTGCGCGCCAAGCCCTCAGCCGCCAAGGGCCGCTATCTCAAGAAGGTCACGGTCTCCACGACCACCGGCCCCGGTATCCCGGTCGACCCGAACCGCATCCGCAACCTGCTGCTCGACGAAGCCACGACCGTCTGAGCCCGCGCGGGTGCAGGCCGGGTCAGGACCAGTCGGCGAGGATCTGCTCCACCGGCTCGGGATGGGCGGGCCGGCCCGAGATCTCGGTGGTGGTGCGGGAGAACCGCGGTGCGGGCGCGGCCTGTGCGACGCCACCGGGCGTGACGATCGTCGCGCGCGCGGCAAGATGCGGGTGCGCGGCCACCTCCCCGAACGCCAGGACGGGTGTCACGCACGCGTCGGTCTCGGCGAACACAGCCGCCCACTCGTCGCGGGTGCGGGAGGCGAAGACCGCGGCGAACCGGGCGCGCATCGACGGCCAGCCGTCCTGGTCGAACTGGTGCGGCAGGTCGGCCGGATCGAGCCCGAGCCCGGCCAGCAGTGCCGCGTAGAACTGCGGCTCGAGCGCACCCACCGCCACGTGCCTGCCGTCGGCGCAGGTGTAGGTGTCATAGAACGGCGCGTGCCCGTCGAGCAGGTTGGAGTCCCGCTCGTCGACCCAGGCCTGCTGGGCGAGCATGCCCCACACCAGCTGGGACAGCAGGCTCGCGCCGTCCACCATGGCGGCGTCCACGACCTGACCCTGACCCGAGCGCTGCGCCTCCCACAGTGCCGCGAGCACCCCGACGACCAGCAGCATCGAGCCGCCGCCGAAGTCGCCGACGAGGTTCAGCGGCGGTACCGGTCGCTGCCCGGCTCGCCCGATGGCGTGCAACGCGCCCGTCAGTGAGACGTAGTTGATGTCGTGGCCGGCCCGCTGCGCCAGCGGCCCGTCCTGACCCCAGCCGGTCATCCGGCCGTAGACCAGTCGCGGGTTGCGGGCGTGGCAGTCGGTCGGACCGACGCCGAGCCGCTCGGTGACGCCGGGCCGGTAGCCCTCGAGTAGCACGTCCGCGCGTTCGACCAGGCGCAGCACCGCCTCCCGACCTGCGGGATCCTTGAGGTCGGCCACCACCCGGCGGCGACCGCGCAGCGTCGGATCCGGCGCCTCGGGTGCGCCCAGCTCCGGGCCTCCGGAGGGCCGGTCGACGCGCACGACCTCGGCACCGAGGTCGCCGAGGATCATCGCCGCGTGCGGTCCCGGTCCGATTCCGGCCAGTTCCACGACCTTGAGCCCGGCCAGCGGTCCGCTCCGCCCCACCCGCTACCTCCGTTGTTCGCCGCTGCGACGCGTCAGGTCTCGAGGAGGTCCGTGCGGCCAGCCGATTCGAGGTGCTCCCGGTACGGGCCGAACATGGCTTTGGCCAGCGGCAGCATCGTGAGCAGCTTCGTGACCGGTCCGGTGGCTCGTACCTCCCCCGTGGCCAGCGCGACGGGGAGGACGACCTTGCCCAACCAGAACCGGTTGCCGGTGTCGGCGGTCATGAGCAGCTCGACGTTGGGCTCGGGCCCGTTGCCGGCGCCCTGGTGGATCTCCGCGCCCGGCATGTCGACGGTGATCACGGCGTCCGGGTCGGTGTAGGTGATCCGCAGGACGACGCCGGACGGGCGCAGCTTCTCCACCAGCGCCGGATCCTCCAACCCGCGACGGAAGACCCCGCCGAGAAACTCATAGACCTCTGCCTCGTCGCGAAACACCGCCACGTCGCAGCCCCTCTCGCTCGTCGGTGACCCCCCGCGCAGTCTGGCGCATCGGAGCCGACCGGGCGACGTCTCGATCAGATCAGACCACGAAAGCAGATCTGTGCCGCTCGGCTGCGACCTGCGTGGTGGCATCATCGAAGGGGCTCTGCCCGGGCGCCTCGACGACCATCTCCTGGAGGACGGCATGGTTGAGAACAGGACCATCGCGCACGGCAGGCGCACGGGCTTCGCCACCCTGGAGCGCGGGGGGCTGAACGTCGAGTCGTTCCCGATGCGGCTGTTCGCCAAGGGCAACGCGCGGCACTGGAACCCCGCCGACGTCGATTTTGGCCAGGACGCGCTGGACTTCGCCGCGATGACCGACGACGAGCGCTGGTGGACCACCTCGCTGGCTGCGCAGTTCATGGCGGGCGAGGAGTCGGTGACCCAGGACATGCAGCCGTTCGTGGCGGCGATGGCCGCCGAGGGGCGCCTCGCCGACGAGATGTACCTGACGCAGTTCGTGTTCGAGGAGGCCAAGCACACCGAGGCGTTCCGGCGCTGGTGCGACGCGGTGGGCGTCACCGACGACCTGCACTCCTTCGTCGAGACGAACGACGCCTACATGGAGATCTTCACCACACATTTACCGGACAGCCTGTACGTGCTGGCACGCGACCCGTCCCCGCGCAACCAGATCCGCGCGTCGGTCACCTACAACCACATCGTCGAGGGCACGCTCGCGCTCACCGGCTACTTCGCCTGGGCGAAGGTCTGTGCCAGTCGCGGAATCCTGCCGGGCATGCGCCAAGTGATCAAGCACATCGGTGCCGACGAGCGGCGCCACATGGCCTGGGGCACCTTCACCTGCCGCCGCCATGTCGCCGCCGACGACGCGCTGTGGGACGCCGTCGACGAGCGGATGCAGGAGCTGCTCGTGCCCGCGATGAGGATTGTGACCAGCACCTTCGAGCAGTTCGAGGGCGAGCCCCCGTTTTCCATCGACATGAACGAGATGGCCGAGTACGCCATGGACAAGCTCGGGCGCCGGCTGGGCGCCATCGAGTCCGCGCGCGGGGCGAACCCGCGTGACATCGACGTAGACGCCTCCCCCGAGGCGCTCGAGGAGCGCTTCCACGCCGAAGACCAAGCCGAGCTCGCCCTGTCGCACTGACCCCCAACCCCGCGAGTCGGTACGAACTGGCGCACGAGTTGGTACGAATCGGCGCGCGGAGTGAGCACGGCCGGCCGGCCCGTCGGCCCGGCCCGGCGGTCGCGTAGGATCGCGCACGGTTCCACCGAAGACCGCAGGTCTGCGCCGTCCCGAGCGATCGGGTGGGCGTACGAAGGCTCCGCGACAGCGGCGGCCCGCGCAGGAGGACGAGGTCAACGCGACGTGCGCAGCTGCGCCGTCCGCCATGCCCCGTGCGATTCTGCGCCGGGGCGCCTCCCGTCTCCCGGGTCCGTCGGCGGTGGTCTGTCACCACGACAACCGACAACCCCGACAATCGAGAGGAGGCAAGGGATGGTCAGACCCGACAAGGTCGCGGCGGTCGACGAGATCGCCGGCCGTTTCCGGGGCTCGTCCGCCTCGGTGGTCACCGAGTACCGGGGCCTCACCATGTCCCAGCTCACGACGCTGCGTCGTTCGCTCGGCAACGGCGCCACCTATCGCGTCGCCAAGAACACCCTGGTGCGGCGGGCCGCGCGGGACGCGGGCGTCGAGGGTCTCGACGCGCTTCTCGTCGGCCCCACGGCAATCGCCTTCATCACCGGTGAGCCTGTCGACGCTGCCAAGACGCTGCGTGACTTCGCCAAGACCAACCAGGCTCTGGTGATCAAGGGCGGCTTCATGGACGGTCGTACGCTGACCGTCGCCGAGATCAACCAGCTCGCCGACCTGGAGTCCCGCGAGGTCATGCTGGCCACGCTGGCCGGCGCGATGAAGGCCACGCTGTCCCAGGCCGCAGCCCTGTTCGCCGCTCCGGCGTCGCAGGTGGCCAGGCTGGCGCAGGCCTTGATCGACAAGCGTGTGGACGAGGCGGGTGCGGCCTCAGCCGACAGCCCGGCGACCGATGCCGAGACCGAGGCTCCGGCCACCGCCGAGAGCTGACACCCCTGCCTGCAGCCTGCTTGTCCGGGCCGAGGCATCAGTACGTGAGAGAGGAAGCGCCACCATGGCGAAGCTGTCCACCGATGAGCTGCTCGAGGCCTTCAAGGACCTCACCCTCATCGAGCTGTCGGAGTTCGTGAAGAAGTTCGAGGAGACCTTCGACGTCACTGCGGCGGCACCGGTCGCCGTCGCGGCGGCACCGGTCGCCGCCGCGGCCGAGGCCCCGGAGGAGAAGGACGAGTTCGACGTCGTCCTCGAGGCCGCCGGTGACAAGAAGATCCAGGTCATCAAGGTCGTCCGCGAGCTCGTCTCGGGCCTGGGTCTCAAGGAGGCCAAGGATCTCGTGGAGAGCGCCCCGAAGCCGATCCTGGAGGGCATGGCCAAGGACGCCGCCGACGCCGCCAAGGCCAAGCTCGAGGAGGCCGGTGCGAAGGTCAGCCTGAGCTGAACCGCCGCCACGAACGGCACTGTCGTCGGAAAACCTGTCCGACGGCAGTGCCGTTCGTCGTGTCAGTCCCGTTCCTGGCCCACGTACCTCGGGTGGTCCGGCAGGTGCCGTCGGGCGACCGGTGGGTGTTGCACGGGTGGTCGTGGGGTGGCCGCCGGCGCCGGTGGACGGTCGACGCCGGGGTGAGCTCGCTCGGCAGGCTGGCTGGCGGATCACAGCGAGGCAGCACGCGGCCGGTCGTCCCTCGAAAGGGACCACTTATCGATGCATAGAGTCTTGACGTCGGCACGCCTGTCAGGTCACTCTTAGGTCTCGATGGTTGCCTCGGCGACCTGTCTCGACAGCGGCTGCGCGAGCAGCTAGACTGCCTCTTTGCGCTGCCTTCGTCCAGCCTCGTGTGCACTCGGAGGAGCCCCCCACCGCAGGGAGGTCTCTCTGGTGTTCACGCGTGTCTGCTCGGTGGTCGTGCCCTCACAATAAACGGCGTGCGCCAGACCTCGCATCCGTCGGTTCGCTCGACCCGGACCTCCCGCCCGGGTCGGATGAGCAGACGGTAGCGCGTGGGACCCGGTGCCCGCCAGACGAGAGCGCAGTTCTCGGAAGGACACATCTTGGCTGTCTCCCGCGCCACCAAGACCCTCGCCGCCACCGTCTCGGCCAACCCGAGCTTCCCGGGCGCGCCCACCCGGGTCACCTTCGCCAAGATCCGCGAGCCGCTTGAGGTGCCTGACCTCCTCGACCTGCAGATCCAGTCGTTCGAATGGCTGGTCGGCAACGAAGCGTGGTCCCAGCGCCGGGTCGACGCCGGTGATGAGGCCCCGATGGGCGGTCTGGAGGAGATCCTCACGGAGATCTCCCCGATCGAGGACTACTCCGGCTCCATGTCACTGTCCTTCTCCGACCCCCGCTTCGACGAGGTCAAGGCGTCGGTCGAGGAGTGCCGGGACAAGGACATGACCTACGGCGCCCCGCTGTTCGTCACCGCGGAGTTCACCAACAACACCACCGGTGAGATCAAGAGCCAGACGGTGTTCATGGGTGACTTCCCGGTGATGACCGACAAGGGCACGTTCATCATCAACGGTACCGAGCGGGTCGTGGTCTCCCAGCTCGTGCGCTCGCCGGGGGTCTACTTCGACCACAGCATCGACAAGACGACCGAGAAGGACGTCTACTCCGTAAAGATCATCCCGAGTCGGGGTGCCTGGCTGGAGTTCGACGTCGACAAGCGCGACACCGTCGGTGTCCGCATCGACCGCAAGCGTCGCCAGCCGGTCACCGTGCTGCTCAAGGCGCTGGGCTGGACCGCCGAGCAGATCCAGGCGCGTTTCGGGTTCTCCGAGACGATCCTGGCCACGCTGGAGAAGGACCACACTGCCGGACAGGACGAGGCGCTGCTCGACATCTACCGCAAGCTGCGCCCGGGCGAGCCGCCCACGCGGGAAAGTGCGCAGACCCTGTTGGAGAACCTGTTCTTCAAGGAGAAGCGCTACGACCTCGCCAAGGTCGGCCGCTACAAGGCGAACAAGAAGCTGGGTCTGTCCATCGGCACCGGTGTCGGCACGCTGACCGAGGAGGACGTCGCCACCACCATCGAGTACCTCGTCCGGCTGCACGCGGGCGACACCACGATGGCGGTCGGGGGCAGTGTCGAGGACGGTGTCTCGACCGGCGGGGTGGAGGTCCCGGTCGAGACCGACGACATCGACCACTTCGGCAACCGTCGCCTGCGCACGGTGGGTGAGCTGATCCAGAACCAGGTTCGGGTCGGCCTGTCCCGCATGGAGCGGGTCGTCCGGGAACGGATGACCACCCAGGACGTCGAGGCGATCACGCCGCAGACTCTGATCAACATCCGGCCCGTCGTGGCGGCGATCAAGGAGTTCTTCGGGACCTCGCAGCTGTCGCAGTTCATGGACCAGCACAACCCGCTGGCCGGGCTGACCCACAAGCGCCGCCTGTCCGCGCTCGGCCCGGGTGGCCTGTCCCGGGAGCGCGCCGGTTTCGAGGTCCGCGACGTGCACACCAGCCACTACGGCCGGATGTGCCCGATCGAGACCCCGGAGGGCCCGAACATCGGCCTGATCGGGTCGTTGGCCACGTTCGCGCAGGTCAACCCGTTCGGGTTCATCCAGACCCCGTACCGCAAGGTCGTCGAGGGCCGGGTCACCGACCAGATTGACTACCTCACCGCCGACGAGGAGGACCGCTTCGTCAAGGCGCAGGCCAACGCGCCGCTCGACGACGACGGTTACTTCACCGAGGACCGCGTCCTGGTCCGCCGCAAGGCCGGTGAGGTCGACTACATCCCGCCGTCGGGCGTGGACTACATCGACGTCTCGCCGCGGCAGATGGTGTCGGTCGCCACCGCGCTGATCCCGTTCCTCGAGCACGACGACGCGAACCGCGCGCTGATGGGCGCCAACATGCAGCGCCAGGCGGTGCCGCTGCTGAGTAGCGAGTCGCCGCTGGTCGGCACGGGCATGGAGCTGCGCGCCGCGGTCGACGCCGGCGACGTGGTCGCGGCGGAGAAGGCCGGTGTGGTCGAGGAGCTCTGCGCCGACTACATCACCGTGATGGCCGACGACGGCACCCGCCTGACCTACCGGCTGAACAAGTTCCGCCGGTCGAACCAGGGCACCTGCAACAACCAGAAGCCCATCGTCAACGAGGGGGACCGGGTCGAGGTCGGCCAGGTCGTCGCCGACGGGCCGTGCACCGAGGACGGTGAGATGGCGCTGGGCAAGAACCTGCTCGTCGCGATCATGCCGTGGGAGGGGCACAACTACGAGGACGCGATCATCCTGTCCCAGCGCCTCGTCCAGGACGACGTCCTCACCTCGATCCACATCGAGGAGCACGAGATCGACGCCCGGGACACCAAGCTGGGTGCCGAGGAGATCACTCGGGACATCCCGAACGTCTCCGAGGAGGTCCTCGCCGACCTCGACGAGCGTGGCATCATCCGGATCGGTGCCGAGGTCCAGCCGGGCGACATCCTGGTCGGCAAGGTCACGCCCAAGGGCGAGACCGAGCTGACCCCGGAGGAGCGGCTGCTGCGCGCGATCTTCGGGGAGAAGGCGCGCGAGGTGCGCGACACGTCGCTGAAGGTGCCGCACGGCGAGACCGGCAAGGTCATCGGCATCCGGGTCTTCTCCCGTGACGACGAGGACGAGCTGGCGCCCGGGGTCAACGAGCTGGTCCGCGTCTACGTGGCCCAGAAGCGCAAGATCCAGGACGGCGACAAGCTGGCGGGCCGGCACGGCAACAAGGGCGTCATCGGCAAGATCCTTCCTGTCGAGGACATGCCGTTCCTACCGGACGGCACGCCGGTGGACATCATCCTCAACACCCATGGTGTGCCGCGCCGGATGAACATCGGTCAGGTCCTGGAGACCCACCTCGGATGGATCGCCAAGACGGGCTGGGAGATCGACGGCACGCCGGAGTGGGCGTCGAAGATGCCCGCGGAGCTGTACTCCGCGCCGGCCGGGACGAGGACCGCCACACCGGTGTTCGACGGGGCCAAGGAGAACGAGATCACCGGCCTGCTGGGCTCCACGTTGCCCAACCGTGACGGCCAGCGCATGGTCGGACCGGACGGCAAGGCGCAGCTGTTCGACGGCCGCTCCGGGGACCCGTACCCGTTCCCGGTGGCCGTCGGCTACATGTACATCCTGAAGCTGGCCCACCTCGTGGATGACAAGATCCACGCCCGTTCCACCGGCCCGTACTCGATGATCACGCAGCAGCCCCTGGGTGGTAAGGCCCAGTTCGGCGGCCAGCGGTTCGGGGAGATGGAGTGCTGGGCGATGCAGGCCTACGGTGCCGCCTACACGTTGCAGGAGCTGCTCACGATCAAGTCCGACGACGTGGTGGGCCGGGTGAAGGTCTACGAGGCGATCGTCAAGGGCGAGAATATTCCGGAGCCGGGTATCCCGGAATCCTTCAAGGTGCTCCTCAAAGAGCTCCAGTCGCTGTGCCTGAACGTCGAGGTGCTCTCCAGCGACGGGGCCGCGATCGAGATGCGCGACACCGACGACGAGGACCTCGAGCGGGCCGCGGCGAACCTGGGCATCAACCTGTCCAGCCGTCCCGGTGCCGACTCGATGACCGTCGACGACGTCGTCAACTGAGTAGTGGGGGCTCCGGCCCGAGTACGTTCCGGAGAAGCACAAGCATTGACGAGATAGCGGCTACAGGGATTTGAGGACACACGTGCTCGACGTCAACTTCTTCGACGAGCTGCGCATCGGCCTGGCCACCGCCGAGGACATCCGTCAGTGGTCCCACGGCGAGGTGAAAAAGCCCGAGACCATCAACTACCGCACTCTCAAGCCGGAGAAGGACGGGCTCTTCTGCGAGAAGATCTTCGGCCCTACCCGGGACTGGGAGTGCTACTGCGGCAAGTACAAGCGCGTCCGGTTCAAGGGCATCATCTGCGAGCGCTGCGGCGTGGAGGTCACGCGCGCCAAGGTGCGTCGCGAGCGGATGGGGCACATCGAGCTGGCCGCCCCCGTCACGCACATCTGGTACTTCAAGGGGGTGCCGAGCCGGCTGGGTTACCTGCTCGACCTGGCACCCAAGGACCTCGAAAAGATCATCTATTTTGCGGCCTACGTCATCACGTCGGTGAACACCGAGCTGCGCCACAACGACCTGTCCACGCTCGAGAACGAGATGAGCGTGGAACGCAAGCGGGTCGAGCAGCGTCGGGACGCCGAGGTGGAGGCCCGGGCGCAGAAGCTCGAGGCCGACCTGGCCGAGCTGGAGGCCGAGGGCGCCAAGAGCGACGTCCGCCGCAAGGTCAAGGAGGGTGGCGAGCGCGAGATGCGCCAGCTCCGCGACCGCGCCCAGCGTGAGCTGGACCGACTCGACGAGATCTGGGCCACCTTCGCCAAGCTCGATGTGCAGCAGCTGATCGCGGACGAGGGTCTCTACCGCGAGCTCTACGACCGCTACGGTGACTACTTCACCGGGGCGATGGGCGCCGAGGCGATCCAGACCCTGCTGCGGAACTTCGACATCGACAACGAGGCCGAGAACCTGCGGGAGACCATCCGCAGCGGCAAGGGTCAGAAGAAGCTGCGCGCGCTCAAGCGGCTGAAGGTGGTGGCCGCGTTCCAGGCCACCGGCAACTCGCCGCTGGGCATGGTGCTGGACTGCGTTCCGGTGATCCCGCCGGACCTGCGTCCGATGGTGCAGCTCGACGGTGGCCGCTTCGCCACCTCGGACCTGAACGACCTGTACCGCCGGGTTATCAACCGCAACAACCGCCTCAAGCGACTGATCGACCTCGGCGCGCCCGAGATCATCGTCAACAACGAGAAGCGGATGCTGCAGGAGGCCGTCGACGCGCTGTTCGACAACGGTCGTCGTGGTCGGCCGGTGACGGGCCCGGGCAACCGGCCGCTCAAGTCGCTGTCGGACCTGCTCAAGGGCAAGCAGGGCCGGTTCCGCCAGAACCTGCTGGGCAAGCGGGTGGACTACTCCGGCCGGTCGGTCATCGTCGTCGGTCCGCAGCTCAAGCTGCACCAGTGCGGCCTGCCCAAGGACATGGCGCTGGAGTTGTTCAAGCCGTTCGTGATGAAGCAGCTGGTCGACCTCAACCACGCGCAGAACATCAAGAGCGCCAAGCGCATGGTCGAGCGCGGCCGATCGCAGGTGTGGGACGTCCTCGAAGAGGTCATCTCCGAGCACCCGGTGCTGCTCAACCGCGCTCCGACCCTGCACCGCCTCGGCATCCAGGCCTTCGAGCCGCAGCTGGTGGAGGGCAAGGCCATCCAGCTGCACCCGCTGGTCTGCGAGGCGTTCAACGCCGACTTCGACGGTGACCAGATGGCGGTGCACCTGCCGCTGTCGGCCGAGGCACAGTCCGAGGCCCGGGTTCTGATGCTCTCGTCCAACAACATCCTCTCGCCCGCGTCGGGCCGTCCGCTCGCCATGCCGCGGCTGGACATGGTCACCGGTCTGTACCACCTGAGCCGGCGCCGTGAAGGCGCGCACGGTGCGGGGCAGGTGTACTCCTCGCCGGCCGAGGCGGTCATGGCCTACGACCGCACGGTGCTCCACCTGCAGGCGCCGATCAAGATCCGGCTCTCCGGGGTGGTCCCTCCTGTCGACGTCGCCGCGGAACTGGCCGGGAACGGCTGGCAGCCCGGCGACGCCTGGCTGGCCGAGACCACCCTCGGGCGGGTGCTGTTCAACGAGCTGCTCCCGGAGGACTACCCGTTCGTCAACGAGCCGCTGCCGAAGAAGCGCCAGGCCGCGATCATCAACGACCTGGCCGAGCGGTACTCGATGACCGAGGTCGCGCAGGTGCTCGACCGGCTCAAGGACGCCGGCTTCTACTGGGCCACGCGGTCCGGGGTCACGATGGCCGTCTCCGACGTCGTCGTGCCACCGAACAAGCAGCAGATCCTCGACGGGTACGAGGCCAAGGCCGACCAGGTCAACAAGCGCTACCAGCGGGGCGCCCTGTCCCACCAGGAGCGCAACGACGAGATGGTCAAGATCTGGAGCCAGGCCTCCGAAGAGGTGGCCAGGGCCATGGAGGAGAACTTCCCCGAGGACAACCCGATCCCGACGATCGTGAAGTCGGGTGCGGCGGGCAACATGACCCAGGTCCGGCAGCTTGCCGGGATGCGCGGTCTGGTGGCCAACCCGAAGGGCGAGTACATCCCCCGTCCGATCAAGTCCAACTTCCGCGAGGGCCTGTCGGTGCTGGAGTACTTCATCTCCACCCACGGCACCCGCAAGGGCCTGGCGGACACGGCGCTGCGCACGGCCGACTCGGGCTACCTGACCCGTCGTCTGGTGGACGTGTCGCAGGACGTCATCGTCCGCGAGGTCGACTGCGGTACCGAGCGCAGCATCACGATGGCCGTCACGGAGGAGGCCACCGGCGGCACGCTGATCCCGCACCGCTACATCCGGACCAGTGTCTACGCCCGCAGCTCCGCCGAAGACGTCCGCGGTCCGGACGGCGAGCTCGTGGTCCGTCGGGGTGACGACCTCGGCGACCCCGCGCTCGACGCGCTGGTCGCCGCCGGCGTCCGGACGATCCGGGTGCGCAGCGCGCTCACCTGCGCGTCGGCCACCGGCATCTGCGGCATGTGCTACGGCCGCTCGATGGCCACCGGCAAGCTGGTGGACGTCGGCGAGGCGGTCGGCATCGTCGCGGCGCAGTCGATCGGCGAGCCGGGCACGCAGCTGACGATGCGCACGTTCCACACCGGCGGGGTGGCCGGGGACGACATCACCACCGGTCTGCCCCGGGTCCAGGAGCTGTTCGAGGCGCGCGTCCCGAAGGGCAAGGCGCCGATCGCCGACGTCGACGGTCGGATCCACATCGAGGACGGCGAGCGCTTCTGGAAGATCACCCTTACCCCGGACGACGGCGGCGAGGAGATCATCTACGAGAAGCTGTCGAAGCGGCAGTGGCTGGCGATGACCGTCGTGGACGGGAGCGAGCGGCCGCTCGCCGACGGCGACCATGTGCACGTGGGTCAGCTGCTGCTGGAAGGCACGGCCGACCCGCACGAGGTGCTGCGCGTCATGGGCCCGCGCGAGGTGCAGCTGCACCTGGTGCGTGAGGTGCAGAAGGTGTATCGCACGCAGAGCGTGGACATCCACGACAAGCACATCGAGGTGATCATCCGGCAGATGCTGCGGCGGGTCACGATCATCGACTCGGGGGCCACCGAGTTCCTGCCCGGCGCGCTGGCCGAGCGGGCCGAGTTCGAGAGCGCGAACCGCCAGGTGGTGGCCGAGGGTGGCGAACCCGCGGCAGGCCGCCCGGTGCTGATGGGGATCACGAAGGCCTCGCTGGCCACCGAGTCGTGGCTGTCCGCGGCGTCGTTCCAGGAAACCACTCGAATCCTCACCGACGCGGCGATCAACGGCAAGCGCGACAAGCTGGTCGGGCTGAAGGAGAACGTGATCATCGGCAAGCTGATCCCGGCCGGTACCGGTATCAGCCGATACCGCAATATCCAGGTTCAGCCCACCGAGGAGGCCCGCGCGGCCGCCTACGCGTTGCCGAGCTACGACGACGGCTACTACAGCCCCGACGTGTTCGGCGCGGGCACCGGTGCCGCGGTGCCGTTGGACGACTACGACTTCGGGCGTGACTACCGGTAGCCGGTAGGCACCCGAAGTCCGACCCCCAAAGGGGCCGGGGACCGCTCTCCCGCGGCGGTCCCCGGCCCCGTTTGGCATTCCGGACCGACGTTCTACGCGTCGAACAGCGGCTCGTTCGTCGTCGATGAGCTGAGTCAGATGCGACGGGCGGAATCCGGTGAGCGGCAAGCGGGCGACACCCCTTACGATGGAGGCTGGGCTTGCGGCACGCTGCCCGCACTGGCAGGTACGGACCAGGACCCGTTTTGACCCCCTTCCAGCGGGGCGAGTACGCTATGGTCTTGCGCCCGACCACGGTCGGGCCGATCTGCGTGCCCTGCGTCGTCGATCCTGCACCTCGGTGCGTGAGCGGCCCTGCCGGGTCCGTGGGCCCCGGTCTCCCGCGAGGTCTCCCGATCTCATTGCGGTATCCGCGGGACGACACGCCCGACCTCGGGGGAGGGTGGCCAGCGCAGCCGGCCTCTCTGAGAAGAACCACCAGCATCAGGTAGAGCACACCGACGGGAAGAAGCAGACGGTTCATGCCCACGATCCAGCAGCTGGTCCGCAAGGGCCGTCAGGACAAGGTCGCCAAGACCAAGACCGCCGCGCTGAAGGGGAGTCCCCAGCGTCGCGGGGTGTGCACCCGCGTGTACACCACGACGCCCAAGAAGCCGAACTCCGCGCTGCGCAAGGTCGCGCGCGTCCGGCTCAGCAGCGAGATCGAGATCACCGCCTACATCCCCGGTGAAGGCCACAACCTGCAGGAGCACTCGATCGTGCTGGTGCGCGGTGGCCGGGTGAAGGACCTCCCCGGCGTTCGTTACAAGATTATTCGTGGTTCGCTGGACACCCAGGGCGTCCGCAACCGCAAGCAGTCCCGCAGCCGTTACGGCGCGAAGAAGGAGAAGAGCTGATGCCGCGCAAGGGCCCCGCGCCGAAGCGCCCGCTGGTTTCCGACCCGGTGTACAGCTCGCCGCTGGTCACCCAGCTGGTGAACAAGGTGCTCCAGGATGGCAAGCGCTCGCTGGCCGAGCGCATCGTCTACGCCGCGCTCGAGGGCACCCGGGACAAGACCGGTACCGACCCGGTGGTCACGCTCAAGCGCGCGCTGGACAACGTGAAGCCCGCCCTGGAGGTGCGCAGCCGTCGGGTCGGTGGCGCCACCTACCAGGTGCCGATCGAGGTCCGCGCCACCCGGCAGACCACGCTGGGCCTGCGTTGGCTGGTGTCCTACGCCGGGCAGCGTCGCGAGAAGACCATGGTCGACCGGCTCATGAACGAGCTCCTCGACGCGAGTAACGGGCTGGGCGCCAGCGTGAAGCGGCGCGAGGACATGCACAAGATGGCGGATTCCAACAGGGCCTTCGCCCACTACCGCTGGTGACGACGGGCCGAGGTGTCCGCGCCGATCTGCTGAGGGAGTCAGACAAGTGGCACGGGATGTGCTGACGGACCTTCGCAAGGTCCGCAACATCGGCATCATGGCGCACATCGATGCCGGCAAGACCACCACTACCGAGCGGATCCTGTACTACACCGGGATCAACTACAAGATCGGTGAGGTGCACGACGGCGCGGCCACGATGGACTGGATGGAGGAGGAGCAGAAGCGCGGCATCACGATCACCTCCGCCGCGACGACCTGCTTCTGGCGCGACCACCAGATCAACATCATCGACACCCCGGGGCACGTCGACTTCACCGTGGAGGTGGAGCGGAACCTGCGGGTGCTCGACGGCGCCGTCGCGGTCTTCGACGGCAAGGAGGGGGTCGAGCCGCAGTCCGAGCAGGTCTGGCGGCAGGCCACCAAGTACGACGTCCCGCGCATCTGCTTCGTGAACAAGATGGACAAGCTCGGTGCGGACTTCTACTTCACGGTGCAGACCATCCAGGACCGCCTGGGTGCCACGCCGCTCCCGCTGCAGCTGCCGATCGGCTCGGAGAGTGACTTCATCGGGGTCGTCGACCTGGTCGAGATGCGCGCGCTGACCTGGCGCGGCGAGGTCGCCAAGGGTGAGGACTACACGATCGAGGAGATCCCCGAGGATCTCACCGAGGTGGCCGCCCGGTACCGGGAGAAGCTCGTCGAGGCCGTCGCCGAGACCGACGACGCGCTCATGGAGTCCTACCTCGGCGGCGTGGAGCCCACCACCGAGCAGATCAAGCACGGCATCCGGAAGATCGTGACAGACCGGGTCGCCTACCCGGTGATCTGCGGGTCCGCGTTCAAGAACAAGGGCGTCCAGCCCATGCTCGACGCGGTGATCGACTACCTGCCGTCACCGTATGACCTGCCGCCGGTCGAGGGCACGCTGCCGGACGGACAGACCCCGGCCGCCCGCAAGCCCGGCAAGGACGAGCCGTTCTCCGCGCTCGCCTTCAAGATCGCCGCACACCCGTTCTTCGGTAAGCTCACCTACATCCGGGTGTACTCGGGTCGGGTGGCTGCGGGGTCCCAGGTCGTCAACTCGACCAAGGACCGCAAGGAGCGCATCGGGAAGATCTTCCAGATGCACGCCAACAAGGAGAACCCGGTCGACGAGGCCATGGTGGGCCATATCTACGCGGTGATCGGCCTGAAGGACACGACCACGGGCGAGACGCTCTGCGACCCGCAGGCGCCGATCGTGCTCGAGTCGATGACCTTCCCCGACCCGGTGATCCAGGTGGCGGTTGAGCCGAAGACGAAGGCCGACCAGGAGAAGCTGGGCATCGCGATCCAGAAGCTCGCCGAGGAGGACCCCACCTTCCAGGTCAACCTGGACGAGGAGTCCGGCCAGACCATCCTCGCCGGGATGGGTGAGCTGCACCTGGAGGTGCTGGTCAACCGGATGCGCAGCGACTACAAGGTCGAGGCCAACATCGGCAAGCCGCAGGTGGCCTACCGCGAGACGATCCGGCGCGTGGTGGACAAGCACGAGTACACCCACAAGAAGCAGACCGGTGGCTCGGGCCAGTTCGCCCGTGTGATCATCAAGCTGGAGCCGCTCGATACGGCCGATGGTGCGCTGTACGAGTTCGACAACAAGGTCACCGGCGGCCGCGTCCCGCGGGAGTACATCCCGTCCGTCGACGCCGGCGCCCAGGACGCGATGCAGTACGGCATCCTCGCCGGTTACCCGTTGACCGGGATCAAGCTGACCCTGCTCGACGGCCAGTACCACGAGGTCGACTCGTCCGAGATGGCCTTCAAGGTCGCCGGTTCGATGGCCCTGAAGGAGGCTGCGCGCAAGGCCGACCCGGCCCTGCTCGAGCCGATGATGGCCGTCGAGGTCACCACGCCCGAGGACTACATGGGCGACGTGATCGGTGACCTGAACTCCCGACGTGGTCATATTCAGGCCATGGAGGAGCGGGCGGGTGCCCGCGTCATCAAGGCGCTGGTGCCGCTCTCGGAGATGTTCGGCTACGTCGGTGACCTACGGTCGCGGACCCAGGGCCGGGCGAACTACACGATGGTCTTCGACTCCTACGCGGAGGTCCCGACCAACGTGGCCAAGGAGATCATCGCGAAAGCCACCGGCGAGTAGCACTTTCCACCCCACAGACCTGCCGTCAGCACGGCGGATGACGAACACCAGTCCAGGAGGATCCCCCAGTGGCGAAGGCGAAGTTCGAGCGGACCAAGCCGCACGTCAACATCGGCACGATCGGTCACATCGACCACGGCAAGACCACGCTGACGGCGGCCATCACGAAGGTTCTGCACGACAAGTACCCGAAGCTCAACGAGGCTTCGGCGTTCGACCAGATCGACAAGGCTCCCGAGGAGCGCCAGCGCGGCATCACGATCTCGATCGCGCACGTGGAGTACCAGACCGAGAAGCGGCACTACGCGCACGTCGACTGCCCCGGGCACGCCGACTACATCAAGAACATGATCACCGGTGCGGCGCAGATGGACGGCGCCATCCTGGTGGTCGCGGCGACCGACGGCCCGATGCCGCAGACCCGCGAGCACGTGCTGCTGGCCCGCCAGGTCGGCGTCCCCTACATCGTGGTGGCGCTGAACAAGGCGGACATGGTCGAGGACGAGGAGATCCTCGAGCTGGTCGAGCTGGAGGTCCGCGAGCTGCTGTCGTCGCAGGAGTACCCGGGTGACGACCTGCCGATCGTGCGGGTCTCGGCGCTCAAGGCGCTCGAGGGCGACAGCGAGTGGAGCAGCAAGCTGCTCGAGCTCATGGACGCGGTGGACGAGTCCATCCCGGAGCCGCAGCGCGACATCGAGAAGCCGTTCCTGATGCCCGTCGAGGACGTCTTCACCATCACCGGCCGCGGCACCGTGGTCACCGGCCGCATCGAGCGCGGCATCGTGAAGGTGAACGAGGCGGTCGAGATCGTCGGTATCCGGGAGGGGTCGACCAAGACCATCACCACCGGTGTCGAGATGTTCCGCAAGATCCTCGACGAGGGTCGCGCGGGCGAGAACGTCGGTCTGTTGCTGCGTGGTATCAAGCGCGAGGACGTCGAGCGCGGCCAGGTCGTCTGCAAGCCGGGCTCGATCACCCCGCACACCGAGTTCGAGGGCCAGGTCTACATCCTGTCCAAGGACGAGGGTGGCCGGCACACACCGTTCTTCAACAACTACCGGCCGCAGTTCTACTTCCGCACCACCGACGTGACCGGTGTGGTGACACTGCCCAGTGGCACCGAGATGGTCATGCCGGGCGACAACACCATCATGAGCGTGTCGCTGATCCAGCCGATCGCCATGGAGGAGGGCCTGCAGTTCGCCATCCGCGAGGGTGGTCGGACCGTCGGCGCCGGTCAGGTCACGAAGATCAACAAGTAGTACCCCCGGTCTGGGGTGCCACACTCCGGTGTGGCATTCTTGACAGGTTGCGCGTAGGGCGCTGGCGCGCGTGGATGACAGTCCACGCGCGCTGGCCCCGGCGCCAGCCCCCGAGCACGGCGACCCGCAAGGGCGCAGGTGATCTGGGGACCGGTTTGAGGTCGAGCGGGACACGCCCGACCTCGTGGACCGGATTCCACGCCGAGACAGACCGCCCGAGCATGATGGTCGGACTCCTCTGCGCCCACCCGGATCGCCTACCAGAGCGGCAGGAAGAAGAGGACGACCGACGATCATGGCGGGACAAAAGATCCGCATCAGGCTGAAGGCCTATGACCACGAGGCGATCGACGCTTCCGCTCGGAAGATCGTCGAGACGGTCACGCGCACGGGTGCGCGGGTCGTCGGTCCGGTACCGCTGCCGACGGAGAAGAACGTCTACTGCGTCATCCGTTCGCCGCATAAGTACAAGGACTCTCGTGAGCACTTCGAGATGCGTACCCACAAACGGCTGATCGACATCCTCGACCCGACGCCCAAGACGGTCGACGCGCTCATGCGCATCGACCTGCCGGCGAGCGTCGACGTCAACATCCAGTAGGGCTGAGCGAGAAGATGAGCGAGAGGCAAGTCACCGGGATCCTGGGCACCAAGCTCGGGATGACCCAGGTCTTCGACGAGAACAACCGGGTGGTTCCGGTCACCGTGGTCCAGGCGGGCCCCAACGTGGTGACCCAGGTCCGCACGGCCGAGAACGACGGTTACGTCGCGGTCCAGCTCGCCTACGGGGCGATCGACCCGCGCAAGGTCAACAAGCCGCGCACCGGCCACTTCGCCAAGGCGGGCACCACGCCGCGCCGGCACCTGGTCGAGCTGCGCACCTCCGACGCCGCCGAGTACACGGTCGGGCAGGAGATCACGGCCGGGGTGTTCGACGCCGGCGCGGTGGTGGACGTGGTGGGCACCAGCAAGGGCAAGGGCACCGCGGGTGTCATGAAGCGGCACGGCTTCAAAGGCCTCGGCGCCAGCCACGGCACCCAGCGCAAGCACCGCTCGCCGGGTTCGATCGGCGGGTGCGCCACCCCGGGCCGGGTCTTCAAGGGTCTGCGGATGGCCGGTCGCATGGGCGTCGCCCGGGTGACCACGCAGAACCTCACGGTGTACCGGGTCGACACCGACAACGGCCTGCTGCTGATCAAGGGTGCCGTTCCTGGTCCACGCGGCGGCCTGCTGCTGGTCAAGACGGCCGCGAAGGGTGGTGCCCCGCTGTGAGCACGCTGTCCGGGACAAGTGTCGAGGTCCGCACCCCCGAGGGCGCCGCGCAGGGCACCGTCGAGCTTCCCGCGCACGTCTTCGACGTGTCCGCCAACGTGCCGTTGATGCACCAGGTCGTGGTGGCACAGCTCGCGGCCGCCCGCCAAGGGACGCACGCCACGTTGACCCGTGGTGAGGTTCGCGGTGGTGGCCGCAAGCCGTACCGCCAGAAGGGCACCGGTCGCGCGCGCCAGGGCTCGATCCGCTCGCCGCAGTTCGTCGGTGGCGGGGTCTCCCATGGCCCCACACCACGGGACTACGCCCAGAAGACCCCGAAGAAGATGAAGGCTGCCGCGTTGCGCAGCGCCCTGTCCGACCGCGCCCGTGCGGGCCTGGTGCACGTCATGTCCACGATCGTCGGGGGCGACACCCCGTCCACCAGGGCAGCGCGTTCCGCGCTGGCCGCGGTGGCCACCGCGGCCGACACGCGGGTGCTGGCCGTCGTCGACCGCGAGGACGAGGTCGGCCGGCTGTCGCTGCGCAACCTGCCGGCCGTCCACGTGCTCGCGCCCGACCAGCTCAACACCTACGACGTGCTCGTCAACGACATCGTGGTGTTCACCTCCGCAGCGCTGGAGGCGTTCCTGGCCGGCCCCATCGCGCGGCCGCGCACCGGTGGCCCGCGCTCGGCCACCGCGTCGGCCCGCGAGAGCGAGCTGGTCGGTCTGGCGAAGGCCCCCGCCCCTGAGGAGGACAGCCAGTGATCCCCGACCCGCGTGACATCCTGATCGCGCCGGTGGTCTCGGAGAAGAGCTACGGGCTGCTCGAGGAGCGCCAGTACACCTTCATCGTCGCCCCGAACGCGAACAAGACACAGATCAAGATAGCCGTGCAGAAGGTGTTCGGGGTCACCGTGCTCAGCGTCAACACGCTGAATCGCCCGGGCAAGCGCAAGCGCTCCCGCACCGGCTACGGCAAGCGTAAGGACACCAAGCGCGCGATCGTGACGCTCTCTCCGCAGAGTCGCACGATCGACGTGTTCGGTGGTCCGGCGAGCTGAGGGGCTGACGATGGGCATCCGCAAGTACAAGCCGACCACGCCGGGCCGTCGCGGTTCCAGCGTCTCCGACTTCGCCGAGATCACCCGGTCGACGCCGGAGAAGTCGCTGATCCGCCCGCTGCACGGCAAGGGTGGCCGCAACGTGCACGGGCGGATCACCACCCGGCACCAGGGCGGCGGTCACAAGCGTGCGTACCGGCTGATCGACTTCCGGCGCAACGACAAGGACGGGGTGCCGGCCAAGGTCGCGCACATCGAGTACGACCCGAACCGCACCAGCCGCATCGCGCTGCTGCACTACGCCGACGGCGAGAAGCGCTACATCATCGCGCCGGATCGGCTGCATCAGGGTGACAAGGTCGAAGCCGGACCGCGGGCCGACATCAAGATCGGGAACAACCTGCCGCTGCGCAACATCCCGACCGGCACCGTGGTGCACGCGATCGAGCTTCGTCCCGGGGGCGGTGCCAAGATCGCCCGTTCGGCCGGGGCGCGCGTGCAGCTGGTGGCCAAGGACGGTCCGTACGCACAGCTGCGCATGCCGTCGGGGGAGATCCGCAACGTGGACGTGCGCTGCCGCGCCACCGTCGGCGAGGTGGGCAACGCCGATCATTCCAACATCAACTGGGGCAAGGCGGGCCGCATGCGGTGGAAGGGCAAGCGCCCGACCGTCCGCGGCGTCGCCATGAACCCGGTCGACCACCCGCACGGTGGCGGTGAGGGCAAGACCTCCGGTGGTCGGCACCCGGTGAACCCGGCGGGCAAGTCCGAGGGGCGCACCCGACACCACAAGGCCAGTGACTCCATGATCGTCCGTCGCCGTCGTACCGGCAAGAAGCGCTGAGCAGGGAGGTAACCAATGCCGCGCAGCCTGAAAAAAGGCCCATTCGTGGACGACCACCTGCTCAAGAAGGTGGACGTGCTCAACGAGTCGGGCAAGAAGGCCGTCATCCGCACCTGGTCTCGACGGTCCACCATCATCCCCGACATGATCGGCCACACGATTGCGGTGCACGACGGCCGCAAGCACGTGCCGGTGTTCGTGTCGGACTCGATGGTCGGCCACAAGCTGGGTGAGTTCGCTCCGACGCGGACGTTCCGGGGCCACATCAAGGACGACCGCAAGGCGCGCAGGCGCTGAGCGGCCCGAGTAGCGACTGAGAGGGTGAAAGATAATGGCTGACACCACTGCTTCGGCGACCAGCCGAAGCCCTGCCGCCGTGCTCGAGCCGATTCGGGCGCGCGCGGTGGCACGGTACGTGCACATGTCACCGACCAAGGTGCGACGCGTCGTCGCGCTGATCAAGGGTCGGCCGCTGCAGGAGGCTCTCGACATTCTGCGGTTCTCACCGCAGGCGGCCGCCGAGCCGCTGTACAAGGTCGTCGCGAGCGCTGCGGCCAATGCCGCGAACAACCTCCAGCTCAACCGCGACACCCTCGTGGTGGCCGCGGCCTACGCCGACGAGGGGCCGACGCTCAAGCGCATCCGCCCGCGTGCCCAGGGGCGCGCGTACCGGATCCGCAAGCGGACGAGTCACATCACCGTCGAGGTCGAGTCCCGGACGATCGGCGGGCGTTCGGGCGGGCGGGGCGCGCAGAGTGCGAAGGGGAGGACCCGCTGATGGGTCAAAAGATCAACCCGCATGGGTTCCGGCTCGGGATCACCACCGACTGGAAGTCGCGCTGGTACGCCGACAAGCAGTACGCCGAGTACGTCAAGGAGGACGTCGAGATCCGCAAGATGCTCGCCAAGGGCATGGAGCGGGCCGGCATCTCCACGGTCGAGATCGAGCGCACCCGCGACCGCGTGCGGGTGGACATCCACACCGCCCGTCCGGGCATCGTCATCGGGCGCCGCGGTGCCGAGGCCGACCGGATCCGTGGCAACCTCGAGAAGCTGACCCGCAAGCAGGTCCAGCTCAACATCCTCGAGGTCAAGAACGCCGAGTCCGATGCCCAGCTCGTCGCCCAGGGGGTAGCCGAGCAGCTGTCCAACCGCGTGGCGTTTCGTCGGGCGATGCGCAAGGCCATTCAGTCGGCCATGCGTTCGCCGCAGGTCAAAGGCATCCGGGTGCAGTGTTCGGGCCGCTTGGGCGGCGCGGAGATGTCGCGCTCGGAGTTCTATCGCGAGGGTCGCGTCCCGCTGCACACGTTGCGTGCCGACATCGATTACGGGCTGTTCGAGGCCCGCACGACGTTCGGTCGCATCGGGGTCAAAGTGTGGATCTACAAGGGTGACGTGGTCGGCGGGCGCCGCGAGGGCGTCCCGGCCACCGCGCCGAGCCCCGAGCGCGGACCGCGCCGCGAGCGTCCGCAGCGTCGGCGCTCAGGTGCGTCGGGCACCACCGGCTCGGGCACCGAGGCCGGGCGCGCCGCAGCCGAGGAGTCGGCCGGTGCTGGCGCCGTCACCGCAACGGTCGAGGCGCCGAGCGAGACCGGCGGGGAGGCGTAGAGCATGCTGATCCCCCGCAAGGTGAAGCATCGCAAGCAGCACCGGCCGCACCGCACCGGCATGGCGTCCGGCGGCACCCAGGTGACGTTCGGTGACTACGGCATCCAGGCTCTCGAGCCGGCCTACCTCACCAACCGGCAGATCGAGTCGGCCCGTATCGCCATCAACCGGCACATCCGCCGCGGCGGCAAGGTCTGGATCAACGTGTTCCCGGACCGCCCGCTCACCAAGAAGCCGGCCGAGACCCGCATGGGTTCCGGGAAGGGCTCGCCGGAGAAGTGGGCGGCCAACATCAAGCCCGGCCGGGTGCTGTTCGAGATGAGCTACCCCAACGAGCAGACCGCTCGCGAGGCCTTGCGTCGTGCGATCCACAAGCTGCCGATGAGGTGCCGGATCGTGACGCGTGAGGGAGGGGAGCGCTGATGGCCGCCTCGACGACCGCCGCCGAGCTGCGCGAGCTCACCGACGAGGAGCTGACGCTGCGCGTGCGGGAGGCCAAGGAGGAGCTGTTCAACCTCCGCTTCCAGATGGCCACCGGGCAGCTGGACAACAACCGGCGGCTGCGTACCGTCCGGCACGACATCGCACGGATCTACACGATCATGCGCGAGCGCGAGCTGGGCCTCTCGGCCGCACCGACTGAGGACGAGGGCGTGGCATGAGCGAGCAACCGAGCACCACGTCGCCACCGGCGACGAAGCAGCGCGGGGAGCGGAAGGTCCGCGAGGGTCTGGTCGTGTCCGACAAGATGGACAAGACGATCGTGGTCTCCCTCGAGGACCGCGTGAAGCACCCGCTCTACGGCAAGGTCATCCGCCGGACGAGCAAGGTCAAAGCGCACGACGAGGCCAACACGGCCGGCGTCGGCGACCGCGTCCGGCTGATGGAGACCCGCCCGCTGTCGGCCACCAAACGCTGGCGGCTGGTGGAGATCCTGGAGAAGGCGAAGTGATCCAGCAGGAGTCGCGGTTGCGGGTGGCCGACAACACCGGCGCCAAGGAGATACTGTGCATCCGGGTGCTGGGCGGGTCGGCCCGACGCTACGCCGGGATCGGCGACGTCATCGTCGCCACGGTGAAGGAGGCCATCCCCGCCGCCGGGGTGAAGCGCGGTGACGTCGTCAAGGCCGTCATCGTGCGCACCGTCAAGGAACGGCGCCGCCCGGACGGTTCCTACATCCGGTTCGACGAGAACGCCGCCGTGCTGATCAAGCCCGACGGCGAGCCGCGGGGGACCCGCATCTTCGGACCCGTCGGTCGCGAGCTGCGCGACAAGCGATTCATGAAGATCATCTCCCTCGCTCCGGAGGTGCTGTAGAACATGAAGGTCAAGAAGGGCGACACCGTGGTGGTGATCGCCGGCAAGGACAAGGGCGCCAAGGGCAAGGTCATTCAGGCCTATCCCGACCGGGAGCGGGTGCTGGTCGAGGGCGTGAACCGGATCAAGAAGCACACCCGGATCACCCAGAACCAGCGCGGCGCGCAGTCCGGCGGGATCATCACCCAGGAGGCCGCCATCCACGTCTCCAACGTGATGGTCGTCGACTCCGACGGCAAGCCGACCCGCGTGGGCAAGAAGACCACCGAGGACGGCAAGCGGGTGCGGGTCTCCCGGCGCAGTGGGAAGGAGATCTGATGACCACCACGGAGAGGGTGGCGCCCCGGCTCAAGCAGCGCTACCGCGACGAGATCGCCGGCGGGCTCCGTGAGGAGTTCGGGTACGGCAACGTCATGCAGGTCCCGGGCGTGGTGAAGGTCGTCGTCAACATGGGTATCGGCGAGGCCGCTCGGGACGCGAAGCTCATCGACGGCGCCGTCCGCGATCTGGCCACCATCACCGGCCAGAAGCCGCAGGTCCGTCGGGCCACCAAGTCCATCGCGCAGTTCAAGCTGCGTGAGGGCATGCCGATCGGTGCGAAGGCCACGCTCCGGAGCGACCGCATGTGGGAGTTCCTGGATCGGTTGCTGACCATCGCGCTGCCCCGGATCCGGGACTTCCGCGGCCTGTCGCCGAACCAGTTCGACGGCCGGGGCAACTACACGTTCGGCCTGAACGAGCAGTCGATGTTCCACGAGATCGACCCCGACTCGATCGATCGGCCGCGCGGCATGGACATCACGGTCGTCACCACGGCCACGACCGACGCGGAAGGCCGGGCGCTGCTGCGCCGGCTCGGCTTCCCTTTCAAGGAGGCGTGAGATGGCCAAGAAGGCGCTGATCATCAAGGCGGCGGCCAAGCCGAAGTTCAAGGTCCGCGGCTACACCCGCTGCCAGAAGTGCGGCCGTCCGCGCGCCGTACTGCGCAAGTTCGGCCTGTGCCGGATCTGCGTCCGCCAGATGGCGCATGCCGGCGAGCTGCCGGGCGTCAGCAAGAGCAGCTGGTAGGCACTGCGTGCTCGTGCGCGGAAATCGTCGCCAGAACAGCGTTATCCGCGCACAGGCGCCCCGATCGTCGCAGGCCCCTCGGGGAACCACGGCGGGAAAGTAGTGACGTCACATGACGATGACCGATCCGATCGCAGATATGCTCACGCGTCTGCGCAACGCCAACTCGGCTTACCACGACCGCGTGGTCATGCCGCATTCCAAGCTCAAGGTGTCGATCGCGGAGATCCTTCAGCGAGAGGGGTACATCGCCGCGCATCACGTCGAGGACGCCGAGGTCGGCAAGTCCCTGGTCATCGAGCTGAAGTACGGGCGCAACCGCGAGCGCAGCATCGCGGGTCTGCGCCGGGTGTCCAAGCCCGGTCTGCGGGTGTACGCGAAGTCCACCGGCCTGCCCCGGGTCCTCGGCGGCCTCGGCGTCGCGATCATCTCGACGTCGAGCGGCCTGCAGACCGAACGGCAAGCGCACAAGAACGGCGTGGGCGGCGAAGTCCTCGCCTACGTCTGGTGAGGGGTTAACACCATGTCCCGCATCGGGAAGCTGCCCATCACCGTGCCGTCCGGCGTGGACGTGGCCATCGACGGCCGCACGGTGACGGTGAAGGGGCCGAAGGGCACCCTGTCGCACACCGTGATCGAGCCGATCACCGTCGAGCGAGCCGACGACGGCGCCGTCCTGGTCAAGCGACCGGACGACGAGCGCAAGAGCAGGGCCTACCACGGCCTGTCCCGCACGCTTGTCAACAATCTCGTCGTCGGCGTCACCGCCGGCTACGAGAAGAAGCTGGAGATCCACGGTGTCGGTTACCGCGTCGTGCTGAAGGGTTCCGCGCTGGAGTTCGCCCTCGGGTTCAGTCATTCGGTTGTGATCCAGGCACCCGAGGGTGTCGCGTTCACGGTCGAGACGCCCACCCGGTTCTCGGTCTCCGGCATCGACAAGCAGCTGGTCGGCGAGACCGCCGCCAACATCCGCAAGCTGCGCAAGCCCGACCCGTACAAGGGCAAGGGTGTGCGCTACGCCGGCGAGGTCATCCGCCGCAAGGTCGGGAAGACGGGTAAGTAATGGCTGACACGATTTCTGCTGCGGCCACGAAGCGCGCCGCCTCCCAGGTGTCGCACAAGCGGCGCGTCGCGCGTACCCGTCGGCACGCCCGGCTGCGCAAGAAGGTCAGCGGCAGCCCGGAGCGTCCGCGGCTGGCGGTCAACCGCAGCGCGCGTCACATCGTCGTGCAGCTGATCGACGACCTGGCCGGCCACACGCTGGCCTCGGCGTCCACCATGGAGGCCGATGTCCGCGCGCTCGAGGGTGACAAGAAGGCCCGCGCGGCCAAGGTCGGCGAGCTGCTCGCCGCCCGGGCGCGCGCGGCCGGCGTCACTGCGGTGGTGTTCGACCGGGGTGGTTACGACTACCACGGCCGGATCGCCGCGGTGGCCGATGCCGCCCGCGCGGGTGGGCTGGAGTTCTAGGTGCGCACTCACAACCAGGACGAGATCCGTATGCAGGGTCGAACCATCGATTCGGAAGGGAACCTCTGATGCCGGGACGTGCACGGCGTGACGGCGGAGGGCCCGGTGGCGAGCGCAGCAGCTCAGGCGACCGCCGGGACCGCCGGGACGGAGGCCGTGGCGGGGCGGCCCAGGACAAGACCCCGTACATCGAGCGGCTGGTCACGATCAACCGCGTGGCCAAGGTCGTCAAGGGTGGTCGGCGCTTCAGCTTCACCGCGCTGATGATCGTCGGCGACGGCGACGGCCTGGTGGGCGTCGGTTACGGCAAGGCCAAGGAGGTGCCGGCGGCGATCGCCAAGGGCGTCGAGGAGGCGAAGAAGAACTTCTTCCGGGTCCCGCGCATCGGGGGCACGATCGTGCACCGCGTGCAGGGTGAGGCAGCCGCCGGTGTGGTGCTGCTGCGCCCCGCCAGCCCCGGTACCGGTGTCATCGCCGGTGGTCCGGTACGTGCCGTGCTCGAGTGCGCCGGTATCCATGACGTCCTCTCCAAGTCCCTCGGCAGCGACAACGCGATCAACGTCGTGCACGCCACGGTGGCCGCGCTGAAGCAGATCCAGCGTCCGGAGGAGGTGGCGGCCCGCCGTGGCCTGCCGCTCGAGGATGTCGCACCGGCGCAGATGCTGCGGGCCCGCGCGGCCGCGGCGCAGGGCGCGAGGGCGTGAGCGCGATGGCCGAGAAGATCAAGATCACCCAGGTGCGCAGCACCATTGGTCGCCAGCAGAACCAGCGCGCCACCCTCAGGTCGCTGGGGCTGCGCAAGATCCGCCAGACGGTCGAGTGGGACGACAACCCGCAGGTCCGCGGCATGATCCATACCGTGCGCCATCTGGTGGCGGTCGAGGAGGTCGGCTCCGCATGAGCGAGCGTGCGAGCGAGTCAGCGACACAGCGCCCGATCAAGATCCATCATCTGCGCCCGGCGCCTGGGGCCAAGACGGCGAAGACCCGGGTCGGTCGTGGTGAGGGCGGCAAGGGCGGCAAGACCGCCGGTCGTGGCACCAAGGGCACCAAGGCCAGGAAGAACGTGTCGGCGGCCTTCGAGGGCGGGCAGATGCCGTTGCACATGCGGCTGCCCAAGCTCAAGGGCTTCAAGAACCGCTTCCGGGTGGAGTACCAGGTGGTGAACGTGGGCGATCTCGCCCGGCTGTTCCCCGACGGTGGCGCGGTGGGCCCGGACGAGCTGGTCGGGTCCGGCGCGGTCCGGCGCAACCAGCCCGTCAAGGTGCTCGGCAACGGCGATCTCGACGGCGTCACGCTGACCGTCAGCGCGCACGCCTTCTCCAGCAGCGCTCGCGACAAGATCACGGCCGCTGGCGGAACCGTCACCGAGCTGTAAGCAGCGTCGCCGCCCGTTCGATCCGTGCCGAACGGGCGGCGTCGTCGCTGCTAGAGTCATAGGGCCCGGGCTTGTCACGAGCGGTCATGCCTACGGTGCCGCTCGTCCGCTTCGGGTCCGCGATGCTGCGGGTCATCAGTACAGGAGGATCACCGAGTGCTCAGCGCTTTCCGGTCGGCACTGACGACACCGGATCTCCGGAGGAAGATTCTCTTCACGCTCGGGATCGTCGCCATCTACCGGCTCGGGGCCGCCATCCCCTCGCCCGGCGTGTCGTATCCGAACGTGCAGGAGTGCATCCGGCAGGTCGAGGGCGGCGAGAACTCCAGCGTCTACTCGCTGATCAACCTGTTCTCCGGCGGCGCGCTGCTGCAGCTGTCGATCTTCGCACTCGGCATCATGCCGTACATCACGTCGAGCATCATCGTGCAGCTGCTCACCGTCGTCATCCCGCGGTTCGAGCAGCTGAAGAAGGAAGGGCAGTCGGGTCAGAACAAGCTGACCCAGTACACCCGCTACCTCACGATCGCGCTCGCCGTCCTGCAGGCCACGGGCATCGTCGCGCTGGCGGACCGAGGTCAGCTGTTCAGCAACTGCACGCTGGCGGTCATCCCGGACTCGAGCGTCTACCAGCTCTCGGTCATCGTCATCGTGATGACGGCGGGTACCGCGGTCATCATGTGGCTCGGCGAGCAGGTCACCGAGCGCGGCATCGGCAACGGCATGTCGTTGCTGATCTTCGCTTCCATCGCGGCGCGGATTCCCGCCGAGGGTGCGAACATCCTCTCCAGCTCCGGCGGGCTCGTCTTCGCCGGGGTCTGCTTCTTCGGTCTGGCGATCATCGCCAGCGTCGTGTTCGTCGAGCAGGGGCAGCGCCGCATTCCGGTGCAGTACGCCAAGCGCATGGTCGGGCGCCGGATGTACGGCGGCACCTCCACCTACCTCCCGCTCAAGGTGAACCAGGCCGGCGTCATCCCGGTCATCTTCGGCTCGTCGCTGCTGTACCTGCCCGACCTGGTGTCGCGGCTGGCCGGCACCACCGGAGGCGGCTTCCAGCAGTTCGTGCAGGCCTATCTGGTGGACCAGTCGAGCCCGCTGCACATCGTCCTGTACATGGGGCTGATCATCTTCTTCACGTACTTCTACGTCGGCATCACGTTCAACCCCGACGACCGGGCCGACGAGATGAAGAAGTTCGGCGGCTTCATCCCCGGCATCCGGCCCGGCAGGCCGACCGCCGAGTACCTGAACTTCGTGCTCTCGCGCATCACGCTGCCCGGCTCGCTGTACCTCGGCACCATCGCCGTGCTGCCGAACTTCTTCCTCGGCGTCACCGGCACCGGCCAGAACCAGAACTTCCCCTTCGGCGGCACCGCTGTGTTGATCATGGTCGGCGTGGGCCTGGACACGGTCAAGCAGATCGAGAGCCAGCTCATGCAGCGCAGGTACGACGGGTTCCTGCGCTAGCAGCCAGTCGGTCGGTGGTCCAGGTCGGTCGTCGTCGAGGGTTCGAGCTCAGGAGGGTCGGTGTCGCGTGCGGCTGGTTCTGGTCGGTCCGCCGGGTGCGGGCAAGGGCACGCAAGCGGAGCGGCTCGCGGAGCGGCTCGACGTCGCGCACATCTCCACCGGTGCCCTGTTCCGCGCCAACCTGGAGGAGGAGACCGTGCTCGGCGTCGAGGCCAAGCGGTACATGGCGGCCGGTGATCTCGTGCCGGACGCGGTGACCGTGGCGATGGTGCGCGATCGGCTCACCCACGACGACGCGGTCAAGGGCTTCATCCTGGACGGTTTCCCGCGCACGCGCAGCCAGGCCGACTCGCTCGGGGACCTGCTGGCCGAGCGTGGCGAGGAGCTCGACGTCGTCGTCGAGCTCCAGGTGCCCGACGAGGTCCTCGTGGAACGGCTGCTGGGCCGCGGTCGGGGCGACGACACCACCGACGTCATCCGCCGCCGGCAGCAGGTCTACCGCGACGAGACCGCCCCGCTGCTTGCGCACTACCGCGACCACCTCGTGAGCGTCGATGCCGTCGGCACGGTTGAGGAGATCACCGATCGCGTGTCCGACGCGTTGCGCTCGCGGTGCGGGGGCGTGCGGTGAGCGTGGTGCGCAGTGGTGTGCGCGGGCTGGTGGCGCGCTGGCGCGGGCGCGACATCGAGCTGAAGACCCCGGCCGAGCTGGCGGCGATGCGGGCCGCCGGGGTGCTCGTCGCCCGCACCCTCGCGGCCGTCACCGAGCTGGCACGACCCGGCGTCAGCACCGGTGAGCTGGACGCGCTGGCCGAACAGACGATCCGGGACGCCGGTGCCGTCCCGTCGTTCCTGGGATACCACGGGTTCCCGGCGTCGATCTGTGCGTCGGTGAACGAGCAGATCGTGCACGGCATCCCGTCGGGAGCCCAGGTGCTCGCCGACGGCGACCTCGTGTCCGTGGACTGCGGGGCCATCCTCGACGGTTGGCACGGCGATGCCGCGGTGACCATCCCCGTCGGCGCGGTGTCGCCCGCCGACCTTGCGCTGTCGGCAGCATGCGCGGCGGCGCTGCACGCGGGGATCGCCGCCGTGCTCCCCGGGGGACGATTGTCGGACGTCTCGCACGCCGTGCAGACCGCGAGCATGGCCGCGGGGCGTCGGGACGGCACCGAGTACGGGATCGTCGCCGAGTACGGCGGGCACGGGATCGGGACGGCGATGCACATGGACCCGTTCCTGCCCAACCACGGCGACCCCGGCCACGGGCCGCGGCTGCGGGTGGGCATGGCGCTGGCCGTGGAGCCGATGCTGACGGCCGGCGATCCGGAGACCTGCGAGCTCGCCGACGGCTGGACGGTCGTCACCGCCGACGGCAGCCGGGCGGTGCACTGGGAGCACAGTGTCGCCGTCACCGACGACGGGCCACAGATCCTCACCCTCTCGGCGGACTGAGCAGGTCGGTGACCGCATGTGTCGGCTCGCTGGTCTAGGTTCTGCCATGAGCGCGTGAGCGAGCCATTGGCACTACGCCGACCGAGCCTAGCTAGGGAGTGGAATGAGGCCAGAATCCGCGCCGCGGCAGCCCACCGGAGCCACGGTCGTGGGGGTGCCCCGCGAGTCCGCGGCCGGTGAGCGCCGCGTCGCCCTGGTTCCGAAGGTCGTCGAGAAGCTCCGGTCCCGCGGTGTGGAGATCCTCGTCGAGGCCGGTGCCGGGCTCGGTGCGCTGATCCCCGACGACCTCTACACCGACGCCGGGGCGACGATCGGTGACCCGTGGTCGGCCGAGGTCGTCGTGAAGGTTGCGCCGCCGGATGCCGATGAGCTCACGCGGCTGCGGTCGGGTACCACCCTGATCGGTTTCCTCGCCCCGCTCACCGCCCCCGAGACGACCGCCGCGCTGCGGGAGGCCGGAGTGCAGGCCTTCGCGATGGAGTCGATCCCCCGGATCTCGCGGGCGCAGTCGATGGACGCGCTGTCGTCGCAGGCGAACGTGGCCGGCTACAAGGCGGTGTTGCTCGCGGCCGAGCGGTCCACCCGGTTCTTCCCGATGCTGACCACGGCCGCGGGCACGGTGAAGCCGGCCACGGCGCTCGTGCTCGGCGTCGGGGTGGCGGGCCTGCAGGCCCTCGCGACGGCGAAGCGGCTCGGCGCCCGGACCACCGGTTACGACGTCCGGCCCGAGGTGGCTGACCAGGTGCGCTCGCTCGGCGCGCAGTGGCTCGACGTCGGCATCGACGCTGCGGGTGAGGGCGGCTACGCCCGCGAGCTCACCGATGACGAGCGCGTGGAGCAGCAACAGCGGCTCACCGAGGCGATCTCGAGCTTCGACGTCGTGATCACGACGGCCCTGGTGCCCGGTCGGCGGGCGCCGACGCTGGTCACCGCGGAGGCGGTCAAGGGGATGCGACCGGGCAGTGTCGTGGTGGACCTCGCCGGTGAGGCCGGCGGCAACTGTGAGCTGACCGAGCCCGGGGAGGTCGTCGTCCGCCACGACGTGACGATCGCGTCGCCGCTGAACCTGCCGGCGACCATGCCCGAACATGCCTCGGAGCTGTACTCCCGCAACGTCTCGGCGCTGCTGGAGCTGATGCTGGACGAGAACGGCGCGCTCGCGCCGAACTTCGACGACGAGGTGCTCGCGAAGTCCTGCGTCACCCGGGTGGAGGGCTGATGGAGACCGGGCTGCTGGCGAGTCTCGCGATCCTGGTGCTGGCCGGTTTCGTCGGCTTCGCCGTGATCTCGAAGGTGCCCAACACGTTGCACACCCCGCTGATGTCGGGCACCAACGCGATCCACGGGATCGTGCTGCTCGGCGGTCTGATCGTGCTGGGTCGGCTCGAGGACCCGTCGATCGTCGACCAGATCCTGCTGGTGGTCGCGATCGCGTTCGGCATGATCAACGTGATTGGCGGGTTCCTGGTGACCGACCGGATGTTGGGGATGTTCAAGGCGCGGCCCGGTGCCGCGCAGGCGCAGCCGGCGAAGAAGGACGGGAACTCCTGATGGACACGCTCGTCCCGATCCTCTACGTCATCGCGTTCGGCCTGTTCATCTACGGCCTGATGGGTCTGACCGGACCCAGGACGGCGGTGCGCGGCAACGCGATCGCCGCGGTCGGCATGACGATCGCGGTGGTGGCGACGCTGCTGCAGGTCGATCACAACTGGCTGCTGATCGGCGTCGGGCTGGTGGTCGGCACGCTGCTCGGGGTGCCGGCGGCGCGCCAGGTGAAGATGACCGCGATGCCGCAGATGGTGGCGCTGTTCAACGGTGTCGGCGGTGGCGCGGTGGCGCTCATCGCGTGGTCGGAGTTCCGCAGCACCGACGGTTTCACCGGCGAGCCGGCCTATGTGGTCGTCGCCTCGCTGTTCGCGGCGATCGTCGGCTCGGTGTCGTTCTGGGGTTCGCTGATCGCGTTCGGCAAGCTGCAGGAGCTCCTGTCCGGGCGGCCGGTCGGGCTCGGGCAGGCGCAGCAGCTGGTCAATGGGGTGCTGCTGCTGGGCGCGATCGCGTCGGCGGTGGCGATCGGAATCGGCGCGACATCGGAACTGTGGATCATCGGCGTGCTGGTGCTGGCCGCGGTGCTGGGCGTGCTGGTCGTGCTGCCGATCGGCGGTGCCGACATGCCGGTGGTCATCTCCCTGCTCAACGCGCTCACCGGGCTGTCGGCCGCGGCCGCCGGGCTGGCGCTGGACAACACGGCGATGATCGTGGCCGGCATGATCGTCGGTGCGTCCGGTTCGATCCTGACCAACCTGATGGCCACGGCGATGAACCGCTCCATCCCGGCGATCGTGGCGGGCGGCTTCGGTGGCACCGCGGCGGTGCCCGGCGCCGGCGACGACACCGACCGCACGGTGCGCTCGACGAGCGCCGCCGACGCGGCGATCCAGATGGCCTACGCATCGCAGGTGATCGTGGTGCCCGGTTACGGGATGGCCGTCGCGCAGGCCCAGCACGCCGTCAAGGACATGGCGAAGCTGCTCGAGACCAAGGGCGTTGAGGTCACCTACGCCATCCATCCGGTCGCCGGTCGCATGCCCGGGCACATGAACGTGCTGCTCGCCGAGGCCGACGTCGCCTACGACGCGCTCAAGGAGATGGACGAGGTCAACGGCGAGTTCGCCCGCACCGACGTGACCCTGGTGATCGGGGCCAACGACGTCACCAACCCGGCGGCGCGCACCGACCCGTCCTCGCCGATCCACGGCATGCCGATCCTCAACGTCGACGAGAGCCGCTCGGTGATCGTGCTCAAGCGGTCGATGAGCAGCGGGTTCGCCGGCATCGACAACCCGCTGTTCTACGCGGACAACACCTCGATGCTCTTCGGGGACGCCAAGAAGTCGGTCGTCGAGGTGACCGAGGAGCTGAAGGCGTTGTGAGGGGCCGGCGCCACTGCTGCGGTGGGTGCCGCCGGGGCTCGTACCCCCTGTGCGGGCCCGCGGGCAACCGTCGTACACTGGTGCTCTGGCCGCGCCTCATGGCGCCGGTTCCGTCGTGCCTCCCGCACCTCACGGTCCCGGAGTTCCGGCGTGCCCGCAGTCGGCACCACCAGCACGACATCGAGAGTACGCACACCTGTCACGGAACGCGGAGGACATGGCCAAGAAGGATGGGGCGATCGAGGTCGAGGGTCGGGTCGTGGAACCTCTGCCGAACGCGATGTTCCGCGTGGAGCTGGAGAACGGACACCGGGTCCTCGCGCACATCAGCGGGAAGATGCGGCAGCACTACATCCGGATCCTGCCCGAGGACCGGGTGGTCGTGGAGCTGTCGCCCTACGACCTCACTCGCGGCCGCATCGTCTACCGCTACAAGTGACCGAGCTTGACCGAACCAACGAGGAAGCGACGGACGTGAAGGTCCAGCCGAGCGTCAAGAAGATCTGCGACAAGTGCAAGGTGATCCGCCGTCACGGGCGGGTCATGGTGATCTGCGAGAACCTGCGCCACAAGCAGCGTCAGGGCTGATCACCCGCGTCGCGGGTCGTCGGGGCCACGCAGCAACAACACTCAGCAACACAGAGGAACTCAGCGCACCTGCCGGGCCACACGGGCCCGGTTCACCCCCGGAACCAGGCCGGGGCCCGGAAGAAGTGAGTCACCCGGGACGGTCGCCGAGCAGACCTGGCACACCGGAACAGAGGAGAACCACGCCGCATGGCACGACTCGCTGGCGTCGACCTTCCCCGCGACAAGCGGATGGAGATCGCGCTCACCTACATCTTCGGGATCGGGCGCTCGCGCTCGAAGGAGATCCTGGACGCGACCGGGATCAGCGCCGACCTGCGCTCCCGTGACCTGTCCGACGAGGACCTCGCGAAGCTCCGCGAGTACATCGAGAACAATCTGCGCGTCGAGGGCGACCTGCGGCGCGAGGTGCAGGCCGACATTCGCCGCAAGATCGAGATCGGCTGCTACCAGGGGGTCCGGCACCGTCGGGGGCTGCCGGTGCGCGGCCAGCGCACCAAGACCAACGCCCGCGGCCGCAAGGGACCGAAGAAGACGGTCGCCGGCAAGAAGAAGGCAGGTAAGAAGTAATGCCGCCCCGCACCCGTGCCGGCGCCGGACCGAAGAAGGTCCGCCGCAAGGAGAAGAAGAACATCGCGCTCGGCCACGCGCACATCAAGAGCACCTTCAACAACACCATCGTGTCGATCACCGATCCGACCGGTGCCGTGATCGCGTGGGCCTCCGCGGGCCACGTGGGTTTCAAGGGCTCGCGCAAGTCGACGCCGTACGCCGCGCAGATGGCCGCCGAGAGCGCCGCTCGCAAGGCCGCCGAGCACGGCATGAAGAAGGTCGACGTGTTCGTCAAGGGCCCGGGCTCGGGTCGCGAGACCGCGATCCGTTCGTTACAGGCCGCCGGCCTCGAGGTCGGCACGATCTCTGACGTCACACCGCAGCCGCACAACGGCTGCCGTCCGCCCAAGCGGCGCCGAGTCTAAGGGAGGGAGACACTCGAGATGGCTCGTTACACCGGACCCATGACACGCAAGTCCCGCCGGCTCAAGGTCGACCTCGTCGGCGGCGACCAGGCGTTCGAGCGCCGTCCCTACCCGCCCGGCCAGCACGGCCGGATCCGGATCAAGGAGACCGAGTACCTCCTGCAGATGCAGGAGAAGCAGAAGGCCCGCTTCGCCTACGGCGTGCTGGAGAAGCAGTTCCGCCGCTACTACGAAGAGGCGAACCGCCGTACCGGCAAGACCGGCGACAACCTGCTGCAGATCCTCGAGACACGGCTGGACAACGTCGTCTACCGGGCCGGGCTCGCCCGTACCCGGCGGATGGCCCGGCAGCTGGTGAACCACGGCCACTTCCTGGTCAACGGCCAGAAGGTGGACATTCCCAGCTACCGCGTCGCGCAGTACGACGTGATCGACGTGCGACCGAAGTCGATGACCACCGATCCGTTCATCATCGCCAAGGAGCTGGTGGGCGACCGTCCGGTGCCGGCGTGGCTGCAGGTCGTCCCGGCGACGCTGCGCATCCTGGTGCACCAGCTGCCCGAGCGGGCCCAGATCGACACCCAGGTCACCGAGCAGCTGATCGTCGAGCTTTACTCCAAGTAGCTCTCGGGGGCTCGTCCCCCGAGTACCCGAAAGGTGGCGTCCCGGCTTTGTCGGGACCGGCCTTTCCACCGCAGGCGCGGAGAAGGCCGCGCCTGCGGCCGCGGCGTCAAATAGCGGTCGCCGTGGCGAAGAAGGAGGTTCACGTCCATGCTGATCTCTCAGCGCCCTGCCTTGACCGAGGACTCGGTCACCGACGTCCGCTCCCGGTTCATCATCGAGCCGCTGGAGCCCGGCTTCGGCTACACCCTGGGCAACTCGCTGCGACGCACCCTGCTCTCCTCCATCCCGGGGGCGGCGGTGACCAGCATCCGCATTGACAGCGTGCTGCACGAGTTCACCACCGTGCCCGGTGTGAAGGAGGACGTCACCGACATCATCCTCAACCTCAAGGAGCTGGTCGTCAGCTCCGAGGAGGACGAGCCGGTGACGATGTACCTACGTAAGCAGGGCCCCGGTCCGGTCACCGCGGGTGACATCGTGCCCCCGACCGGCGTCACCGTGCACAACCCGGACCTGCACATCGCCACGCTGAACGACAAGGGCAAGCTCGAGGTCGAGCTCGTCGTCGAGCGGGGTCGCGGTTACGTGCCGGCCATGCAGAACAAGGCCACCGGCGCCGAGATCGGCCGCATTCCGGTGGACTCGATCTACTCGCCGGTGCTGAAGGTGACCTACAAGGTCGAGGCCACCCGCGTCGAGCAGCGCACCGACTTCGACAAGCTGGTACTCGACGTCGAGACCAAACCCTCGATCATCCCGCGGGACGCGCTGGCGTCGGCCGGCAAGACCCTCGTCGAGCTGTTCGGGCTCGCGCGGGAGCTCAACGTCGACTCCGAGGGCATCGAGATCGGCCCGTCGCCGCAGGAGGCCGACACGATTGCGGCCTTCGCGATGCCGATCGAGGAGCTGGACCTCACCGTCCGCTCCTACAACTGCCTCAAGCGCGAGGGCATCCACACCGTGGGTGAGCTGGTGGGCCGCAGCGAGGCCGACCTGCTCGACATCCGCAACTTCGGCGCCAAGTCGATCGACGAG
>Ga0136634_10000090_pt1 | contig 43864 bp, 35 predicted proteins | sample AntDrymUQ8332106_2_FD_104654 | JGI IMG/M metagenome (GOLD analysis project Ga0136634, IMG submission 104654) | Polar desert sand microbial communities from Dry Valleys, Antarctica - metaG UQ833 (21.06) | ecosystem: Environmental > Terrestrial > Soil > Desert | place: Antarctica: Dry Valley... | reverse complement strand
GTGTCGGTGTCGGTGTCGGTGTCGGTGCGCACTGTGTCGCCGTACGTGGTGGTGGTGCCACCCTGCTCGAGCTCGATCTGCTCCTTGCGCACCTCGCCGGTGACTGTCTCCTGCTCGGTGACCGTCTCGGTGCCGAGGCGCACGCGCTCGACCGGCACGGTCTCGGTGGTGACAACGGCGCGCTCCTCGTGCAGGACGACCTCGGCCTCTTCCTCGCTGATCGCGGGGCCCGAGAGGGCGTCGCCGACGTTGGCGTCCGTGATGGCCTCGCGCTCGAGGCGCACCTCTTCGCGCTGAACGGGGACGGTCACGGTCTGCTGCTCGGTGACGATGTACTTGCGCAGGCGTGCCTTACCCGCCTCGGTTTGCTGGACGCCCACGTCGAGGCGCTCCTCGGACCGGGTCATGGCGCTGTCGGTCTCTGCGCCGGACGTGTCGTATGCGACGTCGGTGGTGTCGGTGTCGACGTAGCCCGTCGTGGTCGTGTCGACATTTCCCGTCGTCGTGGTGTCGGTGTAGCCGCCGACGCCGTAGTAGGCGTACAGCTCTGCTTCCTGCTCGCGGCTGAGGCTCCCGTCGGGGGCCATGTTCGGCGCATCCTTGACGCGGTCCTTGGTGTAGGGGACCTGGATCGAGGATCCACTGACGGAGGCATCGGCGAGCGGCACGAAGTTCTCGTTGGTGCCGAAGAAGCCGGTCTTTACGGTGACCCACGCCGGCTGGCCGGAGTCGTCGTCGAGATAGACCTGGCCGACGCCACCGAGCTTGTCGCCGTCGGAGCCCACGACGTCGGCGTCCATGAGAGTGTCGAGCTGGTCTGTCGAGATCAAGGTGTTCCCTTTCGGACGTGGGGGCACGCGCCCTCAACTGGATGATCCGGGCCGCGAGATGCGCACTGACGCACCCGTCGGACCGGGGCCGGCTACATACTCACGCGGTCACGGGTTCGCATACCCAAGCTCAAGGATCGTGACACCCATCTTCGCGTGCGGGTCGGAGAATCTCTCCACACACGGCCCACACTTGAGTGGAACAGACTCAACTGTGGGCGTTGTTGCTCGTGGTGACAGCGACGCGAACGGCAGGACAGGAGACCCGATGCCGAACGAGCAGTTGACGACCAGAGCCCGAGAGGCGCTGGGTGACGCCATTCGCCGAGCTACGGGCGGCGGGAACACGCAGGTGGAGCCGGTGCATCTGCTGCTGGCGCTTCTCGACCAGGGCGACGGGACGGCTCGCCCTCTCCTCAGTGCAGTGGGCGCGGATCCGGGCACCATCGGCCGGGAGGCAAACCTCCTTGCCGGTGCTCTGCCAAGCGCGTCGGGGTCGACCGTGTCTGCACCTCAGCTGGCACGTCCCACGTACGAGCTGCTGACGGTCGCCTCCGAGCGTGCAGGTGCCCTGGGCGACGAGTACGTCTCGACCGAGCATCTGCTCGTGGCGCTGGCCACCGTCCAGAGCCCGGTGGCTGAGCTGCTGCGGCGCCATGGTGCGTCCCCGGACGTGGTGCTCGAAGCCTTCACCTCCGTGCGCGGCACCGCGCGCGTGACCTCGCCGGACCCGGAGGGGACGTACAAGGCGCTGGAGAAATACGGCGTGGACCTGACCGCCCGAGCCCGAGCCGGTGAGCTCGACCCGGTGATCGGGCGGGACAGCGAGATCCGTCGAGTGGTCCAGGTGCTCTCGCGCCGTACGAAGAACAACCCGGTCCTCATCGGTGAGCCCGGCGTCGGCAAGACCGCTGTGGTCGAGGGGCTCGCGCAGCGGATGGTCGCGGGCGACGTGCCGGAGAGCCTGCGCGGCAAGCGCCTGGTGACCCTCGACATGGGGTCGATGATCGCGGGCGCGAAGTACCGCGGGGAGTTCGAGGAGCGGCTCAAAGCCGTTCTCGACGAGATCAAGGCGAGCGACGGGCAGGTTGTGACCTTCATCGACGAGCTGCACACGGTCGTCGGAGCCGGAGCGACCGGCGACGGCGCGATGGACGCGAGCAACATGCTCAAGCCGATGCTCGCGCGCGGCGAGCTGCGGATGGTCGGGGCGACGACGCTGGACGAGTTCCGCGACCACATCGAGAAGGATCCGGCGCTGGAGCGCCGCTTCCAGCAGGTGCTGGTCGGTGAGCCCTCGGTCGAGGACACCGTCGCGATCCTGCGCGGGCTCAAGGGGCGGTACGAGGCGCACCACCAGGTGCAGATTGCGGACAGCGCGCTGGTTGCCGCCGCGACGCTGTCCGACCGCTACATAACCGCGCGGTTCCTGCCCGACAAGGCGATCGACCTCGTCGACGAGGCGGCATCGCGGTTGCGCATGGAGATCGACTCGCGCCCGGTGGAGATCGACGAGCAGCAGCGCTCGGTCGATCGGCTGCGGATGGAGGAGATGGCGCTGGAGCGTGAGGCCGATGAGGCGAGCAAGGACAGGCTGGGGCGGCTGCGGGCGGAGCTGGCGGACCGTCAGGAGCAGCTGTCCGCGCTGATGACCCGCTGGGAGAGCGAGAAGTCCGAGCTGAACAAGGTCGGTGAGCTCAAGAAGCAGCTCGACGACGTGCGCGGCCAGGCCGAAAGAGCCCAGCGCGACGGCGACTTCGAGGCGGCGTCCCGGTTGATGTACTCCGACATCCCCACATTGGAGCGCTCCCTTGCCGAGGCGGCCGACAGCGCCGGCGACGTCGGCGAAGGCGCGCTGGTAAAGGAGGAGGTCGGCGCGGACGACGTCGCCGATGTCGTGGCGGCCTGGACGGGGATTCCGGCCGGTCGGCTGCTCGAGGGCGAGACCGGCAAGCTGCTGCGGATGGAGAACGAGCTCGGCCGTCGCCTGATCGGCCAGGCGCCGGCCGTCCAGGCGGTCGCCGACGCCGTACGGCGTGCCCGCGCCGGCATCTCCGACCCCAACCGGCCGACCGGCTCGTTCCTGTTCCTGGGTCCGACGGGCGTCGGCAAGACCGAGCTCGCCAAGGCGCTGGCGGACTTCCTGTTCGACGACGAGCACGCGCTCGTCCGCATCGACATGAGCGAGTACGGCGAGAAGCACTCGGTGGCCCGGCTCCTGGGCGCGCCGCCCGGTTACGTCGGCTACGACGAGGGCGGCCAGCTGACCGAGGCCGTGCGCCGCAGGCCGTACACCGTGGTGCTCATGGACGAGATCGAGAAGGCACACCCCGAGGTCTTCGACATCCTGTTGCAGGTGCTGGACGACGGGCGGCTGACCGACGGCCATGGCCGTACGGTCGACTTCCGCAACGCGATCGTGATCTTGACTTCGAACCTCGGCTCGCACGTCCTCGTCGACCCGACGCTCGAGGACGCGGCCAAGCGCGATCAGGTGCTGTCGATCGTGCGCTCGTCGTTCAAACCGGAGTTCCTCAACCGGCTCGACGATGTAATCGTCTTCGACGCGCTGTCAATGGCGGAGCTCACCCGCATCGTCGACCTGCAGGTGGCGCTGCTGGCCCACCGACTCGCCGGTCGACGCCTTGCACTCGAGGTGACGCCTGCCGCACTCGAGTGGCTGGCGCTCGCGGGGTACGACCCGGCGTACGGCGCTCGCCCGCTGCGCCGTCTCGTCCAGACCGCGATCGGCGACCAACTCGCCCGCGCGCTGCTTGCGGGTGACATCCGCGACGGCGACACGGTGGTCGTCGACCGCAGCGAGGACAAGGAGTCGCTCAGCGTTGCCAGCGGTGCGGCCGTGCGTCCTTAAGCCGGGTCGACCCCGTGATCATGATCATTAAGATCCGTGGTGGCCGGAGCGACCCCAGATCTTCATGATCAACATGGTCATGGCATCGACCCGGCGCGTCCGCGAGCGACCACCGTGCGTGGCGCCCGAAGCGCCCGGACGTCAGCTAGCGCGTTGCCGTCCACGACGAGCAGGTCGGCGGCCAGGCCGGGTCGCAGACGTCCGGTCCGGTCCGCCAGGCCACAGGCGTCGGCGGCGAGGCCGGTCGCGGATGCCAGTGCCTCAGCGGCGGTCGCGCCGATCGTGCTCAGCTCGACGACCGCTTCGGGCAGGATGCCGTGACGCTTGCCAGGGGTGATCCCTGCGTCGCTGCCGCTGATCAACAGCACGCCGGCGTCGTACATCTCCCGAGCCTGGGCGAGCCGGAGCTCCCACGTCGTGCCGGTGCGCTGCAGCGCCGCCTGGATCCGTGGCAGCACTGGCACGCTGTGGTCCATGCCGAGGGTGGGACCGACCGCGATGCGTGCGGCGGCGATCCGAGCGGCGAGCTCGGGTGGCGTGCGCAGTCCCTCGGCCGTGAAGCAGGTGCCGTGCTCGATCCCGTCGACTCCGGCTTCGACCGACTGCTCGACGGCTGCCAGCGCGTGCGCATGTGCCGTCACGGAGAGACCCATACGGTGCGCCTCTCGTACGACGAGGCGCACCTCGTCGAGGGTGAACTGGCAGGCGAGGACATCGGTGGCGACCGTCATGAGGCCGCCGCTGGTCATGATCTTCACCGTATCGACGCCTCGTTCGGCGCGCTCGCGCACCGCGGCGACCAACGCGGCCCTTCCGGCGACCGCACCGCCCATGTTCGCGCAGTGGCCACCAACACTGGTGATCGGTGGTCCGGACGCCATGACGTGCGGCTCGCCCGGCCGGTTGCCTCGGCGGTCGACCACGGCCCAATCGATGTCACCCAGGTCGCGGACAGAGGTGACACCGGCTCGCAACTGTGTCTGCAGGGCAGTGGCGATGATGTCGGTCAGCTCGTCGGCACTGAGCTCAGGCAGCTTGTCGAGCGCCTGCGGCGTGCCGTCCCCGCAGAGATGCACGTGCGTGTCGATCAGGCCCGGGAGCAGCGTCGTGCCGGGGGCGTAGGTCACGTCGCAGCCTGCGGGCGCGGCGGCCGAAGCGGGCTCGACCCCGACGATGACCTTGTCCGCGATCAGAACCAGCGCGCCGCCGTCAAGTGCTCGATCACCGTCGAACGCGACGTCGGCGCGGAAACCCCGCAGGCGTCCTTCGTGATGAGCGGTCATGGCGAGCATTCAACTGGATCGGCGATGCGGCCCGCGGCCGGGAGGACCGCGGGCGAGTCGACGGCGCGCGCAGTTCGCGTTGCTGCCGCGCCGATTGCGGGCCCAGCTACTCCCGGTGTGGCCGCGACGAGATCCGACGCAGCGCGTGCCCCGCTACGGCGGTGACGACGTCACGATCGTGGGTGACGATGTAGTCGAAGACCTCGTCGGCCCCGCTGCCGGTTTCGGCCGGCACCGGCCGTGCCAGGAGTGCGGCCGCATGGTGGGCCCCCAGCACGATGACGGTCCATTCCTCGGCGAAGGCATCGGACGGCGCGATGTCGACGCCGCGGACGCCTTCGGCCGGCTCGGCGGGCATCCCGACGCCGAACACCGCCACCAGGGGGCAGGTGACCGCGAGGCGGCGGTAGCGACGCGCCGTCGCGGTCGTGAACCGTGCCGCGTGCTGGAAGCTCGCGAGCAGCAGCGGCGGGATCTCCTCCAGCTCTGCGGCGCGCTCCAGGCTCATCGACAGCGGGAGGAGGTTCCCGCGCGTCGCTCGACGCACGCTCCGGTCCCCAGCCACCGCAACGTCGAACGGGCTCGCGAAGTCAGCCGCCGGCGTCGGCCTCGGGTTGAGCTGAAGCGGCGCACCCCGCGGAAGCGTTACCGGCAAGGGGCCGGGTCGACCCAGCAGCCAACCCTGCCCGAGCACCGCGCCGAGGGACAGCGCGACTCCGATGTGAGCGTCGGTCTCGATGCCTTCAGCGAGGACCAAGGCGTCGGCCGATTCGGCGTACGCCCGCACCGCATGCACGATCGACTCAGAAGCCAGAGTCCTGCGCTGCAGGAGCCGCAGGTCCAGCTTGACGATATCGGGGCGAAGAATCGGCAGCAGTGCCAAGGACATCGGCTCCGCGCCGACATCGTCCAGAGCTATCGACATACCGGCGAGCCGGGCCCAGTCGGCCGCCTCGAGCACGGCACGGGGATTGTCGCTCAAGCTCCGCTCGGTGAACTCCAGGACGATGGCGCGGCCCTGTGAGCCGGCCTGAACCGCCTCCCAGATATCAGTGCGCACGGGCTCGGTCAGCGACGCGGGCTCGGTGTTGAGGAAGAGCAGCAATGACGTGGGGTAGTCGGCCGCTGCCGCCGATCGCAATGCCGTCAGGCGGCAGCGCCAGTCGAAGTCGGCGAGCACGCCGCGTTCCGCGGCCGCGCGAAGCAGCACCTCGGGGGACTCGATCGCACTGCCGTGCGGACCACGCGCCAGCGCTTCGTACCCGACGGTGGCGCCGGTGTCGAGGTGGACGATGGGTTGGAACACGGCGTGAAGGCCGTCTCCGCCGAGCACTCGCTCGAGGGCGTACCCCTCGGATCGGGCGGTCGAGGTCGGAACGGGTGACGTCGGGCCGAGCAGATCAGATGGCGCTGCCCCAGGCGGGGGCACTGCACGCGCCGTCACGGTGCGATGGTTCCGTCCCACCCGTCTCTACCTCACGCCCTCCGGATGTAGTCCGGCTCTGGTGGGCGTGAAACCAGGGGAAATCACCCACAACTTCGTATACACAAAGTAACAGAGCAGATCCGATCCGTCAGCGCAGCGCTATCCCTGAGGGGACGCGGGGACCGGCGGGAGCGAGCAGTTCCGAAGCAGTTCCGACTCAGCCGTGGCGACGGGCGAGGCGCTCGGTGATCCTCGCGACGATCAACTCGGTGACCGCGTCGACCGATCGCGTGCCGTCGACGTGGAGCAGCCACTCACGGGAGGTGTAGTAGTCGACAAGCGGCACCGTTTTCTCGGCGTACACGTCGAGACGATGCTCGATCACGTCGCGGGTGTCCTCCGCACCGCGGCCACGGGCAAGCATGCGGCGGACCAGCTCGGCTTTGTCGACGTCCAGATGGATCGCAACCTGGACGGCGACGCCGAGCTTTTTCGTCACGGCGTACGCCGCCTCCGCCTGCTCGACGCTGCGGGGGAAGCCGTCGAGGATGTATCCACCCGCAGCCGATGCCGCGAGGACGGGCTTTCGCAGCATGTCCATAACGATGGCATCCGGCACGAGGTCGCCCGCCTCGACGAGCGACTTGACCTTCTTGCCCAGCGAGGTCTCGTCGCGGACGTGCTGGCGCAGCAGGTCGCCACTGGAGATGTGCGTCACGCCGAAGTGCTCGGCCAGGCGGTCAGCCTGGGTGCCTTTGCCGGAGCCCGGAGCGCCGATCAAGAGAATGCGCACGTTCGTTCCTCCAGTCCGCGCTCGCAAAGGCGTACGTCACCTTCAGCCGCCGACGACACCTGCCGTCACGGCTGCGGTGGGTCAGTGTCTCAGACAAAGCATGGTGCGACGACCGCTGGCCGCCGCGTCCGACTCCAAAGGGTTGCCTGATGTCAGGTGCCGGCCAGCAACACCATGCCGACGCCGAAGTCCGGGATCGGAGTGCCCTTCGTCTCGAGCCACGCAACGGCGGCGGTCGGGCTCCGTGGCGGTTCACCGTCGCCCCCACGGATCGCACGGGCGATGGCGCCGGCGATCTGTGGAGCAGCGAAGGAGGTGCCGCTCCACATCGCCCATGGGCTCTCGCCGTAGGAGTCGGTGCCACCGAAGGCGGAGTCCTCCTTGCCCTCGACGAAGATCGATACGATCCCGCGACCGATGGTTGAGAAGTTGACCCATTCGCCGCGACTGGACCAGTCGCACCCGACTTCCTCCGGGGTCAAAGCCGCGACCGCGTAGACCCGCGGGGATGCCGCGGGCCACACCTGCCGGGTCGTACCCGCGTTGCCGGCTGCCGCCACTACGACGGGGCGAGTCGCCTCCGGCTTCGTGTCGATCCAGTCGAGGACTGCTTCGATGGCTTGCAGCGGAGCGTCAGCCGGGACTGTGTGTGTCCCCAGCGACAGGTTGACCACGTGCGCGCCCTCATTAACCGCCTCGACTATCGAGTTCGCGATGTCCAGCTCACTGCCGAAGCCGTCCGAGTCGAGGGCGCGATAGACGCGGATCTCGGCGTGCGGGTCGACAAGTCTGACTGCGCCCGCCGCGAAGGTCCCATGGCCCGCTGCGAAGTCGAGTCTGCCGTTGGAGTACGGCGGATTCTTCGAACCGAAGACATCGAGCGGGTCGAGCCGAGTGGGGCGCCGGTCGACCTCGTCCAACATGTCGTCGGCGGAGCGCACGTCGGCGGTGATGCCCGTGTCGATGATCGCTACGACGACAGGGCTCGCACTTGATGGGTTGGTCACGAACTGCGGCAGGATGACCTCCGTGGGCGATGGACCACCGGGTGCCTTCACGACGACCTGGCTGCCGCCCGCCTGCAACGCAGGGATCCGAACGAGATCGCCGACGGCACTGAACTTCGCGAGTGCCGCGGCTACCGCATTGCTCGCCAAGTGAGCGCGCCGGTCGGACGACGCGGATCCAGCCAAGGTGTATGTGTCGAAAAGGCCGTCGACCCCACCCCCGTCGGGCACATAGCCGAGACTGGCGAGGGCCTGCCGCGTCTCGGTCTTCCACGCGTTGTCGGTGTTCGGTCCAGCGGCCGCCGGCCGCCGGATAATGACCTCACCGGGGACCACGAGTGTTCTGCCGTCAGCGTCCTCGTCCAGCTCTATGTCGAGGACCCCCGGGCGGTCCGCATCGCGCCGACCCAGCAATGCATCGACTATCTCACCGCTCGACAGAGATTGAGGACCGATGCCGGCCAAGGCTGCCGACTGAGCTTGTGCCGCCGCCTGGTCCTTTGACAGCTGGTTCTGGGTTCGGCTGACCTGTGGCAGGTCTCCGAAGGGCTTGGTGACACTCATGAGTGGTCCCTTCCGGTGAGTCAGAGTCACCTTCTACCGCACCGGTGCACGCCGTGCCAAGGTGTTAATTCGATCGCGCTCCTCCAAGAATGACGGCCGACACTGCCACCAGCGTGTCGACCCATGTCGGCGAGGACCGCAGCGAAGAGCAGCAGCAGGGTGGCGTTGCTGAGGGACACAGCCACTGTGATTCGGCCCGACCGAGAGGACTCCAAGATGTTTGACGACGGCAACATCATCGTCCGCCAACTGGACGCCAAGAAGTGGCGGCTGGAAGAGTCGCTCACACACAGAGCCAAGCTGCAGACGTTCTACGTGCCCGCGTTGTTCGAAACGGACTTCGCATCGATTCCATTGGTTTTCGTCTGGCTGATTCCGCGGTACGGCGTCTACACCAAGGCAGCAATACTGCATGACTACTTATGCGAGTCAGACAAGATCGACCGGGCCGACGCGGACGGCATCTTCCGGCGCTCGCTGCGGGAGCTTGGGGTGTCGACGCCTCGGCGATGGATGATGTGGGCGGCCGTGCGAGCTGCTTCACGGATGCGCGGGGCCGATGCCGGTCAGTGGTTCGGCTTCCTCATCACCGCACCGTTGTCCATTCTCTTTGTCGCTGTCCCGGCCGTGACGGTGCAGGTCTTCCTGGTGATCTTCTGGCTGATCGAGCTCGCCTTCTGGACCGGGCAGCGGGCGTTGGGCCGCGAGCCGGCGCTGCCGAAGCTTCGGGCCCGGACGGCCTGAGGTATCCGTCTTCGGTGTCGAGGACTGACTCGTATCGCGGACTTCACCGAGGACTGCGCTCGTCGCGGCGTGGAGTGCCGGCGCGGACAGCCCTATCCTGTGAGATTCGTCAGATCGATCGTTCGAGCGGATCGGCGTGAGCGTGGTTGACAACTCGGTTGCCGACTTGGTGGCTCGCGCTGAGGCCGCCTTCCGGTTTGCTGTCGCCGACCCGACCTCCGCCGGGCCGGTCGCGTCCGCGGTCGTCGACGAGGCCCGCCGTGCCGGGCAGCCCGAGCCACTCGTCATCGGCCTGCGAGCGCGCGCCTGGTCGGCGTTCCGGCTGCTCGCCGGCGGGCAAGCGAAGGGCTTGCTCGACGAGGCGGCCCGACTGGCCCGTGCCGCCAGCCTGGACGTACGGCTCGGAGAGGTCCTGGTGTCGCGAGCGGCGGTGAATCTCGAGCTGGGACGGTCGCGATCCGCGCAGCGTGACCTCGACCGCGCCCGGCCGCTGCTGGGCGGCGCAGCGCCGCCCGAGCTGGAGTTCCTGTCGGGTGTCTTCGCCCAGAACGCCGGTCGGCTGAGCACCGCCGCGGCGATCTACCGGCGCGTGCTGGGCGATGCCAGGGCCGCCGTTGACATCAGGGCCAAGGCGACCAACAACCTCGGCTTGATCGAGGCTCAGTTCGGCCACTACGGCTCGGCGATGACCTTGGTCGCGCGTGCCCAGGAGCTGGCTCGCGAGGTCGGCCCGGCAATGACGGCGTACTTCACCGAGTCCCGCGCACTGGTCACGGCAAGCGCGGGACGGTTGCCGGCGAGCCTCGACCTGTTCGAGCAGGCCGAACGGTTGTACGAGGTCGCGGGCCTGCCGCGGGCCGAACTGCTGGTCGACCACGCGGAGGCCATGTCCGACCTCCGGCTGCTTCCGGAGGCAGCGGACGCGGCTCAGCGCGCCGCCGCGGAGTTCGACGCGAGCGGTGCGGTCCTGATGCGGGCGGAGGCGGAGCTGCGGGTGGCGCGGCTCGCGCTCCTGGCCGGCAACCTCGAGCTGGCGTCCTCGTCCGCGTCAACGGCCGAGCTGACGCTGAGGCTGCAGGGACGCGCCGGGTGGGCGGCGAGCGCGGTTGCGGTCACCTCCGAGGCGCGAGCCAAGGCCGGCACCGCGACCGCGACGGATCTCCGGCGGGTCCGGCGCGCCGCCGCGACGCTGGAGCGACTGCAGCTCACCGCCAACGCCGTCGAGGCGCATCTCACCGCTGCCCGCCTGGCCGTGACGCTCGAACGGACGCAGTGGGCGTTGTCGAGCTTCGACCGGGCCTTCGAGCTGGCGCGGGACGGGCCGGTGTTGACCCGGCTCAGGGGACGGCTGGCCGCTGCGTCGGCGGCTGGGCTTCGTGGTGACGACCGGCAGCTGCTGCTGCATTGCCGTACGGCACTCGCCGACCTCGACCGGCACCGCGCCGTGTTCGCCTCGACCGAGCTGCGGGTGCTCGCCTCGGCGCACGGCTCCGAGCTGGGCCACATCGGCTTGCGCACCCTGGTCCGCTCTGGCACGGCCCTTGAGGTCTTCAAGTGGATGGAGCGCACCCGCGCGGCGGCCCTCGTCGTCGTGCAGCGGATCACGGTGCCCGGTGCCGAAGGGGAGCTGGCACTGCTGCGCGGGCTGCAGGCAGAGATCGAGGCGAGCGGCGGGGGCTCGCCGGCGTTGATCGCCCGCCACGCCGTGCTCGAGAATCAGCTGCGCCGGGTGACCTGGGCCCGTACGGCAGCCCACCCCTCCACCACGAAGGCCACCCCGGTCGCCGAGATCCGCCAGCTGCTCGGCCACCGCATGCTGATCGAGTACGGCATCCTCGATGACCACGTATTCGCGGCTGTCGTCTCGCCACGCCGAGTCGTGCTGGTGCCGCTCGGGCCGCTGGAGGCCGTGCAGCGCGAGGTGGACGGCCTGTTCTTCGTCCTGCGGCTGCTCTCGCGACGCCGGGCGACGGCGACGACCGGACCCGTTCGCGAGGTCGCCGAGCAGAGGTTGGACCGGCTGCGTGACCTCCTGATCCGGCCGCTCGTCCGATCGGGTGCCCTGCCCGCGACGGACGGGGAGCTCGTCATCGTCCCTGCCGGGCTGCTGCAGCGAGTCCCGTGGTCAGCTCTGAATGACGGGCCGGTCTCGGTGGCTCCGTCGGCCGCCTTCTGGGCTCGCGCGCGGCAACGGCCGACACCCGCGACGGACAAGGTCGTCCTGGTCGCCGGCCCCGGCCTGCCCTCGGTCGAGGAGGAGGTGCGCGTCCTGGGCGCGCTGCACGAGAACGGGGTCGTCCTGCACTCGCCGGACAGCACGGTCAACCGCGTGGTCGAGTCGCTCCAGACTGCCGGGCTTGCGCACTTCGCCTGCCACGGCCGGGTGCGATCGGACAACCCGATGTTCTCGGGACTGCTGCTCAGTGACGGCTCGCTGACGGTGCAGGAGCTCGAGCTGCGCGACATCGCGCCGCATCGCATCGTCCTGGCCGCCTGCGAGGCCGCGGCCGACGTGTCGTACCCGGGCGAGGAGATGCTCGGTTTCGTCAGCGCGCTGTTGGCCCGCGGAACGGCGGGAATGGTCGCGAGCATGATCCTCGTGCCTGACACGGCAGCGGTGCAGATGATGCTGTCCTTGCACGAGCGCCTGCGCCGTGGCGACACGATGGCCGTCGCCCTGCACGCCGCGCGCAGCGCGGTCAACCGCGAGGATCCACACGAGCTGGTCAACTGGTGCGGCTTCACCGCGTACGGCGCCGCCTGACGCCATCGCCAAGCCATGCGCAGCGCGGCGAGGGCGGCGAGTCCGAACTCCACGAGCAGGGGGCCAGTGGCGTACGGGCAGTTGGTCCCGGCTCAGACGATCGGTGCGCTCAGGCAGCTTCGGCCGACGGCCTCTCGGCCTGTGACAGGGCAGCAACGGTCTGGCTGATTCGCCGCAGCTCGCCTCCGGCGTAGACCGGGATGTCCGGGCAGGTGGCTCGGCAGAACCCGGCGAGAACACGGCCGGGTCCCACCTCGACGAAGGCCCCGACGCCGTTGGCGGCGAGGAGCTGCAACGTGCCGGTCCATCGCACGCGCCCCGCGAGCTGTTGCCGGAGGCGCATGACCGCATCGGCCGCGGTGGTCACCGGCGCTGCCGTCACGTTCGCCACGATCGGGATCAGTGGGTCGCGGAAGGTGACCTGCGAGAGGGCGGCGTCGAACTCGTCCGCGATCTCGGTCATGAGGCTGCAGTGGAACGGGGCGCCGACCTGCAGGGCGACCACCCGCTCGGCTCCCGCGGCCAGTGCGCTCGCCGCGAGCTCGGCGAGGGCGCCGCGATGCCCCGATACGACCACCTGACGCGGGTCGTTGTCATTCGCCACCTCGACGATCTCGCCGGTCTGCGCCTGCACGGAGGCGCACATGGCCGCCACGGTGTCGAGCGGCAGCCCGATCACTGCGGCCATGCCTCCGGCGGATCGCTCGTTGACGGCTGCCATGAGCTGCCCGCGGCGGCGTACGAGTTGCAGCGCGTCGGTCCACTCGAGCGAACCTGCGGCCACCAGCGCGGCATACTCGCCAAGGCTGTGACCGGCGACGACATCCGGCTGCAAGCCCTTACGGCGCAGGACCTCGAGCGCAACGACACTGCTGAGGAAGACGGCCGGCTGGGTGATGTCGGTACGGCGAAGCTCCTCCGCCGACCCCTCGAAGCACAGCTGGGACAGCTCCATGCCGAGGATGTCATCCGCGGTTCGGTAGAAGCGATCGAGGAGATCCGGGTGCATCGCCACCAGGTCGGACCCCATGCCGACACGCTGCGAGCCCTGGCCGGGGAACAGGAAGCCGATGGCGGTCATGACACTCCTGACTGTTCAGGTGAGTTCGTCTGGCGGGCCGATGAGGGGCGGGCCGATGAAGGCGGGCCGATGAGGGGGGCCGATAAGGACTGACTGCAGTTCTGGGCTCGTGCCGGCCAGCGGCTGCCCAACGTGGGCGATTGCAGATTCAGGCGACGGATCGGAACTTGCCCAAGTGGAATGCGAGTGGCTCGGACCCGGTCTCGTTGACGGTTGTGCCGTGCGGGCCGTCGGCGGTCACCACCGTCACGCCAGCGACGAGGCGACCCATGACGGCTCGAAAGTCCTCCGGCGTGAACGTCTCCTCGGCTACACACTGTGTCAGCGACACAGCCCTCACCTCCCCGCCGAGACGGGTGCGGGCGACATCGACACAGGCGACGCCAGGGTCCAGTCGATGACGGACCCGGCGTAGATCCACTTGGTGCTCTCCACGCCGATGATCATCAGGCGCGCGCCTGCGGGGATCTGCCCTGCACGCCATGCCTGGTCGAGAAACAGGGGCACCGCAGCACAGCCCACCGCTCCGATAGTGGAGAGACTGTCAATGATCTTCCCGTCGAGGGCCTTCCATTCGGCGCCGTCGAGGCCGGACTCGACCAGTGAGTCGAGCATCCAGCCGGCATTGCCCTCTGGCAGCACGCAAGCGTCGATGGTCTCGACATCGACCCGCGCCGCATCGAGTGTCTCCCTGATCGCTTCGGTGATCATCACGGGGGTGAAGTCACCGGCACCGACCACATCGACACGGAGGTCGACCAGCCGCTTGGCGGCCATCTGCTCCCGGATCGGCGCGTGCGTCCCGCCTCCGACCGCGTGGATACCGGGCTTCCTCCTGCCGCCGATGCACGCCGTTGCGCCGGCGAACAAGCCACCCGGCTGGTCACTGGCAGACAGCACCATCGCTCCCGCCCCATCGCCGAACATGTACACCGGCATGCGCTCCCGCATCCGTATCCGTCGGACGTCCTGGCCGAGGTAGACCGGAGCCAGGATCGGCGAGATCGCCTCGCTGCCGATGACCAGGGCGGTCTGGTGGACACCCGCCTCGAGGTACATGCGGGCAATGTCGAGTGCCTGGCCGACCCCGGCCCCTCCCGACCGGATCTCCATGGTCGCGCAACGCTCGAGGCCCAGCTGCTCCTGGATGAGGTTGACCACCGGCGGCAGCGGGTAGTCCGGCGTGCCGGTGGCGAGGATCATTAGGGTGATGTCCGAGGCGTCGATCCCGGCGGTCTCGATCGCCTGGGCCGCGGCCTTGCGCGCCATTCCTGAGTTGCTGTCGCGGTGCTCACCCGTCAGCGGATCGATCATCCAATATCGCTGCTCGGTCGGGATGCCGGCGCGCACGTCGTCGGGCAATGGACCGACGAGTTGCTCGATGGTGCTGGTCTGAATCGGTTCCCCTGGTTTGTAGCCGCCGGTTCCAATGACATGAACGTTTCTCACGCGATTGCTCCTCAGGAGTCAGGTAGCGCGCCGGCGTCGACGCTCGTCACCTCAACAGATGGTGCGGCGGCGCGTCCGATACATGCGGACTGAGCACAGCTGGTCGCACTGCGAGAAGACACGGCAATGCGGCCTACCCCGCTCGGTGGGCCGACTCAGCTCAACTGCCGGTCGACTCAGGTGCCGGCTGAGGCCTCGCCGGTCGCGCCTGACGATGCGGGTGTGCAGACATGCGCGACCGAGGCAACCGCGGCGAGGATGCGCCTTCACGCCAGCCGTAGCGCTGCCAGAACGTCAGGAGCGGCGCGGGCGCCCACCAGTTCGCCCTACCGAGAAGTTGCATGCTGGCGGGCACCAGGAGCGTTCGAACCACCGTCGCGTCGATCGCGATGGCGATGACCATCCCGACGCCGATCATCTTGATGAACGTGATGCCCGACGTGGCGAAGGCGGCAAAGACGATTGCCAGGATCAGGGCGGCGCTCGTGATGATGCCGCCGGTGCGCTGCAGTCCGGTGGCTACCGATGTCGCGTTATCGCCGGTCCGTTCCCACTCCTCGCGGATACGGCTGAGGAGGAACACCTCGTAGTCCATCGACAAGCCGAACGCTATGGCCAGGATGAGGATGGGTTGGGCCGAGTCCACCCAGCCGGTGACGGTGAAGTCGAGCGGACCCGAGAGGTGGCCGTCCTGGAAGATCCAGACGAGCGCACCGAAGGATGCAGTCAGCGAGAGTGTGTTCATGACCACCGCCTTTATCGGCAGCACGACGGACCCGAATGCCAGGAAAAGCAGGAGAAGTGTCGAGCCGACCATCCAGCCCACCATCCAGGGCAGCTTCGCGCTGAAGCTCGCGAGGATGTCGACAAGCTCAGCCGTCGGGCCACCCACCAAGGCTTCCCCGCCGTCGGGATCGGGCACCGCTCGGATGGCTGCAACGAGGTCCTTCGCCTCGTCGGACTGATTGCTCAAGCCGTGGCTCACCGCTATCCGTACGGTGCTTCCGGCTGCTCCGGCCACGTCCGCGCTCACGACGTCGGGAAGTGCCGACAGCTCCGCACGGTAGGCCTCGAGCGCGGGACCGGTACTGGAGACCGGCGACGGCAGGGTCACCACCGCGTCGATGGGGTCCTGCCCGCCGCCGGTGAAGTCCCGGGCGAGCCGCTCCGCCACCACGCGGCTCTCGTTGCCGACCGGTAGGACGCGGTGGTCGCCAGGGCCGAACTTGACACCCAGGAACGGCGTTCCGAGGACCAGGAGCAGCGGAACAATCGCCGCGACGTAGACGACGGGGCGCCGCATCACGGCGCGTCCCACGCGGTGCCAGGTGCCGGGTCGCGGCAGCCGGTGCCGCGCCACTGTGGTCCGCCCGAGCGGCACCCGAAGGCGGTCGATCCGCAACCCGATCACGGCCAGCAGCGCGGGCAGGACGGTGAGAGCGCCGAGCATCGCTATGAGTACCGCGGAGATACCGCCGAAGGCCATGGAGCGGAGAAAGACCTGCGGAAAGAACAGCAGTGACGCCAGGGAGATGGCGACGGTGACGCCGGAGAACGCGACCGTGCGGCCCGCGGTGGACATCGCCACCACAAGTGCTCGCCGCGGGTCGGCGGCCACCTGCAGCTCTTCGCGGTACCGGCTCACGATGAACAGGGCATAGTCGATCGCCAGACCAAGTCCGAGCATGGTGACGACGTTGATCGAGAACACGGAGACGTCCGTGAAGAGGCTGAGGAGGCGGAGCATCGTGAACGACCCGAGCACGGCCAAGCCGCCGATGACGAGCGGCAGGCTCGCCGCGACGAGCCCACCGAAGACGATCACCAGGAGAACGAGGACGACGGGAATGGAGATGGCCTCGGCACGCGCAATGTCCTCCCGCACCTGGGTGTTGATGTCGAACACGAGCGCCGCCGGGCCGCCGACCTCCACCCGGAGCCCTTCGACCGGGGACACCAGCTCGGGCCGGATCTCTTCGTAAGCATCGACACGATCGTCCTCGGTGGCGCCGACCAACGTGAGCACGGCGAAGGTGGCCGACTTGTCCTCGGACACAAGGTCGGGTGAACCGGACGACCAGTAGGTCGTGACGTTGGACACGACTGTGTCCGGAAGATCGGCGAGCGCCGACTCCACCGCGGACCGGTAGCTCGGGTCCTCGACGCTCAGCGACTCACTGGTGTACAGCACAAGGAGGTCCGAGGCGTCGCGGCCAATCGCCTCCGCTGCCCGCTCCTTGGCGAGGAAGGAGTCGCTGTCCGGGTCGTCGAACCCAGCGCCGACCAGGACACCGAAGACTCCGGTGCCCCACACCACGGCGAACGCGACGCCCGCGACCGCGGCGGCGAGTATCCACCAGCGTCGGGTGAAGCTGAACGAGCCCAGCTTCTCGAACACCGTGCCACCTCCGGGTTTGCTTTACGCCTATAGCGGACATAGGAGGGCAGTTGCCCGCACATGTCAACGGACTTGGGGATCGACACCAGTGCCGGCCGGAGTTGTCAGCAGGGTCACCTCACCGCCGTTGGTATCCACGGCATAGGTCCGGAGCGGCTCCCGGGCCGGTGATTCGAGAACGCTCCCGGTTCGCAGACAGAAGCGGCTGAAATGCCATGGGCACACGATCGTCGGGCCCTCGAGATCACCGTCCGACAGGGGTGCGCCGTCGTGCGTGCACTCCTCGTCGACGGCGTAGAAGGTCCCGCCGACGTTGGCGACCAGCACGCTGCGGCCACCGACCTGGCATTGCATGGTCGTGCCCGGCGGGATCTCGTCGACGGAGCAGATCCGCGTCCGCATCACGCCCGTGCCCTCCAGCTGGGTCACGTCCGGCCCCCGCTCGGTGCGAAGGGGCAGGTTTGCCCGCCGTCGACCTGTGGCCGCGCCGCGGGGGCCGGCGCAGCCAGCGGTGACGAAGCCACCCGCCGTGCAACGGTCGCGATGACGCCGTGCTGCTGGCCTAGCGTGATCCCGGGCTGCGGTGTCACGGGATGCCCGGCGACCAGATCGACCCGGAACCGCTGGACGATCATCGTGATCGCGAGCTGCATCTCCTGCAGGCCGAACTGGTCGCCGATGCACTTGCGCGGACCGCCCGAGAACGGGAACCAGGCGAAGCGGTGCCTGCCCTGGCTGTGCTCGGGAAGCCAGCGATCGGGGTCGAAACCCTCTGGGTTCGGCCATGCGGCCGGATGGCGGTGCGTCACGAACGGGCTCAGCAACACCATCGCACCACCGGGTATGCGGTGACCGCCGACGATGTCGGCCTCGAGCGGCGTGCGCGAGAACAACCACACCGGCGGGAAGAGGCGGAGTGACTCCTTGACGACGCGTTCCACTCCCGGCAGTGACGGCAGGTCCTCGACCGTGGGCGTACGCCCGCCGAGAGCCCGGTCGATCTCGGCTGCCATGCCGCGAGCCACCTCGGGGTGCCGGGACAGTAGGGTCAGAGCCCAGGTGAGACCGCTCGCGACGGTCTCGTGCCCACCGAACATGAAGGTCATGACCTCGTTGCGTACCTGCTCGCGGGACATCGACGAGCCGCCGTCGGTGGCCGTAAGGAGCGCCTCCAACAGGTCCTGCGGGTGTGGGCCTTCTTGCCGCACCCGCTCGTCGATCACCCGGTAGATGATCGTGTCCAGCTGCCCCCGTGCTCGCGCGAAGCGACGGTTCGCAGGCGTCGGCACTCGCTCCGGGATGCTGACGACCTGGCCGAAACGGCGGTACGCGTCGCCGATCGTGGCGTGCACCGCATGCGCCATGGTGTCGGCGTCCCGCGACCATTCGGCGGCGAATAGAGCCCGACCGAGGACGCTCAGAGCGAGCCGGGTCATGTCCTCGGTCAGATCGACCTCGGCACCCGTGGCCGCGCTTGACTCCCACCGCCGCAGCAGCTCGTCGGTGGAGTCGACCATGAGCTCGCCGAATCGTGCGACGAGATGCCGATGGAAGGCGGGTTGGACGAGCCGTCGCTGAGACCGCCAGAACGTCCCCTCACTGCAGATCAGCCCGTTGCCCACCACCGCACGCCAACGATCATTGACGAATGGCGTCTTCGGGTAGTTGTGGCAGTTGTCCTGCAGAACGCGCTTGACGCCATCCGGGTGAGCGACCAGATAGACGGGGAACAGGGGTCCGGCCCCGTCGAATCGCACGACGTCGCCGTGCTCTCGCCGGCCGTCGAGCAACGTCTGGATGAGATCACGCTGGAAACTGGGCGCATTCCCCAGCAGCGGCAACCCGCGTGGTCCGGGAGCCGGCGCGCCCGCTACGGGAGTCACAGCTGCGACGTCCTCGCGCTCGACACTCGCCGTCCTCATCGACTCACTACCCTTTCGTGCGCGCGGTGCAGGCGCATCAACACGGGGTCGCGCGGCCGCAATGAGATGGCCGGCTCCGGCCGAACGCGAAGGCCGTCGACCATGTCCAGGCGGAAACGCTGCACGATCATCGCCATCACCAGCGGCATCTGCATCATCGCGAAGGAGTCACCGATGCATTTGCGGGGACCGGCCCCGAAGGGCAGGTATGCCGTTCGGGGGCGGCCGGCGCTTCGCTCGGCGGAGAACCGCTCCGGGTCGAATGCTTCCGGGTTCTCCCAGAACGTCGGGTGTCGATGCGTGACGTACGGGCACACCACGACCCAGCGGCCGGCCGGGACGAGGCATCCGCCAATCATGTCGTCCTTGGCGGCGCACCGCATGTAGACAAAGATCGGCGGATAGAGCCGCATCGCTTCCTGCAGGACCATCGTCGTGTACGTCAACTCGGGCAGATCGGCGACCGTCGGGACCCGCCCACCGAGGACCTGCTCGACCTCGTCGTGGAGCCGCCGCCATGACACGGGGTTGAGCGACAGCAGGTAGCAGGTCCACGTCAGGGCTGACGACACCGTTTCGTGGCCTGCGACGAAGAAGCCGCTCACCTCGTCGCGGATCTGACGGTCGGTGAACGACTCGCCCGTCTCCTCGTCCACGGCCTTGATGAGCATGCTGACGAGATCTCCCTCGCCACCGGTCCGGCGCCGTGCGGTGATCATCGGATACAACACCGAGTTGATCGTCTGCAGCGACGATGTGAACGCTCGGCTGCCCCGGGATGGGACCCGGTACGGGTCGACTGGTGACGTCATGCGGCGATGGGTGAACTGCAGCGCGTTCGCCACGGCCGGCTCGATCCGGTCGACCTCGGTTCGCAGGTCGGACGCGAACAGCGACCGGGCGAGGTTCTGCAGACTGAGGTGCATCATCTGCGACTTGACGTCAATGGGCTGGCCGTCGGAACAATGCGCCTCCCATCCGTCGAGCATCTCTGCGGTGGTCGCGGTGATCGTCGATGCGAACCTGGCCAGCCGGTCGTGATGGAACGCGGGCTGCGCAAGGCGTCGCGATCGGCGCCACTGGTTGCCCTCGGCGGCAACGAGACCCTGCCCCACGATCGTCGCCAGCTTCTGCTGGACGGCGCTCGGGCGGGGGTAGTTCTTGTGCTGTTCGTGCAGGACGTGCTTGACGTAGTCGGGGTGCACGACAAGGTCGATCTTGAGCGGGCCGCGGAACCTGACGATGTCGCCGTACGAGCGGAATGCCGACATGAACGCACCGACGTTGTCGCGCTGGATCTCGCGAATGCTGCCGAGGATCGGATGCCCTCGCGGCCCTGGCGGCGCGAGCGTGCTGGTCACGACTGTGTTCCCTTCTGGGTCTGGTGGGCCTGGGGCGCAGAGCCGGACATCGCGAGCTGCGGGATGTCGTCCGGCTTGAACGACGGAAGCTCGCAGTCGCTGCCCAGCAGGCGCAGTGCAAGGCTCGCCGTGTTGGTGCCGGACAGAATGACGCGGAAGGACGCCGGACCTTCCTCGGTCCAGTGGCCCGACAGCAGCAGCCCGGAGACCGGTGTCTGGTGGGCCAGCCGCTTGCTGCCGATCTGATGCGGGGTGAGCTCCCACCCGTACGTCGCGCCTCGATGGTTCCTCGTGAAGCGTTCGATCGTGAGCGGCGTACCGGTCTGGACGAAGGTCAGGTGGTCGCGCAGACCCGGAATGGTCGTCTCGAACTCGCCCAGCAGCGCGTCTGCGAAGCGATCTTTGTGCTCCCACCACGGCGTGCCGTCGGCGATGCTGTACGGCGCGACCGCGGTCGCGATGAGCAGATGCTCACCGGGCGGGGCGAGCCCCGGGTCGAGCATCGTCATGATGCTGAGCGACATGCCACCCGGTCGGCCGGCCATGATGTCGCGCCACGTCTCCTCGTGATCCAGGTGGCCGTACTTGAACGTCTCGTGCGCCGGTCCGAACTGGAGCACGTCCTGCGTCGTCGCGGCGTAGACCACGCACGCCGACATGGATGGCCGCATGCGCTGCAGCCGCTTCGTGTACGCCGCGGGCAGATTCTCGACACCGACCAGGTCCTCGAAGGTCTGGCGCGCGTCGGCGTTCGAGATCACGAGGTCGGCCCGGAAAACCGATCCGTCCGAGGTCCTGACGCCGCGGGCGCAGCCGTCCTCCACCAGGATCCGGTCCGCGGCCAAGCCCGTACGCACATCGCCGCCGCCCCTGCGGACCGCAATGACAAAAGCGTCGACGAGACGCTGGAAGCTCCCCCGGCAGTAGAACGGCCCATCGATGAGCACCCCGATGAACTGCGAGTAGGCGAAGAACGAGAGGCGGCTCGGCGGAGTGCCGAGGTAAGGCCACAGGGCGGCGCACAACGCCTTGAGGGACGGGTCCTGCAGATGCTCGTCCATGACGTCGGCCAACGTTGCAGTGCGGTAGCGCATGAGTGTCGGAAAGAGCCGCGACGCCTCGTCGATCGCGGCTGGCCCGGCCAGCCGCATTGGTACTTGCGCAGCTTCGAGGAACATCTGCCGACGCAACTGGAAGAACGTGCGGATCCCACGCTCCTCGCGCGGGAAGAGCTTGATGTGAGCGGCCATGAAGTCGTCCAGCCCGACCGGGGCGCGAAGGCTCAGGCCTGGCAGCTCGGCTTGGTAGAGGTGGTCGATGGGAAGCAGCTCGCACTGGTCGCCGACGCCGAGGTAGTCGAGCAGAGCCTGAACCATCTCGCCCTCGGCGAGAACCCGGATCGCCGAGTCGAAGGTGTGCCCGTCGCGCTCGAAGGCATGCGCAAGCCCGCCGAGGCCGTCGCCCTGCTCGAGCACGAGCACGTGGTAGCCGGCCTTGGCCAGGAGGGCAGCGGCGGACACCCCGCCCAGCCCACTTCCGATCACGATGACGTCGTACCGCCCGTCGTCCACCTTCGACTGCCTCACCCTCGACCCGTTGGTTGCATCGGTACCGCGGCGCAGAGCCGGTCGACGCCTCAGTGGTTGTCAACTGACTGAGCGACTCGCGGGCAGCTTTGATACCGGCCGGCTCCACGAGAAGTCCACATCGCGTCGGCGGCCCGGACAGTCACCCGTGCGTATCACCGGCACACGCGGGCGCTCTGCTCAGTGGGCAACGTGGCCAATGCGACGCGCGTACGACTCAGCCGGCTCGAGGGAGATGACGTGAGTGGTGTGACAGCGCCGGTTCTCGTGGTGGGTGCAAACATCGGCGGGCTCGCCCTTGCTGCCGCACTGACCGACCGTGGCGTTCCCACAGTGGTGTTGGAGCGCCGGCGGACGCACCCGGCCGCGAAGGGCGGGTTGCACATCTGGACCAACGGTGCCAGGGCACTGCGACACCTCGGCGCCGCCGAGGCGCTGCGCGAGAGCGGTGCTCCGCTGGAGACGATCGAATTCGGCAACGTCCGGCGCAAGACGCTGTTCACAGCGCCGGTGGGCAGGCTTGCGCGCGTGCACGGCGATGGGGCCTTCTTCGTGCCGCGAGTCGATGTGACGGCAGCTCTGCTGTCCGTGGCCCCCGCCGCCGCGGTCCGGTTCGGGCACCGGTGCGTGGGGTTCGGACAGGACGAGGGAGGAGTCACGGCACATCTGGGTGACGGCAGCAGCATCCGGGGCAGCGTCCTGGTCGCCGCCGACGGCATCGAGTCGACCGTCCGGTCGCAGCTGTTTCCCGATGTCAAGCCGCGGTACGTCGGCTACCAGGACTGGGGCGCAGTCGTGCACCTCGCGAACCAGGAGCTGACCACCGGGTCGTTCCGCATCGTCTACGGCAGGGGAGCGCGGTTCGGCCTGGCCGACCTCGGGCACGGCCGCACCTACTGGGCTGCGTCGCTGCGGCGCCCGGCGGGCACGACCTACAACCGTCCGACCCTGGCGGACATCGCCGAGACGTTCGCGGGTTGGCCGGACCCCATCGGTGCCGTCATCGCGGCGACTGAGCCTGCGGACTTCACCGGTGCGGACATCCGAGAGCTTCCGCCGCTGCCGAGCTGGAGCGATGGGCGGGTCGCGCTGCTCGGCGATGCAGCGCATGCGATGTCGCCCAATGCCGGTCGCGGCGCGAGCGAGGCGATGGAGGACGCCTTGGTGCTGGCGGCTGAGCTTGCCGCGGTCGGTGATCTCGGCCAGGGGTCGCAGGTCACCGAGGCCCTTCGACGCTACGAACGTCGCCGCCGCGCACCGGTCGAGAAGGTGGTCAGGCAGTCACGCCTGATCGGCCAACTCGGGACCTTGCAGAGCGCGGTCGCTTGCGCGGCGCGGGACGTGTACGTCCGGGCGATCGCGCGACCCGTCTACCGGCAGATGCGGCGTGACTTCGCAACAACCGACTGATCCCGCACAACCATGGAGGAAGGGAAGTAGCCATGTCCCACGAGGACAAGATCCGTATACATGCTCTGCTCGACGAGGTGTTCACGAAGGGAAACTTGAACTATGTCCACGAGGTCTGCACGGACGATGTCGAGCTCTTCACCCACGTGCGTCCCGCACCGTTCGTCGGCCCAGCGGGCGTCATGGAGTTCGCCGGGATGATCCGGGGCGCCTTTCCGGACAGTCGTGTCGAGATGCACGACCTGCTGTCCGAGGGTGACCTGGTGGCCGCCCGGTACACACTCCACGGGACCCACCTGGGTTCACTGGCGGGTCTGCCGGCGACGGGGTCGACTGTCGCCGTGGCCATCCAGGAGATGTTCCGCCTGCAGGACGGGAGAGTCCGCGAGCTCAGGCTCAAACTCGACCCGATGCAGGTCATGCAGCAGATCGGCGTGCTGCCCGTGTCCGACGGGGTCCCACCCGCTCTGATCATGATGGCCCACGTGCGCCGCCGCATCGGGCACGTCAGGAGTCTGCTGAGGAGAGTCGGCGACGTGTTGCAGCCCGGCGCTGCGGCTAGGCGATGACGGCGACGTCCTTCGCGACAGGCAGTCGGGCGCTGGCCGCCTATGGCGGCGAGGCGGTCTGGCGCGAGTCAGGAGCCGTTGAGGCCGACGTCGCTGCCGGCGGGTTGCTCTTTCGCTGGAAGCGGATGCGACCACTCCCACGCATGGTCGTCCGCGCCGACACCGCCAACCCGATCCTTCGGCTCGACCCTGTCGACCACGACGGCCACGTCGGAGTCCTCGATGGCAGATCGGTGCGGATCGAGACTCGTGACGGCGCCCTCGTCGACAGCCGCGCCGACGCGCGAGACCGATTTCCCTACGGACGCCGGCTGATCTCGTGGGACTCCCTGGACCTCACGTACTTCCTGGGCTACGCCCTGTGGAACTACCTCACCTTGCCGGCGCTGCTGCTGCGAGACGACATAGCCTGGCGCGAAGTGGCCGGCTCGACCCTGGAAGCGGAGTTTCCATCGCACCTGCCGACTCACTGCCAGCGGCAGACCTTCTACTTCGACGCCGACACCGGTCTGCTCGACAGGCTGGACTACACCGCTGAGGTCTTCGGTGGTTGGGCGCACGCCGCACACCTGGTCACCGAGCACCAGGAGCGCGACGGAGTCCGCTTCGCGTCCAGCCGTCGCGTCGTGCCACGTGTCGGGAGCACAGCGCTTGACGGACCTCCGCTCATCTGGGCCGAGGTTCGCGACGCGCAGCTTCTGCCGCTCGTCTCTCCGTCCGATGAGAGGGCGTCAACGCGGCCGACGCAAGGCCTGCCACGGCGAGCCCGAGATGCACCAGGTTGCCGTACGTGTCGACCGAGAGGAGCAGCGGGACGTTGAGCGCGACCGCGACCGTGAGCACGCCATAGGCGATGCCGACATGAGCCGCAGCTCTGCGCGCGTGGCGGGTGGGGTGCATCGCGAGAGCGAAGGCACCGGCCAGGACAGCGGCCAGGTTGTGCCAGCCGTTGGTCATGAAGATGCCAAACAGCTTCGGCTGGCTCCCAGGATGTGTCGTGTGGAGCTGGAGATCGAAGCTGTTGTCGACGAAAGCACCGGCTATGCCGAACAGCACAACGAGCAGACCGGACACGAACAGATACCACTGCGCGGGCGTGCGGCCCCCGGGCCTGCCCGCCGGCAGTCGTGAGCGGAGGGTAGACACCGGCCGCCGCCCGCGGGCGGTTCCGGAGGTGAGTGAGGACCGAGTTTCGGCGCGGTCGCGACGGGTGATCGGTGTCATGCTCAACTCGGCCGCCCGAGGCCGAGGGCGGCCATCGCGCCGCCGTCCACGTTGACCAGCGAACCGGTCATGTAGCCGGACTCCGGCCCGGCGAGGAATCGTACGACCTGTGCGACCTGCTCGACCGCACCGAAGTCGCGCATGGGGATCTGGCGCCGGATCGCCTTGCCCGTCGCACCCTCACTGAGCGAGATGACGAGCTCGGTCGCGGCGAACCCGGGCAGCACGGCGTTGACGCGGACACCGAAGCGGGCGCTCTCCATGGCCGTGCATCGGGTGAACGCGTTGACCGCGCCCTTTGATGCGGCGTAGTTCGACTCGCCAATCCAGCCGCGTTCGCCCATGACGGACGAGACGTTGACGATCACGCCCTCGCCCTTCGCCATGAAATGCGGCAGCACGGCCTGGGTGCAGTTGAACACACCGCCGAAGTTAACCCGCATGACGTCCCAGCAGTCTGCCGGGGTCATGCTGTAGATCAGCGCATCCCGGGAGATGCCGGCGTTGTTGACGAGGATGTGCAGGCCGCCCAGCGCGCTGAGCACCGCGGCGATGACAGCACCGGCCTCGGCGTGGTCGGACACGTCGCCGCGGATCGCGACCGCGCGGCCACCGCCTGCCTCGATGTCGGCGACGACCTGCTTGGCGGCCGACTCGTCCGACCGGTAGTTGACGGCGACCGCGGCACCGTCGGCGGCGAGCGCGTGGCATACGGCGGCGCCGATTCCTCGCGATCCGCCGGTCACCAGCGCAACCTGATCGTTGAGGGTCATGACGTAGCTCCTCTGAGTTCGGTCCAAGGGGTCGTGGGAAGGTTGAGCACGAGAGAAACATGGCTGCCGGTGAGCGAGGACGCGTTGACGAGCGCCGATCTGGCCGGAGTGCCCACCGGAGTGCGCAGGGCCAGCGCCAGGCACAGCGCGGGCCCGACGCCCATCGGGTCGCCGAGCACGATCTTCGGGGCGTGGCGTCGCGGCGCGTCCACAGCGGTCCCGAAGAGGCGGGTGAGCGCGGCCCGCTCCGGCCTGTCCGCGGACTCCAGGCCGGCCGCCGCGAGCCAGACGTCGCCGACGTCCCCGGCACGGCGGCCGGCGTCGGCCAGCGCGGCCAACATCGCCCGCTGCAGCCCGCGCCCCTGCACATCCCAGCCGCCGGCTCGGGAGCCGTCCGAGGACAACCCACTTCCGGCGACCTCACCCAGCACGACCGCCCCCCGCGCGACAGCTGCGGAGCGGCGCTCGAGGACCAGCGACACGCTGCCCTCGGCGAGCGCCAAGCGCCCGTCGGCTGGTGCGGCGTCGGCCCGGGTCGACATGAGGCCGCCGGCCGCGTAGGCCCGGGCCACCTGGGCGGTGAGGGTGTCGGTGACGGTCGCGACGAGCATGTCCGCCATTCCGGCCCTCAGCAGGTCGGCGGCGTACGCGACGACGGCCGCCCCGGTGGCATGACCCGTGCTCAGCGTCGACGTCGGGCCGTACAGCCCGAGGTGCATGGCTACCTGCCCAGCGGCCTGGTTGTAAACCGTGTTGGGAAAGACGCCCGGGTCGGCCGGGACGCGGACATCCTGCAGCAGCGGCCGCACGAAGCGCTCCATCGCCTCCATCGGCCCGGTGCCCGTGCCGAACAGGACCCCGCAGCCCGAGACAGCGTGCGTGCCGGGGGGCAGCCCGGCGGCCTCGAGTGATCGCGCCGCGGACACGACGCTGAGCACGCTCAGACGGTCCATCCGACGCCGCGCCCGGCGGTTGAGGTACGGCTCGGGGTCGAGGTCGACCGTTGCCTGTCGTACGCCGTCGACCAACCGGTGCACCGTTCGACCGCTCTCATAGGCCGACCAGGCTGCGGCCAGCCCGTCCCCTGCTGGGCTCACGACGCACACACCGGTGATCACCACCGAGTCGGTCAGCGGGACTGGCGGAGCTGGACGCGCCCCGGGTCGGGCTAGAACCAGACAGGCGTTTGCGCCGCCGAACGCGAAGTTGTTCGACAGGGCCACGTCCGTCGTCAGCGCCCGGTGCCGGTTCGGGACGTAGTCCAGCGGGCAGTCGGGGTCCCGGCTGAGGAAGCCGGCGGTCGGCGGCGCCACCTGCTCCGCCAGCGCGCCCACGGTGACGATGGCCTCGGCCGCCCCCGCAGCGCCGAGGAGGTGCCCGATCATCGACTTCGTGCTGCTGACGAGCACCTGGTCTGCGCTGCCGCCGAGCGCGAGCTGGATCGCCTTGGTCTCCGCCGGGTCGTTCTTGGGCGTGCCGGTCCCGTGACCGTTGACGTATCCGATGTCGCTGGGCCGGACACCCGCCGAGCGCATGGCGGCCCGGATGGCGACGGCGGCACCGGTGCCGTCCGGCCGCGGCGCCGTCGGGTGGTGACCATCGGCAGACAGGCCGTACCCCGCCACCTCGGCCAGCACCTGCAGGCCGTGCCGGGCGGCCAGGTCGGCGCTCATCAGGAGCACCATCGCGGCGCCCTCGCCGAGTGACAGGCCGTCGCGGTTCGCCGAGTACGGCGCCGCCGGTGTCGCCGAGAGCGACTCGAGCGCGCTGAAACCGGCGAACACGATGTCGGACAGCGCATCGGTCCCGCCCGCGAGCACGGCATCCGCACGGCCGGTCCGGACGATGTCGGCAGCAAGACCGATGGCGTTGGCCCCTGACGCGCAGGCGGTGTTCACCGCGAGGACAGGTCCCTGCAGGTCGAAGGCCGCGGCGAGGGCGTCGGCGAGCGCGCCGGGAGTGACCAGAGACGCCAGCCGGGCGTCCGCGGGCTCGCCGACCTGGTCGCGGCGCAGCCACTCGCGGGCCGAGAGGAGACCGGCGTTGCACGTGCCGAGGACGAGACCCAGCCGGTCGGGCGGCACAGCTGCCGCCGGCAGCGGCGCGAGGGCCTGCTCCGCGGCGGCGAGCGCCAGGTCGAGCGCCCGCTCACGATGCCCGTCGGGCCGGGGGTACTCGAGCGCGGTGGTCGGGACGACCTGGACCTCGCCACCTATCTTGGTCTGGAAACCGCCCATGTCGATGCGCTGGACGGGGTCGATCGCGACGCGGCCGTCGCGCGCACCCTCCCAGAGGTCCCGGGCCGTCGGGCCGAGCGAGGTGACGGCGCCCACGCCGACGACTGCGACGCGAGCGGGCGGCTGGCCCGTCGGGAGCGCGGTTGTCATGATCAGCTGTCCTTTCGTCGGTGCGGCCGGGCAGAGCTTCGAGTCGGCGTGGATCGAGCGGGTCGCGGTCATGGGGCGGTTGCCGAGCTGAGTGCGAGCGCCACCTGCTGACCCTCGAGGCCGCGGGCGATCGACACCGCGTGGCGGACATCGACCCGGCGGGCTTCCCGCGGGACCCAGTCCAGGGGGCAGTCCGGGTCAGGCCGGTCCAGGTTGAGGGTCGGCGGGACGGCCGAGCTATCGACCGCGAGCGCGCACACGGCCGCGTTGAGGGCGCCGGCGCCAGCGACCAGATGCCCTGTCGCCGGTTTGACGCTGCTCGCGACGGGCGTACGGCCGGTCCCGAACACCGCCTGCAAGGCGCGTGCCTCCGACACGTCCCCCAGCCGGGTGGCACAGCCATGAGTCGCGACGTAGTCGACGTCCGGGACGTTCACCTTGGCCTCGTCGAGCGCCCGGGAGACCGCGACGGACAGCGCCCTCCCGGTCGGCTCGGGAGTCAGCAGCTGCTCGCCGTCGAAGGTCGCGGCGAACCCGGTCACTTCCGCGTAGATCCGCGCGTCGCGACGTCGGGCGGCGCCGAGCTCCTCCAGCACCAGGAACGCGGCGCCCTCGCCGAGGATGGATCCGCTGCGCTCGACGTCGAAGGGCCGGAACGCCCCCTCGCCGCGCTCGTTGTCCGCCGAGAGCACGCCCAGAGCGTCCAGCTTTGACAGCGACCACCACGACGTGGCGTCGTCGAAACCACCCGTGAGAGCGATGTCAGACTCCCCGCTGCGGATCGAGCGGAACGCCCGGCCGATGGCGGTGGCGCCGGCGTCCGCAGTGCCGTGGAAGTACGCATTGGCGCCGAGCAGCCCGTACGCCTGCGACAGGTAGAACAGCGACGCCGACTGGAGCCCCTCGACGTAGAACAGCGGGTAGAAGGCAGCGGACGCGCCCGCGCCGAGCAGCCGGGTGTCTGCGCGACCGCGCGAGTCCCGCGCCACCAGGCTGCTCTCGAGCAGGTGCTCCGGGTTGGAGATCTCCTTGTTCCCGCCGAGGAACAGCCCGGCCCGGGTGAGGTCGAACCCAGTCAGGTCGACGTCGGCATCCGTCATGGCGAGCGCGGCACCGGCGATGGCGAGCTGGTCGTTGCGGGTCGTCATCCGCAGCGCTCGTCGGCTCGCGTACGCGCCGGGGTCGAAGTTGTCGATCTCCGCGGCGAGCTGGGTGCGAAACGAGGTCGGGTCGTACTGCTCGATGCGGCGCACGCCGGCTCGGCCCTCGAGGAGCGCATGCCAGACCTGCTCCCGCCCGGTCCCTAGCGCAGTTAGCAGACCGATTCCGGTGACGGCGACCCGCCTCATGCTGCGTCCTCCTCGACGTGTTGCAGGACCAGCTCCTGCACGGTGGTCACGGGCCGGCCGTCGACCCGCGCGACCGCCTGGCAGACCGCGCGCGTGCCGCTCAGCTCCGTCACGGTCACGACGAGTTCGAGCGTGTCTCCGGGCTGTACGAAGTGCCGGTAGCGGACCCGTCGCGCGGCCGCGAGCGTCCACACCTGCACGCGAGTCGTCGCCGCCGGGCTTGTCACGGCCAGGCGCGCGACCCGTGCCAGGTCGTCCAGGATCAGCACGCCGGGCAGCACCGGGAACCTCGGAAAGTGCGTCGCGAAGACGTCGAGCGTGTGCGGCACGTGCCGTACGGCCACCGCTCGCCGCCCGACCTCCAGCTCCAGCACTGCGTCCAGCTCGTGGTCGTGGCCTAGCTCTCTCATGCCGCCTCCACCTGGTCGACCGTCGCGTTGGCGGCGGCGCGGACGACGAAGGACGCGTTCGTACCGCCGAACGCGAACGCGTTGACGAGGACGGCACGCACCCTGCGAGCGCGGGCGGTCTTGGGGACGTAGTCGAGGTCGAGCTTCGGGTCGGGCCGGTCCAGGTTGATGGTCGGCGGGACGACCTGCTCGCGCAGCGCACCGAGAGCAGCGATGAGGTTCACACCGGCCGCGGCCGAGGTCAGGTGACCCGTCATCGACTTGGGCGAGCTGATGGACAACGCGCGTGCCGAGTCGCCGAAGACGCGCTTGATGGCGACGGTCTCGCTCACGTCGTTGCCCGGCGTGCCGGTGCCGTGCGCGACGACGTAGTCGATCTCGTCCGGGCGCAGGCCGGACTCGGTCACTGCCGACTGCATAGCGTGGATCGCGCCTGCGCCGTCCGGCGGCGAGTCGGTTATGCGGTACGCGTTCAGGCTCGACCCGTAGCCGACGAGCTCGGCGTGGATGCGTGCCCCCCGTGCGACCGCGACGTCCCAGTCCTCGAGCACGGCGACGACCGCACCCTCACCGAGGACGAAGCCGGAGCGGTCGGCGTCGAACGGCCGCGACGCGCGCTCCGGGTCGTCGTTGTAGCGGTTCGTGAGCGCTCCGAGGAGGGAGAAGCCGAGCACGTCCATCCAGGTGGTCAGCGCGTCGAAGCCGCCGGCGAGGACAGCCGTGCACTCGCCGTCCTGGACCCGGCGGTAGCCCTCGCCGATCGCGTGGGCGGCGCCCGCGCAGGCGGTGCTGACGCTGATCGCCGGCCCGCGGCAGTCCCCCACCCGCGCGATCGCCGCCACGCCGACGTTCTGGTCGCGGAGCAGGACGTTGGCCGGTGGCTGGCGGTAGAAGTCCCGGTGCCCCGAGGATGCCACCTGGTGGGACATGTCGACCATCTCCTGCAGCCCCGGCCGGCCGACCGTCGCCCCGATCGACACGCCGCGGTCGTACGGGTCAGGTCCGCCCCAGCCGGTGCCCGCGTCGCGCACGGCCTCGAAGGCGGCCGCCACGCCGAACTGCGCCGCCCTGGACAGGTGTCGGCGATCCCTCGCCCGAGGCATCGCGGCCCGTGGGTCGAAGCCGCGTACCTGCGCGGCGATCCGCACGTCGAACGTCGAGGCGTCGAATGTGTCCAGCGGCCCCACGCCGCTCCGGCCGGCGACGAGGGACTCCCAGGTCGACGGCGCGTCGAGGCCGAGCGGGGTGACCGCGCCGATGCCGGTGACCGCGACGCGCCTCATGCGGCCCGTCCGGAGGCCACGCGCGCCAGCTGTCGCTGCATCCGGCGCACATCGTCGAGATCCTCGAGCTCCTCGGTCGGCATGAGCGCGCACATGATCGACTCGGCTTCGAGGACGGTGAGGTCGCCGACCGACGCCCGGCCGGAGAGCACCGCCATCTCGGGTCCGATCGACTCGACCGACCCCTCCAGCCGCAGAACGTCACCGGGCCGTACGGGTGCGCCGAACGTCACGGCATCGACCGAAAGCAGCGCCGCCCGCCTCGCCAGCTCGGTCGATGTCATGACGAGCCATGTGCCCGCCTGGCACAGGGCCTCGAACACCAGCGACGGAGGCATCTCGGGGCCGCGTCCGTCATCGCGCCAGTAGTCCTCACGATGCGAGGTGATCTTGCGCGCGAGGACATGCTGGTTCGGCTCGATCCGGTCGATCCGGTCGATCAGGTGGAAGCGCATGACACGTCCTTTGCGTGGGGGCCGCAGGCACGGCCGGCGGCTCGGTCGGGATCACGAGGGCGGCGTAGGCCACCGCGTGCTCCCTGGTGTGCGACAACGAGATCTCGGCGCGGGCGTCGAGAGCCCGCGCCTGGTCCTTTGCCAAACCGTGCAGGTGTACGCGCGGGCGGCCCAGGGGGTCGTTGCGGACCTCCACATCCGTCCAGCGCAGACCCGGCCCCAGGCCGGTGCCGAGCGCCTTGAGCACGGCCTCCTTGGCCGCGAACCTGGCTGCGAGGTGTGCGTACCGGTTCCGGCGCGCGGCGCAGTAGTCGAGTTCGGCCGCCGTGAAGATCTCGTTCTCGGCCGTCGGGTGGTCCTCGATGAGCCGGCGGACGCGGGACACCTCGACGATGTCGACGCCGACCGCGACTCTCACGGCGGCCGCGCTCAGGCGCTGACGGCGAGCATTTTGACCTCGGCGCCGGTCTCGCTCGCGACAGGTTCGCCGGCCGACTCGAGGCGACCCCTGACCAGCGTGACCAGGTTGTCGACGGTGAACAGGCCCATTACCGAGTCCGCGCGGAGCGAGCCGGCCAGTGCCGCGGTGTCGATCTGCGGCATGACCTTCACCAGCTGCGCGAGGCCGACGGCCGTGATGACCTCCTCCTCGTCGCCGAAGTCCTCGTCGGAGATCCCGCCCTGCACGTAGTCCGCCAGCTCGCCCGCGGTGATCTTGACGCCGATGCCACGCTCGAGGCGGAAGAGGATGTCGAGCAGGTCGATCGACTCGGCGCCCAGGTCGCCCAGGAGAGTCGACTCGGCAGTCACCTCCTCCGGCTCCAGACCCAGCGCCTCAGCAACCGCTTCGGCGACCGACTCCGCCACAACTTCGCGCTCCATGCCTGACTCCTCGTAGCTCGCACCGCCGCTGGCGCATCGCGCCGGGCACGGTGACTCCCTAGGTGCTGTCTCACTGCGGAGCGTCCGAGTCGGACTTCGATACATGGACTGGTTGATGTCTTCGGGGCGGTGGGTGACAGCTGGCGCTCACGGCACGTGCGGGAGATGGCGCCTGCGATCTGGGCTGCGGCGAACGACGTCCCGCTCCACGACGCCCAGGCATCGGCCTTGTACGGGACTTGTGTATCAGCGGGCGGTCCACGTTCGTCTTTGGGTGTAGGTGGCGCAGGCCGTGTCGCGTCGTTCCGACGTGATCGCGTGCCGAGCGCTCCTGCGACTTCTCCCGAAGGAGAACCCGGTCATGAGCGACCAGTCCAGACCCGTCCCTGCCGCGCACGCCCGTACGAAGCCCGCCCGCGAGGTGAGCGGTCGCGTCACGACCCGACGCGCCGTCACCGCGTCCGCTGTCGTGCTCACGATCGCCGCTGCCGCCGGTGTGACGAATTTCCTTGCCGGCGGCCCCGACCCCGCGAACGGTCAGACGGCCACGGCCACCGACGACGGCGCGGACACCGGCGCAACGGGGCAGGGTGACTCCTGCCCGCTCGACGGCGGCACGCTGACGGTCGCGGCGGCACCAGACATCGCCGCTGTCATCCGCGCCGCCAGTAGCAACGTCGTCGACAGCGCTGCCGGTGCGCTCTCCTTGTGCAGCATCAGTGTGGAGGCGTTGGATCCAGCCGACTTCGTGTCGTCGTGGGGAGCGGACGCCGCGGCTCGGCCCGATGTGTGGGTTCCCGACTCGTCGTTCTGGGTCTTCGAAGCAGCTGCCGCCGACGTGCAAGTGCCTGCGCAGACCGAATCGGTTGCGAGCAGCCCGGTCGTGCTCGCGTTGTCGACCGAGGCTGCTGGGCGGCTGACGTCGGACACCGCGACCCTCGACATCGGCCAGGTTCTGGACTCGCGGGCCAGCGACACACCGACGCGTGTGGGTCTCCCCGACCCGCGCCGATCGGCGACGGCAGCTGGCCTGCTGATCGACGTGCGTGCGACCGTGACCGGGCGAAGCGACGCCCGCGCGGCCTTGATCTGGGCGTTGCGGTCAAGCCCGACGGACCTTCCGGTCGAGTCGGCCGAGTTGTTGGCACGCCTGGCCGACGACCCGGACACCGCCGTCCCGGTCAGCGAGCAGGCGGTCTGGCAGCACAACAGCGCGGGCGCGGACAACGCGGTGGCGGTCTACCCGTCGGCTGACGGCTCGCACCTGGATTACCCCTACGTGGTCCTCACGACGGACGAGGAGACGGCGGCAGTGGCGAACGGACTCCTCGCGACACTGCAGGCTGCCGGTGGTCGTCAGCTTCTGCAGGCGAGCGGCTTCCGCGACGCGGACGGCCGCGCGGGCGCCGCCATGACCACTGAAGAGCGGATCGACGCTGCCACCAGGGCCCCGTCGGAGGTTGCCCCGCTGGACGTCGTCGAGGACGCGATCAGGATGGCCGAGCTCAGCAACCAGCCGTCTCGGCTGCTTGCCCTGCTCGATGTCTCGGCGTCGATGCGGGCGATCGTTCCGGACAGCGATGGCGCGACCCGCCTCAACCTGGCGAAGGACGCCGCCGCACGTGGCCTCGGGCTGTACCCCGACGACAGCGAGCTCGGGCTGTGGACCTTCTCGACGAACCTGACCGCGACGACGGACTACCACGAGCTGGTTCCGGTTGGCCCGTTGACTCCCTCGGCCGACGGCACGACCGGGCACGAGCGAATCGCCGCGGCACTGGCCACGACGCAGGTCAAGCCGTTCGGCGGCACCGGTCTGTACGACACCGTTCTCGAAGCCGTCCGGAGGATGCGTGCCGAGTGGGACCCGACCCGGGTGAACTCCGTGATCTTGCTGTCAGACGGGCAGAACGACGACAAGAACAGCGTCAGCCTCACCGACCTGCTGACCACATTGGCGAACGAGCACGACCCCAACCGCCCGGTGCCGGTCATCGCCATCGCGTTCGGGCCGGACAGTGACGTCGCGGCCATGACTCAGATCAGCACGGCCACCGAGGGCGCGACGTACGTGGCCGAGGATCCGCGTGAGATCGGCGAGATCTTCCTCGACGCGATCGGCCAACGGCTGTGCCGCCCCGAGTGCTAGGAGCGTGAGCTAGGAGCCTGGGAGGATGGTCATGGCACGGCCGAAGTCCGCTATCGGGGTGCCCGCGCGGATCAGGCGGCGAGCCGCTGACTGCGGCGGCAGACCGGTCTCCCGAATAGTCCGCGCGATAGCACCGGCGATCTGTGGGGCAGCAAAGGACGTGCCGGTCCAGACTGCCCACGGGTTGGGGTCGAACGTGTCGTGGCCGCCGAAGGCGGGGTCTTCGATGCCCTCGACATAGGTCGAAACGATGCCTTGACCGACGGTCGAGCAGTCGACCCAGACACCCCGGCTCGACCACACCGCGGGCGCAGCCGGTTGGCTCCCCGCCGGCGTGAGCCCGCCGACCGCGACGACCCGCCGTGAGGCCGCGGGCCAGACCGGCTGCGTGTCGCCGAAGTTGCCTGCGGCGGCGACGAACACCGGCGTCTCACGGCACTCCGTGAGTTCGTCGATGAGGTCCAGGGCAAGCTCGATCGCCATCGACGGTTGGTTGTCGACCGTACGCATGCCGAGCGAGAGGTTGATGACTTGGGCGCCGTCCTTGACCGCCTGGATCATCGCGCACGCCACGGTGAGCTCGCTGCCGAGGCCATCGCTGTCCAGAGCCGCGTACATGCGGATCTCGGCCAGCGGGTCGACCTGGCGGATGATGCCGGCAGCGAACGTGCCGTGCCCGGCCCCGAAGTCCAGCAGGCGGTTGGCGGGGACCACAGCCGGGCTGCTCACCGGGAAGGCGTCGAGCAGGTCAATGCCGCCGGGTGAGCGTTCGACGTCCTCGAGCCAGCCGTCCGTGCGTCGCTGCCTGGATATCCCGGTGTCGATGACCGCCACCAACACACGGCGCTTCGACGTGCCAGCGGCGACGCTGGCATGCGAGTCGGCGTCGGCCACCTCCGCCGGGGAGGCGCCCGACGTGTGCTTGACGACGACCGGTGCTGGTTTCTTGGGCGGTTGGAGGGACTCCACGGCGGTGAGCGCAGCCGTCACGTCGACGGCCGCGAGCCTTCCAATGGCCTCGCGGCGTTGACGCACGTCCACGCCGGCGGCGACGAAGCGGGCGAGGTGCCTGTCGAGCTCCCGGCAACCAATCGGCACCTCGCCCGCGAGTCGACGGGGAGCGCCGGGCTCTTCGTCGCTCGTGGTCGAGTCCACCGGCGGATCGGCTGCGTCGACGGCGGCCGTACGCGTGTCAAAGCCGTCGCCGACCGGCCGCTCCGAGCCAGGACCAGACTCCGTGTCGGATGGATCGTCGGGGTGGCCCAGGAACCCGTACTCCCGCAGGATCGCTCCCACCTCAGGGTTGTCGAGAAGGGCGGCCGATCGGCGCAGCAGCAGCTCGCCCCGCACCACAAGGGTCTGCCGGTCGGTGGCGGTGCCGGCCACCTCGAACTGGACGATGCTGTCGCCGGCGAGCTGTCGGCGTTCCGCGAAGAGGTCGGCGAGTGTCTCGTCGATGGTCGTTGCCCCGGCGCTGTCCGCGAGGCCTTGCGACTGCTCCTCGGCGACGGCCCTGTCTCGCTCTTGCAGCGTTGGGGTGCGGCGGTCGACGGCGGTGTCCGGGAATGGCGTGGGCCACGAGCTCACGACGGTGTCGCCGCCGTTGGTGTCGCCGCCGCTCATGTCATCGCTCATGTCATCGCTCACTTCACTGCCCTTCAGGTGGCGATCGGGGCGTACCAACCGCGCAAATCCAACCCCCGGCAAGGCATCTGGCGCAAACGCGTACTCGGCCACGAGCCGCCAGCTGCGACTGGCGGCGGGCGACCGTAAGCGATATTGGCTGGTTCTCGCCACGCCATGTGAAGTGATCGGCGTCATCGTGATGGACGACTCGTTTGCCGACCTGCTGGGCCGAGGCTTCATTGCGCTCGGCGCCGCCTGACCGCCGCCGTGCTACAACGGCACCCAGTCGGTGATGAGTTCCGAGTCCGCGGTGTGGCATCGCAAGCGGACAGGTCCCGGGCTGGGTCGAGCCAGCAAGAAGAACCCGGCGTCATCGCCTTCGGTCTCGCCGACCCACCCATGCGGTGTCATCAGCGTGACATGTCCTGGTTGCGCCGGGACCAGCTGTCCGGTGAGCACTTGAGTGCCCACCTCGACCCCGAGGCTGATCGATTCGCCCTCGAAGATAAGCACTCGAGGTCCGGCGAGCGCTGCGCCTCGTACCAGCGCCTCGTCATGCAGCGCTGAGTCGTACGCAAGTGCCAGCAGCTCCAGCTCGGTGTCGACCGTTCGCCAGGTGAACGCCGCCTTGGCCGCGTCAAGCATCCGGTCGGCCACCTCGCCGGGTCCGGAGACGGCCTCCTTCAACTCCTGGAACAGCGCGTCGTCGCCGGACCACCGTGCTCCCGTCATCGCGTTCACCTCCTGTACTCGTAATCGTTTCGGGTAGTGAGTAGTCCCTTGAGTGCCGACGTGCTGCGCAACTGCTCGAGCGCCCGAGCCCGGGTTGGACCGATGCTTCCTACGGAGATGCCCAGCTGTTGGCTGATCTGCTCGTACGACATCGGCGGATCGGTCATCAGCAGGACGAGCAGCTCCCGGTGGTGTGGCTTGAGCTCTGCCAGGCCATCGCGCAGCGCCTGCTGGCGCTCCTCGCGCAGCAGCTCGTCATCGAGCTCGCAGTGGTCAGGAGTCTCCAAGTCCGATCCCGTCTGCGGGTCGACGAGAACACACCGTTGACGGGTCGCCAACACCCGCAGCGCCTCGTTGCGTGTGGTCGTGACTATCCAGGCGGGGAGTGCACGCGGCTCCCGGATCTCCGACAGGTGCTCTACCAACCGGAGCCACAGCGTCTGGCTGACATCTTGGGCATCCTCGGCGGTCAGCCGGTACTTGCTCATGACGGATGACACGAGGGGCATGTATCGCGCCACAATCTGGTTCCACGCCTCCTGGTCGCCTTGGACCGCAGCGGCCACCAGCTCGGGAACCGTACCGGGATTGTGCACGCCTGGCTCCTCCATCAGTGGCTGCGGTGACCTGTCGAGAGGACCAGCCAGCGGAAAAGGCTGCGTCCCTATCTCGTACAGACGGGCAGAGAGAGATCCAAATACATCGTCGTGACGTCGCAACCACGACGTCTTTGCGGGCGCGGCTGCCCAGGGCATCAGGTGACTGACCGCAAGCGCCCGCGACCGCAGCTGCAGGCAGCGCTTGGGCGGTCGTCGTAGTAGTAGTACGTGCCCGACAGCGGATCGCAGAAGAGGTCCGCCCACTCGTCCTCGACCGGCACGAGCTCCGCGTCTCGGCGGACAGTGGCGGTGACACCACCTGACGGTGGCAGTTTCAGCAGCGACAGGTGACTCATCTGGTCCTCAATTCTCGGGATCGGGTCGGTGACGGTCGGGGCAGGGGCAGTCGGACGCGGGCCCTATGCGGCGGCGGCGACCGGTTGACTGTGGGCGCGAACGCGCCGCGACGGTGGCGCCGGCCGGTTCGGCCGGACCGTGGTGCCGTTCGGCAGGATCTCGCCGGTGTCGTCGAAGACGATGACCGTGTTGCACAGCAGGGACCAGCCGATGTCCTCCTGGCGCGCGATGACGCGTGCCGAGGCGTGGTCGGGCGCCATTGCGGACGGGCATGGCGGGTAGTGCGTGCACATGGCTGGCTCCCACTTGACGGTTGCCGGGTACGAGGGCCCGGCGTTCGAGGGCCGGGGGTACGAGGGCAGAGCTCTCATACCTGTCAGAGCCGTCGCACCGCCGCATAGATACCTCCGCGACCGCCAAGTGGCGGAAGAAGGACGAAACCTTCCATACAAGTGTCCCAGCGGTGTATCTCCGCGGGCCTGGTCCGCATCTTGCTCAACGGGGCCGGCTTGCGGTCGGCTGCCCAGAGCAAGAGAAGGTGCGTGAGATGAGCAGAGCGACACCAATCGGCAGCCTGGTCGAGGCGGCCACTCGGGGTGAACAGCGGGCCTGGGAGCAGCTGGTCGACCGGTTCATGCCGCTCGTCCACTCCGCGATCAAGCGATTCCAGCTCGATGACGCAGCTGCCTTCGACGTCAGCCAGACCGTCTGGCTCCGACTCGTCGAGCACCTCCCGCACGTCGACGAGCCGAGCGCACTGCCCATGTGGCTGATCGAGACGACGAGGAGAGAGTCGTTGCGGGTGCTCCGGCAGCGACGGAGCTCAACCGCAGTCGATGCCGGCGACGCATCAGGTTGCACCGGCCTCATGGAGGAGGAGCTCGATGACGAGCTGCTCCGGGTCGAGCGTCAGCACGCGTTGCGCGAGGGTCTTGCGGCGCTCGAGCCTGTGCAGCGCGAGCTGCTCATCATGTTGATCGCGGAACCGCCGGTCCCGCACCGGGAGATCGCGCGGCGCTTGAGCATGCCCGTCGCCGACGTGCTGCCGGCTCGCGCGCGGAGTCTCGCCGCGCTGCGGCATGCCTATGCGGTAAACGCTTCGGAGGCCGCCCGGGTGAGCTCGCCGTTCCCTGCGCCCTTCGGGCCACGGGTCACCGACCGCGGCTGACGGACGACGCTGGCCACGACCATTGCCCGACCGAGGTCGCCGTCCGCCACCCCGGGCGCCTGACCTGGCCGGCGGGTCTCCCGGCGGCGTGCTGTGTCGACGCGGCGCGAGCCGCTACCACGGCTACGACGACGGCGGCGAGCTCCTCAGGAGTCGGCTGACCCTTGACGACGAGCAGGCAGTGCGATTCCGACGCCGCGTCAGCTTCGACGCTCACAGCGGGATGTTCCCGTGCTTGCGCTGCGGGCTCGTCTGACGCTTCGAGCGCAGCACGGCCAGCGAGCGGATGAGCACGGCGCGGGTGTCGCGCGGGTCGATGACATCGTCGATCAATCCCTGTTCAGCGGCGATGTACGGCGTGAGCAGCCGCTGCGAGTAGTCGGCGACCAACTCCTCCCGACGGGCGTCCGGGTCCTCCGCGGTCGCAATATCTTTGCGGAAGATGATGTTTGCCGCACCGTCGGCACCCATGACGGCCACCTCGTTCGACGGCCACGCGAAGCAGAGGTCGGCACCGATGGACTTCGAGTCCATGACGATGTACGCGCCGCCGTAGGCCTTTCGCAGGATCACCTGAACGCGTGGCACCGTCGCCTCGCAATAGGCGTACAGAAGCTTTGCGCCGCGCCGGATGATCCCCGAGTGCTCCTGGCTCGAGCCTGGCAGGAATCCAGGGACGTCGACGAGTGAGACGATCGGGATGTTGAACGCATCGCAGGTCCGTACGAAGCGGGCCGCCTTCTCGGCCGCATCGATGTCCAAGGCACCGGCCAGGACGAGCGGTTGGTTCGCCACGACGCCCGCCACGTGACCGTCGAGCCGGGCCAGAGCGCAGACGATGTTGCGCGCCCATTGGGAATGCAGCTCCAGGTACTCACCTTCGTCAACGATCGCAGCGATGACATCGCGCATGTCATACGCCTTGTGCGGCTCCACCGGCACGATGCCCAGGACGTCCGAGCAGTTGTCGGCGCTCTTGCTGGCCGCGAAGTCGTACGGCGGGTCCTCTCGGTTGTTCGACGGCAGGAAGGACAGCAGGTAGCGCACGTCTTCGAGGCATTCGATCTCGTTGTCGGCGACGAAGGTCGCGACGCCGGTCTGCGTCGAGTGCACCGACGCGCCGCCCAGATCCTCCAGGCTGATCTGCTCGCCGGTCACTGCTTCGACGACATCCGGACCGGTGATGAACATCTTCGCGGTGTCGGCGACCATGAAGACGAAGTCGGTCAACGCGGGTGAGTAGACCGCCCCACCGGCGCAGGGGCCGAGCATGACGGAGATCTGCGGGATCACGCCGGAAGCTCGCACGTTCCGGGAGAAGATCCCACCGAATCCGGCAAGAGCACGGATGCCTTCCTGGATGCGGGCGCCGCCGCCGTCGTTCAGGCCGATGATCGGCGCCCCGGTCGACTCGGCCAGGTCCATGATCTTCTGCACCTTGGCGGCGAAGACCTCGCCGAGGGCGCCACCGAAGATGCGGGCGTCATGCGCGTACACGTAGATGGTGCGACCGTCCACGGTGCCCCAGCCGGTGACCACACCGTCGGTGTCGGGACGCCTGTCCTCCATCCCGAAACCGGTCGCACGGTGGCGCGCCAAGCCGTTCACCTCGACGAAGGATCCGTCATCAAGCAGGTGTGAGATCCGCTCGCGCGCGGTCAACTTCCCCGCCGCGTGCTGTCGTCGGGTGGCCACGGGATCCGGCTCGGCTGCTGGGTCACTGCGTCGTGCCAGCAGGGCGGCACTGGCGTCGCGCAGCGTCTGCGGGCGTTCGGCGACGGCCGGCAGGCGGCTCTCCACGGCCCGCCGCGGGCGGCGATGCAGCGGCGTGACCGACGCCGTCCGCGCGAGATCTCGTTCGTCCGCCACGTGCAGACGACCACGTTCGGCATGCTCCTCGCTGGAGACGCGCGGCCCGACGGGCCTGGCCGGTGAAGTTGGCACTGCGGTCCTCCTCGAAGATTCGGCACCCGGTGGTGCGTCCTTCGGCTTACGGAGGGGTGCGTGAGACTGCTGATACTTCGCGCCGCTGCTCGGTCGGGTCTTCCCGGCGAGCGGGTGGCTCGTCGCCCACCCGACTGCCGACTGCCGACTCCCGACTGTCGACATCCCCCGGCGGTTGGTGTAGCACTCGGTCCCGACCATCGCGCTGCGGCTGTATCAACCACGACCCGCTGCTCTCTGGTAGGGGACGACACGCCCACCGAGAGGCAACGCCATGGGTCTGCTGGACCGCGAGCGCGCCACCCTGTCCCACCACCTGCCCGGCCTCGACGAGTTCCTTGCCGGAATCCCGCTGAACGATCTCGAATCGCCTGACGGTAAAGGTATTGCGGCGTTCCGCGATCACGGCGGGGCAGCGCTGCTCGTCCCCGCGGAGCATCACGGACGGGGTGCGACTGCGCTGGACGCGGTCCGCATTCAGCGAGCCATTGGCGCACGTTCGCCCTCACTGGCGATTGCGACGACGATGCACCACTTCTCCGTGGCGAGCCTCGTGGCGGTGAGCCGGGCCTCGGCCGGCATGGAGTGGATCCTGCTGGAGGCCATCGCGACCAACGGCATGCTCCTCGCGTCGGGCTTCGCCGAGGGGCGTACGGACGGCGGCATCCTGCGGCCGACGATGCAGGCGGTCGCCTCGGCGGACGGGGTCCGGGTGACGGGAGTCAAGCGCCCGTGCAGCCTCGCGCGCTCGATGGACCTGCTCACGGCGAGCGTCGAGGTGGATCGCCTCGACGGGACCGGGAAGCAGCTTGCGGTGGCTCTGATCCCTGCTGCGAGCGAGGGGATCGAGGTCACGCCGTTCTGGAGCACCTTCGCGCTCGCGGGTGCGGAGAGCGACCAGGTGAGCCTCACCGACGTGCTCGTGCCGGCAGACCTGCTCGTGCGCACGGAGCTGCCGCCCGGGAAGGCGCTCGACGACGTGCAGACGGCCGGGTTCCTGTGGTTCGAGCTGCTCATGATCGGGTCGTACCTCGGTGCAGCCACCGCCCTGGTCGAGCGCGTCCTGGACAACGACCGCGTAGCGGCGTCGGAACGGCTGCGCCTCGTCGTCGACCTGAACGCGGCGATGTCATCGGTGGAGAACATCGCCCGGCAGCTTCCTGAGGGCGAGAGTGACACGTCCCTGCTCGCCGACGTGCTCTTCACGAGGTACGCCGTGCAGGACGCCATCGCACGCGTCGTTCCGGCGGCGGTCGAGATGCTCGGCGGCTTGAACTTCATCAGCTCCGACGACATCGGTTACCTGGCCGCGGCCGTCAACGGCCTGGCGTTCCACCCACCCTCGCGCGGCAAGATGGCCGGCCCGCTCCTCGCCCACCTGTCCGGCGCGCCACTCGAGATTGTCTGAAGGTAGAACCCCGATGAGCTCACGTACATCGACCACGCACGCCCCGACACCGGACCGACCGACCCTGCTGCTCACGGGCGGTTCGGGCGTTCTGGGCCGGGCGATCATCGACGAGATCAGCGCGGACTACAACGTCGTCTGCCTGCGCCATCGCACGCATGTCAATGACCTGAGGGTTTCCGAGATCGGTGGAGAGTTGGACAGCCCCGCTCTCGGCCTTTCGGTCGCGGCGTACGAGCGGCTCGCGGACCGTGTGGACGTTGTGCTCCACGCTGCCGCGGCGACCAACTGGAGGGCCGCCCCGGCACAGATCCGGGAGACCAACCTCGGCGGCACGCGCGCGATGCTGGCCTTCGCCGAGCGGGCCGAGGCTCCGATGATGTACGTCAGCACGGCCTTTGTCGCCAACCCGCCGCCGCCGGACGGTGCCCGCTTCGCCAGCGCCAGCGCGTACATCGGCTCGAAGATCGAGGCCGAGCAGCTCACTCGGGACAGCTCCGTGCCGACCGTGATCTTGCGGCCTTCAGTGGTCATCGGCGACTCCCGCGACGGTCGGATGGCGGCGTTCCAGGGTCTGCACCGGGTCGCCGGCCTCATCGCCCGTGGACGGGTGCCGCTGATCGCGTGCGACGCGGAGTCGCTCACCGACACAATCCCGCAGGACGTCGTCGCCGGCGTGATCGGAGAGCTGCTGCGCGGGCACGTCACCGAGGGGGAGTTCTGGCTGACCGCGGGAGAGTCGGCGATGACCGCCGAGGACCTTCTGGAGATCGCTGTCGCGCTGGGCCGTCGGGCCGGTTTCGACCCGCACCCGCCTCGGTTCATCCCCGCGGAAGCGGTCGACCGCCTGCTGGTGCCGCTGCTCACCGACGCGATCTCTCCAGAGCTGCGTGCGATGTTCGCCGAGCTGCTCGAGATGACGTGGCTGTTCCAGGTCCCGGCCGCGCTCCCCACATCCAAGGGCGAGCTGGGCTTCGCGGACGGCGTGTCCCGCGCTCGGCTGCGCGAGACCTTCACGAAGTCGATGGACTACTGGGGGCGGGTCAAGAAGCTGCTGCC